>Ga0315308_1002127_pt1 | contig 11244 bp, 9 predicted proteins | sample TDP3_MG_FD_203078 | JGI IMG/M metagenome (GOLD analysis project Ga0315308, IMG submission 203078) | Freshwater sediment microbial communities from Lake Towuti, South Sulawesi, Indonesia - TDP3 | ecosystem: Environmental > Aquatic > Freshwater > Lake > Sediment | place: Indonesia: South Sulawesi...
TGCGCACTCTATTAAGATTGTTGTGACGGTCAACTCCCAACTAGAATTCGGGCTGACGCTTAAATTCTGCGTTTCTTAGTCACCGACGCGTGGAACTTAAAGAATGGAGATTTGGTGATACGATCAGGTTGCGTAGAGTTCAAATCCCGCACCGCTCGCCAATTCGGGCATACAGAATCTTATGAGCTTTTTTCAAGCGTTTTCCTGCGTGTCATCTAGGAATAAGATGAGAGAGGGCCATTTGTTTTTCAGCTCAGCAATCCACTTGCTTATGAGTTGTTGCGGATCGTCCTTATCGTTGTCAGTTTTCATTAGCATACCTACGTGAAAGGCACCAGTGCGTACTTTCTGTAGTGCCTCAAGGTTCTTACAGGTCTTCAGTTCATTGCATTCCATGCAATCGGATATTCTCCTGCTTCGGGCGCATGGTCTGATCTTACATTCATCGTTACCGCCGCCTTTCAGGCATCCTTGACACATAGGGAGGGCTTGTATTGATGCCAGTCCCCTCATGAATTCCTTTCCGTCGAAGTTTCTAGCTCCCCATTCATTCACACCGTAGCCTCCGATAAGATGTTCATACCTTTTAGTCAATTCTTTCAAGGTTCCATTGCCTACAATACAACTTCCACACCAAAGTCCACAACAACCAATCTGGTTCTTCACATTTTCAAAAGCCTTAGCTTCCATCTCACATAGCCCCTGCAAATCCTGCCTGGTAATGAACAAGCACAATATAAGAATTCTGCAAGCCATAGCTGAAGTTACGAATCGAGTAAAGAAGAGCAAAGTCACTCAGCAACAGATATAGAAAACCAATAGGAATAAAATGCTATCCAGATATTGAAAATAGAGGAGGAACAAAGATGCGCCCAAATGAGTTTGTGAAATGCGCAGACTTTCCATGCCAAGATGTGAATAAGAAATGCTACGTGATTCCGAATATAGAGGTTGAGACTGGCAAGATTAGTGTGTCTATGATTTCGGAAGCACCCCCAGAAGACTTAGGCGACTATTTCTATGCTCCAAACAATCCTTTCTACGGACAAACAACTGTGCAAGCATTCAATGCTGCAGGGTTCAAGGTTTCTTCTATGAAAGATGTACTAGACCTAGGAGTATATGTGACTACAGCGGTAAAGTGCGGAAAAACTGCTTATTCCCCATCTCCAAAAACCATAGACAACTGCTCTATCCGCATTTTGGAGAATGAGATGAACCTGTTTCCTAAGATAAAAGCTATCCTGCTTATGGGAGACACTGCTATAAAAGCAATGAATTGCATTGCCAAAAGAAACTCTGGCAAGGCCATAATTCCCAGCGGTTCCACATACAAAATCAGGAAGGATAAATACCTCTACAAGGGAGTAAGGGTCTTCCCTTCATACTTGCAAACGGGGAAAAGCTATCTGATTGAGAAATCCAAAAGAAAGATGATAGCAGAAGACATAAAAAAAGCTCTCGAACACCCTTGATCCTTTTTCAACTGGCTTTCCGCTTTTAGTATGTCGCGTATCTCACGTAGAGTGAGCAATACTTCGTCGTCTAAGCCCTCCATACGTGGCACTGGTTCTTCAACTGGACGAGCGACTTCTGTACCAGTCACACAGGGTGTCCTGAACTCCCTGAGTTTGTTGAGTATGAAATCTCGGATTTGTCCGCAACCCCAAGACTGACCCCGAAACAATCCTCGAAGAGGTGGGAAAACACAACTGCGCTGAGGTCTTAGGATGCTATTGCGAGCAACTCCAGAAAGGGCACATCTAGATGGGTATAGGCTTCAACCATCGTAAGACAAACATTCTATTGTTTTTGATCATTATGGCACTTCAGACATGGATACAATTAATGTTACGACGCTAGATCATGTACGAAAACGCTTAATAGTCTACGCAGGAACCCTTTCGGGGTAGCGGTTAGATGAAGCTTGGGATAACAAGTTACGCCTACCGGTGGGCGTTGGGCGGATCGCACCCATTTCTGCCCTCAGAGTTCAAGATTGAACAGCCACTAAGCGTCTTCAGTCTCATAGAGAAGGTCTCAAACCTCGGTCTGGAAGTACTCCAAATATGCGAGAACATTAGCCTTGAGATGAGCACTGAAGACTACAGAAGGGTAGGCGAATTCGCGCAGAACAGAGGGATAACCTTAGAGTTGGGAGCCGCCGGAATGGACCTCTCAGTTCTAGACAGATATGTGCGGATTGCGGACATGACAGGTTCGCGACTTCTGAGGGTATATCCCAAAGAGGCGGAACCTATCCACAGCTTGGTCAAAAGAATACGCGGCTATCTGCCCGTACTCGGAGATAGAGGATTGACGCTTGCAGTCGAAAACAGCAGTTTGTGTTTGTATACCAGTCGCCAACTGGCAAAGATGCTGAATCGGATTGACGATCCTCTGGTTGGGGCATGCGTTGACGTCGCAAACTCTTTAGGGCTTTTAGAGAGACCCCTCGAGACAGTCAAAGTTCTCTGCCCTCATGTTGTTTCGCTTCATCTAAAAGATTTTTGCGTTAAGCGCAAAAGTATCGGCGGCTTCATGGCATTCGGTGTTCCCTTAGGAAAAGGGATACTAGACGTGAACGCGGTGCTCAACATCATTGAGAAATCTGGTCGCGATCCAAACATCCTACTGGAACAATGGATGGACAGAAAGGCCAACATAGAGGAAACCCTCAAAGAGGAGGAAGAATGGTTAACGGAAAGCGTTATCTTCCTGCGTTCCATCATACAGCGCCCCAAGGCCGGCCTACTTCGCACCTCGGCTTTGCCACACAAACTCCGTGAAAGAGGCTACTCGAATCATAGCCCATAATATCCAGATCGGAAAACTCTAAGACTCATCACCTTAACTCCGTCAATGATTCAGTAACCGAAACATTGCTTTCCTTCATAAACAACTCTCCTTGCACATGCACTAGGATGTCCGTGAATTCCCTTCCCTGAAAGGACATCTCCGCATTCGAATTGTGCAAAGGTTTCGCAGCAAGCTTGTTAAGGATTCTTCAACGAAATCCTTGTTCCGTCAAGGATTCTTTAACATTCAGGAGCTTCAGTTGTTGACTTCAAAGTTTCCAGCCTTTCCCGTTGAAGTTTCAACGAGTATTTAAGGAAAAAATTTTTTTTCTGTGCACAGTGTGAAAAAAGTCTGGATCAACAGATGCTTCCATACGCCTCTGCAAACTGCCCTCTCCACAAGAACCAACCAGCACCTCGCCACGTTCAAACCGAGCTTCAGATCCCAAGTGTACGAAAGAGCCGGAACTCAGTAAACTATAGATTCCGGCTCATGTCATTGAAGATCATGAAGGTGTCTTGAAGCATTGACTGACAAGAAAAGGAAGATTCTGATAACGCTTGCCCCTAGAGGCTACAAAATGTATAACGAGCTTTTCCGACCTGAAGCAGAAGCGAAGCTCAAGCAAGCAGGCGTCGTTATTCGAAACCCCGAAACAGAGATGCCGCTTGAAGAGATGATGAGCCACATAGAAGACACCGCCGCAATCATTGGAAATCAACCCTTGTCTCGAGAAATCCTTCTGAAAGCCAGGAACCTCAAGGTTGTGGCGGAGACCTCAGGAAGTTTCCGGATGGACGTAGACTACGAGACAGCCTTTGAGAAAGGAATAGTCATCCTAAGATGCGGAGCAGCCTTTGCCAGCTCCGTTGCCGAGATGGCGCTAGCCTTGGCTCTTGCTCTGGCCAGAAACATCGTCAGATACAATGAACAGATGAAGGAAGGAACAGAGGAGTGGAAACGGCTGCCAGACGACTTTGAGCTTAGAGGGAAAACGGTGGGCCTAATAGGCCTAGGCTCTGTCGGGCAAATGCTGGTCAACCTGCTGAAACCCTTTGGTGTGCACATATGCGCCTACGACCCTTGGCTGCCAGAAGATTACGTGAGAATGTTGGGCGTCGAGCCAAAAGATCTAAACCCGGTTCTAAGCACTTCCAAGGTAATTTTCGTCCTTGCTGGAGTAACAAGGGAGAACGTTCACATGATCGGCGCAGACGAGTTAGATCTGATCAAGCCTGGATCAGTGTTCGTGAATGTTGCGCGCGCGGCGTTGATCGACTATGACGCCCTAATGGAGCGCCTGGAGCGAAGCGATATCCGAGTGGCACTTGACGTTTTCGAGAAGGAGCCTCTCCCGAAGGATCACCCGCTAAGAAAACTCAACAACGTCATTTTGACTCCTCACCGGTCTGGAGGGCTAGCCGAATCCTATTTCCGAATCGGCGACTACATAGCCAACGATGTCTGCCAAGTTCTCAAAGGGTTGAAACCAGTTTTCCTGGACGAAGCTAAGAGAGATATGATCTCAAAGCTATTGTGATGCGAAGGTTCTTCTATGAAATGTGATCACTCCTCATTTCGCACATGGCAAGGGATGTCTTCTTTGCCAAAAGCCTAGTCTTGCTCTCGAAGACAAGTCTTGCTAGGGCTATAGTTGTAAGGCTTGCTGTGGTCAAGACGAAGACAGCTGTCGAAAACATCATTAGGCTAGAGAACCTTGCAGTCTCCGCGGCCACGATGCAAGCAAGGTTCAAAGCCCAAACTAGCGTCTGGAGATGAAGCCACTTAACTGAGATTGCCACCCTCTTGATGAGACAGGCAACAATAGCAAGCGGAGCAAAATATACGACGCCGATGAGAGAGCTTGCGACAAGTCCTGACGTCAAGACTGCCAGTTCAGCGTTGAAGCTCAGAAAAGAGTTTGTAGTCGCGGAAACGTGAAGTACCCCAATCAAAGGGTAGAGGACGAATCGAACAAAGCCTCGCATCGCCTCACTACCCTCGATCACAACAGCGAAACTTGGGCTGAAAGAATAATACCAAGCATCGAAGACAGCCATAAAGTTGGCGCCCGCAAAAGTGTTGAGCACTATGTTGTCACGAAAAGCCCTGAGGAACTGCACTTCCGGAGCGAGTTCTGACCCGTAGGTAGCCGTGGCGATGATGCATCCCTTCTTCCTCACTGTATAGCTTCCATTGAGACCGTTGACGCTTACCGAGAAGGCTCCCTGCTGGCTTGTTGAAACACTAAAGCTAACCGTCAGGCTTTCCCCAGGATTGAGACTGACCGTTCTCCCATCTTCTACTCTGCTATTGATCTTAAGGGTGACATTGTATGCTCCAGGTTTGCCGCCAACATTGGCAACATCAACTGAAATAGTCACAGCGGCACCTACATCAACAGCACTTGGCCTAACAATGAGGTTGCTTGTCCTAAAGTGTGCTGGAGTCTCTCCTACCACCTCCACTTTCAGGAGAAACGCATCTTCCGCCCCCACGCCGAAGCTTCTCGTTTCACCTGCTATGTAGACTGATCTATCAGTCACTGCCATTCCGTGGGACTGATCCAAAGCCCGTCCGCCCCACGTCTTACTTAGGAAAAGGTTTCCGTCTTGGTCATAGCCAAGCAGAACCACATCGAAGTCTCCTTGGCCATAGCTCATCGTGTTCCCCGCTATGTAGATGTATCTCCCATCGACGCTGACGCCAACCGATCTGGCAAGCTCACTGCTTTTTCCTCCCCAAGTCTCATTCCAGATCAATGACCCATTCTTGTCGTATTTCAGAAGGAAGATTGCGTCTCCGCCGAAGCTATTAGTAATGCCTACTGAAAAGATGGACTTCTCGTCCATCGCCATTCCAAAGGCGTCATCAAGTCCAGAACCGCCCCATGTTGTGTGCCAAGCACAGCTTCCATCCGTCTTTTTAAAGGCCACCAGAACCGCATCGCCGCCAAAGCCTGGGGGTGCGGCCTTGTACCTTCCGACAACATAGATGTACTTCTCATCCACACCGATCTGCCCGTTCGCCTCATCAACATCCGATGTTCCCCAAGAATGGCTATAGACAAGTGTGCCATTCACGTCATACTTCAAAACAGCGATGTCAAGGTCAGTCGACGCCCCCGTAACCCATCCTGCAACGTAGACGCTGTCACCATCAACAACAAGACCATCAACCTCATCGTAGCCAACCCCGCCGTCCCAAGTTCGGCTCCAAACGAGAGACCCGTTTGACGCATGGAATTTCAGAACGAACATGTCAGCTGACGTCAGCAGGAAGCTCTTGAAGGTTCTGCCACCGACGTACACAAATCCATTCTGAACAGTGACGATGAAGGCTTCATCATCGAAAGCCCCGCCCCAAGAAACATGCCAAAGTTCAGTACCATTAAGTGAGAACTTGCGGAGGAACACGTCCGCAGTCACACGGGCAATCCTATCATACCCTGAGAAATACACATTCCCTTCACCGTCAACCGCCACGGCCCAACCCTCATCCGCGCGTGGCCCACCGCGAGTGATGTTCCAGAGGGGGAAGATAGTGCCTACAGAGTCTTGACTGCCAGATGCGACTGCATGAATATCAAATGCCAACATTCCAAAAACCGCCAACAAGACGATGGACCAGATCGTCCCAAAGAATCGCGGGTTCACATCTCTGCCTCCGCCTCGGCGAACAATATCAGTCTACAGATTTAAACTTTGGCAACAATGTCACTGCCAGTCTATCCAGCAGCCCGTCTGTAGCACCCTCTAACATAAAGGATTGCTCGCACGCTCCAACCTCAAGAAGCAGAGCAGGGGATGGGAAGAAACTTATACTTGCAGCCTTAACTTCTCTTCCGTGATGACTCATGGTTAGGATGCGGTTTGCAGTCACACTTCCAGGAGGAGTCTACAAGCCCGAAAATCTGATTCTCGCAAGGCAATTGGGCTGCACAGACGTCATCGGCCATGGTCCCGCAACTCCTCCTGACTCTGAAGTATGGGAGTACGGAGATCTCGTTCAGCTGAAGAGGCACGTCGAGAACTTTGGGCTCAGACTAGACGTGCTAGAGGACGGACCGCGAATGCATAGGCTTCTCTATGACATGCCAGGCGCTAATGAGCAGCTCGAGAGCTTCCGCAAGTCCGTTGAAAACCTTGGCAAAGCTGGAATCAAAGTAATCAAGCCTCAACACATGCCGCCTGTGCCGAACGCAATCTTTCGAACCGAAACCGACAAGCCGACTAGGGGCGGAGCTACCTCAACAGCGTTCGACTATGCGTTGGTCAAAGGCTTACCTCCAACACTGAAGTTCGGCGTGGTCAAGGAAGAGACTCTGTGGAAGAACCTGGAGTACTTGCTGAAGAATGTTCTACCCACGGCTGAACAAGCCGGGGTCGTGATCACTTTCCATCCTGACGACCCGCCTATCTCTCCGATCCAGGGCTTTCCAAGAATCTTGCGGAGCGTAGCGGCCTTCGACAAGCTGCTCAGCCTTGTGCCAAGCGACAATTTGGGCATAAACTTCTGCCAAGGATGCTTCGCAGAGATGGGCGAGGACGTTCCCGCCGCAATCCGACACTTCGGCAGAAGAAAGAAGATATACTTCGCCCACTTCAGGAACGTCATCGGCACCGTGCATACGCCAGGAGGGTTCCAAGAGATATTCCACGACGACCCTTCCGGTGTGGTTGACATGTTCGAAGCGATGAAAGCCTACTACGAAGTCGGCTTCGAGGGACCCATGAGACCCGACCACGCACCAAAGCTCACGGGGGAAGAGGTGTTTGGAGGACGCGAAGGATACCACATCCTCGGGAAAGTTCTAGGATTAGGATACATGAAAGGACTAGCAGAGAGTGTAGAGAAAACAGGCCGCTAGACATGTACTCACCTACTTCGGATAATCCATGTCTATGGTAGCCGTGTTCGAAAGGACATCTCTATAACGTGGGTACATCTTTCCGTCTTAGAATATCTCTGAGTGCCTCCATGTACTCGCCGGAAGGCGGCTGAATGCCCGCTTCTAGAAAGTATCTTCTGTCTAACGCCCTGTATTTGGCTACTCCAAACTCGTGATAGGGCAAAAGCTCCACCCTTACGCCCTCTCCCAGGCTCTTGACAAATTCTGCGAAGCATAGAAGATCGTCCACATCATCATTCAACGAGGGAACAACAGTTACCCTTATCAGCAGCTCCTTCTTCTCGGGCACGATTCTGTTGACAACCAGCCTAATGTTTCTAAGAATCAGGTCATTAGACATGCCAGTCAGCTTCAAGTGCTTGTGTGGATCGATGTGCTTCAGATCGAAAAGAACCAGATCGACTGATCCAAGAACGCGCTCAATGACATCGGGCTCTGCATATCCAGAGGTCTCAACCGCAGTGTGCAAGCCGTATTGTTCCTTCGCATTTTCCAGTAGCTCTCTGACGAAGTCTGGTTGAGACAAGGGTTCGCCGCCTCCTACAGTTATTCCTCCGCCGCTCCTCCAGTAGAAAGCCGTATCCTTCTTCGCAATCTCCAGTACCTCGTTCACAGTGTAGTACTTGCCAAAGACCTGTCTCGCTTGACGAGGGCAAACCACAACACATTGGCCGCAGTTGTCGCAAAGCTCTCTTAGAGTCCTGAGTTGACCGTCTTCGGACACTGTTATTGCCTTCTTCGGGCACGCAGCTACGCACTTGCGACAGCGCGAACACAGACTCTCGAAATACGCCATCTCTGGATATGGATTCTGCCCTTCAGGGTTACAGCACCAAAGGCATCTCATGGGACAACCTTTCATGAAGACGAGCGTACGGATGCCTGGGCCGTCGTGAACCGAGTACCTCTGGATATTGAAGACAAGCCCCATGCTGTATCTTCCGTTCATCGTATCGCAAGTCCTTGTCCGGGTCAGTCAGACCTCCCTAAAACAAAGCGACACTAGAAAGCTCGGTGTTCCGTGCGCGCTATGACTTGGTTCTGCAGCTTCTCCTCCAAGGTGACGAAGTACGCGCTGTACCCTGCTACCTTGACAACCAAGTTACTGTACTTGTGGGGCTCCTGCTGAGCTTTCCGTAGCTCCTCAGCTGAGACAACGTTGAACTGAACTTGGTTGCCCTTCAGATCCACCAGAAACGTCCTCACCATCTCAGCTAATCTGAGAATATTCCCTCTAGAGTCGACCATCGACGGATGGAGCTTAAGATTGAGAATGTTGCCGTTGACGAACCGGGAATGATCGATCTTCGAAACCGACCTCAAAACCGCGGTTGGACCGTTCACGTCAGTCCCCGCAGACGGCGAAATATTATCAGCCAAAGGCTCACCGGCCAACCTACCATCTGGAGTGGCCCCGGTCACATCGCCCTCAGGCACATTGGCTGTAAGCCCCTGAAGAGAACCGCCGAATACTCCGCCCCGCCAAGGCGTGTACTTCTTAAGCTCCTCTGCGAACACATGTGCGACCCTGGTGACGAAGCTATCCACTTCATCAACATCGTTCCCAAACTTCGGGAGCTTCAGCACCTCGCTTTTCGCGAATTCCCCCAATGGACCGCAGTAGTTCTGTCCCAAGATTCTCACCAGTTCTCTGAGGCTCAGTCTCTTCTCCTTGAAGACGAGTCTGTCGATAGCGTACAGCGCGTTACCGACGTTCGCCGCTCCGTGACCTTGGATGATTGTGTGAGAGTAACGAGCATTCGGTCCGCCGCCCTCCGAGATGTCCCTGCCCACATGTAACCTCCAGTCCAATAGCGCAGAAGCAAACGGAGTTGGGTTAAGATCCGCATCGGTCGCAGAAGTCACGGAGGTTAAAGGAACGATGAACCGCATGTAATGCGACGCCCGCTCACAGAAAGCTTCGAAAATATGCTCTACATCCTTGAAACCTTCAGGCTGCTCCGCACGCCAGAGACATGTTCCTGTCCGAGGATTCACTCCTCCATTGAGCGTTATCTCTAGCATCTTCAGTAGATTAAAGTAGCACGTACCCCCGACTATCGACAAGCTTTTGCCGGGAACAACTGCCTCTGAGCATCCCACGATAGCATAGTCTCTTGCCTCATCCGGCGATATTCCCAAGCGCGTCAGCGCTAGAACAACTACTTCGTCACCGAAGAACGCTGGTAGCCCTCCCCCGTGCTTGGCTAGAGCTTCGCAAGCGTGTGCAACCAGTTCATGGGGGGATTTCGAGTGCACTCTGAGGATTACGGTTGGCTGAGGTAGCCTAGTCTCTGCCAAGGCATCTAGAAAGACGTATGTGAGTTCGTTGGTTGCATCATCGCCATCTTTCGTCTGACCGCCTAATGTTATTGTCATGAAAAGGGGATAGCCGCTCTTGTAACGCGTCTCGGACCATGGTCTAACCTTGCTGAGCTCAAACAGCTTCAGGTAGAAGCACTCCACAAGCTCAACTGCTTCATTCCTGGTCAGCCTTCCTTGGTCCAGATCGGACTTGTAGTATGGATAGAGGTGTTTGTCCATTCTCCCCAAAGAGACCGAATGCCCATTACTCTCGATGTGAATCAAGAGATGGATGAAGTAGACTAGCTGCAAGGCCTCTTGGAATGAATGAGGTGGCCGGTCAGCTATGCCTTGGCAGACGTCAGCTAGCTTCCGTAGATCGTCTCTGCTTTCTGTGGCTTCCGTAGACATCTCTTTTGCCAGTCTGGAATAGCGAAGGACGAAGTTCACGGCCGCCTCATAGCTGGTCTTGACTGCTTCCAAGAACAGCTTATTCCTGTAGGCATCTGGGTCAGTGGCTAGGTCAAGAGATTCAGCGACCTTGCTCGCTTCTTGGATTACACCCTGGAACCCTTGGGCAAGCAGCTTCTCGTAGTCTGGGATTATGTGCCCGTCGCCAGAAGCTTTCCTGACACCTACATAGACCACGTCATCGAGCACGAAGCTTTCCTCGTCCCAAGCTACAAGTATATCATGCGGCAAGACGAGTCTTGTGAGCGCCATAACCCGATCTTCATGAGTCTTGCCTTTCCAGTATGGAGAGATCTTCTTCACCACAGCTCTCGTCTCGTCGTCGACCTCGAACGCATCGAACGGTCTCTCCGGAAAGTCCTCGAGCTCTTCCTCTAGGAAGGATATGCTGAACTCAGGAAACAGTGGAGCCGCTCTTGGCTTACCTGCCTGATTGCCCACTATCAGCTCGCCTGGGGCTATGTGGATGCTCATGTTTTCGAGTGTGTCCTTGAAAGCAGCAGCCCTTCTAGAAAGTTGCGGCAACCCCTCTGTCTTCTCAAATGATTCAGTAACAATTCTACCCCGTTCAGAGCATAAAGAGGGTCTTATATTCAGAACTTTGTCCTTAAGAAGTCTCACCCTTTCTTTCAAAGAAGCTACCTTCAAGCGCTTCCAATGATCACCATAACGTCTCAGGAGCTATTTATTTGATCGCCTCCAAGTCCTTGCTGCCCTCGTCCAAGTCAGACGCTACAAGAAGATCGACACCAAAAGCC
>Ga0315308_1002128_pt1 | contig 11243 bp, 12 predicted proteins | sample TDP3_MG_FD_203078 | JGI IMG/M metagenome (GOLD analysis project Ga0315308, IMG submission 203078) | Freshwater sediment microbial communities from Lake Towuti, South Sulawesi, Indonesia - TDP3 | ecosystem: Environmental > Aquatic > Freshwater > Lake > Sediment | place: Indonesia: South Sulawesi...
TTCCTCCCCTATAAAGCTCGTTCAGTTTTTCGATTGCACCGCTTGTCCATATTGTTAGCCTTCCAGGATGAGCGCCCGGAGCAAGCATTTCGGCGTTTAAATTATTAATAGTAACAACATCCACACCTGGAATGTTTCTTGCGGCTTCCATTATTCCTTTGCTTTCAGCCACAACTATAAGGGGACCTACAGCTTGCTTTATTTTTCTGCCCCTGCTTTTCCCTTTTCCAGCTCGGATTTTTCTACTCTCTCTTATTCGATAAATGTCTGAGAAGACCCCTAAATGTATTAGGGCTTCTTCAACCTCTTTGACCTTCTTTAACCCTTCCAAATCATCTGTAACTATTAGCGGGATTTCCGGAACATCCTCAATTGAGTGACCTCGCAAGGCTACAACTTCTTTAGATGCAGTGGCAGCTATTGCTGAACGTAGGGCGAGGCGTTTTTCCTTCTTTGGAATTCGTTTGACAATCTTCTTTTCGGAAGTTGGTGGGTGCGCTAATCTTCCGCCAACTGTTCCCGGAGCTAGAGCTCCTCTTCCTGCTGGTCCCTTGGTTCTTGGTATTCTGGATATGGCTAGACCTACACCTCTGGATTCTGCTGATGTTCTCTTCCCGGCCATAGGGTCTCTGCCTTGCGGTTGGATTCTATTTGATTGTATTGCTAGGACGGCTCGTTTAATAATGTCTGGTCTTAATGGCGTTTTAAAAATTGGTGGAAGTTTTATTTTTCCGATTGGTTTTCCTTCGAGATTGAAGATTTTCGCTGTCTTTTTGGCCACTGTTCTCACCGTTTATTTTCCTTGTGGAGATTCGAGGGATACGGATGTGATTTGTGGTGGTTCTTCTGCGATGTGCTTTAGCGGACGCGCTGGATAGCGTAGTCTTATTGGGCGTTTTTCTGGGCCTGGTATGCTGCCATCTAGCAGCATGTAGGGTCCGCGGATTACGCCGTATCTTAAGAACCCACTTCTGGGCGTTATTTCTTTTCCATCTTTGCCTATTTTGAGGATGCGTTTGTTATATTCTGTTCTTTGGTGGAAGCCCATCTGTCCAGCTCTTGGGATGCTGTACATGACATGGTGAGGTTTCCATGGTCCTAGGGTTGCTATGCCTCTCTTTGTTTTTCTCCCTTTATGCTGGAGTACTGTTACTCCCCAGCGTTTTACTGGACCTTGGAAGCCCTTTCCAGTTGATACGGCTATTACGTCTACGCATTGGCCTTCCTTGAATATTTCTACGGGAGTTATTGTTTTTCCTAGAAGAGTTTTTGCGTATTCAAACTGTTGTTGAATTGCGCCCCCGCCTATTTCTATTTCTGCTACATCTGGCTTTTTCTTTGGCACGCTGGTTTGTTTCGGCTGGGTTATGGCGAGAACACGAATTTTTGCTATTTTTGTCAAGTTTTCTTCAATTTTTTTGAGGCTTTCTTCTGCGTTGAAGTTTTCCGGAAGCGTGAACACTCGTTCTAATTCTTCTGGAGGGTCTTTCATCCAAGCTTCTGTTAGGGTTTGTAGGCCATAAGGATCTCTTGTGTAGGATCTTACGGCGCATATTAGCATGGGCGGCGTCTCCAAGACTGTTGCTGAGCACATTACTTCTTTGCCATAGTTGGGTGAGCGTTTTCTATCTTCTATTGCGAATACATGTGCCATTCCAGCTTTATAGCCCATAAAACCGAGAAGCCTAGGCGTGTCCGCCTCTACTTTTGGCCAATAGCGTATCCTAGCCAATAAACGTCTGGCACGTTTCCTAGGTAAATAAGCGAGTGAACCGTGTCTTGGCGCATGATATTTTCTATGACCCATTGTTTTTCCGCTTCGCGTCTTTTAGGAGTGAGAACATTAAGTTATAAACATTTAGGTTTAAGAACGTTTAGTGAAGTTCATAAAACTATATTCTTGTGAAGTTCTTCCTACGCGGTTAATATCCAATAGTTTTATCGACAATATTAATCATCGGTTCGTTGCGCGTGAAATGTTTCAAATTTTCGCAAAATATGTCTGTCAAGCGTTCAAGATAATGCGGAGTCGATCCGGCTACGTGTGGGGTTATTATCACATTTTTCATGTCCCAAAGCTCGGAATCGCGGGATAATGGTTCTCTTTCAAAAGTATCCAATCCTGCCCCTGCAATCCATCCTTCTTTTAGTGCCTTAATTAATTTATCTTCTTGGACGATTTTTCCTCTGCTTACATTAATCAAGTAGTTCGTTCTTTTCATGCTTCTGAGTTGTTTTTCACTAATCAACCCATCGGTTTCTTTGGTGAGGGGCAGTGTGAGAACGACAAAATCGGATTCAGCCAGTAGCTCTTTCAGATTTTCGGGGTGAATAAGTTTGTCAACATAGGTCGGTGTCGGAGCTGATGGATTTCTTCTTGTGGCAATTACTCTCATTCCAAGGCTTTTTGCTTTTTTGGCTATCTCTCCTCCAATCCTTCCAAGCCCTACTATCCCCACAGTTTTTCCAGACAATTCCTCAATTTGCTCTCTCCCGTATCTCTCCCATTTTCTTTCCATCTGATTTCTGATGTAGTAGTGTAGTTTTCGGCAGAAAGCAAGCATCATTGCAATGATATGTTCCGAAATAGGAATCGGATGGACACCACTAGCATTTGTGATTATTACCTGACTTTTCACAACGTCTGGAAAAAGAAATCTGTCAACACCCGCTCCAGTAGTTTGAATCCACTTTAGTTTCTTTGCAGCCAAGAAAATTTCAGGCGAGAAAATTCCTGCAAATAAAACATCTGCATCCTGGATAAGATTTAACAGCTCTTTCTCCTGTTGGCTCTGTTGGACTTTAACATGAGCAGAAACATCCTCAATCTTCTTTATGTAAACGCTAGGCAAATCAAACGAAATCAGTATTTTTATCTCGTTCATCCTCAAATCAGCTCCCTACATTAATTTATGTTCAAGGTGTTATTTTTATTCTTGCTACTTTAAATTTGACGACGTTATCCGGGTCTTGTGCGGCCTATCCCCCTCTAGTTTTCAATATTCCATGAATATTTGCTCCAAATATGTTCGCAGCTGAGACGTGCTTCTGGTAAGTGTTAAATTTTGGAGTGTATAGTCATTTTGGGGATTCGGTGTGGCGGCTATTGTATCTTGGGTTGCTGGTGCTCTTTATCGTTCTGGCTGTTTAAAGTTTGGCAGTTTTAGGATTAAGTCTGGAGCTTTAAGTCCATACTACATTGATCTTGCGTGTTTGCTTTCCTCTCCAAAAGAGTTATGTAGTGTTGTGGGGATTGCTGCGGGCAAAATTAGGAGGATTATGGATTTGGATAAAATAGATAAGTTAGCTTCAATTGAACTGAAAGGCGCTCTAATCTTGCCAAGCATAGCTTGCCAAGTGAATCTGCCATGTGTGGTGGTGAGAAAAGAGGAGAAAGCTTACGGGGTAACTGGTAGAATTGCTGGAGCAGAAGTTGTTAAAGGCGAGCACATACTGTTTTTTGATGATGTTATCACTGATGGAGCATCTAAGCTTGAGGGAATAAAACCCCTTGAAGAATTAGGAGCCCACGTTGAAAACTTGTTGGTCATAGTGAATAGGGAGCAAGGCGGAAGGGAAAACCTCGAAAGGTTAGGGTATAAGGTTCATGCTTTAACAAGAATTTCAGAAATGGTTAAGTCTCTCCATCAATCTTCACAAATCTCAAAAAAGCAAGCTGACGCCGTTTTGAATTACATCAAAAAGTCTTAGAATAAACCTGCACGTATTAATGATAGCGCTTCAGGATTAGGTCTAAAATTTTCTGGGCACATTCCTCTGGCGTATACTTCGCAGTGTCTAAGGTTATTTCTGGGTTTAATGGTGGTTCGTATGGTTGCCCAATACCGGGTACTGTCGGTGCTCTTCCTTCTAGGGCTTGAGTGTAGATTTGCTTTGGCGCATGGTAGGTTTTTCCTCGCGCGCGCTATGCTATCTCAAATTATATCAAAAAGTTTAAAGGGGAACACACTCAGTTTGTCTCAGTCCACGGTTACCTCAGGGGTTTAGGTTCGTCGTAGGGATATTCCTATATGGCTCATTGAAGTTTTATTCACAACAGAAAGGTTGCCAAACGCCCTAAAGGAAGCAGATTCAATAAATGTCGGTTCAGAAGCAAGTTGTGGAAGCTCTAATGAAGCCTGAAGCTTATGATGAAGAACCAGGTAAAATTGAACTGGCCCAGACCCACATATCCTTCGTTTTTCTAACCAGAAACTTTGTCTACAAGGTGAAGAAGGCTGTAGACCTCGGATTTCTAGATTTCACAACTCTCGAAAAGAGACGTTTCTTCTGCGAAAAAGAGTTAGAGCTCAACAGAAGGCTGTGCGGAGACATGTACCTTGAGGTTGTTCCCATCAACAAGTCAAACGTTATCAAGATAAAAGGCGAGGGAGAAACCGTTGAATATGCTGTGAAGATGAAGAGGATGCCTCAAGAAAAGATGATGAGTAGGCTTCTTGAAGAGAACAAAGTGGATAGTAAGTTTATTGACAAAATAGCGAAGATTATCGCTGAATTCCATTCAAAGGCGGAAACAAACAAGAGGATAAGCGAGTTCGGCTCCTTGGAGATAATAAGAACCAATTGGAAAGAGAATTTCGAGCAGACAATGGAGTTTATCAACAAAACAATATCAACTGAGGAATTCAACCTAATCCGCGAAAGAATCGACGACTTCATGAAGAGAAACATGTCGCTTTTTGAGAAGAGAATAGCTGAGGGCAGAGTTAGAGATTGTCACGGAGACATTCATTCGGGCAACATCTTTGTTACAGACAGAATCTACATTTTCGACGCGATAGAATTCAATGAAAGGTTTAGGTATTCTGACATTGCCTCTGACATTGCTTTCTTAGCCATGGACTTGGACTTCAAAGAGAGAGCCTACTTGTCTAACTTCTTTGTCAAAAGGTATATTGAATATTCTAGGGACCAAGAGTTGATGAGGCTTCTTCCTTTTTACAAATGCTACAGAGCCTATGTGCGAGGAAAAGTCGTCAGTTTCAAACTCAAAGACCCCTCTATTTATAGAGAGGAAAAGAACGCTGCAATAAAAGAAGCAAAAGCATACTTCAAACAAGCCTCCACCTACGCCAAGATTCTTTAATAAGTTTAAAAATGGGACGGTCCCATTGATGTTTTAAGTCGCTTCTTACTTCCTTTAATGACCTATTCCTTTTTTAATTCGTCTTATGCAATCCTTTGCATCATTCAAAAGTCTCGCGAAAGTTTCCTCTTCTTTTCTATCTCTGTACGTTATGCCTTCTCTTGCAGGGTGCACCAACCTGTGTCTTTCCTTGATAACCTCAAGCATTTTTGAATAAGTGTCTTGATCTATCGCTCTAAGAAGATAGAGAACAACGGCAATATTGCCTACGCTAAGACTGTGAAGTTTCCTTTCCGCATTTATTTTATTTTTTATACAATACCACTTAAGTTTCCAGTAACCCCAATGTTCAAAATAGGTGACACAATTTGTGAAGCCGGAGAACCAATCCTTTCTTCTTATCGCGTTATCAATAATACCTTCCCAATCAAGAGCTTCAAGTTCAGGGCGTTTTAGGGTTATTTTTTTGGTAATGGTAAATCCCCCTCTTTTCCTAAAGATGCTTTCACAAATTAAGGTTATGGAAGCAGAAGGAACCAAAGGATAAACATGATTAAGAGGTTCAACTGTGGACAATAAAGCAAGGGAGCGAGATATGTCAATATTATTGATAAATGGCACAAAGTATAACTTACGAATACCTACGAACGAGAAGCAACTTGAAAGAATAGTAAAAGAACACGCAAAACAAATCTTCGGCAAAGACTCCCTATATTTCACTCCAAAGGAAAAAATAAAGTCTAAAGCTGAAAGGAGTTCGATTCCAGATGGATACGCCATTAGTCTTTACAAGCCTTATACGTGGTACATTGTGGAGGTGGAATTGTCAAGTCATCCGCCTCATAGACATTTAGTTCCACAGCTTAGTAGTTTCATAAGCGGAATAGAGAATCCAGATAGTCAGCGGAGGGTTTCTGATTTATTATACAAAGAAATCTCAAGCAACCCTTCGCTGAAGGCTTACGTTGAAAAGACTGTGGGAAAAGAAATACACCATTTCTTATCAGATTTGATTTCAGAGCAACCTAAATTTGTGGTGATTGTTGAAGAAAAAACCACGAAGACCGAGGAGGCATGCAGAAATCTAAAACTTGAACCACAAATTGTGGAATTCAAGACTTTCGCTAAAGGCGTAGGACTCACTGTTCATGCTCATCTAATCTGCGAACCCGTGGAAAAGGATACTCATGCAAAATATGACGAGAAAGAGAAAGGATTTCTCTGTTTGATGTGCAAAAAACAAGACCTTATCTATGAAGTAGGAGAGATTAACAAGCATTTAATGGAAAGGCATGATGTAGACTGGGATGACCAGATAATAGAGGGATGGACTGACAAATTCGAGAAACAAGCAAAAGCCTATTTCTCTAGGAAAAAATTGCCTATATGATTCTTCCATCATAGTTTATGGGCAAGTTCTGTGCTGAAGTTAAATTGCTCCGCTACGTATTTGGGGATCTTCACTGTTCCCATGATGATTGGCTTTTGGTGGCAATCGCTTCCCCCAGTCATGATTAGTCCATGTTTTTTTGCAAACTTTACATAATGATTCGTTGTTAGGGCGTCATTTCTGGAGTGCCAACACTCTACACCATCAATGTATGTTAACATCGAATCTTCTATTATCTCAGTCTGTTCAAGCAGCGATTTAGTCAGGGTCACAAGCGAGGTTCCATGAGGATCATTAGGATGAGCCAAAACTATTATTCCCCCAGCATTCCTCACCAGCCTCGAAGCCTCTTCAATGTAAAGAGGATACTTGGGAACATCACATTTCACAAGATACTTATCAAAAGCCTCTTGTTTGGTTCTAACAATTCCCTTTCTCACCAAATAATCCGCTATGTGAGGCCTTCCAAGCACTCCGTCAACGGCTTCCTGAATCTCCCTCAAATCGTTCTTCGTTAACTTTTCAATTCCCTCTTTTTCAAACTCTGCATTAATCTTGTGCAAAATCCTTGCAGCCCTTTCCTCCCGATATTTCCCGATTTGCTGAAGTTTGTCCTTTAACTCCTTATTCTTTACGTCAAATTGATAACCCAAGAAATCTAACGATACTGATTTACCCTCATTGTATCTGGGATGCGAGAAGGTCACATTCAATTCAACTCCAGAAATATAACGGATTCCATTTTTCTTTGCTAAAGCCATGGCTTTCTCTTGACAGCCAATCGAGTCGTGATCTGTAACCGATATTAACCCAATGTTTCTGATCTTGGCTTCCTTAACTAGTTCTTCAACAGTCAAGTTTCCGTCAGAACAACTTTTTGAATGAATATGCAAATCAATTATCATAATGAAACGGAGTCCAATTACCTTTTTTCCATCCCGATTATATACCAATCCTCAGGACGATCATACTCCGTGTCGACTGTTAAGTGCACTATTTTGAGTTGCGGATGTCTCTTTTTCAAATCATCTAAGTCAACAGTTTCAAACCTCTTCTTGTTGTTAAGATAAGCTTCCCTAGTTAAGGCGTTTGACTCATAGTTCTCTTTGGTTCTTTTCAAAACCCTCGCAATGGACACTTCTTCAGAGCAGTGAGTTTGAAGTATGACAAAAGTCATATTGTGCCTTGCAGCAATCGCAGCAGCATGTCTTCGTAGTTCTTGGGTGACAAAAGTAGCATCCAATATTACGCCTTTACTCTTCTGTACAAGATTCTCTGCTCGGCGAAACGTCTCATCGTAGACAAGCTCTCGTTTGCTCATATTTGACGCAACTTTTTCGTCAAAAATGTCTTCATTCTTGAGAACCTCCAGTCGAATCAAATCGGTTCGAAGAACGGAATATCCCTTGATTTTTGAGATTTCCTCTGAGGTCTCTGTTTTCCAAGTTCCTGGGAGTCCACATGTAATTAGTAGAGTCCCAGACCTTAACTCAGTTTTAACAAACCTGGCAAAAGGTTCCCTCAACTGGACACCCCTTGCAATTAAGTTGAGACAAAGCAAAATTAAACCTTTGCGGGCAAGAAACACTGTTTGTTCTTAAATACCAGTTCACAACTTTCTATGAAAGATGAATAAAAGAACAAAGAAGAACGTTGGAAATCCTACAAAAAGGGCTTTATTGCTTCTAAACTTTCTCCATAACGTTTATCAGTTGTTGTTTTGCTTATGTTTGAGAAGTGCGAAAAAATGTTGATTGCTCAGATTTCAGACATTCACTGCGGACCCTTATTTAACAAGGAGATTTTCCGCACAGCCATAAAAGAAATTAACGCCCTATCGCCAGACGCAGTAATCATAACAGGCGACATAACAGAAGACGGCATACAATCCCAATTCAAACAGGCAGAAAAAGAACTCAAACAACTAAAAGCCAAAAAAATCATATACATAAGTGGAAACCACGACTATCGCGCAACAGGATACTTGCTCTTTAAACAGTTTTTCCCATTCAACCAACTCACGAAATTCGACAACACAGCAATAATAGTCCTAAGCTCAGCCAGACCAGATAGAGACGACGGCGAAGTAGGCCACAGACAAAACCTATGGCTAGAAAGCACACTAGCAAAATACAAAAACCACGTGAAAATTGTGGCAATCCATCACCACATAATCCCAGTCCCAGACACGGGAGCAGACCAGATCACAATAGTAGATGCAGGCGACGTCCTAAGAAGCCTTACAAAATCAAAGGTAAACCTTGTTTTATGTGGGCATCGCCACAGACCATGGAGATGGCAAATAGAAAAAATGCAAGTGGTTCACGCCGGAAGCATCTCATGCGAAAAACTGCGGGGCTTCTTCTGCAACTCCTACAATGTCATAGAAACCAAAAACAAAAAAATCAATGCCAAACTAAAAATAGTGGGCGGAGGCTACGTGGACTTCAAAGAAATAGTTAAAAAGCGAGAAATCCTTCAAGCCTCAGACATCTCCCAATATAGCGACTCCTTAGCACAAGAACCCGAATCATAACCACATCTCAAACATAAAATCCCTCAGAAAACCATAATCTTCCACCCTAAACAAATGGCTCACACAACCGCAATTAGAACACCCGAAATTTTTAACCGCAACACCCTTTTCACTCAACTTTCTCGCAATTCTACACTCCTCAGTTCTTCCAGCCTCCTTATAGAACACCTTCACAACCTTTGCAAACCCGTTGCCAAGTAGATAGTCTATGTGCCAAAACTTCCGCTTAGCCCTTCTAAGATGTCGCTCTATCCGCTTTTCTAGACCGTTTTGGGCAGAACCCACATAGGCATACAAGCCTTCTCAAAATTTACGGCGCCCAAAGCACCAACATTAATTCTAACATTCTTACCAACCGAAATGACTAAAACATAGACGCCCTTCACCATGCTCATCCATTTTTAGGAATTGTTTTGTCTATACCATTTCAAAACTTCCTCAACAGCCCTATTGGAATAGCCTATCTTTCTAAGCAGTCTCTTCAAATCCTCAGCGGAATCAGCAACCAAACATAAACACCACAGATAGCACAAAATTATCATGAAACCTATTTATCCTTTATTATCCTTTAATTACTATGCTGGTATAAGGCAAATCAAACCCGCTTCGCTATCTAGCCTACCCACCAACCTAAACTTCACCAACATAAGAATTTACACGTTCCAAATTAAACCGTTCAAACTGTAAAACATTCCTCACGAAATTAAGAAGTTTTATGCGAACATCCTTGCTGAGGTTAGGATACCAAATAGGCGAAGCCACAACCAAACCGCGCCAAGCATAAAAGGGCTGAACAACCTCCAAGATCTCCCAATCATTTGTCTTCTGCAAATAGTTCTCCCAGAAAAGTCTAAATAAACGCTCAAAAACCCCAGCTAATTCGCCATACTTCTGCAAAGAATAGAAAATATAGTTAATAGTCATGGCAGTCACGTCATCAGCGGGCTCACCCCATTCGCCTCTACTGCGGTCCAAAACCGTGAAATCCGTGTCTTCGCGAAACATCACATTCCATGGATGAAAGTCACCATGCACTTGACTAAGCCTGTGAGCTTTACGCTTAAGCCGCCAACGCCAAATAGTACAGTCCCGTTCAATATCAATTAAATTTGACTCGCTAACAAAATCGAGTTCAGGCGGATAACTATCCAATAAACCCATAATACATTCGCCGTGTCCAACAAGCTCTCGGGCACGTCTAACATAAAGCCATGGTGCCTCATGCTTAGCCTTATGGATCTCAACGAGGTAGTCGGACAAAGCCAAACAACGTTGTTCGTCCAGTTCGCTTACCTGCCCAGTTTCTTTAATGCAGTCTAAATCAAAATGGTAAAGTCTCCCATCCACAAGTTCAGTTACAATGAAAAATTCGCCACACTCACTTAAAGACCTCAAGCCTTCACCATCTGCAGTAAAGACGCCCACATCTATGGAACATACATGCCGAGGCAGCTTGTTGAAGGCAGAATGCTGCCAAAGCAAAATCTGAGCACGGTCAGAGAAATGGTCATGCCCAAAACCTTCAGGGCGCATAGTCTCCAAAACAACTCGCTTGGCCTCGCCATTAACACTAAACTCGATAATGTATGGAACACCGTAACCAAAACCTTTCAAATCCTTTCCAGCCTTCGCCTCCTTCTCCATGCCCAACGGGAAGAAACCTGAAACTTTCACTCGCGCTTTGTAAACGGAAGAAAGGTACTCTTCTAGCCGTTCAACACTAAGCTTCAACAATGATGAACTACCTCAACAAAAGTGTTAGCGGGTTAAAGTTAAAAAGGTAATGGATACAAGGCAATAAACATGAACATTCTCATACACAGCGGAACCATAATCACAATGCACAACGGAAGAATAATTCGGCAAGGCGCAATCGCCATAGAAGACAAAACTATAGTGGATATCGGAAAAACACATGAATTAAAAAGAAAGTATGGAAGGGGCTATGGAAAAATAGATGCAAAAGGCAAGGTTGTCATACCAGGCCTCATAAACACGCATCAACATGCTGCAATGAGCTTGTTAAGAGGATATGCGGATGATTTACCCCTTAAAGAATGGCTTGAGAAATGGATATGGCCCGTAGAAAAACACATGACACACCATGACATTTATGTTGGCGCCTTGCTAACAGCAATAGAATCCATAATGGGTGGAACAACAACCGTCAACACAATGTACCATTATACACCAGAAGAAAACGAGGCGAA
>Ga0315308_1002130_pt1 | contig 11242 bp, 12 predicted proteins | sample TDP3_MG_FD_203078 | JGI IMG/M metagenome (GOLD analysis project Ga0315308, IMG submission 203078) | Freshwater sediment microbial communities from Lake Towuti, South Sulawesi, Indonesia - TDP3 | ecosystem: Environmental > Aquatic > Freshwater > Lake > Sediment | place: Indonesia: South Sulawesi...
AAAAATAAAGTCAAAAAACTTGCGGGTACTCTCGTGCGAGAATATGCTATTAGAAATACAGCTCTTGAAATCTTAGAACTGAAAGATGAAAGATACGTTTTGCAGCTAAAAGCAGATTTTACACCGTTAGTCAAGAAACTTGTTAATAGACCCCTACTCTCTTCCGGTCCACTGAAAACACTTTCTTACATAGCCTTTAGGCAGCCAGTATCTCAAAGAAGGGTTGTTGAAGTGCGGGGTCACCATGCATATGGTCATATAAAACTGTTAAAGGAGATGGCTTTACTTATTGCAGAACGAAGCGGCCGCACAACGGTTCTGAAAACAACAGACTATTTTGCAGATTATTTCGGGTTAACTCAGGATATTGCGGCTATGAAGAGGGAATTAAGACACATCTTCGGAGACGTAGTAAAGCAAGAAAATCAATCTTAGAATGGATATGTTTATATGCAAACTAATGGTGATAATGAAGACCAAGTTTAGCAATTTGAAGGAACTGTGAAATGTCGGTTTGGCATGGCGACTTGCATAAGAGGAAGCTATCTGGAGGAAGAAAAAAGGCCTATAGAGTGAAGAGAAAATTCGAGCAAGGTTCGTTTCCCGTGGAAACAACGCTGGGCGAACCGAAACAGAAGAGAGCCAAAGGAAGAGGCGGGAAAACGAAAATTAAGGTACTAGCCGATAAACATGCTTCTTTAACTGACCCGAAAACTGGAAAAACTGAAAAGGTCGAGATTTTGCGAGTCGTTAGAAATCCCGCCAATATCGACTATGATAGAAGAGGCGTCATAACAAAAGGTGCAGAAATAGAGACTTCCCTAGGACTTGCACGAGTTACTTCCAGCCCGGGAAAAGATGGAACAATAAATGCTGTCTTAATTGGCAGAGAAGAAAAGGTATGACCTTACTCCTGTTTTATTGGGGCTCCACTGCGAATTTTTAGCAGTTGTCTTGCAATCTTTTGGACTATCTGTTCCTTTGACTCTTTTTTCTTGACAAGAATCATTCCATTTTTCAGCCAAGGCGTCCTAGAATAACAAGTCTCCGCGACAAGTTCAGTCTCTAAACCTAGCTTTTCCGCGGCTTCTTTGATATCAAGGCTTTTAGGGGAAGGCACAGCCAAACTTTTTGGAACCCGTCTTCCCTCTGTTCTCGTTTTCGTCGAGTCAAAGTAAGCTGGCCATATTATTATTTTCTCTTGCTTGCGCATATTTTTCACCATCTTTTCATTTGTGGGCATAATAGGCTGTTAATCTTGTGTTGATGCCATATGTTCTAACGAAGCCAAAGCGTTCAAACTGTACTATGATTTTTGGCTTCAACTGTCTGCAGGCACTCTCGGCGACTCCCTCGCTTGTTGTTGCATCAGGCATAATGACTTGACAAGGTATACTGTCTCTGATTGATACCCAATGGATTAATTGTGTTTTTGTTCTCCTTATGTCATCATAGGATTCGCTGACGTAAGATGCTTCCACAGAATAAGCTTCTATGCTTTCGAGTCTTATATTGAAAAGTTCCATAAGGCGAATCATTGTCCCCATTTCTAAATTCTCCATGTCCTTCTTCGCGACCCAGAAGGTTGCTGATCCACTTTCGACTTCAGGTGTTATGATATATTCTCTAAATCCTCTATCAGGATTTTCTGGATGCAATGCAAGTTTTACCTTGAAAATCTTTGGAATCCGTTTAACCGTCAGCTCTATTGGATCATGTACAAAGAAGTACCTGTCACTTATCGGGTCTAGAAGTTTGCGGTTGTAAGCGTATAGGTTTTCCCAGCTTAAAATGACATCTGAGGTCTTAGGTCCCACGTCAATCATCATCTTTCTGATGGCTTCCGGCATTATTCCACGTTTTCTTAAAGCCGCAAAGGTTGCCAAGCGAGGGTCGTCCCAATCTTTGTAGAGGCCTTCCATTATTCCCTGAACAATTTTCGACTTGCTCAAAAAGGCACCCGTGATTTTTAGTCTCCCGTAATGTATGGCCTCTGGATATTTCCAACCTAAATGCCTATACATGTACTCTTGGCGAACCATGTTTGTCAAGTGTTCTTTTCCACGAATTATGTGGGTTATACCCATGAGATGATCGTCTAAGCCGCATGCCAGATTGTAAAGGGGCCAGATGCGATATTTGCTTCCAACCCTTGGATGCGGGCATTTTTCAGTGTCTATGACTCGCAGGGCAGGCCAGTCTCGAACAGCAGGGTTCGGGTGATTTAAGTCTGTTTTAATGCGAACTACAACTTCGCCTTCACGGTAATCACCATCGAGCATCCGTTTCCATCTTTCCAAATGCTCCTCCGGTGGCAGATTGCGGCAGTCGCACGGCATACTGTCTAATGTTTTCTTTCGGAATTGCTCGGGCTGACACGTGCAAACGTAGGCATTTCCGCCTTTCAACAGTTTTTCGGTGTACTCGTAGTAAATGGGAATTCTGTCGCTTTGAATATATTTTTCGTCAATTTTGCATCCAAGCCAAGTTAGATCTTCATATATGCGATCATAAAACTCTAAAACTGGTCTTTTCACTTTGGGGTCTGTGTCTTCAAACCGGAGAATGAATTTTCCGTCATACGTGCGCGCGTACTCATGGCATAATATTATGGCTCTTGCCGATCCAAGGTGTAGGACACAGTCCGGATTCGGTGAAAATCGTGTTGCAATTCTAGCATATTCATTTACGTTCGGTAAAGGCGGAAGATGTTTTTCCTCTTCAACCTTTTCCTTTTTGAGGATTTGTGGCCATTTCTCTTCAACAATCCGTTTTTGCTCACCCAGTGTAAGATTGCTGATTTCCTTCACAATCTCGTTAACTAGAGTGGGCAGCTCCTTGACTTTCGTTCTTAATTCTGCTTTTTCACCCAAGATTTTGCTAATAACTGGGCCTGCTTGGGGTTTGCCATCATGCCTAATTGCATTTAGCAAGGCGATTTTTCGAATAAACTCTCTAAGTTCCGCATCATCTTCAAGCGTCAACAGGCTTTCACTTATCATGCTTTAGATGTTTCTTTTAATCAAGAATTCCCCGAAGGCTTTTAATTTATCTTTTGCATCAGACGCAGGCAAAAGCTTTTCAACTTCTTTCCAGCTTTCTTCGACAATTCTTGCTGCAAAGTTTTTCACATATTTTATGGAGTCGTATTTTTGCATTATTGTAATGGCTTCGTTTCGGAGCGCTTGGTCAGAAGTGTGCATCTTCAGTATCTGGATGAGTCTCTTTTTATCTTTGGGATTTGCCACTTTCAGTGTGTGAATAACCATTAGAGTTCTTTTTCCTTCTGTTACGTCTTGCCCTGACCCACCTTTCTTTTCGGCAAATTCTTCACCTGTCAAATCCAGAATGTCATCTTGAATTTGAAAGGCTACGCCTATGCTTTCAGCAAAGTAGCCGAGTTTTTCGATTTTTTCCTGGTTTGCATCTGCCAAAATAGCGGCGAGTTTAGCTGATAGCCTTGCCAACGTTCCTGTCTTGTAAGCGCACATCTGTAGATAGTCTTTTTCACTTATTTTGTTGGCATTTGCTATACCCTTGTGCCATGCGATATCCATGGCTTGTCCAAGACTCAGATTTATCATTTCTTGAACGTAAATTTCATAAATCATACAGAGTTTTTCTAGAGAAACCTTCTCTCTATTTTCCATTAGAGGCAGAAGCGGCAGATAATACATCGCATTTCCAGCGTTTATAGCAATGTCTAACCCGTAGATTTTGTATGTGCATGGTTTTCCTCTTCTGTATTCCGACACATCTTCTATATCATCTATAATTAATGTTCCGTTATGGATTACTTCCGGTATTATGGCAAAGTCGATGAACTTTTCGGGGTTTGCGCCTAAAGCTTCGCAGATCAATAAAAAAAGGGATGGCCGCCATCTTTTTCCGCCTCTATCAAGAATTTCCCATATTGGTTCTGCAATCGCTTTGTTCACAGTTTCTAAGTTGCAGGCGTATTTTGGTGGGTTGATTCCAAACAGTTTCGCATTTTTTGAAAAAGTTCTAGGAATGTACTTTTCAATAACTTTGTCAATTAAAGGCGCTTTTTCTTCGAGAAATTTTTCAATATTCAAGTGTTATTTTCACCTCTTTTGGAATAGTGTTCTACGTCAAATCCTCTTGCCTTTAGCCATTCAGATGTTTTTCCTGTTACTACGAGTGGAGCTTTTCCCAATTGTTCAACTCTTTCTGCTCCTACGAGGAACATAGTATTTCTCAACTCTTCCATCAAAAGCCGAAGCATGTTTTCCGTTTCCCTCACCCCTTTAATTGCTGTTTGAAGTGCTGGTTGAGAAAGGCTTGTCAGACTCGCGTTTAAGGCTAAAGCTTTAGCAATGCCTATGCCATCTCGTATTCCGCCTGAAGCAATAACTGGAATGCTGACTGTTTGAGTAACTTCGGCGATGCTAACTGCTGTCGGGATACCCCAGTCCCAGAAAACTTCGCCTAAGAAGCGTTGAGACCTGTTTTTTTCTCGTTTTGCACGGTAATATTCAACTGCGGCGAAGCTTGTGCCTCCGGATCCGCCTACGTCTATGCCTTTCACGTCGACGGCTTGGAGTTTTTTTGCTTCTTCCGCGGATATGCCTGCGCCTGTCTCTTTTGCGATGATCGGTTTGTCCAGTTCTTCTGCGATTTCTCCTATTTTTTCGAGAATTCCTTTGAAGTTTGTTTGACCTTCGGGTTGAACAGCTTCCTGCAATGGGTTTAAGTGTATTGCTATCGCGTCTGCGTCAATTATTTTTATGGCTCTTTTCACTTCTTGTAGGCCGTAGCCATGGGTAAGCTGCACTCCTCCTATGTTGGCTATCAAGAAGGCTGTAGGTGCCTTTTTTCTTACCACCGTAAAGGTTTTTTCTAGTTTCTTGTCCTCTATAGCGGCCCTTTGGCTTCCAACACCCATTCCCAAACCTAGTTTTTCCACGGCTTCAGCTATTGTCGCGTTAATTTTCGTTGCTTCTAGTGTTCCTCCGGTTATCGCGCCTACAATTAATGGTGCAGAAAATTTGTGACCGAAAACGGTCGCGGATAAATCGATTTCGTGTCTATTAATTTCTGGAAGTGCCTTGTGGACTAAGTGGATGTCTTCAAATCCAGTTGTGGCTTTTCTAGCTTGAGCTTTCTGGTCTAAACAAATTCTAATGTGATCCAATTTTCGTTTCTCTGTTTTTTCCGCCATTTTTAATCCCCCTTCTCTATTATGGTTCCTTCCACTTCTTCGCTCCTAAGGGCTTTAAGAATGCGGTTCGGATTAGTAGCGTTAACAATTGTCACCGGGATTCCTTGCTCTATGGCAAGAAGAAGCTCGGTAATTTTGCCAGGCATACCGCCCGTCACATCGCTCGCTGAATTCTTACCTAACAGGTTCTGGAGTTTTCTTAGTTCTTCTAATGTTAAGTGCTTGAACATCTTTGCGGTTTTCGTAGCTTTCGGGTCTGCATCGTACAGTCCGTCGACATCGACGCCTATTACGATTCTTTGGGCGTCAAGTTTTTTGGCAATGTATGAAATAATCTGATCACCGGAAAGTATTGTGAATCCCAACTTTGTGTCTAGGACAGCGTCTCCATAAAGAACTGGCAGGAAGCCCATTTTTAACAGTATTTTCAATATCGCGTCATCGAAACACTTGATCCTACCTTCTTCCGTTATTATGCACGAAGATGGCGTGATTGAGACTGCTGGAATGTTGTGCCACACTAATGCGTCCATAAACAGGCCGTTAAGCACGGTCATTATGTGGTGAGTTTCTGCAAATCCGGCTCTCTGAGCTTCTTCTTTCCATCCGTCTCTAATATTGTATTTTTGGGCTACTGGGTGTCCAAAGCTTCCGCCGCCATGGACTACTATCAAATTCTTGATATTTGCTTTCTGTATTTCTTCCACTATCCTGTTCATAATCTCTGTTCGTGCGGTCAGCTCGCTGCTTTTATCGGTTATTACTGAACCGCCGATTTTCAAGATTGTAGGTTTAACCTCGCTCAATTCCAAAACCTCAATCCGTTTTCCTCGCTACGAAGGCTTTTCCACTGTTCTTTGAATGGAATTTTAAACCTATTCGAATCTTTCATTTTTGCCAAAGCTATCATGCAGCCGCCTCTGTTGGCGCCTTTTCGTTTCGAATAATGGTGACAACATCATTCTCTATTCGAATCAAATCTCCTGTTTCTATCTTCGAAATATCAATCTTATCAACACAAGGTATTTCTGAGATTATCGCACCAACAGCGACGACAGTCTCACACTCTTTATTTATTATTCCAACAGGAGCCACACCATTCTTTTTCATTCTATAGAGAGTGTAGGACCCAACGGTTGACCCCTTACCATTTGGAAAAACGAGTATTTTGCCTTTCACAATCTTTCCCTGCAATTCATGCCCTTTTTCAATTATCTCACTGGTGTTTGGGTCTACTCCTCCGTAAAATGAAATTGGTTGCGAGCTTGCTAAAGCTTCCCCTTCTCCGCTTCCCCTTGAAATAATTCTCCCTCTTAACTCCATTTTCCGCTCACCGCAGCTTCTATGCACTCTTCTAAACTTCCCATCTTTGTCATAATATTGTTTTGCCTTGAATAATAGCATCCTTTTGCGGAAGTTGTTGCAACGGATCTAAATCTTCCTTTCAGTGGGGCTACTGCCATACACGTATCGCAGGCAAATTTTCCTCCGGCCCTTTCGATAATTTCAGTGTAGCCCCGAGTGTCAGCAAGTTGTTTCACCATTCTTGAGCATGCAACCCAGAATTCTGTGTTCGAAGAGATTTTTCTATTTTTTACTAGCTCCGCTATTTCCGCTATTTCTTTGATTGAACAATGGGGACAGCCGATACATACAAAGTCGATGTCGGTGGTGTCATCGTTAATTTTTCCGTATGCTTCTTTTATGTCCTTGTCTTCGATTGTGATCTTCTCTTTTGGCGGCTGATGATTCTCAGATCCAGGAGTTATGCCTTGCATGTAGAAAAGCGGTTTTGAGCCATAAGTCACCACCGAAGCACAAAAAGATTTTAACTCATCCAATTCAGCATCTTTTATGCCAGTTATGTATGGTATTTTGTTTTCGGCTTCTTTGCCGATGCTGTAGCCAAGAGCGCCCCAGTCTGGAAGTTTTTTTAAACTGGCAGTTACTTGCACATGAATGTCTGGCGCTCTGTTCTCGTCGAGGTGCAACCCGTAGCATGGCGTTTTGCCAACGAAGGCCGCTGCTAGAGCTGAGGGCCCACCTTCTCTATTTGTTTTTGCTCCGATTACCGAATTTGCGAAGGTCACTGCTGAGGACTCGGACCACGCAACGTGTTCTCCGTATCTCGGTAAGTTACCTATCAAGTACGGCGTGCACGTGCAAGAGATGATTATACCCATTTTCCTGAAAGCCTCTATTACCAAATTCTGTTTCTCCGCGAACTCCTCGTCGATCCCGAGTTTTCTCCAATTCTCCAAATCCATTCCCGCGGGGTTCAAAGTTGTAAGTACTTTGACTCTTCCGTCCTTTGCTAATTCATTTAGAAAGTCTAGCCCAGCGTCTCCGAGGTTGTGATAGGATACTCCTGCGACTTGAACAGACCCAACTTTTATTAGTCGTTCAGCGCCGTAAATATCGCCTAGGGCAACGAGTATCTCCATGGATTTTCTTATAGCGTAACCTTCTTCGCCGTTCAGCATTTTTTCTTCTTTTTCTGTCAGATGCATAGAAATCACAGGAATTTGTTCAGGTCAACTTTTTTGTATTCCTCTTTTTTAAAGCCTTTATCCGTTTTGTCGAAGGGAATCGTTGCGTCTAAGCCCATCTTGCATGTTGTCGCTTTTTTTCCTTCAGCTAAATTTCCAGATGGATCAAGAGAAGATCCTCTCTGGTTTGGCAAGATAAGAGCGTTTCTATCTGCTTGAAACCTCGTGGCGATGGCCCATTCGATGTCGTTTGGGTCATATATGTTTATGTCGTCGTCTACTATGACACAGTTTTTCAGTGATTCGTGTCCTTTAAATGCGGCTTCAATCGCTTTCTTTCCATCATCTGGATTCTGCTTCTTTATTTGCACAATCGCGTGGAGCCAGCTGCACCCGCCGGGGGTTATGTAAACATCCTTACATTCGCAGACTTTGTTCACTTCGTTAAAGATTGTTGGTTCTTTAGGCATTCCCATCAAGAGCTTATGTTCGTTTCTTCCAGCGAGTATTGTTTGGTAAATTGGGTTTTCTCTGTGAGTCACGCATCTAATTTCTATGACTGGTTGCTGTCTTACCCGATCAACGATTCCTGTTAGGTCTAAGAATGGCCCTTCTGGCGCTTTTTCTTTTGTTATTCTGCCCTCCAGTACAATCTCGCAGTCTCTTGGGACCTCTACGTCGATAGTCTTACATTTAACCAATATTGTTTTTTCTAATGCATTAGCCATACCTAATTCGTCGACGCCCTTTGGTAGGGATGTGGCCGCAGCAAGGAGAACAGCGGTTGAGTTGCCTATGCATAATGCTATTTCGAGTTCCCCTCTTGACTTTTTGAGGGCGGTGTCCGTTCCTCTTTCTTCAACGATTCTTGCTACAAACTTGTTCGTATTCAGCAACATTAGCCTGTGGAAACACATGTTTCTGCCCAATTCTGGGTCTTTTACTATTGCTACAGCGGACGCAATGTATTTTCCGCCATCTTTTTCTGTATACCTCATCATCGGGAGCCTTGTTAAATCAACATCTTTCTCAATTATTTCTTGGCATTCACCCTTCTCCGCAACATCTGGAGGTAAAGGATTTTCTATTGCATTAGACAGCTTCTGTAACAATTGTTCTTTCTTTATGCCTAAAGCTTTGGCAATAAGTTCTTTAGAAGAAACCAGACCAGCTACAACGGGGATGCTGGATTCTTTTACTTTTTCAAAAAACACGGGTTTTTCGTCTAACGCATCTATGATCCCCGCCATCTCATACTCAGTCGACACTTCTTTTCTTATTCTTGTCAATTCTCCGCTTTTGTCAAGCTCTTCCAAGAAACTCCTGAAGCCCAATTGTCTCCATCCTTGTTTTTAATAGGTCCATATTTTCTTTATATTTTTTGAACTCCGATTTTTGTTCTCAACACTTCAAATCCTTTCTTTTCCATGGTTGTTGCAACCGCTTCTTGCAATTCTTTACTTGGTGTTAATGCCACCATGCAGCCTCCGCCACCACCGCCAGTTAATTTTGCACCAAACGCCCCTTCCTCCCGAGCTAGGTTCACTAAATAATCTAGTTTTTCACAGGAAACATCGATTTCCTGCAGTAAGCGATGATTTTCGTTCATTATCTTGCCAACTCTTCTTAGGTCAAATTCTTCCAGAGCCTTTCTCGCTATGAACGCTAAGTCTTCTGCTTGTTCAAACAACGGAGTGTATTTTTCTGGATTATTTTTCTTTTTAGCTGCAACCTTAGCGACCATTTCTTTGGTGTCAGCTACAATTCTTGTGTTGCCTATGATAATTTCAACTGGTTCCTTTATGGTCATTTTCTCGATCGTGTTTGGGCCTCCGCTTAAATTCCTCTTGAACCAGATTAACCCTCCATAAGTTGCTGCTGTATTGTCAATGCCTGAAGGGGTTCCAGCATAGGCTTTCTCAGCTTCATAAGCAATTTCATTGATTTTTTCGTCTGACAATTCCATTTTAAATTCTTCTGCTGTCGCCTTGGCAATTGCAACGCTGCTTGCCGCAGATGCGCCAATTCCGCTGAAAGCAGGGAGGTTTCCTCCCAGCCAGATTCTCAAGGAAGCTGTCTTCGGATCGATTCCCATTTTTTCAAGGATTCGCTCTATCGACTCTTTCTGCTGGGTTCTTTTTTTTCTGGTGTAATCTTTTGTGCCTTCTCTTTCATCTTCTATGATTATTTCCTCTCCGGTGTTTTTGACTTCCGCGTCAACTGTTGAATCAATTGCAGAAACAATTCCAGGCACTCCGTGAACAACAAAGTGTTCACCGAACAAAATGACTTTCCCGAAGCCGGAGCCTCTTCCCATTGCAAGTACCCTAAAGAACAATTATTGTAAGATTGGATAAAAGTATTCTTTATTCTTCTGAATTCAAGTTCAGCAAGTTGAGGCTAAAACGCTTGTCGTCTCCTTTTTCTACTTCTGCGTGGGCTGCTTTGCTTTTTTTGCCAAAGATCGATGTCGCTTGATAATAGGCCGTAGTGCGCGCTAGTATTCTTTTGAAGAGCAACTTTGGTGGGATCTGAGACGGTTATACTGATAGCACTTGACTATTTTGTGAAGCACACGGCTGCGTACCCAACGACGCCGGAGTAGTCGCCAATTATGTCTCCGCTGGTTTTATAACATAGTGTTTTTGCCTCTTTAGCTCCTAAACTCTTTGCTGCAGTTATGGCCGCAACTATTGGGCCGTACCCGCATGCGCTGATGTTGTATTTCTCGATGATCGAGTAAAACCGGTTTTCATCCATGGATTCAACGGCTTCAAGGGCCAACTTGTCCTTCTTAGCAGCGGTTTCCTGTGGCTCATAATGCGTCATGTCTGAAGAAGCTATGATAACCGCGTTTTTGTCGATCAAAGCCTTGGCCACGGCTTGCCCAATTTCTCTCGCTGAAGGCAAATCCTGCATTAGGAAGCAGATAGGTACCAGCTTGAAGTCTGTGCCATAAAGGTATTGCAGAAATGGAAGCTGAACCTCAATTGAGTGTTCAAAACGGTGGGCGGACTCGTCTATGTCCACTATGCGTGCCTCATGCACTATCCGGTTTGCTGTTTCATCATCTATATCAATATCACCTAAGGGTGTCCGCCAAATTCCCTCAGTCATTGTGGCTAATGGGCTTCCGTGACCCGTGTGGTTCGGTCCGAAAATAACTGCAACCTTGGGTTTTCTATCTGAAGCTAGCCTGTAATAGGCGTGGGCGGCCACTGGACCGGAGAACATGTAACCTGCGTGGGGGCAAACAAGGCCTAATATTTTCCTTGGGCCAGCTTCGGCGACTTTCGGAATTTCTTTAGGCCCGAAATCGTGAAGAAAGCAGCCCTCAATCTGAGTTTTTAACGATTCGGTTTTTCCTTCATAAAAGGCGCCTGCAACGCTTGGGCGCCGAATCTTCACCATTAGTTCAGGCTTCCTCTTCCTTTGAAATTTTCGCTTCAAAATCTTCGATCGTTACAGATAAGTCTTTGTCCATTGGCAGTTCGCCTCTCTCCCGTAGGGTTTGTCTTGCTAGGAGCCAGAAGATGACGGCTAAGGCTCTTCTGCCTTTGTTATTTGTTGG
>Ga0315308_1002131_pt1 | contig 11240 bp, 13 predicted proteins | sample TDP3_MG_FD_203078 | JGI IMG/M metagenome (GOLD analysis project Ga0315308, IMG submission 203078) | Freshwater sediment microbial communities from Lake Towuti, South Sulawesi, Indonesia - TDP3 | ecosystem: Environmental > Aquatic > Freshwater > Lake > Sediment | place: Indonesia: South Sulawesi...
TAAAGCCTCTGCTGCTTTGATGAAGCCCTCCGCATCGTGGCCGAAGGCTCGCGCCAGAGGCTGGCTGGCCTGTTGCTGGAAAGCCGGGGCGAAGCCAAGTCCCCCCGGTAATTCTCGAAAGGAGATCCACCTGTCAGCCGATGGGGTACCGTCGGCATTGATAAGGTAATGCAAGATCAAGATTTGGATGAAGGTGGAAGGCTCCTGGCCCGACTTTTCTTCGCGCACCGAAGCCTCGGGGTAGTCAATTACATATTCTTCTTCCCAGAACTCTAGCCTGAAACGGCCTCTGCTGGCCGTCAGTTTCTCATAGGTCGCACCGCTGAGGGCGGCGGCCATCATCGGATCACGGCCTCGGAGGTCGTGCCTGGCCCTCTCCAGGGCCAGGCCGTAGGTTTTCTCTGGCATCTTAGATTCCATGCCCTCCTCCTTGAGCAAATTCAGAAAGCTCAGACAGGGTCATCCTTTTGCCCCCTTCAGCCAAAACTAATGCATTGGATCATAGAGTTTTGGCGTTGGAGCAGCGGCCATCCCTCGTAGATACGACTTCACCAGGCACTTATTGGAGAAGTGACCCAATGTCACACTGATTTCCCGCAGGCACTCGGGACTGGCAGGTATTCAGCTTGTCATTGCGAGCGAAGCGAAGCAATCTCCGTCAAACAACAAGGAGATTGCTTCGTCGCTGCGCTCCTCGCAATGACAAATACTTGCCAATTGGATGGCCTCAAATGGCATCCAGGGAAATCGGTGTGTCACGTAAGCAATCAGCAGTTCGGGGCCGAAGACTCGGCGGGCTATCTGGCGGGGACACAGGCCTCGCTGGTGAAGCTCTCGCACTCGTCTGCCAGTCTCCTCCAGGTAGTCTATTTTCTCCAGCAAATCTCCGCTGGGATTCTCACGCACCGTGCCACTGCCGGGGAACAGACAGGAGACTTCCAAGGACGCTATCTTTGGTTTCAAGCTTTAGCATGACAATCTCATCCCTCAATTCCTCCCCTCAGCAATTCCCTCATCCCCCTGGGAATCACCCTGACGCGCCCTTCGCGGTCCGTGCAAATGTGCCTGGTGTGGCCCGTGGCCAGAACCTGACCTGTTTCCTGCATCACCGCCTCATAGGCCAGGGTCAGGCTGCGGCTGCGCAGTTCTTCCACCCGCGTCCTGATGGTGACCAGATCACCATATCGCGCCGGGGCTATGAAACGGGCGTCCACCTCCGAAACGGGCAGATAGAAACCCTGGGCTTCAAAGTCAGCGTAGTCGCTCCCTTTCCGACGCATATACTCGCCGCGCCCCACCTCAAACCAGATGAGATAGTTGGTGTGATAGACCACGCCCATGGCATCTGTCTCGGCGTAACGGACGCGAACGGTGGTCTCAACAACTTCTCTATCCTTTATCATACCACTTACCTCAGCCATACATCGGCCATCATCCCGGCGAAGAGGACAAAGAGATACGGGCTAGAGAGCTTGAACATGAGCCAGGCGTTCCTGCGCGAGGGCCTGAATAAGAGATACATGTTGCCCACGCTGATAAGTAAGCCAAAGGTAAGAGCCACGCCCAGATAGAGCCATCCAAACCCTCCCACGAAGTATAGGCCGATGGAAGCCAGGTACATCAGGAGGACGGTAGCGGCGATGCACCTCAGGGTCCGCGTTAAGTCGAAGACGGCGGGCAGCATGGGCACTTTGACCTTTTTGTAGTCGTCGCTGTAGAAGATGGCCAGGTTCCAGATGTGGTTCGGTATCCAGAGGACAACCAGGGCGGCCATGAACAGGGCTGTGAAGCTGATTTCGTTGTTCATCGCTGCCCAGCCGAACAGGGCTGGCAGGCCACCGCTGAATCCTCCCCAAATGACATTCAGTGGGCTGCGCCTCTTGGTCAACAGGCTGTAGACCACCACGTTATCTAAAAGGCCCAAAGCAATGCACACGAAGGATAGGAAGTTAATCGTCCAGGCCAGGATGAGCGAGAGCAAGCTCAGCAATAGCCCCCAGTAGAGGGCCTTCTCTGGCGGGTAGATTCTTTTGGCCGGTATGGGACGCTTGCGGGTCCTTTCCATCAAAGCGTCAATGTCTCTGTCAATGTAGCAGGTCAGGGTGTTGGCCCCGGCGCAGCCCAGGGTGATGGCAACGATAACCACCAGAAAGAGGCGCAGGGGAATGGGCTGCCCCCCGGTGGCAATGACCATGGGGGCCAGAGCAGTGAAGACGAGGAGCAGCACCGAGGGTGGTTTGGTGACTGCTACGTAGCTTGCCAGGGTGTACAACCAGCGCCGGGCCAGCCTGGCTTTTTTCTCTCTTTTGTCCGTTTCAATAACACTCATGATCCAAAACTCCTATCCAAATTCTGTCACCAACGCCTGCCCCAGCCGCCTGATACCCCCTCGCGATCATCTGGGACTTGACGTTAGAGAAGATGAGCTGCATATAGTTAGTGCTATCAGGCCTCGACAATTCTCTTGATATTCTTCAAGCTCTGTTCCAGGTTATTGGCATTTATTCTCTCCACGATCAGCCTGTCGGCTATTTTGCCTAAAACCGCGCCGGGCATAGCATATTCAATCACGCATGTCAGCAGGGTGCCGTCGCCTTGCGCCTCATAGGTCCAGGTCCAGATGCTTTCTGCACCTCCTTCAGTCTTCACCACAGCCTTATTTGGAGGATCGAACTCGAGAAAGGTGGTCTTACCATTCAACTTTACCCCTGCCATTTGAAAGGTCCAGTGATAGGTAGTCCCTACCCCTACCTCACCAGGCGAGACTTCTCTCACTTCGCTCATGCCGACGAGCCATTCTGGGGTTCGCTCAGGATGGTAGGCCAGATCGAACACCTGCTCTCTGAGTGCATTGATAAAGATGTTCTTTTCGAGGCGGGTCATTTTTCCCTCCTTATTTAATTTACTGTCCCTTTGGACTATCGGGGCTCCTGGTTGGTTTGAAGGCCTCAACTTCTGCCCTGCCGTAGAACAAGGCCCCGTTATTATATCACTTTTAACTGAATTCGTCTATTGACATCTTTGACAACGACAGGTATAATAGAAACTGTTGTGGAATCACATTTCGAGGAGGGTAATGCCATGGCATCTCAGCAACAGGAAGAGAATGCTCCGTCACCAAAGAAGATTGTCAAGACCTTGTCGAAAGGGATGAAGCTGACTGGCAAAGTGACGAATGTGACCGAGTTCGGGGCTTTTGTGGACATCGGTGTAGGTCGGGATGGTCTGGTGCACATCTCGGAATTGAGAAGGCAAGGCGGGGAGCAGGGCTCTGGCACAATAAGCGTAGGAGACGAGGTGACGGTCTGGATCAAGAGTCTGGACCGCAAGCGTAATCGCATTAGCCTGACCATGCGCGAGCCAGCGCGAAGAGAACTTAAGGACTTGGAGCCAGGGATGCTCCTTGAGGGGAAGGTCACCCGCCTAGTTCCCTACGGAGCCTTTGTAGACATTGGTCTGCGGCGCGATGGTATGGTACATGTCACAGAGATGGCCCAGGGCTATGTCCGTGATCCGGCGGATATGTTGACAGTGGGAGACGTGGTGCAGGTCAAAGTCCTGGAGATAGACCGTAAGAAACGAAGGGTTGCTCTCAGCATGAAAGACCTGCCTGTGGAAAGGGGGGCAGAGGAAGAAGAGGAAGCTCTGCCGACGACTATGGAGTTGGCCTTCAGGCAGGCCATGGCCCGGCAGGAGGGCAAAAGGCAATTGGCGAAAAAGAGGAAAGAAACCATGCGGCCGGTCAGTGGAAAGGAGCAGGATGATATCATCACCAGGACCCTACGTATGCATCGGGAGCAGGCTAAGTGATAAACTGATTGCCCTGAGCGGCTTCTTGTTATACACATCTCTTCAAATAGAAACCCCGGCGGAGATTGACCCGCCGGGGTTTGCCTGTTGCTTGCATCTCTACCAACCGTAGAGCTTCACCACGTCAGCCGCTTGAGGGCCCTTGGGGCTGCTCTCGATGGTGAACTCCACCCGTTCGCCCTCTTCCAGATTGCGGAACCCCTCGCCCCGGATAGCCGTGTAGTGGACAAAGACGTCATCGCCGTCTTCGCGCTCGATGAAGCCATAGCCCTTGGCGCGGCTGAACCACTTGACCGTGCCGACGGTTCTTTCACCCACTGTCTAGTACACCTCCTTCTCCATGATGCTATAGGGCGGAGTGAGTCTGTCTCTTGGTCCTGCCCGCCAGCCAGGGCCGCTTCCGGTCTGGCCCTACAAAGAAACCGCCCAGGGGCGTAAGAAGCTTGGGCGGTTCATCGTGCATTTACCGCTATTGCGGTACAGGCGATCTCCGAAACAAGAACTTACTGCGTCCTACAAAATCATCATATCACATCTTCTGGTTTCTGTCAAATTGGCGAACGCGCTCGTTAACCTGCTCCTCCAATTGCCGCACCCGCCAATCGAGGATGGCGAGCCGCTGTGTCAGGCTATTGTTTTCGCCGGAGAGTTTGGAGATGATGGTGGAGAAGTAGAGCAAAAGAAGCAACACAAAGCCGAAGCCGACAACGAAGAGGGCTGTAGGTGGATAGAAGATTCCCATTAGCTTCGCGATCGAATCCAGCGAGCTTCTCCAAAGCGAGAGGGCCAGAAGCACCACAGCCGTCAACAACCAAAGCAGAGAATACTCCTCCTTCAGTCGCCTTCGTCTCACAAGCTCAAGCACGATGAGCAACAAACCTACAGACCCTAAGATCATAACAATCTCAACTCTCCTCATAAACCTTCCACCCTCCACTTATGGCACCCTTCTGAGTAGACCAATGAATATAGCCAATAACACTTTCACCATATAGTAGAACGACCGCCAAGGCGTGATAGACGACTGCCCGCCATAGCGGGGGTTCATGGTCACCGGGATCTCTCGGACACGGAATCCGGCCCGCCGGAACAACACCACCGATTCGGGCTCCGGATAATCGCGCGGATACTCTCTGGCACAGAATTCGATCACCCGTCGGTTCACCGCCCGAAACCCGGAAGTCGTGTCGGTGACCCGTTGGCGGATGATGAGCGAAACGATGCTGGCCAGCACGAAGATGCCTATCCGCCGCAGGAAGGGCGTGATGTAGCCCCGGTCCTCGACGTAGCGAGAGCCGATGACGACGTCGGCCTGGCCAGCCAGCAGGGGGGTCACGATCTCGGCGATCTCGGCCGGGTCATGTTGGCCGTCGCCGTCAATCTGGACGGCAATATCGTAGCCCATCTCAGCGGCAAAGATGTAACCCGTTTGCATAGCACCACCAATGCCCAGGTTGTGGGGCAGGCTGACGACAAGGGCCCCTGCCTCCTGGGCAATGGCAGCCGTGGCGTCGGTGGAGCCATCGTCAATGACCAAGACATCAGCCTCAGGCGCACTGTTCCTGACCCGGCCGATAACCTCGCCGATGTTATCTGCTTCGTTGTAGGCGGGGATGATGACCAGAATTTTGACGGCAAAGGGCAAGTGTGCAGCCTCCTCACGCCTTCCCACAATCTTCACCCTCCTTGCACGACCCTCACTAGCTCCCCGGTCCGTTGTCAGCAGCCGGCAGCAGTCGTATTGGTCAGCACCTCCTCGTAGACTTGCACCAGCCGGGGGATGATCTTCGGCCAGGCGTATTTCTCCTCCACCTTGGCCCGGCCCCGCTCTCCCATCTCCTGCCGCCGTTGGGGATCGTCCAAGAGCATCTGGATCTTCTCTGCCAGGTCGGCCACGTCCCCCGGCCTGACCAGCAGCCCGTCTTCGCCAGCGCTCACCACCGAGCGCACCCCGGGCAGGTTGCTGGCAATGACTGGTTTGCCGCAGGCCATCGCCTCCAGCAACACTACCCCGAAAGCCTCGCCCATTGTAGTGGATGGAAGCACGAGTAAATCGCAGAGAGCGTAATGGGCCGGCAGTTTCTCGTCAGACACCCGGCCGCAGAAAATGACCCGATCCCTCAATCCTAGCTCGGCAGACTGCTCCTGATACGTTGACCGCAGATTCCCATCCCCAACCATAAGCAATCTGATACTCTTGTCTGACAGATGAGCCAGAGCTTGTAACAGAATCCCCACTCCTTTAAAATAATGCGCTCTGTCTAGGGCTCCAACGAAGAGGACAACCCGATTTGTGCGTTCGAGCCCGTACCGTGTGCACAATCCGCTGCTGTCTACCTCCGGATGAAACCGCTGGACATCCACTCCATTGGGCAACTCTTCCATGGCTTCAGGCCTCGTTTGCATCAGTTCCCTGAGCCTAGAAGCCTTGGCATAGTCCCAAGAACTGGTCAGTACCTTCTCGGCTCTGGCCAGGATGCGCCTCCCCAATAGCCGATGGTGGAGCTTCTCCGGGAAACGCAGGAGGCCAGCGAACAGTACGTCATGTTGATAGGTCACGACGTACCGCAGCCCACCGGTCAGCGAGTTGAGGAATATCATCTCCGAGCCGAAGAAGAAAGGATAGTGCAGGTGAACGATGTCGAACCCGTTGAGTCTCAGTAAACCTGGCAAGACCGGTGCATTGCCGAAACGGAGTAATACGGGCAGGCGGCAGACGGTGATTTCCCCTGGGTAGGCATAATCGCCGGGCGGGTGATCGGCAGTAAAGACGGTTACCTGGTGGCCCAGATAAGCCAGGCCCAGAGCATTGCAATAACATACCATCCCGGTGCCGCCGAAATAGGGTGGGAACGTAGCCGTCACGTGAGCGATGCGCATCTCTCACCACCAGATTAACGCCAGTGCCAGCCGATGCAGCACGAAAAACAGCGGATCGAACACCAGATGGGCCAGACGAGCAATGAATCCGCTTCCCGTTTGCTCATAAGCCAGCCGGTGGGTGCACCTCGCGATCAGGTCACGATCACGGACTCTTCTCATAGCCTGAACCTGTCGTCGGCTCCTCATTATCTGGCCCCAATGCTTCACGACCCAGGCACAAGCCCGCAACTTGTTCGTTAGGCGCTTTCTCTCCTGCAGGAGCATGAACCCCCAGGTCACCACCTCGGCTAAAAACAGTGCTGGCAAGAGGACGAGCAATGTCCGCCACTGCAGCCCCTTGAGTAGTATGAGGTACCGGTTGCGCTCCTGATAAAACGTCTTCTTAGGGCCAAAGCGCAGGGTGTAATCATGATAAACTACCGAAGATGGAACGTAGACACATTTGTACCCGGCCAGATGAGCCCGCCACGAGAGATCAGTGTCCTCCATATACAGGAAAAACATCTCATCAAACCCACCCAGCGCCTCGAAAACGTCTTTGCGGATCACAAAGGCGGCACCAGAGACAGCGCCAACTTCTGTCAGTTCGGTGAACGCCTTGCAGCCCATCCCCATCCCCCGGCACAGAGCCAGCCCTGTGTAATGGATCTCATTACCGCAGGCGTTGATCCGCTCTGGATCGGCCAGCAGCAGGATCTTAGAAGTGGCCAGCCCGGCCTGGGGATCGGCTTCCAGGGCTGCAATGAGAGCCTTCAGCCAACCTGGCTTTACCACCGTGTCTGGATTCAGGAAAGCCAGATAAGTCCCTCTCGCCCATCGAGCTCCCAAGTTGTTGCCCCGGCCAAAACCTTGGTTGACCTCGTTTCGGATCACTAGCACTTCGGGGAAGGCCTGCTCCACGCATTCAGCGCTTCCGTCTATTGAGGCATTGTCCACCAAAATGACCTCATAGTCCTGGTGGTCTTGGTTCAAGAGCGAGCGCAGACACTTCCCCAGGTACTCTCGCCCGTTGTAATTGACAATGAGCACACTTGCTTTCGGTATCATTTCCCGTCTGTTAAATCCTCATAGAAACCAAACAGGCTGAAGACAACCAGCAGTTTATCTTAATATGCCGCATATCGCTGACCAAGCGGCCTGAGCTGACCATCCATTGTTAGAAGCGCGCACTGGTTGGCAACACCCCCGGGATTCCACGGTTCATCTCCCCTGATGCGGTTAGTGAACCAGGCGTAGCGTGTGACGTAGGGGCTAGCCTTGAAGATGCTGATGGCGCTCTCCATAAAGTCAACTGCTTTGTCATCGCAACGACCAAATTCCGTGACCCACACTTCGCCCGGCTCACCCCAGGCATCGAGTTGAGCTACCATGGCACTTAGCGCGTTGTACAGGCCACTGGCGCCACCATAGTAGTGAAAAGCCCAGGCATCCACGTGAGGATACTCATTGTATCTAGCGTAGTAGGCATTGCGCCATTGCCTGAGCCAGTTGAGATCACCCTGCACCGTGGCAGGCGAGACCAGCCTCACACCAGGTAGTCTCGCCTCCTCAATCTGACGCCATAGGATGGCCGCCTCCTCCGGCGGTATGTTCGCCTGCTCTGCATGATCCGGTTCATTGAAGCCAAGCAACCATCCCGATCGAGTGGCCCAAAGGATAGCTCTCCCAAGTTGTGTTGGAGAAAAGCGTCCGCCTATCATTGGCACAAACCCGGCTTCGCATCCTTGGACGGGTTCAGGTCCCCAGTTATAGTTCCACTCTCCTCCCAGCAGGGCTACGTCCTGACAATAACTTTTTTGCAGAGAAACGCCTTTGCTAGTGGGGAATTCTGGCAGAGGTGTAGGGGATGGCGAGGGGGTGACCTCAATGAACACTGTGTTTACGGTCTCGTGCCCATCTTGATGTATTACACGCAAGCTATAAGTCGTTGTTTTCTTAGGACATATTTCCTGACTGCCCTGGCCAGTTACCCCGGTGCCATTCAGGTACACTGCCTGCACGCTTTCTACTTTCCAGTGCAGGGTTGTACATTCCCCGCTTGATAGAGAATATTTATCGGCATAGAATTCTATCTGGGGAGGTGTCGGCGTTGGAGTTGCAGTGGGAAGTGGTGTATGAGCAGGTATCGGTGGAGTCGCGGTGGGAAGCGGCGTGTGAGTAGGTGTCGGCGTGAAGGTGGAGGTGGATGTTAGCATAGGCGTCAGAGTCGGCGTCCAGGTAGGCATCCGGGTGGCCGTAGAAGTTGGCGTACCGGTCGGCATCGGCGTCCAGGTGGGCACCGGGGTTGCTGTGAGCGTAGACGTTGCTGCCTGTGATGTGGGGCTAGACATGGCCACCACATCAGGCAATGGCTCTGGGGTGACCAGCATATCCGATGCAACAATGACAATGCCCACACTATACGTAATGATCACAACCAGACCTAGCAAAGCCAAAATGGTCCATTGCAGACGTGTCATTCTCTTACCCCTTAGAGTAATAAAGCCTTTCAGGTTCTGAACGGAATCAAGGGCCTGCGGAGCACAGCGAACACCAGAAACAGGTCCTGCCCCAGAGGTATGAGACGCCGCATCACCGAGCTGCCCAGCAGGCTGCCCAGCCATAGAATCCAGGGGTATGGATTGGCAGGAAACTGCTCGATGGCCTTCTTGAGCTCTGCCCTGGCCTTTTTGACATGGCCAAATTGAAGGAGAACAGTGCCCATGCGCAGGTGGTACGCCCCCATCTCTCGACGGCTGGGCGGCAGGTCCATAAGGGGAAAAGGAAGCTCTGGCAGTCCGCTCCTCCTCCGATGGGCGCACTCCAGCGCAAAAGCCGCGCCGCGCTGCTGCTGTAGAAAATACTCAAAGCTTACTGAGTCCAGCCTGAGTCTGTGCTGATACAAGGTTTCTGCAACATTGTCCAACTCATAGTGTTCAGCCATGCGCAGCCACAGGTCATAATCCTCAGCGTGCCTGAACTGTTCTCGATAGCCTTCCACGTGCTCGAAACACGCCCGCCGGAACATCACCGACCCGTGACAGAACACTGACGAGTTCCCTTGCAGTAGAGCGCGTTCGACCAGAGTGCTCCCAACGTAGCGATTGCCACGTCTGATGACCTGACCGCTCTCATCAATCTCATCGTATCGAGTCCCCAGCACGGCAATCTGTGGATGCGCGTCCAGCCGGCACACCTGGATGGCCAGACGCTCGGGCAGGGAGATGTCGTCGGCGTCCATGCGTGCAATGTATTCACCCCGGGCCATACCGACAGCCCGATTGAGCGACTTGATCAACCCCTGATTTTCCTGGGTGACGACACACAGCCGTGGGTCAGCCTCGGCATAGCCGGATAGAATTTCCGCCGTCCCATTGGTGGAACCGTCGTCAACGACGATGAACTCGAAATCGGGTAAGGTCTGGTTTAATACACTATCTACAGCTTGGCGCAGGAAGCGCTCGCCGTTATAGACAGACATGACTACGCTTACTTTAGCCATCGCATACGGGACGAATTGAGCGCCGTTCCGGTAACATCGGCCTATGAACGAAACCTCGATAGAGGAGCAACTGGCACTGCGAGGCATTTCCTGCTTAAATGCAGACAGGGCCAACCTGTAGGTCGAGGGAGGGAGACTCCCAGATGCCTTTTTATGCCCATTCGCGGAGGGTATCCGCAGCGGTCAATCTACCGCCAGTGCCATGGGGCCCAAGCGCATATGTCAGTTGTACCTGCTTCGGGTCGTAATCAGCATTATATCACCAATGGGCAAAATTCGCCAGACTCCAGCATGATATTCTAACTGTGCAACAGGTTGATTAGTACTTCTATCCCATATACATATTGGTCAAAATGTGTTATAATGCGACACGCCAAATCAACGGCCGCGGCTTGAGGTATGGGGCTAGGCCGTCAATAGTCAAAATGAAAATGGAGGTCATATGAGAAACGAGAAAACGTTGTTAAGGATCGGTTGGGGGCGGGTCGGGATACGCCTTGGCTTGGTCTGTGTTCTGTCAGTCACGTTGGCGTTGAGTTGCATGTTCGCCACCCCTTCGCCGGTACAGGCAGCAGAACGCCGCGTTTGTGCCAGCGGTTGCCCTTACACATCCATTCAGACAGCTATAAACGCCGCCATCTCTGGCGATACCATCAAGGTCGCTCAGGGCACTTACTACGAAAAACTCTACATAAACAAAGCCATCACCTTGCTGGGCGGGTACTCGCCTCCCGACTGGACCACCCAGGGCCCTGCTAGCTCGACGGTTATCAATGCTACTGGCCAGAACGATTCAGCCATCCAGGTGAACCGCGCCAGTGCGACCATTGATAACTTTACCATTACCGGAGGCAGCGGTCACTATCACTCCCCCAACAACCGCACCCGCGGTGGAGCCATCTACATCGAGGGCGATGACATCCACCCCATCATCAGCGATAACATCATCCAGGGCAACCAGGCTGAAGAAGGCGGAGGCATCTGTATTGACCAGTGGCCCTCAGGAACAGGACAACCACCGCAAATCCTCCGCAACACCATCAGCGGCAACACCGCGGTCAGAACG
>Ga0315308_1002134_pt1 | contig 11233 bp, 15 predicted proteins | sample TDP3_MG_FD_203078 | JGI IMG/M metagenome (GOLD analysis project Ga0315308, IMG submission 203078) | Freshwater sediment microbial communities from Lake Towuti, South Sulawesi, Indonesia - TDP3 | ecosystem: Environmental > Aquatic > Freshwater > Lake > Sediment | place: Indonesia: South Sulawesi...
TATTCACGGTGTTCCTTCAACATGTCGGTTAGTGGTACTTCAATTTTTGTGCTGCCCATCATGATTGTTTGGGTTGCGCCTGTTATTCCCGTGATTCGGCGGAATTCTTCCTCGGTGATCTTTGAGGCCTTTGTTAGTGGTTCGATTGCTCGTTGGTCTCCGATTTTTCCTAACAGGTCCATGGAACGCGCGCGCAGGAGAGAGTTGTCGCTTTCTATCGCTTTTGTGAGTGCGCCCGTGGCGGGGGCGCCGATTCTCTTTAGGGCGTCGTGGGCAACGGGCCATGTGGTGCTGGCTTGGCCGAGCTGTTTGATGTATGAGCTTACGGCGCTGTCAACATCTTCGATTTGCTTCGCACGTTCGTCTCTAAGCGCCTTTGCCTTCTTGAGCCAGTCTTCGGTGTTCCCGCGGATGATGACGTTTGGAACCCCTCTCCGTAATGTCTCTTCCCATTCTCTGATCGCGTCGTCTAGCCTTCCTTGCTCGTTGTATGTGAACCCGAGGTTCGAGCGTGCGAGGGCGAAGTTGGGGTCGATGCGTAGTGCTTCTTGATATTCCATTATTGCTTCGTTTGCTTTTCCTTTCTTCCAGTGCTCGTATCCAAGTTTGGTGTGGTATTCTGCTGTCATTTGATCTGGCTTCTTCTCGGACCCACCGAACAGCTTGTTGAACATTTTCATTTGGGACCTCCCCTTTTTTCCTACCTCCAATGGGTGATGGATACTTGCTGTATGAAACCCATATAAGATCTGCCCTGAAGCTTGGCTGGTCGATCCGCTGGTTGTCGCTAAAGGGACAAGGGCTGGGTTGGCCCTGGGTTGTCATCCCATACTATGTACCACTCTTTCTTGCAGTGTGGGCAGGTTAGTTTGAGGGTGTAGTTGCCTGGTTCCTTTTGGTAGTAGAAGGGCACCATGTCGCCGTGAAGTGGCCATTCCTTGGCTTTGTTGATGTTCCCGCAGTGGATGCAGCGAAGTTCGCCCGCGAACATTGAGATGTGCACGTTTTCACCTTCATTTTGAGGTTCGGACCGATCGACCGCAGACATATGTGTAGCGAGATCTATTTAGCACTTCGCATAGAGGTTTCGATCGATCGATCTCCAAGGTGCTTTCCAAATGCGGCGTTCTCCTGCTGCTTTCAAGTTGACGGAACCAGACGGTGGATCTGGTGTGGCATAATCTTATCTTGAGGCGCCGTCTGACGGTGGGAGCGAGCTGCCTTGGTTGATCTGGGTGAGAAGGCTCCGGACTTCACTCTTCTGTCAGACAGTGGTAGTGAGGTTTCCTTGTCCGACTTCCGGGGAAAGAAAGTGGTCCTGTATTTCTACCCGAAGGATGGAACCCCTGGGTGCACGGAGGAGGCGAGGGGGTTTAGGGATTTGGCTCGGAAGTTTGACAGGGAGGGCGCAGTGATCCTTGGGGTGAGCAAGGACAGCGTGCAATCTCATCAGACGTTCAGGGAAAAGAACAAGCTGCCCTTCACCTTACTAAGTGATCCAGAGGGGAAGGTCCTGGACGTCTACGGCGTCTGGAAGAAGAAGAGCCTCTACGGCAGGACGTTCATGGGCACTGAGAGAACGACGTTCCTCATCGACGAGGCGGGAACAATAAGGAAGATCTACAGGAAGGTCAAGGTAAAGGGGCATGCCAAGATGTGCCTCTTGAACCTGTCGGAGTTCGATCGATCGCTCTAGTGTGGTTGAGTGAAACGGAAGGTGGCTGTGCCTCCTACGAAAAAATAGCCCGTTTCATCAATCTGAGCCGGGCGCCGGAGATCAGGCAGATGAAGGGCTTCGAGACGACGATTCTTACGGGCCCGCACGGAGAGCGGATGGTGATGGCCCTTAGCGCGACGCCGCCCGGACACGGGTTCGTTCGATCGAATCGTATACTGTGTGAGTGGATTCCAGGATTATTGTGTTTCTTTATTGGTTCTTGAGTCTGTCGTGGTATTGTTTCCTGAATTTGGCGAGTTTCGGTGAGATGACGACTGCGCAGTAGGGTTGTTCTGGGTTTAGTCTGTAGTATTCGTGGTGGTGGTCTTCTGCTTTGTAGAATGCCTTGAATGCTTTGAGTTCAGTGACTACTGGTTTGTTCCAGATCCTCGCTTGGTCGATTTCTTTGATGACTTGTTCAGCGGTTTCTTTCTGTTGTTTGTTATGGTGGAGGATTGTTGAGCGGTATTGCGGTCCGATGTCGGGTCCTTGTCGGTTTGGTGTGGTTGGGTCGTGTGTCGTGAAGAAGATGTGTAGGATTTCTCTGTAGGAGATTTGCCTGGGGTCGAAGGTGATCTGTATGACTTCTGCATGTCCTGTTTTCCCGGTGCTGACTTGTTCGTATGTTGGGTTCGGTGTTATGCCGCCTGAGTAGCCTGATTCGACTTTTTCTACGCCCTTTAGTTCCGTGAAGACGGCTTCGGTGCACCAGAAGCAGCCTCCACCCAGGGTTGCGATCCCCTTGTCTCTTGGAGCGTTGGCTTGCGGTTGCTGCATTCTGGTCTCGCCTTTGACTGCATCTTGTATAAAATGCTTCACCCTAGGTTAAGATATGCTCATTTGATTTTGCTGATGTCGGTCGATCGATCGCAGTTCCTCTGTCTCCATTCTGGTAAAGATGTCGGAGGCCACGCCGTGGTCCCAGGCGGCTAGCTGCGTGTCCTGAATCGCTCTCCCCGAGTCTAGTGCGTTGAAAATGTGGTGTGGGTCGGTGAGGACCATGATCGCGAAGTTGGCGGCTTTGACCCATTTTCCGGTGATGCTATCGTCTGCCAGTTTCTCGAGGCTTTGGCGTTCCTGTACGAGAATGAACCTCCAGTCTTGGCTGTTCCTTTCACTGCCGGTGAGCTGTCCCGCCTCGAGGATTTTCAACTTGAGGTCGGCGGGGACCGTCCTCGTGCTGAATTCACGGATATCTTATTTGGTCTTAATGCACTCATACATGTCAACCAAATCCTAACCTCAAACTCATGGTTAGCGTGAAGCCGTTGACAAGTGTGCGGCTGGCCGCATCTCCTCTACTCTCTACCCGCTTCATCCAAGTCGATCGACGGAATCAAATCGGTGCTTCGCTGACGGTGGGCTGCGGAGCTTTGGGCTTGAACCTGTCCCAGAAGGCTCCCAGCTGAACTCCTAATGTGATGAAGAGGAAGAGAGCCCATGCCGTCATTATTATCTGCAGGAATGGTGCTCCTTCGATTTCGCTGAAGAATGCGCTTGTTGGCAATCGTGTCGGTATCGCTATGAGCAGCATGACGAGCCATACTATAATCGCGAGGACTACGCCCTTGGTCTGCGAGATCGACCATCTTCCGATTTTTCTCCCTGGCAGGCGGCTGTATGTGAAGGCGTAGATGACCCCAATTATCAGTCCATAAATGGGACCTATGATGATGGCTGCAAGCGGATTCACCCGCAGCTGCACGTAGGTCCACGACCCGATGATGCCCGCTGGTGGGGCGTAGGTGTAGATGCCCAGCAGGGAAGCGACAACGGGAAAAAGTAACAATACGGAGAACGCGTAAAAGATGCCGTAGACCAAGCCCGCAAGTATTCCAGCCTTGATTGCTCTGCCTAGTTCGGCCACCAATATTTCCCCGCGATGAATGTGCGCTGGGAAGCCGTTATAAGGGTTGCGTGGAGTCGAGTCGCGTAAACCGTCTAAGCCCGAAACACCAGATGTGGAAGGCGTCTTTGGTGAACGTAAGGTTTTATCGATCGATAGCTGGCTTGCCGCACGTTTGCTTGGCTCTTCGATATCGGTCGAGATAGAAGAAGGGATGGAAGTGGCTTGCTCCAGAACCGGGTGGTCTTGAGGCGATAGAGTCAGCGTCCGATCTATTCGCTCTCATCTCGTTGGAAGTTTCTGATGTTTGTTTGCCTGGGATCTAAGCGGAGCAAGCGCCTATGGTCAAGATCTTGCTTGGACAAGAAGCCTGCCGGTTGCTTTTTGCTCTCACAGTTCTGCCTTGTACCTCTGACGTTGTGATTTGGAGGCAAACGCATAGACAGCGAAGTGGGGAGCTACGTCAATCGATCGGTTAGAGTTCTGAGGAGAGTTGAGGTTGTTGCTCCACCTGTGGTTGGGTTTTGGAAAGTGGGTTGGGTTGGGTGTGAGGGTGGGGCGAAAATTCTTTATACAGATCTGCATTGTTCTACGGTGCCTGGGCGGGGCTTGGTTTTGGCTAGAGCCAAGGAGAGGTTATTGACGAGAGTGATTGATCCCGTGCCCCTCGATTTGGACGCGGGAGATTTGCTTCGAGCAGCGGGGGCTGGGATGTTGAGGGAGGGGGTTGTGGCTGCGCTGATGGAGAGGTGCCTGCGTTTGATTGAGCCTAAGGCTGTGTTCGCATTGGTGAAAGTGACGGGCGTTGAGGGGGATGAGGTTCGGCTGGAGGGCGGACGCACCTTGAAGAGTACGGTCCTTGCGGACATGCTGGAAAGTGGGGAGGCGATCGTTCCCTATGTTGTTACTATAGGGCCGAAGCTTGAGAGCCTAGCCCCCGAGGAGGCGAAGGTCGACGGGCTTCGGAGGTGGATCTTGGAGAAGGTGGGGGACTACGCATTGGAGAGAGCCTCTGCCCATTTGAGAACCCGCATGGAGGAAGCGTTGGGAGGGCCCTTGTCCAGCTTCAGTCCGGGAAGCGGAACGAGCACGCTTTTCGGCATCGAGCAGCAGGAGACGCTCTTTCACATCCTGAACCCATCCGAGAGTGTAGGTGTACGCCTTACGCCGGGCTATGTGATGGTGCCGAGAAAATCGGTGTCCGGGGTCCTCGCTGCAAAGCGGCGAGAAAAGGTTGTTTGCCAATATTGTCCGAGCGAAAGGTGTGGAAGTAGGAACAAACCGTTCAGCGGCGTGTACTACGATCTCGGATGCGAAGGCACGGTTCACTGAACTCATCGATCGGCTCTTTTTCATTCTCAACTTTGTGGTTTATGCGGTAGTTGTCGATCGATCGATCGAAGCTGTCTTTGGTGGAACAGAAATCTTTTATGATTTTCGCCGACGGTGTTGTCTCTTGTGGTCGCCTATAGCTGGGAGTCGGTGAGGTCTGGGGCTAGGTCTGGCGTCTTGGTCGAGACGGATGCCGGGCACCTTGAGGCGGTCGAGGTCATATCCGGGGTGCACGACGAAAGCTTGGGAGACGTGGGTAGGTTGAAGGGGAAGGCGATGGAGGCTCTGGTGAGGGGTCTGTTAGTTGAGGGGCGTAGCTTGGCTGATTGGCTGCACGTCTTCCTTGCGGCGCTTTCGGACCCTGTGTTTCCGAGGCTGGGTAAGTCTTACGCCCTCATGGCTGCCTCGACGGTGAAGTCTCCTGACGTTGTGAGCGTCCTTAGAGCCTTGATCTCGAACCGGGAACTGGGGTATGTGAGGGAGGGTCTTCCTGGGGCGTTCTACAGGCAGGGGGACACGTATTCGATCGGCCTGTTGGCGAAGGATGCGGATGACAGGGTGGCCTCGAAGGCGAAGTTCTTCGACGCGGCTCTCTCATGGGAGACTGTTGGGAGGTATTGCCCACACATGGATGATCACGCTGTCTGTCTGCACGGCGTGGGGACAGACAGTTGTCCGATGCTTGGTCGTGTTCTTCCGTATGATTTCCCTAGGAGCGTGTCGACCGCCAAGGTGGTTGTTTTGCCTATTGACAAGAACTATGTGTTCTGTCCCCGGTATCAGTCGAGGTCACCTTTCCACTAGAAATTCAGCTCATCGATTGAACGTTCATGGTCGTGCAAAAGTTAAAATCGAAGTTGGACAACCTCGGGGCGATGTTGCGATGACCGAGTCAAGCGAAGACAGGAAGAAAATCGATCGATCTGGAGCGCTGTTACAGTTTGAGACAGGATCTCTGTCGAAGGAAGAGTTGGAGGGCGTCCTCAACACGCTTCCGGTGGATATCACCTTTGTCGACAAGGAAGATGCTGTCAAGTACTTCAGCAAGGGTGAGGGAAGAATATTCGCGCGGACAAAGGGTGTCATCGGTAGGAAGGTCCAGCAGTGTCACCCGCAGAAGAGTGTTCACATGGTGAGTAGGATTGTGGAGGCCTTCAAGACGGGGAAGAAGAATGTGGCAGAGTTCTGGATTCAAATGGGTGATCGGTTGGTTCACATCAGATACTTTGCGGTGAGAGACAAGGGCGGGAAATATCTGGGGACGATGGAGGTCACGCAAGACATCACCGGCATCAAGAAGATTGAAGGAGAAAGAAGGCTTCTAGACTGGAAAGATTGAGATAGACTCGCCTGCCTCCAAGAGCTACTCCTAAGGTGACCGATTGGTCATGCCTTAGCGGGTGCCCTTAACCTCTCCATCTTCTGTTGAGCGTTCCTTAGGTCCCGGAGGAATCGATCAAGCTCTGACGGGGCGAAGAATTTCTGCGGTGTTGTCACTGTGACTATGGCGAGCTCTCCGGTGCTCAGCAGCTGGATCTCGTACAACTCTCTCTCCTCAACCACCTTCACATCAACTGGTGGCGGTGCAGAACCGCCGGAGGCGCTGGCTTCCCTCTCAGACTTCAAGTGGAGCTCTTGGCCCAGAAATTTGGCCGCTTCCACTCCGTCTATCAGCTTGGTGAATTCGGAGGGATCGAAGCAACGAGCTGGAAGATCGACGATGAAGTGTTCGCCAGTCTCCCCGACCTTGATCTCGGCTAGGAGCGCATTCACGCAGCGCACCTCAATCACCCACTGCAGCTCAGCCAAACCAATCCCCTCGGGTAACACCTTCCGCGTCCATCCTTAAGCGTTTCTCTTCGATCGATTGCATCCAACTGTAAACCTCCTTGAGCCTCTGTAATTGAGGGGGGCGGTCAACCAGCAGTCTTATATTGTGCAAGTCACTCGTGCGTCTGACGAAAATAGGCGTTCTGTATGACAAAGAACGACCTTGCTATGATAAAGGAGATAGCGAGAAATCTGGACCGTTTCGCCAAAGATGGGGTGAGGAAGAAGGTTATGGCGGGCAGTGAGAAGATAACCGCTTCCGCCAGCAAGGACAAGATAGCCAAATGGCTCAAGGGTGCGATGGAACGACTGGACAGCCTGGTCGACGAGAAAACGAGAAATCAAGTGATGGAGAACTGCGGCTACAACTGCGCAGATCACAACAAGAAAGTCATCGGAAGGATGAAAGCCAGGCGCAAGAAGTTCAAGAGCATTGACGAGTTTCTGGAGGCTGAACAGCGCAAACCTATGCGGGGGACCAGGCTCGTAAGAGAAGGAGACGTACTGTACTACTTCTACACACCGCGTACGTTCTCCAAATCGTTGAGGTGCTATTGTGGTCTGCTGAAGGGCTTGCCGGCCAGTGAGAAGATTTCGCCCACCTATTGTCATTGCTCGAAGGGGTTTGTTGAGAAGTTTTGGGAGGGCGTTTTTGGAAGACCTGTGAAAGTTGAGCTTGTGCAATCGGCTGTGTCTGGAGCTCAGGAGTGCAAGTTTGCGATAGGCCTGTAGCGATCGATTCATCTCGGTCGCCGGCAAGTAATCTGTTCTCGGTATTGGAAAAGCTGACCGTGTTCTGAGTCGTGCTCCACCTTCAAGGTTTCCCTTACCGAGTTAACTTCGCGGCTCCCTCAAAGTGGTCGAATATCTCGGAATTGTTCCTTGGGTCTACGCCTTGAAGAAACTCTGGCTTTATGATCTTGATGCTGTTGTCTTGAACGAAGATATCTATTGCTATGCCAGGGGGAGGTACAGAGGAGATTGGGCTCCAGAACGATCCGTTGTAGATCTCTCTGCCGCTCAGTTTCACCACAAAAGGCTTCCCATAAACAGGGACCTCAAACTACAACACCTCTATCTTCCTAACCCCTTCATCAGTCAGTCTGATCTCATGAGAAGTCCTGTTGTAAGACACGATTTCTCTGTCCGATATTACCAGCTCACCGTTCTCGGCAAGATAGATTCCAAAACTCTCTTCTGAAACCTGCATCCAAGTACTCAAGATGAACGATCCGGCAACCCCAGCAATGCCAGCCAATAGAACAGCCAACCCAATTTCGGTTTTCTTTTCCATATTTTGTCGTGATTTTCCATGAAACACTCGTCCTGTGTGGGACCGGGGAAATGTCCTCTCGATCTGTATATTGGGCCTCACAGTTATGGATTGGCTGCTCAAGACATAAATAACTCTATATCTCCGGTATCTTGCGAATAGAATGAAGCCTGTAGTTAGGAAGCCCACCAAGGAAGAGCGTGAGAAGGCGAAGAAATGGCCAACTTGGGAGAAGGAGGTGTCCACTTTTCCCTGGGAGTATGACGAGAAGGAGACCTGCCTTATCATCGAGGGTAGCGCGGTGGCAAAGACCAGTGAGGGAGAGGCAGAGTTTGGAGCGGGTGACTACGTCGTATTTCCAAAGGGTCTGAAGTGCACCTGGGACATAAAACAGAAGATCAGGAAGCACTATAGGTTCGGGTGAAAAACGCCCAATCGATCGACCTGTCGATGGTATGAGGAATCTCTTGGCGGTGGGGGTATCACGATGCAGGTAGGAGGTTCAAAGCTACTGTTTCTTACGGTTTTGGCGATTGTGTTCACTGTGGCTTTGACCTTTGTGACGGTAGAGGCTCCCATAGTGCTCAACCGCATACTTGCGGATTATCTGAACATTCCCGATTACAACCCAGCCATACAACCTGAGCTGATTGAGGAGTTCATGAATTCGCACTACGTAAGGCCGATAGGCTATGGATGCCTCGCGGTGTTGTTGATACTGATCATCGCGGGCTTTGCCACCAAGAGGACGGGCTTGTCTGCCTTGGGGTCGATAGCTTTCTTTCTACCCACGTTTGGCTACTTTGCCGCACACATGTTCTTCCTTTCCGGGATAGGGATGCTACGGGTCGTTTGGCTGCCGATATGGGGGCCGTCAACAAACCTGCTGAAATTGGGAGATGTCATCTACGTGCCCTACATGGTTGTGGTGTTCCCCCTTTCGCTTCTCTTCTCGCTTTTCGGGTTCGATATGGGGTCACCTCTGTTGGACCTGCTGAGAAAGGCTAGGATGGTTCACTACCACTGGGGCGGCTTTCATGTGGATGTCAGGATGCCCCTGGCGTACGTGCTGATAGGATCGGGTCTCTTGATATTTCTTCTGGGCACGATTGCCTGGTTCTACGCGAAGTTCCAAAGCAGGAAAACGGCTGATTTCTGGGTCTACAGGCATTCGAGGCATCCTCAGTACCTGGGCTGGCTCATATGGAGCTACGGGCTGATGCTGCTTGCATCCTACACGCCGGTTGTTCGGGGAGGCGTGAATCCGGGCGCAAGCTTCCCCTGGTTGATCTCATCTCTCCTCGTGACATGCGTTGCATTGACAGAGGAAATCAGGATGATAAGGAAATTTGGAGAGAGTTACACCAAGTATCGAGAGAGCACCCCATTCATGTTCCCTCTGCCCAGGTTCCTGTCTTCGGCGATAGCGTTTCCGATCAGAATCCTGTTTAAGAGAGATCACCCAGAAAGCGGGAAAGAGGTCATCGCTACATTTCTCGTTTACGCCGCAATCCTCGTCTTGCTGTCTCTGCCGTTTGTCATATTGAACCGGCCTCAGGGCTTCGGCTGGAGCGAGTGGCCGTACAGCACGTGGCCCTTTACATCGTAGTTGGATGGTTTGATGGCGACCCGGGCCGTCGATCCAATTCTTCCAGGGTTCTGTGTTACTCGGCCCATGGTTGGTTTGAGAATTCGATTGCATCCAGGACTTTCTGTTTGAAGTCGCTTTTTTGGCACTCAAAGGTGTACATGACGAAGCCGTCGAAGGCAAAGAAGTGCATCCTCAGTCTGTGGTAGATTGTCTTTGGCTTGGCTATCTCAACGAGTTCCAGGAATTGTTTTCGCCTGAATTTGACGCGATATGAGCTCGAGACGTAGATTGCCGCTGCCACTGCGCCTGCCGTTTCTGCCATGTTTTGATCAACCTCCCAGCGCAAGCCGAGATCGATGTGTTTTTATGCATTTCGACCTGGATCAATCGGTGGATTGGCTCGACGTTGTTTGATGCCGATCGATCGATCGATGAGAGTTGTCGTGGACGGCGTTCTATAGCCTAGAAATAAATAGCCGCCTGCAACTCTGTTGGTTGACAGGAGGACTGTGAGGTGAGTGTGAAAGCTTCGCCTGGTTGGTGGTTTGGTCTGCTAGCTATGGTGCTGGCTATTGCGGCACTGGGTGCGAGCGTGACCAGCCTTTACCTCGCGTCGCCGCGTTCTACGGCGACGAGCACGACGACTTCCACGGTGACTGTGACCACGACACTCACTACGAGTGTGTGGTCGCGTTCCACGGCAACGGACCAGGCTCCGTTGGTTTCCGTGCCGGGGAGCCGCGGGACCTGCGGGGTGCTAGAGACACCTGAGATCAGCTACGTGAGAGCTGACAACTATGTCTTGGTCATCTACCGGGAACAGGCTAGCGTCCCCTGCTACAGGCATGTCATCACCCGGAGCGTAGTGCTTGAGAGGTGGCCTCCCATCATAGACATCACCCTGAAGCTAGAGAGAACGTCAGACATCTGCGTGGAGTGCCTTGGAGTGATTGAGTCGGTTCTCCGTGTAGGTCCCCTGGAGGGGCCTGACGGTGCGATGACCATGCCTAACGGCACCGACATAGTTGTGAACGGGCTAAGGGTCATGGTGTCAGGGTAGCCTGTGCATTCTGCCCTCTAGGACCGGATCGATCAATCGATCGTAGAGGCGAGGCCAAGAACACTTTTATGTTGCTGCGTCAGCCATGACGGCTGTGAGGGGGGCCGAAGCAAATGGAATTTAAGGGAAGTCAGACCGAGAAGAATCTGTTGGCAGCATTTGCTGGTGAGTCGCAGGCTAGGACCCGATACTCTTTCTTCTCCAGCGTGGCTAGGAAGGAGGGGTATGAGCAGATATCAGCCATTTTCCAAGAAACGTCAGACAACGAAAGGGAGCACGCTCAGCTGTTCTTCAAGCATCTCAAAGGCGGGACGGCGGAGATCAAGGCAGCCTATCCGGCGGGCATCATAGGATCAACGGCTCAGAACCTGAAGGCGGCAGCGGAGGGCGAGAAATTCGAGTGGGGGACGCTCTACCCTGGCTTCGGTGAGGTGGCGGAGAAGGAGGGTTTCAAGGAGGCCGCGAGGACTTTCCGCCAGGTTGCCAAGGTGGAGGCCTATCATGAGCGACGGTACTTGAAGTTGCTTGCAAACGTGGAGCAGGGCAAGGTCTTCAAGAGGGAATCCGTAATAAAATGGAAATGT
>Ga0315308_1002135_pt1 | contig 11232 bp, 9 predicted proteins | sample TDP3_MG_FD_203078 | JGI IMG/M metagenome (GOLD analysis project Ga0315308, IMG submission 203078) | Freshwater sediment microbial communities from Lake Towuti, South Sulawesi, Indonesia - TDP3 | ecosystem: Environmental > Aquatic > Freshwater > Lake > Sediment | place: Indonesia: South Sulawesi...
GATCACTTCAATCTTTTTAAGCGCCGATGCGTGCAATATAAATGAAATGGTCCAGGAGCTTGGCCACCGCCAGCCTTCAACCCAGCCTCCGAAGGAGGCAAGGCCGCCGCTTCGTATGCGGACCCGGCCCTGGAACCGCCTTCCGGGGCTCCTGGAGCCCTTCAGGCCGGAACACGACCGGATCCTCAAGGAGAGGGCGAGGCTTTCCTACGTAGCCATGAGAAGGTCCTCAACAACCCCGTACCAGACATTCCTCTACCAGTCAACCCTGGACGATCTTCGGATCAAAATGGAGGAGCTGGAATGTTCAATCGCGGAGGCGCTCTACGCGAACCTGGAGGTCATGGTCGACGACTGCCTGGAGCAATCCGTGCTGCGGCACCTCGCGAGAAGCAGGGAGACCACGGTCGATCTCTCCGGGAATCCGCTCTCGAAGAAGGAGGCCAGGACGCTGCTGTACAGGATGTACAGAGGGGCACCGTTTTTCCCGCTCGTTTTCCCGCGCGATGTTGGGAACGAGTTCTACAGGGCCCTTTCCAGCAGGATCGACCGGGAGGGCATGAGGGGAAGGGAGATCGCGGCGCAGGTCAGGCGGCTCGTCCTGCGGCTCCGATACGACCTTGACCGTGCCGTCCAGATGCGCCTTGAGGCCTCCGAGTACCTAGAGCCCATGGGCTACGTGAGATGGACCTGGAGGAGGGGAAAGGTCGTCAGGCGCCTTGCCTACGCGCCGAAGGACATGGTGCAGGAGGCGACGAGGGTTGGCAACGCCCTGGACGCCGCCATCAGGGCAAGCAGAGCGCTTTCGAGGCCGCGAAGGATCGGGCGCTAGGGCTTCCTTGACCTGACCTTGCTGGCCATCCTCGCCTCAAGGCCCCACAGGTCGATGAAGCCCACGGCGGATTCATGATCGAAGATGTCCTTCTCCTTTTCGTAGGTTGCCATCGCGATGTCGTAAAGGGCGTTGTCGGATGACCTTCCCACAACCGATGCGTGGCCCTTGTACAGCTTCATCCTGACCTCGCCGGTCACGGGCCCGTTGAGTGTCTCGCACAGGCTCTGCAGCGAGCCCCGAAGCGGCTCCGACCACAGCCCCCCGTAGACCAGGTTGGTCCACTCGCGATCGGCCGTCTCCTTGAAGGCGCGCTCGCGTCGGGTGAGGACGTACTTCTCAAGATCGGAATGCGCCGTGAGGATGACCGTCGCGGCCGGACACTCGTAGATCTCCCTCGACTTCAGCCCGACTACGCGGTTCTCGATGTGGTCGATCCTGCCCACCCCGTGTTTGCCCGCCACTGAAGCCACAGCCTGAACGAGCTTCACCCCTGCCATCGCCTTGCCGTTGAGCCTGACCGGCACCCCCTTGTCGAAGCCGAGCGTCAGATACTCTGGCTCATCGGGGGCCTTCCTCGGATCGGCCGTCAACGCGTATGCATCCGCGGGCGGCTCCTTGTCCGGCTGCTCGAGGACCCCGCACTCCACCGACCTTCCCCACAGGTTCTCGTCCGTGCTATAGGGACTCTCGACGCGGACCGGGACGGGTATCCCCTTCTTCCTTGCGTACTCGATCTCCTCGGTCCTTCCGAATGACCACTCCCTTGCCGGGGCGATGATCCTCAAGCCGGGGTCAAGCGATCTGATCGTTATGTCCATCCTGACCTGGTCGTTTCCCTTCCCGGTGCATCCGTGGGAGACGGCCCGCGCGCCGAACTTGTGGGCAACCTTGACCAGATGCTCCGAGATGAGTGGCCGGGTCAGCGCGGTGCTGACCGGGTAGGCTCCCTCGTAAAGGGCGTTGGCCCGAATGGCGGGGGTGACGTAGTGTGTGAAGAACTCATCCTTTGCGTCCTGGCAGATCGCCTCCACCGCGCCCAGGCGCAGCGCCTTTCCTCTCACGGCCTCCAGATCCGCGTCCCGCTGCCCCACATCCAGGGTCAGCGTGACGATCTCAGCCGAGTACTGCTCCTGCAGCCATTTCACGGCGACGCTGGTGTCCAGCCCGCCCGAATAAGCCAAGACGATCCTGTCCACCTTTCCAGGGTTCCTGCCCAATCCCATCCCCTCACGCAACGAACTCGTGCTGGGTCTCGACGGATCTGCCGTCCACCGTCAGCTGCCTGGTGAGGACTCCCTTCCTCTTGGCCATGAGCCTCACCATGGACGCCGGCTTCTCGGCAAGGTCCTTGGAGACCAGGATATCGTCGATCTTGATGATGTGCTTGACGGACAGCGACCCAAACGTCGTTGCCTCGGCGCCCGGGACGATGGAGCGGAAGGCCGCCATCTGGTTCTCGTCGGACGCCGGCATCGTGAGGCTGCAGAAGGAGGGATCGCTGTAGTCGTTAGGCTTCGGGATGCTCTGGGAGGTGGTGAGCGAGAAGCCCGCGCCCCTTGACTTGAGCAGCACCGCGGGCTCCCAGAGATCCTCGTACAGCCTGTGGAGCAGCGAACCCGAGAGGTTTGCCTGAACCGTGTACTTGAAGCCGCCCCTCTTCTTCACTTCGATCACCTCAAGCCCATGTCCCTCAAGCTGGGACACGATGTCAGCCTTGGAAACCACCACGCCTTGAACCGTAATACCCGCTCCACAACGATCGGCCAGCAGCTGGCCCAGCACCGGGACGTACAGATAGCTCCCCGAGACCTTCAGCTTGCCGCCGGAAACGTTGGCCTCCGCAGCGGGCCCCTGAAACACACCCCGCCCGTAGCGCGCAATCACAGAATGAGTTGGATCATCCGCGTGGCCCGAGAGAAGGCCCACAAGAAAGTTCATGCAACGTCGCGAAGCCCAGATAACGATTAAAAATCTTATCTAGCCCCCAAAGCCCGATATGAGCCCAGGCACGCCACCGCCGGATTCGCGAGACCTTGGGAAGCCCGACCGATCCGCCGCGGCCCTGTCCGCAGCCTTGCACGATCACCGCATGATCAGATGATCGACGCCCCGGGTCTCCCTGATCTTCTTGAGGAGGTCCCCGGGCAGGGGCTCGTCGGTGATGATCGTCAGCGTGGGCGGGTCCGAGAACCTGGGATCGTCAGCCACGACCTGCCGTATGGATATGCCCCTCCGCGCGATCTCGGAGGTTACCTCCGACACTATGCCCGGGGCGGACGGGTCCTCGACCACGATCTCAAGAACGCCGTATCCCATCTTGGGCCCTGCCTTCGCAAGGAAGAGCCTAGGCTCGAGGTTCTGGAAGACGCCACTGATGAACTCGTCGCGCTCTATGGACCTGACCGTCGCCGCCACCACCCGCCTGTCCACCCCGCAAGCCCGCGCGACGCTCGCAGCCGGTATCTCGATTCCGCCGCTCCGGATCGTGCCCTCCTTGACCGAGAGCCCCTGGCGTATGAACTCCAAGGCCACCTTCCAGCGCGCCGGGTACGGCCTGAAGTACTCCTCGATCCTGCTCCACATCCTTTCTTACCGAAGTCCTTCGGCCAATAAAAGTTATCGTAGCCCGAACCCCCGGGCCATCAGGCCCCAGCATGCAGCAGCAAGCGCACGGTAATATTTTTGTTGGGCCTGGTTGTCCGGCCTGCGAGGGCCCGTGGTCTAGTTGGCTATGACGCTGCCTTTTGCCCAACTCTCAGGGCGGGTAGACGGGGCGGAAGTCCGGGGTTCAAGTCCCTGCGGGCCCACCTAACCTCGGTTTTGGAACCCAGAGATTCTCAACCGCCAGACATACTTGACCCGTCCATGCCAACCGCTGCCAACGCCGCAATCATTTCCTTTGAGGGATACCCGCAATGCGCGGTCTCCATCTGAGATCTCCTAGGACATCGTCGGGTGATAACCGTTCGGGCGCATTCCGCGGCAAGCCCCGTCCCGGAACGTTTTTTCAGAGGGCTCGCCACTACACTGACCTTCCCGAGACACATGAAACGCAGAATAGCCCCGGGGGTGGGAAGCCGTACCATACCAGACTGATATGGCATCTGGACTCTCGATCCCTTTGGACAAGGCATTTGAATTGTCCAAGGCCCAGTACAGGGGAGATGCCAGATCGACCGACGCAATCGATGTGACATATGTGGCTTCACCCAACAGCGACACCTTTGAGGCAAGAAAACCTATATGGACGCCTTCGGGTAGCCGGAGAGGGCCGGAAATATGCGCAGGGAAGGGCTGGTCGCAGTAGTGTTGTTGGCAGTACTCTGCATTCGGCCTGTCACCAGCCAGGAGCTTCCCTTCCACCGGGTCGCAATGCACTACCAGTCCATCGAAGATCTTGAAGGGACCGGTTTCGATGCGGTGTACCTCGTTGTGTGGTGGGGCGGCCTGACCTGGGATCAGGCCAAGCCTTCGATAGAGGAAGTGCTGAGGCTGCGCAGCGTCGAGCTCTCAACCCGGGGCGTAAAGACAGCGGTGGGGCTTTTCTACTGCATGCCTTCGAACCCCGACATGGTTAACTATTCACGGGCGGTGGGGAAGGACAGGCTACCTGAGGCCGTGGTGCCGTCGCCTTTGGACGAGACCTGGTGGAACTACTACGTCGACCGTCCAGCTGTCCTGATCGCCAATCTCTCCCTTCAATACCCGATCTGGGGCATAGTGTGGGACTGGGAGCGTTACGTAGAACGCAACTTCGAGACATGGGACTACAGCTATGACGAGGCCGCGATCCAGGAGTTCGCTTGCCAAACGAACAGGACCATCCCCTATATCCCGCCCGTGGAGAGGTACTCGTGGCTTGAGAGCCACGGACTGCTCGAGGAGTTTCACAGATGGCAGGAGCAGAAGTTGTTCCGCATGGCCAAGGAAACGGAGAGCATGATCCATGCCATAAACCCAAATCTCTCCCTAGGGCTGCTCGCCTTCAGCGACGACTGGTTCCCCTGGAATGTTCTCACCGCCTTCAACTCATCTGGCGCGCCTGTGACCGCCTGGGTTGCGACATACTCGGGATACAACACTTTTCGACCCACTCCAGCGGAAATCAGATATTGGTTGAAAGAGGAGCACAAGCTAAACGCATTCTTCCTGCCTGGGATCTGGGCACCATATGGGCCTTGGAGGACGCTCACCGAGATGGAGGCCGCCACCAGGGACAGCGCTGCGTTCTGGGTGTTTCTTTGGGATAGGGGAGACACCGGACATCCGTTCGAGGACTATAAGAGGCTCTACGGGATCTTCAACTCATTCATCTTCTTCAACACCTCCTCTCCACACCCGCTTCCAAGCTTCGACCTATACCCTGGGGTGCAGGCCAAGCCATACCTAGGGCCGAACGGCACCGTATCCGTCCTTCTAGATCCCTACTCTGACATCGTCCCAAAACACTTCACCATATTCTGCGACTCTCAGCCCAGCTACGCAGGGAAGAACCTGACCACCAAGCTCCTTGATCCTAACCCGATCCTTGGCCCTAGCGACATACCGTGCATCATCTCAGGCCTTGCAGAGGAGGACCTGATGATAACCGAGACGTGGGCGATGATACAGGAGCTGCAAGATATGACGAGGTTCTACACCAAGATCACGGAGATGCCCCTAGACACCGACGCACTTCTTGCCCGCGCTCTGGAAGATTTCAACGCGGGGAGGTTCATAGAGGCAAGGTCTTTTCTGCTCGGATCGAGGGAGTCCATCTACCGAGCGGCTCTCGAAGGCGTCCTGCCCACCGTTCAAGAGTACTTGGCCTCTCCTAGGACCAGCAAGGTGCCCCTCCCGATTGTTCGCTCCGTATCCGTCGGTGCGGGATTCTTCCTGGACGGAAGGACGCGGCAGGCCGAGGCCTACCTCTTCGACGGCCTTCGGCGATGGGCAGCGGTCTCTGAGCCGATAACATGGTTTCTGTTGGCTGGGATCGCTTTTCTGTGGGACCACCTATCGGAGCAGCCCGCCAACCCGGGAACTCAGAACCGCAATCCACGCTTGCTGAGTGCCTATCTCGTGGCCGCGCCCCATGAGCGGGCCCCCCATCTTCGGTGAATGAGCGCTGCAAACAGAGGGAAGGTAGCTATCAAGATAGCGGAGGACTCAGGCAGGGCGAGAATCTTGGCCAGGTACGTCTGGGCAGCTTCGTGGTCGCATCTTGAGAGGGCTCTCGTAGCACGATCGTAGTCACCCTTAGCCATGAACGCGTTTCTATCGCCCGCCGCCTCGAGCTCTCTGATCACCTCTCGGGCAAGGGAAAGCATGCCTGGCGTGTCCTGCCACACGGATCTGTCTATGATCTGCTCTAGGTACCTTTTGGCACAATCCACATTAGACCCCTCCAGACAGCCCTGCGCGGAGGCCAGACAACTCCCCAAAAACTCGATCGTCAGGCCGTCGGTGCCGTTCGCCCTGGCATCACTTATCGCTCCCGTGGCCTGAAATAGCATGGCCGGAACGTCTTCCAACTGCTCCAGGACCGGGAGGACCTTCACCCGGAGGATCCATTCGGCAGTTTGGAAGTAGCGCTTCTCCCCAAGATACTTGGCCACGTCGTGCCTTTCCACAGCCTCCTCCATGACATTCCCCAGGTCAAAGCCCCCCTCCGCAAGCAATTCGATGGAATTCGAAGCACTGCCGAGAAGTACAGCAAGATCCTGAGGTGTCTCCCTCTCTTGCGCTGCCATCTCCAATGTGAACTGCTGATGGGGGGTCGTGATAAATTCGTCAATGTGCGGCGAATACGTCCGGACGTCGACGGTTCCGTTGGGTGAGACATCGATCAAGCGCATGAATCCGTTCCCTCCATTGGTGGAACCATAGACTCCGGTTTGGTAGTTGGCGAGCATCTGGTGAACGACCTGTCCGTGCGCCCCAATGCTCGTTAGAAGCCCAGCGCCCTCGTTGGTGACATGACCACTGAGGACGAGCCGAACGTTCGCGTGGTTCGTGACGAGTTTCTCCCAGAGCTGTTGTCCGTCGTTGACGGTCTCGCCGCGCAAGCGGGCAATCGGGTAGGAATGAGGGTTTCCGCTCTGCGATCCGCCTTTGACCGCCCAGTCGAGACGCGTGTCGTCCGAGTACACATACGCATGGGTGAGTAGGATCACGATGTGACTTGGGTGGGCAGCGACTACCTCGTTGGCCCACTCGACGACTTCGTCAGAGGGGCCAAACTGGAGGGCCACTACCATCCAGTCTGTGTCCCCGACGTGAAACACATGGTATGAGTTGTCGGTCCTGTTCTCTTCATAGAACCCGGCAACTGTCTCCTGGGTCGCGTAGGGGGTACGCGGACCGAAGTAGCGGTCATCGTTGAAATAGCTGGATCGGCTGGCAGCATTTCCGCTGTAGTCATGGTTGCCCGGGGCGATGACGTAGGGCACCCGCCCGTCGAGAACATCCATCGCGGCTCGAGCCTTTCCCCATTGACCGAGGTCAAGTCCCTCGCCGTGGACCAGATCCCCTTCGTGCAGAACCAACTGGATGTTGTGGCTGTCGGCATGGTCGACGACCCATTGTGTCTGCTCGGCAAAAATGGCGCTGATGTTGGGATTGCCGCTGGAACAGTAGTACTGCGTGTCGGGCAACACCACGATGGTGAAGGCGCCGGTTGCACGCTGAGGGGCATCAGCCCACGCAGGCAGAGGGCATGTGCCCCACGATGCCAGCATCGCCACGGCGAGAAGCGTCCGAGCCACCGTTCTCATGCCCTCGGATGGAAATGCCAAGTCAACACCTCCCCGGTCTGGGATTGATGATTGATCCTGATCACCGCGCTGGACGCACATATTCCGTTCCGGAGGCGGCAACCGCCAAGATCGGGTCATGATCGCATAAAAGGTGTTTGGTCGGACGTCCCTGATCCTGGCAGTGCAAAGATATTTCGGACCTCCTTCGAAGGGGGCGATGTGGGATTCGGCTCAAAGGCCCTTGTGGTGCTCCTTGCGATCCTGACTGGACCGTCCGCGGCACTGGGCGGAGAGGTCATAAACGTACTTGCCATGGGGCAGGTCGATCCCAGCTACAGTCCGATCTCCGACTTCCTGAAAGCTGAGCCATCCCTGGACGAAACGCTAGTCGTCTCCAGGTCCATCCACGCCGGCATCTATAGCACCGAACAGCTTCCCAGGTTCATCCGGATCTACATGCCCCGGACGTTCGACGCCCTGCTTTCCCACGACTTCTTCGTCTCCGACCAGCCAAGGGAAGAACCATCTGGGATTTCGACTGACGACCGCACTGCCCGTGCCACCAAAATGTTTCCCGACCGGCCCCTTGCGGAAACGCCGGCTTAAGCCCCTTTGATCCTGCGGGCAAGCTCACGACCCAGGCCTTCCGCCTTCCCAAGCTCATCGGGCTTGCCCAGAACCTCGCCCTTCGCCTGGGCCGTCACGCGCAGCTCGCCCACGAAATCGACCCGCACGTACCTGCAGATCTTCCTGAACATCCCCACCGTCTCATCCGCGGTGGAATGGTCCGACGCCCCGAAGGCGGTGATCAACGCCGCGTACTTGCGGTCCTTCCTGTCCCTTCGCTGAAGCGGCCCGACAATGGCATAGAGCCGGTCCAGGAAGAGCTTGATCTGTCCGCTTGGCCCCCAGCCGTAGATCGGCGTGGCGAAGATGTAGCCGCCGGCGGCAAGGAAGTCGTCATAGATGCCCTGCATATCGTCCCGCTGCACGCATCGTCCGGTGTCCTTGCACCCGTCACAACCCCTGCAGCCCGCGATCTTCAGCTCCGCCGCCCTGACGAGCCGTACCTCCACTCCCTCGCCTCTTGCGCCGGCAATGGCGCGCTCAAGCAGGGTGTCGGTGTTTCCGCCACGGCGGGCGCTTCCATGCACGGCCACGATCTTCAACACGCGCGCCCCTCTGTCTGACCCCCATTTCGATAAAAGCCTTTCTTCTCGGACTTCCTCGAATCCATGTACCCCTCGGGCGTTCACGCAAACTGCTCGTAGTACTCCCTATCCCAGTCCATGCTCCTCGGCACCCCTCTCCCATCGGGTACCGCTGCAAGCACCTCCTCCAGAATCTGCTCTGGGCCCCTCTTCTCGATGATGATCCTGTTTCCATCGAGCGAGAAGAAGAGCTGGGAGTTGGGGGAGATGTTCAAGGCCTCGCGCAAAGCCTGCGGAATGACCACCTGACCTCGGGGACCCATCTTAGATTTGAGTGACAGTCGCCTCTCGCTCACAAGTGGAATCTGGGTTTACCAGAATGTAGCGATGTCCCCTGCATTCCTGGAAAGCCTTTCCCAGTTGGCTCCCACGTGGCCTTCTCAAAGCACGGGAAGACACTCCGAACATGCCGACCTTGATGAACCTCGAATCGATGGGGGGTGGGCAAGCACATAAGAACACCTTCGCAGTCCGGTGTAACCATGAGGGCAGCGGCCTTCGGACTCCTAGCACTTGCCTCCCTGTGCCACCTTGGCCTTGCCCAGCCAACCGAGCCAACCGACTTCGCTTTCACGCGAGCCATGTACGGGCCCTGGAACATGTCCGAGCTGGGCGGCATGGGGTTCGACGCCTTCTACTGCCACTTCAAATGGGAGTCGGAGCTCGCCCATCCGGGCCTGACCGAGCAGAGGATGGGAAAGGAGAGCATCGAAGCCGCGGCCCACAACGTCACCTACATCGCCGGCCAGTACTACATGCAGCCCGTGTGGTCCTTGATCACCTTCAGCTACTCCCGCGCCGTGACAATGGGGGGAGCGGTTGATGCCCTAAGCCCCTCGCCGGTGGATGAGGCATGGTGGCTGCACCTGGTGGAGGAGCCCGCCCTTTTCCTCGCAAATCTTTCGCTCTACTACCCCATCTGGGGCGTGGTCTGGGACTTCGAACTCTACGGCCACGACACCTACACCGGCCATGACCGCTACACGTACGACTCCGCAGCCCTGGCGGCGTTTGGCCAATCTGCCGGCGTGGCGGTCCCGTCCCTTCCTTCTGGACAGCGGTACCCCTGGCTCGTGAGCAACGGCCTACTGGACCGCTACCATGAATGGCTCAGGGAGAAGGCCTTCACCATGGCCCGGTCCACCGAACGGAAGGTCCATGCCATTAATCCCAACCTGTCGCTGGGCATCCTTGGCTTCTTCAACGCGTGGTTCCACTGGTCGGTCCTTGAGGGCTGGAACTCGTCCACCGCTCCGGTCACCGCCTGGTGTGAGCAGACCTACGGGGGGTACAAGCTGGGCGGGACCGAGGGCGTGGATGTGTACCGGAGGATGTGGGCCGAGCATCGTCTGTATGGCAAGTTCCTGCCGGGCTTGAGGTCCTCGATCAAGTCGATGGAGGCCGCCATAAGGGACAACGGCGCGTTCTGGTCCTATGAGTACGACGGCCATTGGTGGCAGCAGTACGGCGAGGTCCTCAAGAAGAGGTATGAGAGGATGCACCGGGCCTTTGATTCGCTCTTCTTCTTCAACACCGACGATGTCCATCCTCTTCCCATTCTGGATCTCCTGCCAGGGGTCGAGGCTCGGCCGTATCTGTCCGCCAACGGGACCTGCACGGTGCTGTTGCAGCCCTACAGCGTGATCCTGCCGATGAACATGACAATCCTCACGGACGCAACTGAGATCCTGTACATGTGGTTCGACGTGGACTGGCTGCAGCAGGATGATTGCCATATTCGAATTATTCCCAGTTCGGATGCCGTCCTGGGCATTGATGAGCTTCCATGCGTGATCTCATGGCTCAGGGCAGAGGACCTAGTGCGCACGGAGGCCTGGGCGCTGATCCGCGAACTGGACCAGCTTCTGACCCTCTACGATAGGGCCGGGCTGTCCCGGCCGCCTTGGGGCAGTACGGTTCTGGAGTCCGCTGCAGCGGAGTTCAAAGCGGCTGACTACGCTTCGGCCCGCGACCGAGTTCTGCAGACACGCAACCAGACATATGCCTTCGGCATCGAGGCCATCTGGCCACTAGTTCAGTCAGGCCTGGCCAATCCCAGGGAAAGCCGGATCCCGCTTCCCATTCTGCGCACCCTGTCCACGGCCAAGAGGATGTTTGACGATGCCAAGCCCCGCCTCGGCGAGATCTACTTCATGGAGGGTCTTCAAGACATCGTGGCCCAGGTGGCGGAGACGGGCATCCTCTGGGCACTGACCGTCGTCGGGGCGCTGATCATCGGATGTCGCGCAACGTCAGCCCGATGAGGATTCGGGTGCTGCAGCTGCCGCCTACCGGATGAAGAGGGCATGAAACCATAGTCCAACCATTCTCCTCGCCTCAGGTTGGCCCATGCCAACCATTAAGTATGTGGGGGAGGTGACGCACGTCATGGCAGCGAGCGCACCGAGCTTCTGAACTACCCGATCAAAGCGACTGGTTCGAAGAGACC
>Ga0315308_1002136_pt1 | contig 11232 bp, 10 predicted proteins | sample TDP3_MG_FD_203078 | JGI IMG/M metagenome (GOLD analysis project Ga0315308, IMG submission 203078) | Freshwater sediment microbial communities from Lake Towuti, South Sulawesi, Indonesia - TDP3 | ecosystem: Environmental > Aquatic > Freshwater > Lake > Sediment | place: Indonesia: South Sulawesi...
TGCAATTCTCCTTCTCCCCGTGAGTTTCTGACGATATTCTAGTTGCTTATAGTTGCCTGCTACTCTTAAAAGCTTTGAATCATGTATTTCCGATTCATATTTTGAATTCAGAAGTATAAAATACAGCTTGAATAGAATCGGGTTCTGACTCAGAGTTTAAATAAGGAGCAAGGCTGCAAGAGGGTCTAAATGGAGTTATCGGTTGAAAAGCCCGAAAACATCATGAAACTGTACGACGAGAACACCGGATTATGGAGATTCGTAAAGACAGATAAGGGGCCTTCTAAGTACATGGAAACTATTGAGAAGACTCTCTTCAGGCTTGGGTTATCAAAAAATGAGATAAAAGTTTACATTCACATCGCAAGAACCGGCGAACACAAGGCGAGCGAAATTTCAGAAGCCCTGTCCCTCCACAGAACCGAAACATACAGAATACTGCGCGATCTGGAGAAAAGAGGATTAATCTCGTCTGTTTTTGAGAAGCCCTTGAAATTTATAGCTACGCCATTCGAAAAGGCGTTAGACGTGCTTATCGAAACTAAAAAAATGAAAATAAGCCTCTTAGAAAAAAGAAAGGAAAGCCTGGTTAAACTTTGGCTTTCTCTTCCAAAACCAGAGACGGAAAATGAAAGGAAAGAAGTTTTCCAAATATTGGAGGGTGAAGAGCAAATTAGCTTAAAAGCGGATGAGATTCTAAGCAATGCCGATAAAGAGGTTTTTGTCTTTACATCCGAACATGACATCCCAAACTTTTATCACTCTGGCCTCTTGGACAAACTCGAGAAAATATCGAAAGAAAACATAAAAGTCCACCTGTTGACTAACTATTCCCCCAAAAGCTGCTTCTTCATCGAAAAAATAAAGCTGAAAAAAGCTAAGTACTCCCTTTCTAATGCTGAGGAATTACCCACCTTCATACTCACAGACGGTGAACAACTACTTTTGTTGATCAGAAAGAACAACAGCAAAAAGAGAGTGGCAGCATTATGGACAAACTACGATGCTTTCGTGAAAGCCTTAAAAACCCTCTTCCTCGAGCTATGGAACAAAGATGTTTAGCTTGTTCCCTTAACCTTGCTTTTGAGTTCTCGCCATACGGCAATTGCCAACATTCTTGCTTCTTTGTCGATAGCCATTAGCAAGGCTAAATAGATTATTCCTCCAACTGCAGTCATAACCAACGTTGAAGTGATTTTTGTTGGATGTGGAAGTGCGAATAGAATGGATGCCATAACCGCTGAAGCAAAGACGTATTTTGCAATGTTTTTCCAAGGGATTTTAACTTTAACTGCCTTGCGTACAATGAAGTATAAAACTATAAACATCGCCAGATGCGCTGCTGTATTGATTGCCACAACATAAGTTGCGATTAATAATGGTTGTCCCTGTGCAAAGTTGTTCAAGACGTAGAATGCAAGTGGCAAAGTTATCGTCGAATGAACATATGGCAAAGAAAAAGCGATGAATAAACGGCTTTTCGCAACTTTTTTAAAAGGTATTTTCGCTTTTTCATCGACTCTTTCAATTCCAAAAAGCACAGAGCTGTAAATCGATGAAATTGCAAGAATTAAAGAATCCATAGCTAATATTATTATGACTGGTATAGCAACATTATAACTCAAATCTTGTACAACAAGAAAAGAATCTGCCAAAGCTATGATCCCAGCGGTCATCGGTATAGCGAACATCGAAACCATTTTGAGCGATGTCGTTGCGTCTTCCAAGTTGCTTTCAGCTAATAGTTTTGGATATAATGCAAAAGCTAGCAGGGAAGAGAATGTTACTACAGTAGCAACTAATGCGGAGGCGTAGTAATAGCTTGTCGCTTTTTCTCCGCCGTAAAAAGCTAACATCAGAAATATTGATGCTGCGATTCTGTCGCCCATTATGTTATACAGGTTAAATGCTGAACCTTTTATCCATTCTCTTACGTAGCTAAACACAATGCTTTGTCGTAATTCCTTAAGTACTATTTTAAAATAGAATATGGCTTTGGCAGCGAACGCTATTACGATGCTTAACATTGCTCCCAAAAGAGATTGCTGAAGTAGTATCATTAAGACAAAACCCAGTAAAACTTTGAACACGTCGCCCACCAGCAGGCCATATCCCACAACTTGCGGTTGCTGAGCTTGTAAACATGCTTCTAGAACAGCAATTAGATAAGTTTCGATAATCTGTGCTCCTGCAATGCTGTAGAGTAATATGTAAGCCTCTGCTTTGAACGTGAATGTAATCACTGGAACTAATGCTAAGTAAATGGCTGTGACAACCAAAGCCATAATCGTGTTTGCCAAAACACCTGTTTTGGTCGCGCCTTCTTTCTCTCTGGCAACGAAACGCATAGTCCAGAATGGAATAACTCCGGATAACAATGTAAAATATGGAATTATAATGATGTTGAGGTTTCCCCATATTCCATATTCGTCCTGTGTTGGGGTTCGAACCACAGACCGCGCTATCATAAAATTGAAGGCTAATCCTGTGACGACACTGAATAACTTGGCTGCAAAAAGCATAAACCCCGAGTATCGAAGTGCAATTTTATTTTTATTCAAGCCTCCACCCTTATTGGTTTTATTGTGGATGTCCTAAGGCTGTAATTTGTCTTGCGTTATAGGTTAAATTATTTGTCTCGGTTTTAATTTGAGTCCGATTCTAGTCTTGGTTCTGCTTATCCAGTTATAAATCGGTATGAGCGGATATTTTATTGACTGCGGCAAGGCATCTTTCATTTCCCTTGGCAATCCTAGTTTTGCGGCCAGTTTGCCCTTTTTTGTTAACGGTATGTAGTATCGGGTTAGTGGGAATTGGGCGAACCCGTTGTTTTGTTTGAACTTGTCAAGAGTGGGGTGGTTTCCCATTCTGCCGTACATTAGCCATCTAATGCCTTTGTCCGCGCAGACCTCCGCCGCTTTTGCGACTAGGGCGTTGTTTACTGCTTTGTCCCAATGTTTCTGCAGGGAGAGTATCTGAGATATTATGGTGACGTTGTCGCCGTGAACAAGCTGTATAAACCCGGCGAGTTCATCTTGGAAATATGCTCCAATGTAGGTACAATTTTGCGATGGGAGCACGCTTTCCTTAACCGCCTTCAAAGGAGTTCCATAATGCGGAAAACCTCTTTCTTGTCGTATCGGGGTTTCATTGTAGGTTTTCCAAATGCCTTCCGCCAGTTTTTCGCTCGGCTCGGCTGTTTCTGTTTTTATTCCGCTTTTTTCTGCCTTACGAACCATGTTGCGTGTCTTTTTCCCTACGTTTTTCCACCATTCATCATAGCTTGTTATTTGGAGAAGTGCAATGTTGTCGTTTGCCTTTAACCAAGATTTTGAGGGATTTGGTATTTTGTAACACCATTTTCTCTCGATGAAGGTGAATACGTCTATTCCTCTTTCCAAGAGTTTTTCAAGAAGCTCATCCGCCGGGATGACGTCTCTTTCATATTCTTTTGCATCTCTTGCTATTTTGAAGAAGAATTTCTTACGAGATGTTAACGTTTCAAGCTCCTTATCCACGTCCAGAATTCTCCTTAATGTTTCGTAGAATGGTCCTCTATAATTTATCTTTCCCCTTTGGAAAAGCCATATCGGATGGGTATGTAACACGTGTCCTTTCGCGATGTGAGTCCTCGCTATCTTAGCGGCTTGTTCAGCGGTATAAACGTGGCACAAAAAATCTAAGCCTAATGTTGGGAACTGATAAAAAGATTGTAATGGGAAACCATCTGGAATCTTAGGTGCTCTGGTTTTCCACCGTCTCCACATCATTCGTGCGAATAAACTCGAGGTTCCATGAATCGTGTAATAGTTTATCTTTCTTCCAGTCAACTTTTCTAGCAGTCTTAATTCTCCATATGGGTCATTTGCGATGTGAAGTGCTATTTCATGTTTGTCATTGTTAAGCAATTCCAGCAATTCTTTATCTGGAATTGTCTTCGGTGTGAAAAACCAGTAAGCTTTCACTTCCTTGGCTGACGCGTTAATCATCTTCACGATTATTTTCGAGTTTTTCAGGTAGTCTTCGCCCATCTTTATGCCCGAAGCTGTGTAAATGAAGCTTCTAACCCTCGAAGGATAGGGGTAATCAACGTCGATCCTTAATTTTATCAAAGTTTTCCCTGTCTGCATTTAACTGAAACATCATTTTTATATAAACTCTTTACCGTTTGTTAGCTCGAGTTGTGAACTGTAAATTTTGGACGGCTTGAACACCCTTAGGGGTTAAGGAGTTGTCAGCTTTCCGCCTTGTCATATTCATTGTTTCTATGAATCATGAAAACTTTTTATGAAAATCAATTCGTTCTTCTTCTATAACTGGCTTCCACCATTTAGTATTTTGCTCATACCATTCTATGGTTTTCCTTATACCCTCTTCAAACCTAATCTTTGGTTTCCAACCAAGTCCCTGTATCTTTTCTATATCTAAAGAGTATCGCATGTCATGCCCCGGTCTATCCCTGACAAACTCTATCAAACTCTCTGGCTTGTTGGTGAGTCTCAGAATTGTCTTGACAACTTGAGTATTTTTCAACTCTTGTTTTGCTGCTATGTTATAGATTTCTCCATCCTTGCCTTCGTGTAGAACTAGGTCTATTGCTTCGCAGTTGTCTTCAACGTAAAGCCAGTCTCTGACGTTTTCACCAGTTCCATAAACTGGTATTGGTTTGTTTAATAGGGCGTAAATTATTGCTTTGGCGGTGAGCTTCTCTGGGTGCTGGTAAGGTCCATAGTTGTTTGTTGACCTTGTTATTACGATGGGCAGACCGTAAGTTGTGAAATAAGATTGGCATAGTAATTCTGCACCAGCCTTGGTGGCGGAGTAAGGATTCCGTGGTTTCAATCTGTCTTCTTCTTCGAAACTCCCCTCTTGGATGTGTCCGTAAACTTCATCCGTGCTGATTTGCTCAAACTTTGATATGTTGAATTTTCTTGCCGCCTCCAGCAGATTGTAAACTCCGTAGACGTCGGTCAGGACAAATGTTCCTGCTTCTATCACGCTTCTGTCAACGTGGGTTTCGGCGGCAAAATTCACGATCCAATCGCAATCTTTGCAGACTTCTTCAATGACTTCTCTTTTTGTTATGTCTCCTTTGATGAATGTTATCTTGTCCCAGACGTCCTGTAAATTTTCCTTTCTTCCCGCGTATGTAAGCTTGTCCAAAACAACGATTTCATAGCCTGGATGTTTTTTCAGCATGTAGTGTACGAAGTTGCTTCCGATGAATCCTGCTCCTCCGGTTATGAGGATTTTCATTTCGTCACCCGTGTTTGAGCCATGGTGCCAGTTTCCAATCGTAAGGGATTTTTTCGGTGTTTGGTGGGAGTCTGTACTCGTCGGGCTCGTTGTAGTTGTAGAGTTCCGTGGGTATGTTGAGGACCAGTGCGTGTTCTTCGGTTATTGTTTTGAATCCGTGCCAAACTTCTGGCGGAATCTTTACTAGGAGAAGGTTTCGTTCACCAATTATGAACTCGTTTACCTCGTTTTTTGTTTTTGATTTTTGGCGATCGTCACATAGCACAAGTTTTATCATGCCTTTGATGCAGACTATGTTGTCTGTTTGTTTTTTGTGCATGTGCCAAGCTTTAACGACTTGTGGATAGGCTGCTGTTACGTATGCTTGTCCGAATTTTTGGAAGTGCTCCCAGTCGCTTCTGAGTATTTCGATTAGCCATCCTCTTTCGTCAGTGACTTGTTTCAGCGGTTTGGTTATCACGCCTTCTATCATGTTCTCATCTCAGAACACTATTCTCGAATTTTCACCTACAATCAATCTGTGTCCTTTCGGACCTCTCTGGTTCGCTACTATTTCAGAGTTGGCGCCTATTATGCTGTCGATTATTTTTGTGTTGATTTCTATTGTGCAGTTGTCCATTATTATCGAGTTTTCTATTTCGCCTCTCTTTATCTTTGCGTTGCTGCCTATCGATGTGTATGGTCCTATGTAAACTTCCCCTTCTATTGTTGTGTTTTCTCCTATTAGGACGGGACCGCGGATTAGGGCGCCCTTTTTAACGTGTGCGTTTTTTCCTATGGACACCCGTCCTTGAATGGACGTTTTATCCTCAACCGTTCCCTCTGTCTTTGAGTCCAGTTCATCTAGTATTAGTATGTTGGCTTCGATGATGTCCTCAATCGTACCCGTGTCCTTCCACCATCCTTCGACTATTCTGTGGCCCACCTTGCAGCCTGCATCTAGTAGCAATTGTATTGCTTCTGTTATTTCGAGCTCTCCTCTCCATGACGGTTTTAGCTGTTTTATCATCTTGAAAACTATCGGTTTCAGGAAGTATATGCCCGTGAGTGCATAGTTGCTTGGCGGCTTTTTGGGCTTTTCGATAAGCCTGACCAGATTTCCTTTCTTGTCGAATTCGGCCACTCCAAATTGTTGCGGGTTCTCAACCTCGCACAGTAATACCATTGCGTCGTAGCCTTTTTTCCGAAATTCTTGGACGAACTTGGAAATTCCTCCTTTTAGTAGGTTGTCGCCCAAGTATACGACGAAGGCACTATCCTCTATGAAGTCTTCAGTTAAGCCTACTGCGTGGGCTATTCCTGCTGGTTTTTCTTGGTGAACGTATGCGACGTTTACGCCGAATTTGCTTCCGTCTCCATAGTGGCTTTTTACTTTTTCAGGCATGATGTCGCCCAGTACTATGGCTATGTCGCGTATTCCAGAGTTGCGTAGGTCTTCTAAAACATACTGAGATATCGGTTTGTTCGCAACAGGGATTAGCTGTTTTGGCCCAGTGTGGGTCAGCGGTCTAAGCCTTGTGCCATGGCCGCCGTGGAGTATCACACCCTTCATGGTTGCTCGCTCTCCTTCATCATTCTGTTCAGTCCCTCTGTTATGTTTAGCGGTTTTGCTTTTAGTCGTTTTTGTATTTTGTCTATGTTTAGGGACGAGTCTTTTGGCCTTTTGGCTATCCAAGCGGTCAGCTGGCTCATTTTTATCGGTCTGATTAGGCTTGAATCCAAGCGGAAGGTCTTGGCGATTTGTCTGGCGAATTCGTAGCGGCTTATTCTTTCGCTTCCTGAAGCGTGATATAATCCCTGCAGGTCTTTTTGTACGGCTTCAATAGTAATTTCTGCTAGGCTGCCTGCCAGCGTTGGCGTGTTATAGTGGTCTTCGACCACTGTGATTTCTTCTTCTTGTTTTAGTGAGTTTATCACCCATGTGGCGAAGTTTTGTTTCCACGGGTGCCAGCCGTACAAAACGCTTGTGCGAAAAATAGCGTAGTTTTGGCAGTGACTGGTGACTTGTTTTTCTCCTTCAAACTTTGTAACGCCATAATAGTTCATTGGGTTTGGCTTATCTCGTTCCTGATAGTTGCCTTTTTTTCCGTCAAAGACATAGTCTGTGGATATGTACACGAGTTTTGCGCCGGCTTTGCTGCTGGCAATGGCTATATTGCGCGTTCCTTCAACATTCGTTTTCCAAGCGTGCTCCTTTTGGGTTTCGCATTTATCTACGTTTGTCTCGGAGGCTGTGTGAATTAATTTGTCTGGTTTTAGTTTGGTGAAGAGGCTTAATACTTGATTTTGGTTTGTGATGTCGAGTCTAAGCGAGTTCGGATGAAGCGGCTTAGTGTTGTGCATGGGTATAACTTCGTAGTCTTCTGTAGCAAGTTCCACTATTTTGTTGCCCAATAGCCCGCTAGCGCCGGTGACAAGCAGTCTCTCCATTTCTCATCCTCATTGTTTGCTTATGTTTCTAGTGAAAAACATAATTTAAATTATTGCATCAGCTAAGAATTCTTGACATGGATGCCAAGGGTATGAAAACGGAATCTCTCAATGTTGGATGCTGCTTTAACCCTTGGGGGCGGTGTTCGAGTAGTGGAAACCAATTTATAGAAAAATAAAGAAAAAGAACAAATTGATTTTCACAAAGAGCTTATCTAAATAGTAAGTGGTCAAGATGATAGAAGAACAAAAGATAAGAAAAAAAATCTATGATATTTTACGAGAATTTTACAGAAAAAAATCAGATACAGAATTTATCCCAGGAACAACACGAATACAATATGCAGGAGCGATGTTTGATGATTGTGAAGTAATAGCAATGGTCGATTCTATTCTCAATGGATGGTTTGGTTTAGGAAGAAAGGGTAGAGAATTTGAATTGATGTTTTCTAAATATCTAGGAGTTGTACGAACAATCCTTATTAATTCAGGGTCTTCTGCAAGTTTACTCGCGTTAGCAGCCCTTACGTCGCCATATTTTCGAGGTCGTTTAAGAAAAGGAGACGAGGTAATAACACCTGCTATGACTTTTCCTACCACTTTTAATTCTATAATTCAAAACAACTTAAGTCCAGTTCTTTTGGATGTTGAATTAGGCAGTTACAACATAAGTCCTGGTGATCTAAAAAAAGCATTATCCAAAAAAACAAAGGCGATATTTCTGCCTCATGCATTTGGCATACCAAATGAGATGGATGTTATTATGGATTTCGCTGAAGAACATGATCTTTACGTGGTCGAGGATAATTGTGATGCGCTTGGTTCAATTTATGGTGATAAGAAAACAGGATCCTTTGGTATGCTTTCTACGTGTTCATTTTATCCAGCTCATCATATTACGATGGGTGAAGGCGGCGCCGTTTCTCTAAGAGATGATGATATAAATCTTTATCGAATTATAAAATCGCTTAGAGATTGGGGAAGGGCATGTTATTGTGAACACGACGAAACTAACCCAAATGGGGCATGTGGTAGAAGGTTTGATTTCAAAATTAATGGAATACCATATGACCATAGGTATATGTATACTCACATGGGTTATAATTTAAAACCATTAGAATTTCAAGCAGCCATGGGTATTGAGCAACTAAAAAAATTACCACATTTCATAAAAAAGAGGAAAAAGAACTTTAAGATATTGTATAATGAGTTTCAGAGATACGAAGAATATTTCATTTTGCCTTCTTGGCCTGCTAAATCGAATCCTTCTTGGTTCTGTTTTCCACTTACCCTACGTGATGGTGCACCGTTTTCGAGACGGGAAATAACATTGTTTTTAGAAAAAAATGGTATTCAGACGCGTCTATTTTTTGCTGGCAATATTACACGACAACCTGCATGTAAAAGCATAAAATATAGAAGCGTAGGTAGATTAAACAATTGTGATAAAATTATGAAGGATTCTTTTTTTATTGGTGTTTACCCTGGGATTGATGAAGAAAAGATGACTTATGTCCTTTGCAAGATTCAGGAATTTATGGGGAAATATAGGTGATACAATGACGCGCATACTAATCACGGGTGGATTAGGTTTTGTTGGCAGTAATTTGGCCGAAGATCTGGTTAAAAAAGAGCATGAAGTAATAACCCTATCAAAGAGCAATAAAAAAATACAAAATATTGCTGATATTATAGACAAAGTCAAAATAGAGTATGGAGACGTTACTGACTTTGATTGGTTGGAAAGAACCTTATTTAAGCATCAGCCCGAGGTTATATTTCATTTAGCAGGTCAACTGACTTCTTATGAGTCTTTTGAGAAACCATTGTATGATGTCGATGTTAACTCAAAATCCACTCTAGTTTTTTTAGAAACTATTAGAAAACTAAATAAACCATGTAGGTTTATATTAGGCAGTACTTTTTGGGTCGTTGGAAGACCAAAATCACTTCCCATCAACGAGGAAACACCATGTTATCCGTTAAATGTTTATGCAGCTAATAGATTAGCTAGCGAGAACTATTGTAAGATATACCATCAAGTTTACAATATGGACACACTTGTAATGCGACTAACTAACACATTCGGAATCAAGGAGCAATATAACAATCCAAGAAAAGCAGCATTAAATTACCTAATTTATAGAGGCTATAAAGGTCAGACAATACCGATTTACGACGAAGGTAAGTTCTTCAGGGACTATATTTATGTTTCTGATGTGGTCTCTGCAGCAGAAGCTGTTATGGAAAAGGGAAGAGCTGGAGAATGTTACTTCGTTGGAACGGGGGTTAAGACGTGGTTTTATGAAATCGGTGAATGGCTCGAAGAATTGACGCATGGAAAAGTTGTTTACGTAGAGTCTCCAGAATTTCATAAAAGAATCAATGTTGGAAATATAGTCATCGATAATACAGCGGTCAAAAGTTTAGGGTGGAATTGGGAAGTTTCGGTAAAAGAAGGAATGCAAAAAGTTTTAGAATATTACAGTGAAATAAGTGCATAAAAACAGGAATCTAGCTTGACTTTAGTTTCTATTATTACAGTTAGCTGGAATAGAAAAAAAGATGTGAGTGAACTAGTAAAATCTCTGCTTAAGCAAACATATAGAGAAAAAGAAATAATTATTGTTGACAACGCAAGCACAGATGGTACCGTAAGCTTCTTAAAAACAAAATACCCTAGCCTTAAAATAATTCCACTAGATAAAAATTACGGACTCCATAGAGGTTTTAACATTGGTGTGGAGAATGCAAAAGGGAAAATAATTATCGGTATAGACCATGATTGCATCCTAGTTGACAAAAAGGCAGTCGACAAAGTTGTTAATTACTTTAAAGAAAATCCAAAGTTAGGTATAATAGCTTTTAGAGTTAAAACTCTTTTCACCAAGGAAGATGCTTGGGATAATCCGATGCACTTAACAAAAAGAAACTCTAAAAAAGGTTATCCTTGCCTAGCATATAATGGGTCGGGTTTTGCTGTATTAAGAAATGTATATAGAAGGGCTGGTGGTTTGGACGAACAATTTTTTACCTATCATGGCGAAATTGATATGACATTAAGAGCAGTAGAAGCAGGACATGAATGCAGATATTTCCCTGATATCATTGTATTTCATAAATCTTTTTCGACGCCTCCTACCTCAGATTGGTATATAAAAATTACGCAGAGGAACTGGGCATGGTTTCTTTGGAAGAACTTTCCTTTCCGCGAAATAATAAATTTCGGGTTTCTTCCATCTAAGCGTCTTTTATTTAAAAAACCGGTCTTATTTTTTGTTTTTTTATTTGAAACTTTAGCTGGGTTTTATCAAGTACTTAAGAAAAGAAAACCGCTTTCGTACAAAACTATCAATTATTATAAGGTCATAAAAGCCATTGGTGTGAGGTAAGACCTTTGTCTAGAATTGGTTTAGTAAATCCGCAAATGGCCGTAGCCTCCTCGTGGACAATCAGCGAAAAAAAGAGGAATCTTGATGATTTATAAGGTTGATTTGGTGATGTGGACCAAAAATGGTGGCGAGACTCTGCCTCTTGTTTTAAAAA
>Ga0315308_1002138_pt1 | contig 11228 bp, 5 predicted proteins | sample TDP3_MG_FD_203078 | JGI IMG/M metagenome (GOLD analysis project Ga0315308, IMG submission 203078) | Freshwater sediment microbial communities from Lake Towuti, South Sulawesi, Indonesia - TDP3 | ecosystem: Environmental > Aquatic > Freshwater > Lake > Sediment | place: Indonesia: South Sulawesi...
CTTCGAAAGTCTTAACGACAATAAAGTCGCCAACCCAGCCGATGCGTCATACGATCCCGATATACTTCCTGACATCTATTGGTCTGGTTGGGCGGAGCATAGAATAGCTATGGTGGTAATTCCAACGTGGTTCAACTACTTAAGAGACGCTATTGGAGAGCCATACTTCAGCGACAATATACGAGTTGTGCCAGTGCCAATTGGACCAAGCATGGTGGCTGCAGGAGGAACATACCCACAAAATTCCACATGTGTTACATTCAACCATCTGTTTGGGGTTAGCCAAAGAGCTGAGAACGAAGGTAGAGCTGATGAAGCATGGACATTCTTGAGATGGATAGACCAGCCACGGGCTTATGGATACATACCTAGCTCGGCTGTCGGCCCAATTCCTAGGGCCCCAATAAACCCCCCATACGGACCCGTTTCAATACTAGGTGATTACTTCATCTACGATGGCATTATGCCTAGCAGAAAAACTGATATAGACTACGGATCAACGCGAGATGGCAAACATCTCTCGGAAGACGTTTGGTTCAGCGGATTCAGTAACACACTTGCAAACAACGGAAGAGCAGATCCTGTCTTAGTGAAAGCCCAGGAAGTGCAGGACAAAGTAGGAGTCATGTTTGAAAGAGTTGCAAGCTATGGTGAGGACCCCCAAACCGTAGCGGATGAAACAGCAGCCGACGTTAACGCCATATTACCAGTGCCAGGCGACGCAAACCTTGATGGAATCGTATACCCAGGAGACTTCCGTCTTGTACTCCTAGACTGGAATGCCCATCCAGGTGAGCCTAAATGGAACAGAGGAAGAGCCGACGTCATCGAAGACAACTGGGTGTCCGCCAAAGATGCTGGACTAATCGTGCGCAACTGGGGAAGAAGAGGAGATCCTTAATAGGAGGAGAAATGAATGAAAAAACTGAGAAACTCTATCCTGTTGCTTCTAACTCTGTCGCTTTTCATCACAGCCACAGCGAATTTGAGTCCAGTCTACGCTCAGTTTACCGCCCTTTCGGTGGAACCTTCCATAGTTGTTGGCTATGAGAAGATCCCAGGCTACCTGTTCAATGTTAACGTAACCGTGACAGATGTCTCCGGCCTCACCGGCTTCGTGTTTAACCTCGCATACGATCCAGCCGTTCTAGAGGCCACTGCAATCACCAAAGGCGCCTTCTTCGAAGGGGCAATCGGCTTATTCCCCCATGGTCCCGTAATAGAGTTGCAGAAAGAAATAGACAATGACTTAGGCTATGTATCGTATGCTCTCATGTTTGGCTGGGCCTCACCCTACTTCTATTCTGGGAAGTCTGGAAGCGGAACATTGGCAACCATCGGGTTCAATGTTACTGGCATCGGTGGAACCATCCTAGACCTAGTAGACACTAATCTCGTCGACCCTGCGGGCGGAAATATCGACCATGAAGTAATACCCGGCCTCTTCAACAATTTGAAGGCGGCACCCGTAGTAGAAAGCATTGAAGTATCATTAACAGAACCGCAGATTGGGGAAAGCGTAGCATTCTCTGCTCAAGCCTACGACCCAGACCCAGACGGCTATATCGTAAGCTACTATTGGGACTTCGGCGACGGGACTGCAGAGGAAAGCTACGACCGCTGGGGAGTGCCCATACCACATACAGAGCACACTTACGAAATGATAGGAACCTACACGGTTAAACTTACTGTAACTGACGACATGGGCGCCAAAGGCAGACGTTCGGTTACCATCAAAGTTACTCCGCCAAGAGGACTGAAAGCCGACTTGGTCGATGCATGGCCAGAATTCAGAAACATAGTGTGTCCCCCATGGCCTGAAGAAGAAGTATGGTGGAGGCAGGATATGCACTTTAACCCCCTCTACGCCGACGTTGTGAACCTAGCCAGCGGAGCCGTGACGGTTAAGGTCCGCTTCACTGTAACTAGAGACGGGGTCAAAGTGGCAGAATTTGATACGAGTTCGTATACATTTGCAGCAGGAAGCTATCTAGCCGAACACCGCTTCAACACTGCCACAGATTGTAGTCCACCGCAATATGAGACCAATTTTGACGAAGGCTCGTACGTCGTGAAGGCAACATGCCTCTACCAAGTCGGCGCCAAGTGGACTGAGGGAAGGACAAGGACCTTCAAATTCAAAGTCACACCATCCAAATTTAAACCATAAACGCAAAAGCCAAGAGAAACCTTAAACCGCGCACAAGCGCGTAACCTCCCAATTTTTTTTATCTTCTGTCTCTCAGAGGGGTACATGTGGAACCAAAATTTCCTCGAATAATGGTGTTATTTTCATTCCTAATCATGATGACCGCGACCGTACCCCTTAGCTATGCATACGAATGGTCGCCTGAGATGATGCTCACTTGGAATAGTGAAATTGATGGGAACCCTTCAATAGCCCAAGCGAGCGACGGAAAAATCTGGGTTGTTTGGTACTCGGAGAGAACGGGTAACGCCGATATCTTCTACAAGGTTTACGACCCATCTAAAGTGCATCCATGGTCTTCAGAAACGAGGCTAACCACGGATTCAAACGTTGACATATCACCATCGGTCACGAGAGCAAACGATGGCAAAATATGGATCGTTTGGTCAACCAACAGAGACGGAAACTATGAAATCTACTGCAAGAACTCAAGCGATAACGGCGCAACTTGGTCACTAGAAAAAAATCTAACTCGAAACTCAAAAGATGACGGGTATCCTTCAATCATGCAGACTGCGAACGGCACGCTTTGGCTCGCATGGTCAGCGAACAGAACTGGAAACTTCGACATCTACTACAAAACCTCAAGCGATAACGGCGCAACTTGGTCAACGGACAAGTTTCTCGACTACCCAACAACAAATGATCGGGACCCATCTATCGCGCAGGCTGTGGACGGTAAGATATGGTTTGTCTGGGTGAGAAATGTCATCGGAACCGAAGCTTCAAACATCTGGTTCAAGACTTACAACGCCACTTCAAATACGTGGGGTGGCACCACCAGAGTCACCCAAGATTCGGGAGATATACTCAATTTGCATCCATCGGTCATGCCAGCAAACGATGGCAAAATATGGTTTGTCTGGGATTCGGATAAAGTAGGCGGGCAAGCGGATATATATTATCAGACTCGTTCTCCGCCTTTATTCAGTGCAACCGAGATCATAAGGCTAACCAACAATGCGGAAGACGACATCATGCCGTCCATCATGCACGCAGCGGACGGAACTATATGGATAATTTGGGCAACAGTGAGAGTCAATAATTGGGACATTCGCTACATGACAACCAAAATACCCCAACCCAACGATGTGGCTATATTTAGCGTCATTCCCACCAAAGTCACAGTAGATGCAGGCGAAGATGTTTCCATCGAGATTGTAGCTCAGAATCATGGAACAAACTACGCAAGCTTCATAGTCAAATTGTACGCCGAACTGACCTGGAAAAATGAATCGGATCCAATTGGTTTGTCTCCCGGACAACTGTACCCAATAAACCTCACATGGACCGCTTCAAACACAGGCACATATAAAATATGGGCTAAAGCAAGCGTTGTTTACGGAGAAATCTACACCGTCGACAACACCTTTCCCGCTATCCTGGGTGACGTGAATGATGACCGAACCGTTGACGCTTCCGACTTGTCTGTCTTTAGCAACGCCTACGGATCCAAGCCTGGAGATTCCAGCTGGAGTCCTAATTGCAACTTCGACGGCTTCGACGGAGACAACAAGATTGACGCTCTCGACCTTTTCGACCTAGGCAAAAACTATGGGAAGTCCCAATAAAATGGGAACAAAGTATAAATTTAAATGTTTACGCTTAGACACTTGACCTTTAGTGATTGAAATTGAATAAATCTCTCTTGATAATCATCATTTCTCTCTTGGTTAACATGGGCATCATGGTTGCGGTGAGTCCAGTTTATGGACAAACCGCTAAGCTTTACGTGGACCCTCCAAGCATCATAGACACAACCAAAACGGCTGGCACCGATTTCACTGTCAACATAAACTTCAAAGATATCATTGACTTCTATGGCTATAACATCATGCTGTTCTACAACACAACCCTTCTAAACGTGAACTCGGTCACTCTAGGCTCCTTATTCCCAACGAAGGTCTACGAGGAAATAAACGAAACCTTAGGCTACGTATGGTACAGTTACACCATGGAACACGGAGCAGAGTACGGAGTGGACGGAAGTGGAACAGTAATGACTATTGGCTTCACTGTCGAATCCATAGGTGATACCATTCTAGACTTGGACACATTGGAAATCTTCAACAATAGGATTGACGAGATCCCTCACAATGTATACGACGGCTACTTCAGCAATATTCTTCGACAAACAAAACTTTCTGTAGAACCCAAAAACACCATTGACCCAAGTCTAACCCAAGGCGAAAACTTCACGATAAACGTAAACATCCTCAACGCCACCGATCTTTTCGGCCTTGACTTCTTCCTAAATTACACCACAGCCGTCTTAAGCGCCACAAACATCACTCTAGGCTCCTCGCTTTCATCTGGCTCGGTGATCTTTCACGAGGAAATAAACGACACAGCAGGCTACGTATGGTATAATGTAACCATGCCGGTGAGGATGGACGGAAACGGAATATTGGCGAACATCACCTTCACTGTCGATTCCATAGGTGAAACCATTCTAGACCTGTGCGCTACTAAACTCGTTGACTCTGGAGGAAGACTAATTGTCCACGACACGGTGGACGGCTACTTCAGCAACAAACCCGTGACTCATGATATAGTCATCACCGACGTTAAAGCAACTGTAACCACCGTGGAAGTCGAGGATAGCACACCTATCCCGGTAACTAAACGTGTAAGCGAGGTATACGCCGGTGAGAAAGTAAACGTCACAGTATCCGTCCAAAACAATGGAACCATAAGTGAAAACTTCAACGTGACCGCTTACTACAATGTCACCCGCATCGGCATCCCCATGAACGTAACCCTCTCAGCCGGCTTCACAACATCACTTGTCTTCGAATGGAACACGGAGGGCATGGAAGTAGGCAACTACACAATATGGGCGGAAGCAAGCTCTGCACTCGGGGAAACCATTGAAGATCAGCTCAATAATAAGTTTACCATGAAAGGTGGGTTTAAAGTGCTCGCACGGCAATCATTACCCGTAGAACTTGTTGTCGCCGCCGTTGCCAGTGTCTCCATCATCGCGGTCACAGCTGTTTACTTAATAAAGTTCAGAAAACCAAAGCCCGTTGCGAAGGCACATTAAGCGAAAGCTAGGGGTAAATTGCTCTATAAGAATGCTGGTAGAAACTCTAAAATATTTATTTCTTGATTATATTCTTAATGAGGAGAGAGGGGAATCTTGAAGAAACCTTTCTTAATCTTGGTAATTTTGCTTCTGGTTAGCATCATCGGCATGGTTACTATTACTCAGAGTGGCGACAGCAGCACCAGAGTCTTCGTCAATCCTTCAAGCATCATCGACCCTACGCTGCAACCACAAACAGCGAGGACGGTTAGGCCTAACGCCGATGGAACCTTTAGAGACTGGACTGATAGCACCGTTGTGCTTAGGCCTAACAGCGAGGGAACATACAGTGACTGGACTGGAAGGACTCTTACACTTAATCCTAACAGCGAGGGAACCTACAGGCAATGGTCTGCTTGGACTCACCTCCAACCTAGGACAGACGTAGAGCAAAACTACACAGGTTGGGCTGGAGCTTCCGGTGATTGGGACGATTGGTCAGATCATGACGGGGACAGTAGCGTTGTTTCAGCATCTTCTGCATCTTATAATAGCGAGAATGAAACGTCAGCCTTAACGCGTCCACCGACTGAACGCAGAAGTCTCAACATACAGAAGGTGAGGGTCAACATTGTTGCAAGATACTATGTGACTACTGGGACTTCTGACGAACAGGTGCAGATGATGCTTTGTACTGTACTCAATGCAAACGTTTCTTCATTCACGGTAGCTTCGGGCTGGAATGGCTGGACGAGGACGGGAAGCGACCCATGGTTGAATAAGGAAGATTATCCTTCGAATTACATTTACAGCAGTGTCACTGGTGACAGAATAGGTAACTTCACGTTCTATGACATTCCCGCTGGGATAACGTGGAATCCGGAACCCGGCGGGGTGGCGGTGCGCCTCAAAGCTTGGCAGACCGGCGATGTCGGCGACGACGACAACCTGAAAATTCACCTGTTTGACGGAGCAGTCTGGAAAACGTTCACACCTCCGATTCCACTAAAGACTCCTGATCCATCTTACGCTGACTACAGTGATGTTGATGTTTCCAGTCTTCTGAACACAAGAGACAAGATTAACAACGCTAAAATGGCAATCGAGAAGGTTACAGTTGGTACTCCTGATACTATCTACATCGACTATGCTTGCATACGTCTCACAGGGGTGACAACTCCCAGTAGTTATGGGGGCACAACTGGATTGACACCATCGTACAGGACTTACCACAGCGACTGGTCAACCAATCCCCTCACAGGCTCGGCTTGGACTTGGTCGGATATAGATGCTTTACAGGCTGGCGTGCGGGCAATACAAGCTGGCTCCACATGGTCAGGCGTTTTAAGGGTCACCCAGCTATACGTAGGCATCTTAACAGGCCAAGGACTTTACACGGATTGGGATGAATATCCAGACCCTACTGGCCCTAACGGGGGAGACGAGGACTTATTCAGTGCAACCGCTGACGCACTGCGTCAAAGTTCAGCATTACCAAATGTCACCACACCCCCATTCCCGACCATATCAAAAGTGAGGGTCACAGCTGTTGCAAGCAATCCAGATACACTGGATGTTCTTGGAAGGGAAGTGGTTACGGGTTGGGATGGCTGGACGAGGATACCAACTGGCCTAAGCGGCAGCCCATGGTTGGATGTGGCAGATTATAATGTGAATTACATCGCCACCAGCACTCAATATGCCAGAATAGGCAACTTCACTTTCCAAAATGTTCCCCAAGGGTCAACATGGGACACAGTGACATTGCGCCTCAGAGCTTGGAGGAGCAGTAGCGTTCCTACACTGACAGTTTACTTGTATAACGGAGAAAGCTGGCAAACGACCACGATTATTGATCTATCAACCATTAGTGGAAGCTACTATGATATTGGCGTTTCCGGTTTTCTGAACTCAGAAGCAAGGATTAACGCCACTAAAATGGCACTCGAGAAGGGTGGTTCTACGGGCACAGTTTATGTAGACTACGCTTGCCTATCTCTCGCAGACCGTGAGAAAATACAACTGATGGTTGCGGTTCCCCCGTTCGATTATAAAGCGAATGCTACTCAAACGGGGACATTGCCTCCGGCTTGGAGAGACTGGACGGAGGTGCCAAGCGGCACCAGTGGCACATGGTTGAATGCTCCAGATTATCCTTCGAATCACATTTACACCAGCGCTGCTGGTGAAGAAGGCCTCTTTCCTTTCGCCGACGTTCCCAGTGGGACAACATGGAGCACAGTGAAGTTGTACCTCAAAACTTGGCAGACGGGCGCAGATGGCTCCGATTCCATAAGCATTGATGTGACGTATGACGGACACTCAACTTGGAATACGTACGCGGTTACTCCAACCTTCACTGCTGCACCTGGAGACTACAAGTATGTTGACGTTTCCAGTTATCTGGACACAGAAACAAAGATTAACAACGCTCAAATTCTCCTCACGAAGGTTACAAGTGGTACTGCTGACACTATCGGCGTAGACCATGCTTACTTATATCTTTCAGGAGTGGCGTATTGTGGAGCCGTAACTGCACTTACAACCACCTATACAGAATACACGAGTGAGTGGTCAACCAGTCCTGCCACAGGCTTGGCTTGGACTTGGTCAGACATAAACAAGACTGAAGTAGGCGTGAGGTCGAAAGTGTCTGGCTTATGGACAGGTGAAATAAGGGTTACACAACTATACGTTAAAGTCATTGAGGCTGGAAGTTACACGCTCTGGGATGAACCGCTGCCAGACCATAACAGTGACGCTGACTACAATTCAGCAATCTCAGGCGGACTGAGTCGAAGTTCAGGATTAGAGAACCAACCCGCCGGCGCAACTTGGACCCCAGCAAGAGTGCAAGTCACAATCGTTGCGAAAACTGATATATCTACAGATGAGAAGGTTAAAATAATGCTGGTCGTTGGAGCAACTACGTATCTTGGGTCAGCTGAACCCCTGTCAACCTCCTACAAGACTTACACATATCTAAGTCCGGTGGCTTTGACTTGGTCAGATATAAATAGTATGGAGGCGGGCGTGCAATCAGTACAGACTGGCATTGTGTGGAAAGGCGAAATAAGGGTTACACAACTATACGTTATAGTCGGCAGGGATGGAACTTATGAGAACTGGGATGAAGCAAGTGCAAACGGTGACGCTGACTACTTTTCCGCAACCATGACAGCGATGAAAGAAAGTTCGCGACTGGAAGACCCTACCGATCCAGGATGGACCATAGGAAGAGTAAGAGTAGTCATCTTCGCGCGAACCAACATAACTACTGATGAACAAGTGCAACTGATGCTTGTCATTGCAGGAGAAGCGTATTTGGGGACAACATACAACCTAACTACAGCTTATACAAGTTACACTGCTGATTGGGGAAAGAATCCTAAGTACAATATACCTTGGAATTGGACAGCTTTAACTGATTTGGAGGCAGGCTTGACTTCAGTAGAGGCTGGCACTGAGTGGAAAGGTGAAATAAGAGTAACACAACTATACGTTGAAATCGCAGGTCCACGGTTCACAGTCGATGTTAAGGTCGAAAACGTTGTCGACGTTTTGGGCTATAGCATCCAGCTAAAATACAATACAGCCGTCACAACTGCCACCGCAATCATCTTTAACGATACCTCCTTCTTCACAACCCAATGGATACTGCAGGAGGAAGTAAACGACGCAGCAGGCTACGTATGGTTCGCTTCCCAGTCTCTCACAGGACTGAAGAGTGGAAGCGGAACGTTGGCAACCATCATCTTCCTTGTCGACTCCACAGGTGAAACCCTTCTAGACCTGTGCGTATTAGAATTCTTCACCAATGGGAGTGTGGAGATCTACTGGATCGTAGGCGATGTGGAGCGTGACCGAACCATTGACATTTCCGACTTGTCTATCTTAAGCAACGACTATGGATCTTCGTTTGGAGATCCCAACTGGAACCTTGGAAGATGCAACTTTAACGGTGACAACAAGGTTGACGTTTCCGATCTGTTCGACCAAAGCAAAAACTACGGCAAAACCTACGCGTACGACGGCTACTTCAACAATACAATACCTTAACGCCGTAACTAGGCAAAAAATAAATGGAGAAAATCGGCGACACAAAATCGCTGATTCTTAACCTCTTTCTTTTTATTTTCGGCAAGAACTGGTTTAGAGGAAACGAGGCAAGAAAGGCATATTTAGTGATTTCGACCGCTGTTAACGGAACTTTTAATTGATTGAAACGATATTGATTCAAATAGAAAGGAGAAAAGAGGAGAAGAAAAATGCGTGGAAAATGCCAATTTTGGTTCCATCTTTTCCTCATTCTTTCGCTTATTATCATCACAGCCACAGTGAATTTGAGTCCAGTCTACGCTCAGCTTACCCTTCGCGTTGATCCTCCTGCAATCATAGACGAAACCAAGACGCCTAGCACCACCTTCACCATCAACATAACCGTGATAGAGGTCGCTGACCTCGTTAGCTTCGCGTTTAAGCTAAAATTCGACACAACCATTCTAGACGCCACTGCGATCACCAAAGGTGCCTTCTTTGAAGGGAACATCGGCTCACCCCCCAATGGTCCCGTAATACAGTTGCACAAAGAAATAAACAATGACGTAGGCTATGTATCGTACTCTCTCGGCTTTGGCTTTCTCTCACCCTACTTCGAGTCTGGGAAGGACGGAAGCGGAACATTAGCAACTATCGAGTTTGTTGTTGAAGAAGTGGGCGTAACCCTTCTAGACCTATCCGATACCGACCTAACCGATCCCGTTGGCGTCTCGATGCCCCATGAGGTAGACGACGGCTACTTCAGCAACACAGGTTATGCCAATCCAATAGCCGAGTTCACCTTTGATCCACCAAGCCCAATTCTGGGAGAAACGGTAACCTTCATCAGTGGCAGCTACGACATTGACGGCTATATCGTCAGTTGGGACTGGGACTTCGGCGATGGCGCCACTGGCAACGAGGAAATCGTGGAGCATGTTTACACAGATGCTCGGGGGGGAACCCAAACCGTAACCCTAACAGTCACCGATAACGAAGGCTTAACAAACACTGCCACAAAAACCGTGCCAGTTTCAGGACACAACCTAGCAGTCATCAACGTACAGCCCAATCAAACCTACGTAATGCAAAACCGCACAATTTCCATCAGCGTCACAGTCAAGAACAAAGGTTCAGAAACCGAAAGACTTAACGTAACCGCCTACTATAACGCCACGCCTGTGGCGCCTCTGCAGACTCAACTCCTAGCTCCCAAATATGAAAAAACCTTGCCTTTCTTTTGGAACACCTCAGGCGTAGCAGAGGGAACATATATAATAAGCGCAAACGTAACCCATTGGCCAGAGCCATACGACCCTGACGATGTTGAAACCATCCTTAACGACAACTCCCTCTCCGCCGACGGCACAGTAACAGTGGTCTTAACTCCAGTCCACGACATAGCTGTAATCGATATAGCTACGTCAGTAACCATGGTGTTCGTTGGCGACAACGTAAACATCAACGTGACCGTAGCAAACCAAGGCTTCACACCAGAAACCTTCAACGCAAGCATGTATTATGACACAAACCTCATAGAAAGAAAAACCAACGTCACAATACCAGCGTTGACAAGTGAAACACTAACCTTCACTTGGAACACAACAGGCGTACACTGGGGAGCATACTCAATAAGCGCAAACGTCAGCGTAGTTTTGGATGAGATGAACAGAGCCAACAACAACTTGACCGACGGCACAGTTGGAGTTGCTCTCCACAACATAAACGTCTCCACCCTAAGCGCTCCCACATCAGCAGTGGTTGGCACCAAAGTAAAAATCGAGGCTGTCATCAAAAATGAAGGAAGGCAAAACGCAACGTTCACAGTCTCCTTCCACCACGATAACACATGGATTACAAATCAAACTGTTGAGGACTTGACTCCATCCGCCACAACAAACCTAACCGTCCTTTGGGACACCACAAGTGTAGCCACAGGACCCCACACCATAA
>Ga0315308_1002140_pt1 | contig 11222 bp, 10 predicted proteins | sample TDP3_MG_FD_203078 | JGI IMG/M metagenome (GOLD analysis project Ga0315308, IMG submission 203078) | Freshwater sediment microbial communities from Lake Towuti, South Sulawesi, Indonesia - TDP3 | ecosystem: Environmental > Aquatic > Freshwater > Lake > Sediment | place: Indonesia: South Sulawesi...
CCAGAGCCGCAGCAGTTGCCGGAAAATACGCGGACGCCTTCTACACGCCTCCGGCCGACTTCGACCACTACCGCAGTGTGTTGTTCCCTGCCTTGGAGAAGGGCGCGAAGGAGGCTGGGCGAAGCGTAGACCAGATCGACAAGATGGTCGAGATAACTCTGTCCTACGACGAGGATTACGACGTGGCTCTTGAGAGCACCCGAATATGGGCGGCAACACTTATTCCCAACATGGTAAGCAAACCCATCTACGACCCCCGGGAGATCGAAGATTTGGGGAGGAAGGTTGAACTGGAGAAAATGAAGAAGCATCTTTTGGTTTGCACGGATCTGGACGAAATCGTCGCGACGATAGAAGACTATGTTGACGTAGGCTTCAACCTCATACAGGTTCACAGCAGCAGCCCTGAGGAGACTGAGTTCATCAGAGAGTTTACCAACGCGCTACAGAGTCTCAAGGAGCAATACGCGACACAATGACGCTGAGGCCCATCATCGCGTGCCCCATCAGCAAAAGCCAAGTCGATAGGTCGATCTCAGGAAGGTTTGAGTGGAAATATTCCTTGTCTATCTTTGAGAAACTTGCGAATCTCTGCAATAAGCCACACGATAACGATGAAAAGAACAACTGAGCCAACAGCGATTGCCATGTTTGACCATAGGGTTGACTGACCGATCGACTCAGACCACTTGCGAGTTGCTGAAAACTTGATAGTTCTAGAGATCGACTTGTCACTGTTTTGAAACACCCAATAGTAATTGCCGGAGCCTGGAAAACGATAGACATAGGACTGGTCGGTAAAGCCTTCATAAGCTATCTCTGCTTCTTTTGGCGGCAGCGGCTCTCCATCCAATTCCCATATTTCATGTTGATATTCATTAAGCAGATAGAGATTGATTTCGTCATCTGCCTTTATCGTAGCCTCTTCGCGGTAGTCGCTACCTTCGACTTGAACTGCGTCGTACAGAATCCGGAAATAGCTAGGTTTAAGCTCAATTATCTTAGTAGTGGTTGTCGTTCGTTCGACAACCTTTCCGTGCTCTACTATCGTAAGGCCAACAGCAAAGACAATCGCTATTCCTAATACAATCACGGTGGCTTTTCGATGCGTACGCATTTTTCCGATTAAACCCAATCGATCTTTCTCCTCTCAATTATATCGGTCCGGCATCAGTGGAAGTTGGAGGTTTTGCTGCTTCGTTGCCAAAGAAGGCTTATGCGTGGGCGGGTTAGGCAGTAGGTAATCATGCCTTGTATGATGATTCCGATGATACGTATCAGCAGCATGAGTAACGCTCCTATGATCGATCGATCGTCCATCAGATAAAGATTCTTGGTGCAGTACGAGCCTGCCGCGACGACTCTCATCTTCTTGCCGCATTTGGAACAGAGTTTTTGTTCATTGCTCACGCCAGGTGCCTCTGACCGGACAAAGCCGGTTTCGCCGGGGTCTCACCAGCTCATCAGGGAGGCTTGGTTCGCTACGGCGGCCTTGAACATTCATGACTTGATAGATCGGTCATAAGGATGCCCTTCAATTTTTCCTGAATTCCCGCCACACTTTATGGCGCTACAGTCAAGACAAAGCATACAACCCATTGATCGACACAATCGATCGATGAGCGCTGTTGGGTTCTCGTGATCATCGAAGTTACCCGGTGCTGTTCTCTATCGATCGCCGCAGGCCGGACATTCCTGTGTCAAAGGCTCGCCTTTGCACAAGCTTACCCACACAAACAGGGTGGAGTTGAGACAGATAACTTCCCGGAGCCGCCTAGGATACATCTCGACGCGGGATTTTCGGGGTTTCGCGAACTCGAGAGATATGTCATCCTTCGCAAGCCTCTTTGGGAATCTCTTGTCCCAGTTGAGGCTGGCAAGCTGCTTCCGCAGGCAACAGATAATTGCCGACCCAAGATTCATACTCTGACACAGGTCGGGCGAACTTGCATGAATCGATCGATCGATTACTTGATGCGCAAAATAGCAACTCTCTTAAGGAAGTGAGATTTATGGCGTGGACGCTGGAAGACAGATGGCCGGCCGAGAAGTCATAATCAGCGCCCACAATCTCGCTAAGAAGTACAACGATTTCTTGGCAGTGGACAACATCGATTTTCGGGTGTACAAAGGCGAGTGTTGCGGTTTTCTTGGTCCGAACGGCGCGGGAAAAACCACTACGATCAAGATGATTCACTGCGTGTTGCCTCTCGCTGGTGGCGAGTTGACGGTAGCTGGAATGAGCGTTACTGACAAACCAAGAGAAATAAAGAGGATGATCGGTGTAGCTCCGCAGGAGAACAACCTTGACCCGGACTTCACCGTTTTGCACAACTTACTCGTTTACGCGAGATATTTCGACATTCCCAAGGCAGTCGCGCTCAAGCGCTCAGACGAGCTGCTAGGATTCTTCCAGCTCGAAGAGAAGCGAGACGTTACCATAGAACAGCTGTCAACGGGCATGAAACGCCGATTGATTCTTGCGAGAGCCCTCATCAACGACCCCCAGATACTTCTGTTAGACGAGCCCACGACCGGTCTTGACCCGCAGGCGCGGCACCTGATCTGGGACAGGGTCAGAGCCCTCAGAAAACAGGGTGTCACCATAATCCTAACCACGCATTACATGGACGAAGCAGCTGAGCTCTGCGACCGCGCGCTGATCATGGACAACGGCAAGATAATCGAGGAAGGCAGACCGGTCGACCTCGTCAAAAAGCACATCGGCGAGGAGGTGTTGGAAGTCGAGTTCGACGAGCAAGTGATGAAGACATTGGAGAAAGAGTTCCCGGAAGCGCGTCTAGAATTGGTGAGTGAGAGAATCCGAGTCTTCACCGACGCTCCCCATGGCACCTTCGAAAACTTCCTCAAGAACTTCCCCACAAAGGGCGCGATGATACGCAACGCGAACCTGGAGGACGTATTCCTGAAGTTAACTGGGAGGCAACTCAGAGAATGACAAGGGCGAATCACCTCGCGGCAGACCTTAGACTGCCGAAGCTCACCTACCGAGTCTGGCGGGTTTGGCGACGCGACTGGGATGTTTTCATGAAAACCTTCAAGGTCAACTTCTTCCCGCCTTTGCTCGAACCCATATTTTACCTTGTCGCCCTAGGCTACGGTCTCGGCCAGTTCGTCCAACCAATTGAAGGCCAACGCTACATCCAGTTCATAGCACCAGCTCTACTATCTATCGCCATAATGTACGGGTCGTTCTTTGAGTGCACCTACGGTTCTTTCGTGCGCATGTACTTCCAGAAGACATTCGACGCTATAATCACCACGCCAGTCAATATCGAAGAGGTCATAGCGGGAGAAATGCTGTGGGGAGCGACGCGAAGCCTTATCAGCTCCAGCATCGTACTCGCCGTGGTTGCAGCGTTCGGCTTGATTTCAAGCCCACTGTTCGTACTCATCCCACTCGTCGCGTTCTTCGCTGGGCTCATGTTTTCGTCCATCGCGATGTGCTTCACATCGCTTGCGCCAAACATAGACTTCTTCAACTATCCAGCGTTTCTTTTCATAACTCCTATGTTCCTGTTAAGCGGAACCTTCTTCCCGCTGACAGACCTGCCTGAGTTCATACAACTAGTTGCCAAAGCGCTCTTTCCCCTAACGCACACGGTCAGCATAACTAGGGGGCTGCTCCTCGGAAACCTCGAACAGCCACTGCTGCTCAGTCTGCTTTGGATCGGCACTGTCACAATCGTCTTCTTCGTTCTAAGCATAAACCTCATGAGAAGAAAACTCATTAAATAAACAGGCGTTCACGAGGACTCCTCAATCCTAGTCAGTCGGTCGATCGACCAGTCGCTAGAGATCGCACCCTCTCAGGGTTTTCCGCTTGTTTGCCTTTGCCCTAATGGTTGCCGTCTTGATCTGCTCTCCTACCTGTTTGTCCAAGGCCTTGAAGAACTCATGTCCTGCTCTGTAGCCCGCTAACGCCTTTCTGACTCCGCTCACCTTTATGAACCTCATTTCACATCACCTAGGCGGCAGGGCCTTTCCATCGATCAACCGATCGATTTTGGTCGCTCCCTCCCGCCATTATCACATATTATTAGTACTTTCTTGACATATTAAGATGATCGATGCGTGTCAATCTATCGTGGAAGCGCCCTGGCGTGGCTCATCTCAGGGTCCTAGGCTTATCTAGGGTTTTTCCCGCGTCTTGGGATGGATCGCGGCGACCATGAGCGCGAACCCGACAGCCTTCAACCCGGTTTTCCCGTTGGTAACCCTATGGCGGTGGCAGAATTGATCGGTCGGTTGGGTGTAGGTAGCGCACACTAGAAATAGAGGAGCTCGTGGGCTTCAACGATTGGGTCCACAGCTTGCTGCTAGCCAGAACTTCTCTCAGTCACGCAAAATTCATGAGCAAGAGTGCCCTCCAGATCATCGCCGCTGCGGCCGAGGAGGGCCCAGGCATAGTAGTGCCTTTCGTATAGGAGGCGGAGCACCGGACTTGAAACAAACCTCTACGATCTTCAGATCCAAGACGGGCGGAGGAGGGCTGAGCGTGACTCTCCCCGAAGAGATGGTTCGATCCTTCGACCTCAAGGAAGGGGACAAACTCTCATGGGAGGTCGAAACCCGTGAGACACTTGGACCTGATAGGCTGGCGAAAAGGACAGACATCGTGATCGTGGTCACACCCGTGTGGTCCTCAAGGAAAAGGATGAAGCCCAAGTCGTAGGCGAACTGATCAGACCAGATACTTCGCCCTCAAAGTCGGGTCGCCGTCCTTAGGATGATGTCGAGATGCAGGAGGGTAGCTCCATCCATCGAGACCGAACTTCATCGTTCGATCGGCTTCATCTTCAGCGGCCCGGCATATGAGCAGCGCAGAGTATTTCACAGCCGAGACAAGAAGAAACCGTGACTTTTACTCGATCGATCGATCACCAAGTCTTGCCGGACTATCATTTTCGGTGGAATCGACCAAGTCACAACAGTCGATCGCTCGACCGACCGAAGAAAACCAACCGAAAGTGCTACACGACGCCCTCGTTTCGAAGTTTTTCAATATCCTCTTCGTCGTAGCCCAAGATTCGCAGTATCTCGTTCGTATGTTGTCCATGTACAGGAGCTAGGTTCCAAGTGTCCCTACGCCCACTGGTAGGCATCGAGCCTAGCACCCTCAACTTTCCGATCAATTCGTGTTCAACTATCTGAATTATGCCTCGTTCAACGAGGAAAGCTTCTTCCAGTGTTTCTTGCATTTCCAGGACTGGGGTCAGGCATGCTTCTTCTTTCATAAGCACCTTCAGCCAGTCGTCCCTGCGCTTGCTGGCGAGGACTTTTTGGACCTCTCCAAACACGTTTTCCTTTGCTCTACCTTCTTCGTATTGTTTTTCGACAAGGTCTTTTCTGCCTATGAGGTGGCAAAAGTTCCGCCAGAATTGAGGCTCTATGGCTGCCAGTGCCATATATTCTTCATCAAGGGTCTTGTAGATATTGTAGTATGGCTCTCCCCCAGTAATCATCTGCCTTCCCTTCTCAGGTTTCTCTCCTCCAAAATGATTAGCCAGATGAGTAATCATCGTGAACAAGGTGCACTCAAACATCGAGATGTCCAAGTATCTCCCGACACCGGTCTCCCGTCTCTCAAGGAGAGCCGCCAGTATGGTTATCGTGGCAAAAAGTGCTCCGCCGATGTCCGCAGACTGTAATGCCGGAAAGCCGGGTCCTTCAGACCGGTTTCCGTTGAGACTAAGAACACCGGCCATAGCCTGAATGTTAAGGTCATGAACTGGCAGTCTAGAGTAATGGGTGTTCTGCCCAAAACCAGTTATAGAGCAGTAGATGATTCTTGGATTAATTTTCCTAACTGTCTCGAAGTCAACTCCAAGCCTTGAAACCACACCAGGTCTGAAACTTTCAATTATGACATCGTAACGCGAGCAGAGCTCATGAAAGATCCCTCTTCCCTTTTCAGACTTCAGATTCAAGGAGATGCTCTTCTTGTTTCGATTCAGGAGCATGTGCAAAACGCTATTCCCCTTGACGAAAGGCCGGGCTAGCCGAACGTAGTCTCCTAACTCAGGATCTTCCACCTTGACGACCTCTGCCCCAAGGTCCGACAGCAACATAGTGCAGAACCCGCCTGGAAGAAGTCGGCTCATGTCAAGAACTCTGACCCCATCAAGAGCGCGCATTTGAGATCACCCTAGACCCACGCAGGCCAATCTCCTATAGCTTCTTCGATCGACCTACATCCTTATCTCTTTTTCCAGCCAATCTATCTTGTTTTCCTTGTGCCTCCAGAAAAGGTCGGTAAAGATGTAGTGAAAAGCCAGACCTCTCCACTCGCCGTACCTTCTCTCAAATAGACTCGATATCTTCTGGGATGGTACCAGCTTCTTGTTGAACAACACTCTTGATAAGATCTTCTGCTCCCATAACCTACCCTTCAGATCGAAGGTCTCATACCTTCTCAGATATCCGCCCAGAAGGATTTGCGCAGTGGCCGGCCCAACCCCATACAGCTTCATGAATTCCTTTTCTGCATCTTCTTTCGTCAAACGTCTGAGCGTAGCCTCGTCAATATCTCCTCGGGAAAAAGCGTCTGAGATCTCCTTGATCATCCTCGCTCTGTAACCGACTTTCAGAAGCCTCAGGCCCTCTTCAGCGACATCCGACAAATCCTTTGGGCTCCAATAGGCATAAAGTTCCCTCGAATCGAATCTCAGCCTCGTTCCATACGCGTTGAAAAGGTTGTCCATCATCTGGACTGTACGCCTTACCGTGGCATTCTGCAAGACGACAGCTATCATGAGTAGCTCGTACAGGGAATTCCCACAACTCAACCGCATACCCCTCAGTCTCCTGAGCGGCTGCTCAAGGAACCTGTCTCTCTTGAACCGCCTACAGAACTCCGATATGTCTTCGTCAAGGCCATACCTCCAGCTAAGTTCCTCGGCGACATCCCTGAGCCCCCGTCCGGTCAATCGTCGTTCAGAGTAAATCGACAACCTGATCTTTGGCCTGTTCGTAGTTCCTCTGTTATCCATCTTTATTCCGAGTGCTTCTTCCCTCCAATTGAGGGTCTGCCAGTAGGCGCCTTTTTTCCAGTTGACATCGAGAGTCGGAAAGTAATGTGGAACGTATACCGTGCTATCGAAACTGAAGGGCGGCTTGGGAAAAAGCGTTGTCGAAAACCTACATTTCAAGGCAACTATCTTGGTCATGCTCGAGCTAAATGATAATAGAAGCGGCATTTTAACTTCCCTCTAACGATAGCTCCGCTCGAAGCTCAAGGTTTGTTCTGATCATACAGTACATAGAACCGCGGATTTCCGGCGATATCTTAGAGGAGACCTAATCGTCCTGGGAAGGCTGGCGTCGATTGGGTGAGCTTGGACTTCCGACGATCCATCGATCCGTTCTCGGTGGGAACGGCTTTGAGTTTGAGTCGGAAACCACTGAAAGATCCGAATGTTCAACATTTCTTGAGAACAAGGTCTTATAGAAAGGTGGGGAGACTTGCAGGTAGACGAATGAAAAGCCTGAAAAACAGCCGCGATCAGATGCCCTCAACAGCCAAGGAACGCATGATAGTTATTCGAGCCGTGAAATCCGGGCTGGTGAACTGGGATTCTCCCTATGACGACCGAATCAGATAGAGTGAAGAGAGCAGACCAAGCGAGCGAACAAAGAAACATAGAGAAAGAGATCATCTTCGTTGTGGGCGGCGCTCTAGTTGTTCTCTGTGTTCTACTGATTGGCTACATCGTTGCACCTCGTTTCCCTGAAACCCTACCCCTTCCTGAAACTCAGCCTCCGATCGACTTTCCGACCTTAGATCCATACCAAGTCGACGAGAAAGGGATTCCCATTGGCTACTACAGAACCAGTGGATTCCTCTCAGGGGGCACCTACGCCGAATTGGCAACCGTTCTCGATAAGGTGAAGAGCAGGCTATCGCGTCGGTATACGCAAAATGTCTTCGACTGCAGCGAATCGTCAGCCTACGTGGAATGGGCTTTGGAACAGGCCGGCTACGACGCGCGGATAGTCGTCGGCCCTTCGCCAGACAACGCCTTCCAGCATCACGCCTGGGTCATCGTCTACACGATAGATAATCACACCGCCGCGCTGGAAGCCACGTACATAACCTCACCATACCCCTCGAATGGTCCAGCGATCATACCGCTCGACCATCCCCACGCAGAAATCTACTACCACGGCTATGAGAGAATGTTCAACGACATCTACGCCGCCGCCCGGAAAAGCCGATCCGTCGAAGAGTGGGACTGGTGGAACCAAACATGAGTCTGAGATCGATCGGAACGGTAAACCACACCGCAAAGCCCCACATCAAGACAAATCATAGCGTAACCAGCATGTTAGATGGCTGCACGCAGCAAACTCTAATAAAAAATACGTGACCGATCGATCGCCCGATTGGGCTTTCGGCTGTCGTTCTTCCTTCGGCTCCACCTACCAGACCTTCCATGCGAGGCGTGGCAGGATGCAAGTCATCGATCCGAAGACTGTGACCACCTTCACATACCAGAGCGCATTTGGTGCACACGACCGCGGATTTTGGTCCCCTCTGCAGATCAATCTCCGCCCTCCCTTCTGTCGATCAATCGAAGACTTATCTAGTTGCACCAAAAGACAAGATTGCTCACGGTGGAAGTCGTGAAACGCCTTGTCTCACTGGATATCTTGCGCGGGTTTTCCATCATGAGCGTCACATTTTTCCATGCGTTCCTCTTTAATGTGGATGTCCCCTCGGGGTTCTCCTATCCCTCGACACTTTACCAAGTCATCCTCTACTTCCTGACATGGGCGGGGTTTTTTGGGATAATATCAGGCACAGCCAATACCATTGCTTCATATGGACGGTTTAGGAAAGGAAGTTTCACTGCAAAAGGGATGCTCCTCAATTTCATGGCCACAGGCGGTGTAGTGATTCTTTCTAACTACATTTACATGCTTGTTTTTGCGCCGGGCTACATCAATCCAGACAAGGTCACAATTTCGATTCTACCGGCGTTCATTAGAACAGGGCAGTATTACCCTCCTGATCCGGCCCGCGTACTCTTCACCACCGCGTTGTTGATGGTGGGGGCTGGAGTCTTTTTCACGGGATTAGTTCTTTATCCCCTCTGTCGAAAAGATGGCTACAAAAAGACTGTGCGCAATTGTATAGTGTTGGGCATTGTTGCTACGTCCGTCATTCTTATCTACCCGGTCCTAGATGCCATCACAGCCTCTTATTTTGCAGAACCCCTCACTCTCGCGAATTTTGTACCTCGGTTGTTCTTGTCATGGATCGTGGGGGATATGGACCCGCTGTTTCCCTATCTTGGGTTTGTGCTTTATGGCGCCATTTTTGGGATTTTGATCGTGGAAGGATTTTCTCGCCGCATTATTTTGACCTACGGTTATGGATTGGGCGCCATCTTTACGATGATTGGAATGAGTTACATTGCGAACTACGGGTTTAGTGTGGGGGCGTATCAAACACCGCCCATCGGACCGCTTATGTCAATTCTTGGCCCGATGTTATTGTCATTCACTTTTTCGCTGGAAGCGATCGATTTCAACAAGGGTTCAACAAGAATTTGGTGGATTAGACATTCGGTGGGCTCACGCTCATTCGGCATCCTAACGCTCACGATATTTCTGCTGGAGGGCTCCTTTTCCCAACTAGTAAGCTCGATCATAGGTTTATTCTATCCAACATGGCGAAGCAATGTGGCATTTGTATTTCTAATCTTTTCGACATTAATCGTCGTTTTGTGGGGTATTATTTTGAGATATTGGGGCAGAATCCATTTCAAGGGATCGTTTGAATGGTTTATCACATTGGCAGTGGCCAAATTTACGGGAAAAAAGTCCACGCGCCTTGATGCGGATCACATCCTTCGCGGTTATGAAGAATACGTGGAGACGAAATCGAGGTAACAGGTTAGGGATTTGTCAACACGTTTTTTCAGCGTTCTCACTACTGGCAAACCCTATTGTTCTGCGCCAACCCCTCTAGAAATATGCTGCGGGATGCAAAGTCCTCTTGGAGCGATCAATTGAGGTTGAGTAAACGATCAATCTTGAACGATTTAAATAGAGCTCTCGAGTGTTCCCATAAAGGAAGCCCCAGCATGAAAGCCCCTCCAGCCTTGGTTCTCTTCTTCCTCGCACCCGCAATAGCAGAGCTCCTTTCGGGTTCTGCCCCACCTTCAGAATTCTTCAATCCAATCACTCTTCTCCTTTTAGCCTCTCTCTACGGCAGCGGAGCAATAATAGTCCGTGAACTGAAAGTCAGATGGAACAAGGGCTATGTTTCCATGCTCGTCCTAGGCGCAGCCTACGGAATAATTGAAGAAGGCCTCATGGTGAAAAGCTTCTTCGACCCCGGGTGGGTTGACCTAGGAATTCTAGCCAGCTATGGCAGATGGCAGGGCGTGAACTGGGTTTGGGCTGAATGGCTCACAGTATACCACGCAGTCTTCAGCATCGGAATCCCGATAACACTCGTGGAACTCAGCTACGGGCAAAGAAGAAACAAGAGCTGGGTTGGACACAAAACACTAACAGTCCTAGTTGCTCTCTTGGGGGCAGTGACAGCGCTCGGATACTTGGGTCTCACAGACTACAAACCGCCTCTCATACAGTACACGCTCTCAGCCGCAACGGTGATCGCGCTCATAATCCTAGCCTGGAAAATCCCGTCCAAAACAGGCAAAAAAGGAAGCCAGCAACCATTGAAGCCTTCAAGATCAGCGATAGCAGGCTTTCTATCAGCGGCAAGCCTATTCCTACTTTTCATGATAGGACCATACATCATCCCCCATGCCTCGGCCTTGATGATCTTGGGCTTGGCTCTTGTTCTCGCAAACGCCAGCGTCTTAAGGCGCTACACGTGGAACGACAAAACGGTTTACAACAAGTTCGCGCTAGCGGCGGGCGCAGTAGCCTTTCTGATAGCACTCACACCATTGCAAGAATTCAACGGAAGTCGACCGGACGACCCACGAGGCATGCTGATCGTCGGAATTGTCGCCTTGATTCTGCTTGTTCTTTTGAACAGAAAGTTAAAACCCCCATCTCAAGCACTGAACAATCGATCGAGATCGACCGAAGGTGCGATCGCTTTCCTGGCGGCAGATGCTATCGCACATGAATCGTCAGGCTTTCTTGGGGTAACGTGTTTATGTGGCAGCGGATGAGTAGAGCGTTTTCAACAATACCCTCAACAATCTCACAGAAAG
>Ga0315308_1002142_pt1 | contig 11218 bp, 10 predicted proteins | sample TDP3_MG_FD_203078 | JGI IMG/M metagenome (GOLD analysis project Ga0315308, IMG submission 203078) | Freshwater sediment microbial communities from Lake Towuti, South Sulawesi, Indonesia - TDP3 | ecosystem: Environmental > Aquatic > Freshwater > Lake > Sediment | place: Indonesia: South Sulawesi...
GGCCGTGGCCTTCTCCTCCGGGAAGTCGGTCACCAGCCCCTTGCCCCGGTGGTAAACGAAGTAGAGGCTTCTTTCCTTGTCTGGTTGAAGCTTGTACACAGTCTCAAGGAAGTGGGCCACCTTCCGTGCCTGTTCGAGATGCCCGGTCAGCAGGCAGGTCAGCCCGGCCTGCGAGCTGCACCAGATGTCCTCCTCGCCCCCTGGACCCATCTCCTCCTTCCTGTTGAAGAACCCGCCGGAGTCCCTGTCTTGGAATCCCAAAAGGAACCGCATCCCCCTGCAGGAGAGGTCGAACTGGCGAAGCATGTGGGCCCCGTAGATGAGGTTGGCGTTGGGATAGGTGTAGTAGCCGGCGCATTCCTCCCGGCTGTATCTGCCCGCAAAATCCCCCTCCGCATTGAACATGTTGCCCCTTACCCATTCCAGGAGCATGCACGCCTCCGGGGTGTGGCCTGTGACGGCGAGGGCCCAGGGGACCCTATAGTAGAAGATTCCCTCCTTGCAGGGGCCGATGGAGCCGTCGGGGTTCCGCTGCCCGAGGACCCATTGGATTCCCCTGCTTCTGGCCCTGACCATGTCCTCCATGCTGACCATGACGATTCACTCCATCGCCGAGGGCAGTATATCCTAATAAGGATCATGTCAATCCCCCTAATAGGGTAATGAACAAAAGGTGATCGTTGATGGACCAGATCAGGATGGGCATTGTCGGGCTGGGCCACCGCGGGCTGGGCTGGATCCAGCAGCTCCAGCGGATCGAGGGATACAGAATAACTGCTGTATGTGACCTGATTCCGGCGCTGCATGAGGGGGCGCTGTCGAGGTTGGCCGATCGCAGCCATGTCAGGGCCTATGCCACGTATGACAAGATGCTCGCCGATGGGAACGTTGATGCGATCGGTTTGTGCGTCCGATGCAAGGAGCAGGGCGCAATGGCGGCTGAGGCCCTCGAGGCCGGCAGACACGTCAACTCCGAGGTGCCTGCCGCACACACGATCAAGGATTGCTGGCGAATAGTGACCGCGGTCGAGAGGACCGGGCTGGTCTATCAGCTCGCCGAGCAGACCAGGTACTGGGGCTTCGTGGATGCCTGGCGGGATCTTGTGGCCCAGGGCAGGATCGGGCATGTGACATACTGCGAGGGCCAATACTTCCACTACATAACCCCCTTCATGGCCTTTCAAGACCCAGGGACCGGCTCGTTCTACGACCTCCGGCAGGTGCCCTCCCACCCGGGGGCCAGGCCGAGCTGGTTGTACCACATGCCTCCCATTCACTACCTGCCCCACGAGCTCAGCCCGATGCTCAAAATACTGGACGACCGGGTTGTCGAGGTCGTCGGGATGAGCACAGCTTCGCCCAGCTACGCCCACCCCGACCTCCCGCAGCCGGACATGCAGGTTGCGCTCATGAAGACAGAGAAGGATGCCATACTGCGCATGGCGGCTAGCTTCGCCCAGCCCTTTCCGCCGGGAGACAGCCACTGGTACCAGGTCATCGGGACCCGCGGCTGTCTGGAGTGGAGGCGTTCACAGAATGATCGGCCCAAGATGTGGCTGGCTGACATGCAGATGCACGGACTGGCCGAGGTGGACTGGAGATATGAGCGCAAGGACGCACCGCACGAGGCCCGGGGAAGTGGCCACGGAGACGCCGACTACTACGTCCATGCTGCCTTCCGTGATGCGGTGATGCGGGCACAGCCCCCGGCGTTCGATGTCTACAAGGCGATGGACACGGCCGCCCCGGCAATCCTGGCGGCAGAGTCGATTGCCCGGGGTTGCAGGCCCATGCGGGTGCCGGATTTCAGGCCCTCCGGAAGTCGATCCTCGGGCCAGATGCCGACGGCGAGCTGATCCCGCCGCAGATGGCCGGGTTCGGCCCTTCACCCACAAGAAGGCGTGGTGAACCCGATGCCCGATCGGTGAGTCTTATAAGGATGGGGCACACCTCCACGGGCTCGAATTGGACGCAAGAGCGGCTGCCGCTGTTGTGTTTGCCCTCATCATCTGCCCCGCTGCAGGCCTTGCCAGGGAACCTCGGACGGACCCCTCCAGCGGACGGATCAGGCTGAAGTACATTGGGGACTGCCTCGCCATCCAAACGCCAACCCGCGGCATCGAGCTTGACCCCTTGATCTCCCTCGGACTGGTCCCCGCGTCCATACAGGAGTGGGCCGTTGACGAGAATCAGATCGGTCGGTACATGCGGCTGTACATGCCTAGAACTCTTGGCCATCTTCTGGACACGACCGACGTCGTAATGCTCAGCAACACCCCCACCCATTACTTCAGATCAGAGTGGATCCAGTGGATGGCCTCGGCAACCGAGGAGGGCGTCGGCCTTCAGATGATCGGGGGGTACTGTTCCTTCGGTGGATACGGAAATCCTGACTGGGGGCCGACGGCGGTCGGGGGGATGCTCCCGGTCGAGACAATCCCTGCCCTCGCGAAACGGGACTTCGCCTTTCATCTTCGGCCCGTCGCGGAAAGCGACCCCCTCCTCTCGGCCTTCGACTGGGAGAGGGCCCCTCTGTTTTACGCCGTCAACAATGTGAAGATGCGGGAGGGGGGAAAGCTTCTCGCGAGTACGCAGCCCGAGGGCATGCCTCTGCTGGCCTATCAGGATGTGGGGAAGGGCTCAACCCTGGCATTCATGTCGACCTGGGGCCTTCCCTGGGGAAACGATCTCGTCAGATGGGAGTACTTCATCGACTTCTCGGCCGACATGGTCTACTACTCTGCAGGACTGGAGATACCCGACCCCGCGATCGTCCACCAGATCCGGACGCTCTTCGAAAAATACGAGCTGAGCAGCATGATGGTGCGATCCCTGCTGGATTTCGTCGACAGGTTGGGGGGCAGGGCGTCCAGGGTTCATGACTCACTGGCTAGCCTGGATGTGAGAAGGGCCCGGGCCGAGGAGCAGTACAGGGAGCAGGACTACCCGGGATGCGCGGAGGAGCTCCTATCGCTGGTCGAGGAGATGGAACCCCTGAACCTGGCCGCGATCAAGGCGAAGGATGCTGCCTTCCTCTGGATCTATGCCATCGAATGGCTTTCCGTTACGTCAACCGCCTCCTTGTCAGGCTGGGTTCTGTGGGCACTGATGATGAGGAGGGCTCGGTACAGGGCGGTCGCCACGACGAGGTCCTCTGGGTGAGTGTTGACGACCCGCTGCTTGCGGTTCAGCACAATCGGGGGTTGCCGGCAACGTGGTCGAGCATCGACGGTTTGCGGGGTCGGCAAGTCACGACTTCTTGGAGGGCACGGCTTGGCGCATGAGGTGTCTTGGGAGCTGGCTTGCGAGAAGGCTCCTTGGAGTCCGAGGGATTCGGCTGGTGAACTTGTCTTCGACGGCAAGGCATGGATTCTGGGAGGGTACACCCCCAGGAGGGTGAACGATGTCTGGTTCTCGGAGGACTGCCTTCATTGGGAAGCCTCGACCACCCAAGCCCCCTGGCCAGAGCGCAACCTCCCCTCGTCTGTGGTGTTCAAAGACGGCATGTGGATCATGGGCGGCGTCCGGCAGGATGGGCGAGGCTGCCTCAGCGACGTCTGGTTCTCGACCGATGGCAGGAAATGGGAGGAGGTCGTCCACAAAGCCCCCTGGGGCCCGAGGGGGGCTGCCGGGGTCGTGGCACACGAGGACGCCATCTGGATTCTGGGCGGCTTTGATCTGGATGGGTTCTCTCACTATAGTGATGTATGGTCCTCGCAGGATGGCCGGAGATGGGAACAGGTCAGGGAATCCTCCCCGTGGGATCGAAGGGCTATGCATGGCGCAGTGGCCCTTGAGGGACGGATCTGGATCCTCGGAGGGGGGATCTACAACACGGCCTACCCCTGCAACACAGTCCTGGACTTCGGGGATGTCTGGAGCTCCCGGGAAGGGTCCATCTGGCAGGAGGTCACTCACGGTGCGGACTGGGGGCCCAGGCGGTTCCATTCATCGGTTGTCCATGACGGGATGGTCTGGGTGGTCGCAGGCTATCGAAGGGGCAATCTGGGGGATTGCTGGGTCTCCCCGAATGGGAAGGACTGGCGTCTGGCACAGTCCGCAGCCCAATGGACACCGCGCCATGAGCCAATGTGCCTGGTCCACCGGGATCGGCTGTGGCTCATGGGTGGTTTCGGAGATACCCTCTACAACGATATCTGGGTACTCCGACGGTGACCGTCGTCTTCCTTGTCGTCTGTCTCTGGCCTAGTTGTACGTCCTGATCTTCCGCATTGTCTGGGCGATGATCGACATGCAGTCATCTCCGCGGAGCGCGTCGGCGGCAATCATTGTGAGATGCATCTTCCCGAGTACTGAGTCCAGGATCCCAAGCTCAAGAAGGCCGGACATCGGCCTGACGGCAACGGCCTGGCCATCGGATGTGGCAGACGGTGTGCTTCGCCCCGGAACTGAATCTGGTTCACGTCTAGCGTGAACGGGTCACCGACCCGTGAAACGTGTGGTGTCCATCGGCCTGTACAACCTACGCCTGACCATGAGGGACCACAGGACGAAACCGGCAAGCATGGATGTTCCACTCACCGTGAGCCATTGAAACATGTACACCAACAGCATTGCCCGGTCCTTCATGTCTAGGGCGTCCTGTGTCAGCCGCTCAAGATCGGCGATGGCGTCCAAGTAGGCCGCCCTGGCCTGAAGGTACTCCTGCTCCAGGTAGAGTTCGTCGCCCTTCCGTCTCACGTCGATGATCTTTCCCAGCTCCCCCAGCACAGGATTCATGTTGGCTCCGAAGCTCTCGCCGAACTCCACCACGGCCAGCACCAGGAGCTGTCCGCTCCTGAGCTCCATTATCCCTGATCTTATCTCGCGGAGCATCTCAACGTCCTCGGGCAGGTTCCTGCCCGTGCTGTACAGAATCATGTTCATTATCATGTCAAGGCCGAAGGGGTTCGCGAACTCGTCCTGCCACCAGTCCACCAATGAATCGTGGGTGGTCCAGGTGATGCCCTTTCCATACTGCCAAGAGACGGTGTGCGGTGTACACCCGGGCTTCTGGGTCGCCCGATCCGCGAACGGGCCCCTTATCCAGGACCAGACAACGCCTCCCTGGCGCGGGATCACCAGGCCACAGCGGTAGTTCGTCAGGTGCCACTGCACATTCTTGCCCTTGAACATGGTGAGGACCGGTGGAAGCTCCGCCCCTTCCTCCAGGATCACGAGGGCGTCTCTGGGGTAGGCAGACCACGCCAGGCCGAGGAGGAGCACCGCCTCGACATCGTTCGGGAAAGCCTTCTGGGTTGCGGAGGCCCCCCAATCCACGCAATATGCCGTGCTAAGCAACGATCTGGAGTTCAGGCCCCCCGTGCCATCCAGCACCGCATCGTGCATCCATCTCTGCTGGAGGGGGCTGAACATGTTTATGATGGTGCCTTCGAAAAACATGAAATCCTGGATCTGTACCCCTTCGTAGGTGCGAGGGAAGTAGATCCTCACGAACTTCTGGATCTGGGCATCCCCTCCCGGCACGCTGCGACTGGGAACGAAGAGGGGTGCCACCATGGGCTCGTTCAGGAAGTAGGAGCTGATCAGGCGTGTTTCGTCCACCCTGCCGGTGAGGAGCAGTCTGATCTTGCCCGTTCCCTCGTGAAGGCCTTGGCACGGCATTGGCAGCGTCGCCAGAATGACCAACATGATCGGCAACAGACACCGTGCTCGGCAGCTCAACGAGTCACCATCATCTCCGAGGATGAAAAATCTTAGTCCTATTCCGTGGTTGGGGAAACGCTGCATCCGGCCCCTTGAAGACGAAGCTACGCACCCACTCCGGCAGAACCAAAAGCAGGAATGACAACATACGCGCGGCGAGATCGGATACCAGGAGCATCCCTGCGAGCCGCTGCTGGAGTCCATAGTCCCTGTTGGGGTCCCAGCGCTCGGGGTAGCACGCCGGTTAGAGCGGTTAGAGGAATCCCAATTGCGGCCTTCTTGGCCACCTTTGTCTGGCCTACATCTGCGTCTTGATATCCTCGATTGTCTGGGTGATGACTGGCAGGTAGTCATACCTGCAGAGCACGTCGGCCGCCATCAGTGCGACGAGCATTTCCCCGAGCGGGATCTCGGTGCCGTAGGCCTCGCGCGCCAGGGCCACGAAGAGACCGGCAAGGGCCAGCCTGTCGAACGGGGTCGGCAGGGCCAGGGCAGTGCCGTATCCGATGAGGAATGCTCGATGAGCCAGCTCGGCCCAGACGAGGGTACCCAGGTCGGTCCTCGCTCCTCCGAGAACGAGGACCGAGGCCAGGAGATAGAGATCCTGGGGTGAACGGGACTGGGCAGCCCTGATGAGTTTGTTCCCTATCCCGGGGTCCTGGTTCTCCTTCACGAGAAGATCCACGGCTGCTTCGACCACCAGATGCGCGAAGTCGGGGTCCAATCCCCGGAACAGCGATTTCAGCAGTTGAGCTTTCTCGATCACATAGCCGGATCCGCCGCTAGGTTTCCCGACATGGGCTGACCGGTCAGCTCCCCAGAGTTCGTTGTGGGTCAACCAGCCGTTGACGAAAGCCCTCGAAGCAGGGCTCCAGGCGCAGCCTCTCAGGTCGATATAGTTGTAGTGGGTGTCTTGGAATGCAGTGGGCCACCTGTCGGGCGGGGCGCGGCCATAGAGGTCGGGTGCAACACTACCGTAATGAAGGTTAACCTTGTCCGCGCATTGCGGGAAGACTGCGTCGGCGATGTAGATGTGGGTGGCTGAACCCCAAGCGTATACAAGGCTTGGGTTCGCGAAGGCGAGAGCCGTGGCCAATAGGAGGACTTCTAGCTGTCTCTTCAAGCCATCACGCCTCATGTCATTCTCTCTCCCTCATCTGGCACGGGCATAATATTGTTCCGGTGATCCTTCAGGGCGTCTGGGTCAGCCCGCCGGGAAGCGGGGGTCGCCGGATATCCCCGCTCGTGGGCAGACCGGTTACCGCCGATGTGTCTCTTCGTGGCAACGAGGAGTTGGTCTTCAATCTATGTCGAGTTCGCTAACGACCGGAGCGAGGCACGACAAGGCCGAGCCCGATGGGAACACGGCTCTTCGAAGCCTTTGGGAATTTCAGGATCATGAACTCACATGAACGCATCGCACCCGAATGACAGAAGCCAACACGTAGGTGTCTATGCTTTGTCTTCGGCGCTGACCTCGTACCCTTGGTAGCCGATCTCTCCCGTCAGAAGATCTCGGTACATATTGACCTGCTTCCGATGGAGCTGGCTCCGTCTGTCCGCATCGGAATCCTTCTCGCTGTCCCAGAGGGTCATCGAAATGGCTTTTCCCGTCCTGCGGTCGGTGAGCAGGTAGGCACCGCGGTACCCCTTGACGGAATGCATCAGGGGAATGTCGTCCTCCTTCCATGTCTTCGTTACCTCATCCAGCTTGCCCTTCCCCGCCTGAGCTGAGACCAGTCGTGCAAACATGGTATCATCCTCCCTGGTAGTCAGGCTTTGCACTATTAAAGGACTATCCCAACCATGCCATGCCAAACAACCGCCTGGTACTGGGGTCCCTGAGCGTGTCTCCGCAGGCGCAAGTCTTATCTGTGCATGATGCAACACATCGACTATGGCGCGACCGAATGGAACAATAGCCGGGGTTCTCTTCTTTGTCGCTGGTACCCAGTTCATATTGGGCCTCATCGTGGCAGAAGCGTCGTATCCGGGCTACAACCTCTCCGGCAACTACATAAGCGATCTGGGAGTCGGCCCGTCCTCGGCGACCTTCAACACCTCCGCTTTTGTCTTTGGGCTGCTCTGCCTCATCGGCACATACTTTCTGTCGCGCACCGTTGATTCTCGTTGTCTGATCGTGCTGCTCGGACTGATGTCCATCGGCGCTATGGGCGCTGGAATCGTCACAAGCGAGTTCACCACGGCTCACGGTGGTGTCGCTCTGATGGCTTTCTGGTTCGGCGGCTTGTCAGCCATAGCCTCGTTCAGAATATCCAGAATGCCCATGTCCGCGATCAGCGTGGCACTGGGGGTGATGACCCTTGGAGCTTTGGTGCTCTTCGCAGGCGGTATTGTGGCAACGGGTTCCCTGACCAGCAGCGAACCGCCGCCGGCCAGTGAGTTTTTCCTGGGCATCGGTGCCGGCGGAATTGAACATATGATCGTGTATCCGGCGCTCATTTGGCTCATCTTGTTCAGCGGCCGCCTGATTGCGCTCTCAGAGACACAGGGAAACCTGAAGTAGCACGACATGCAGGCGGTGCGCGCCCATCAACCACAACGTCTGGCTCATGCGTCGGTTCTAGTAGCGGCACCGTCGCAATGGCCCGCGGGGCCTGCACATCACCATCGTTCAATCTGCAGCGACAACCTTCTCCGGCTTTATCCTGTAGATGACCCTGACCTCGCCTTCCTCGCGGTCAGGGTACTTGTCAACGCCGAGGTATTTCTTCGCCAGCTTGTCGATGTGCTGGTCGGCTCCCCGTTCGCTCGTCTCCACAACGGCTCCTCGGACCGCCAGATACCTGTAGGGATCGTCCGGGTCCTGTATGGAAAGGGCCACCCTCGGCCTTGTCCGCATGTTGCGGTCCTTCTGCCTTCCCCTGGCCGAGTTCACCAGCACATAGCCATTCCCGTAGTCAACCCACACGGGCGTAACCTGTGGCGATCCGTCGGGCATCAAGGTAGCCAGATTGCCGAAGGCCTTCTTGGCGAACAGGTCTTTGTGGCTATCGGGTATCAGATCCCTCATCTTGATGTCCCTCTCGCTATCGACGGAAGCGGACGGCTTCCGCGAAAGACTGAGTCAACTGCTGTCTTCCAAACGGATAAAGCTTGTCTTGGCGACAGCCGGGGATAGGGGGGAGCAGACCCGCCGCTACGCCGCGCTTAACCAAACCGGAGGACGATAATCTTAAATTCTGAGCGGAACCAGGCGGAGCATTATGGACCCCTTGGATGGTGACAGGGAGACTGTTCTGAAGGCCTCTCGCGCCTATTACGCTCATCTAGCCTATTATCGAGATCTAATGCTTGAGCGACGCGCGGCCGAAACAGAACGTCATCTCGACTTCGTCGAATTCGCCTTCCGTAACCATGCGACTCATGAAGTCAGAGACGTGCTCGATGTTGCGTGCGGAAGCGGTAGACACATACTCGGGCTAGCGCGCCGTGGCTACCAGTGCACTGGGCAGGATTATACTCCTGAACAGATACAGATAGCCCAAGCCAAAGCCAAGCGCGAGGGGCTATCGGTGAGGCTGCTGCAGAGTGACGCGACGAAGCTGAAGTATGAAGGCGAGTTTGACGCGGCACTTGCACTCTTCGTACTCTTCCTTCTGCCCAGCGATGACGACGTGCTGAGGTGTCTCCGGCAGATTCACCGCGCGCTGAGATCAGGGGGTGTACTGGTGTGCAACACTGCCAACCCCTTCTACAAAGGGGAGAATTGGTTCTCCCTCATGTCAGTCCTTCGAGGACACTATTCCGGTGAAGCCCGCATACCGGGTATGCAATGCATGAGCATCGATCGGGTCCAGGACTTCGACCCGTTGCAGGGTGTAGCATGGTGGCTGGAAATACGCGTGGTCAAGACCAAGGATGGGGTGCGCATCTTCCGAGACCGCGAACGTCTGCGACTCTTCACGTACTGGGACATCCTCCACTATCTTCAGCTAGCTGGCTTTGAGGAGGTCAAGTGCTACCCCGACTGGAAGACCAAGCCGCCCAAGAAGTCCAAAGCAGAGATGCTAGTCTTCGTTTCCCGGAAAGGCTGACTCCTCTGAAGGCCGAGACCATCCCTCCTCCTGCCTTCAACTTGTTACTCTGCGCCCAATGAGATGGTTCGATGTGTTCTCTGTCGGATCGCCAGGACACAGAACCGTAGTGCCACGGTCGAGATGTTGAAGACCTCCGGCACAACACACTTCACACCTGTCAGCGGACGGATCCTGAACTCACAGCAAGAGGCAGCGACTCTACGCCACAGTGGTCTTCGTCGTTCCCCGGGCAGGCAGCCGGACGCAGGGTCGACCTGATCCACATGCCCTTCCACCGGGTCTGACATATCCCGCGGTCTGGGTTCTGAGATATGGGCTTTGAGGGAGTTGCTCAGGCGGGGTTCTCGGGGAGGATCGTGCAGGATGTCCTGATGGAGCTGGATGTTCCCGACATAGCCAGTAAGCGGGACGTGGAGGAGGGACCATCCCACGCCTGAGCTCACCCCGCGGCCTCTCGGCTAGGTGGTCCCTTTGTCCGCAACCTTCATGGCCAAGGCATGGATGGGGTTGTGGCCCAGGTAGTCGCGACACGGCCCTGTCGATTTGCCCTTACGGCCCAAGTCCGAGTTCGGCCCGCCGTGCGGGTGAAGGAACTCGAAGACCGTCCCATATTCCGCAAACGCTTGGGCAGCACCATCGAGGGCCGAAGTGGCGATCCGGTCGGCCAGACCCTTGAACCCGTATCGGCTCAGGCCCCGAACGATCCAGTACGTCTGAGACAGCCAGGTCGGTCCCCGCCAGCAGTCCAGACCGAAAGCCGGATCGTTCGCCGCCACGGAGGGAACGGGTACGCGGGTGGAGAACTCGTCTGCATCGGCCGCGTGTTCGGCCAGTCGTCGGGCCTGTTCCGCCGTGGCTTGCCCGGCGACCATCGGCCAGAAGCACGCCACCGTCTTGACCCGCACCCACCGGCCGCCCTCTGGTCGGCGATCGTAGAACAACCCGTCTTCGTCATGCCACAGCATGGTCCGAACCGCCTCCGCCAGACGCTGGGAACTTGCCCGCCACCTTGATGCATCCTCCCCGCGGCCAAGCGACTCCGCCATGTCGGCCAGGGAATCATAGTACATCCCCATCTGGGCGCAGAGGTCCACGCAGGCGAAGGGCTTGGCATTGCGCTCCAGGGCGTCCCACCGCGGGCAGGCGTCGTACCCGCTCTCCCACTTGGCGTTTCCTACGCAGTCGGCAAACCAGAACAGATGGTTCGCGAGCCGGCGGTTCGCCTCCCACCAGGCCAGCCCCTTGGCCGCGCCGGCGAAAACTGTTCGCAGGAACGCCTTGTTTCCGGTGCGGCGAAAGACCTCCAGGGCTGCCACCGGCCAGAGCGGAGGAGGACTGTAGTCATAGTCCGGCTTCAGGATGCCGCATCCCTTCTCGTTGGAGAACTCGCGGACCAGTCCCGGCAGACGTCCGTCGGAATCCCGCAGCGTCTTAACGACTAGGCAGATCTGTCGGGCCGCGAAATCCGCGTCGTAGACCAGCATGTCGAG
>Ga0315308_1002143_pt1 | contig 11218 bp, 8 predicted proteins | sample TDP3_MG_FD_203078 | JGI IMG/M metagenome (GOLD analysis project Ga0315308, IMG submission 203078) | Freshwater sediment microbial communities from Lake Towuti, South Sulawesi, Indonesia - TDP3 | ecosystem: Environmental > Aquatic > Freshwater > Lake > Sediment | place: Indonesia: South Sulawesi...
CATCCTTTGACGGTTTGGTAGCCTATGTTGTATCCGTTTTCGAGTAGGAGTTGGATGGCTTCGGTTATTTCGAGTTCACCGCGCCAAGATGGCTTTAGTTTTCGTATCATGTCAAAGATTATTGGCTTGAAGAAGTAGATGCCTGTTAACGCATAGTTGCTTGGTGGCTGCTTGGGTTTTTCTATGAGTTGTAGGAGTTTTCCTTTTTCGTCAAGTTTTGCCACTCCAAATTTTTGTGGTTCTTTGACTTGGCATAGGAGTATCATGGCATCATAGTTTGAGGTTTGAAAGTTTTCTGTGAATTCTTTGATGCCGCCTTTGAGAAGGTTGTCACCTAGATAGACTGCGAAAGAGTCATTTTCGATGTATCCTTTGCATAGTCCGATGGCGTGGGCTATTCCTTTTGGTTCACTTTGATGAATGTAGTTTATCTTTATGTTGAAGGCTTGTCCGTTGACGTAGTGTTCTTTTACTTTTTCTGAATGTGTATTGCCTAGCACGATAGTTATTTCGGTTATTCCAGCTTCGATTAGGTCCTCAAGAACGTATTGGGAAATCGGTTTGTTAGCCACTGGGATTAGTTGCTTCGGACCCGTGTGCGTTAGCGGTCTAAGTCTTGTTCCGTATCCACCGTGGAGAATAATGCCCTTCATGGCAGAATCAGTCTATCGGTTTCTTTTAGTCGAGGGGTTTTAAGTCTTCTGCAAAGTTTAGTTTGGATTTCGCGAAGATTAGTTAGCAACTCGCTTTTCTAAGCGTATTGGTGGTGTACGTTCCGTCTTGTTGGTAAGAAGTGCCTATAGTGAGAGTTGTTGTTGATTGAAGCCGGGCAGAAAGTTTAGGGCAGAAATTTTATGAATCAAAGTTCTATGTAAGGTGTCTTTCTTTAAGTTCTTTCAATGAGTTTTCAAAGAGGTCTATTGCACCCCATCCGTGAGTTTTAGCCCAGTTAGCTAATTCGTTTAGGCCGTTCTGGAGACTGATGGTTGGTTTGAAGTTTAGCAGGGTTTGTGCTTTGGTTGTGTCGGCGTAGCAGTGGCGGATGTCGCCTTTACGGTATTCATTTGATGTGTGTGGGTGAAGGCTTGGCTTGTGGTATAGTTTTGTTAGGGTTTCTGCGAGGTTTTTTATTGTGATGGGTTTTCCTGTTCCGATGTTTATTGCTTTGTAGTTTGCATTGTTGTTTTCTAAGGCGTTTAGGTTTGCCCTAGCTATGTCTCTGACGTGAATGAAGTCTCTTGTTTGGTTTCCGTCTTCAAAAACGTAGGGTGGTTTACCGTTTAGTATGCGGCTTGTGAATATGGCGGCGCATCCTGTGTATGGGTTCGAGAGGGCTTGTCTTGAACCGTACACATTGAAGTATCTGAGCGCAACGGTAGGGATGTCGTATGTTTTTCCTGTGAGAAGGCACATTTCTTCTTGATGGCGTTTCGTCATGGCGTATATGGATGTTGATAGTAATGGTTTTTCTTCGTCCGTTGGCAAAGGTGTTAGCGCGTGGCCGCATGTTGGGCATGAATGATTCCATTGCTTTTTTTCAAGTGTGGCTTGATTGCGCAATCCAGGGTAAACGTTAGTGGAACAATTTTCACAGTAGTATTTTCCTTCTCCATAGATGCTCATGGAGGATGCTACGACGAGTTTTTTGATGTTGTTTTCGGTGTTGACCAGTAGGTCGAGCAGATTTGCGGTTCCTCTAGTGTTGACATCTATGTAGCGTTCTATTTGGTACATAGATTGACCTACTCCGACCATTGCAGCCAAGTGAATTATGGCGTCTACTTCTCGGATGGTTTTCTTTAATAGTTCGCGGTCTAAAACGTTGCCATAAGTGAGAACTGCGTTTTGGTTAATGTAGTCCGGAAGTTTTCTTTCTTTTCCATGAACTTGCGGCTCAAGATTGTCAAGAATTGTCACGTGGTAGCCCTGCTCTAGAAGGAGATCTGTTGTATGGGAGCCTATGAAGCCTACTCCGCCAGTAACCAACACTTTTTCTATGTCTTTTACTTTCACGTTTTTTAACAATCCTAGTTGTTCATTTAAAGAGTCGGCGGCTTTCGCATGTGTGAGTACCTATCAACGCTTTTAACTGGGCATAAAAAGTTTCCATTCTTTCGTAATATAATCTTCTAATGCTTCCGTCCACGGTCGCATTGTATCAAGTCCTAACAGTTCAAGTTTATAATTGCAGCAGGCCTCGGAGTCCGCTCTTGTTGCGGGAAGCGGGAAATGTGCTGAACTTACAGGTAAGATTTCGATGTTTCTTTTTCCGAGGTACTCAACTAGTTTCTTTGCGACCTCATATCTAGAGGCATAGCCCTTGTTAGTGCAATGATAGAGACCATAATACCCTGTTTTTATCAGACTTTCAAGGCACTTTGAAAAGTCAACGGCATATGTTAAACTCCCAATCTTATCGTTCACTACTTCTATTTTTTTAGTAGTGTCAAATAGCTTGATTATTTTTGCCACGAACTTCTTGTCTCTCTTTGGTCCTCCGCCTATCATCCACCCGGCTCTAACGATGTAGTATTTTCTTAGGAGGTTCTGAACTATTCTCTCTCCTTCAAGTTTGCTCTTCCCGTAAATGTTTACGGGGTTGGGCGTATCAAACTCTGTGTAAGGCTCACGCTTTTCGCCGTCAAAGACACCAATTGTGCTCACATAGACCATTGTAACATCATGTATTTGGCACGATAACGCCACATTTTGGGTGCCTATTGTATTAGTCAAGAATGCATGATCAGGCTCTAACTCACACTTATCAACATCCGTCTCAGCTGCCAAGTGCATAACTATATCCGGTCTCACATCCTCGATCTTCTTTTTAACTTGGTCGAATTGTCTGACATCAACGCATTCTATCCCTTCTTTCGAAGATGGGTTGATATCAGTGGCGAAGACATCATTCCCGATTTCTCTAAAGTAGGAAATTAGAGTGCTTCCAAGCATTCCATTAGCACCCAGAACCAATATCCTCATGCTACCTACATTTCTCCTGTCAACAATCCAGCTATGTCTTTTAATAGCCCTTTAGCTCTTGTATCCCAATCCCACTCCTTTGCGAACTCAATAGCCTCTTGCTTAAGTCTTTCGTGTAGAACCCTGTCGTTGATTACTTCAATTGCCGCGTTAGCGAAGGCCTCGAGATCAAGCCAGGGTACGACTACAACTCCTTTTGGCTTCAGTATTCTTAGCGTGGCTAGATCAAAACTGATAAGAGGTAGCCCAGCTGACATGGCTTCGACGGGTGCCATAGACCAGTGGTCTAATGTGGCAGGATATAGAGCAATTTTGCTTTTTTTGAATATTTTGATTTTTTCTAAGCCGTTTTTGAAGCCAAAAAAGACCACATTTCTCTCTAAGCCGTATTTTTTTACCATTCTTTTGATTTCTCCCTCAAGATCGCCTACACCTATTATCGCTAGATTTGCATCAGGCTTTTGCTCACATACGAGTTTCCATATATCTATCAGTTCTAAAACCCCCTTCTGAGGATGAAACCTGCCTATGAACACAGCGTCGAAGGTCTTTTCTTTAGGTTCTGGAACCCGCGATGGCGTCTTAGCGTCAACGCCTCCCTTGACTGTAATAACTTTTTCGGGCGTTAGCCTCTTTTCGTCTATGAAACGCCATCTGTCCAACTCATTTGTGACCCAAACCATATCCGCATATTTTCTCGTCAGCGGATAAACCAGCATCTGGGATATAAAATAGAAAAGATTGCGGATTCTACTTAACCCTTTATACGGAGAATTCTTACTCAGGGGATTGGGCGCGAAAAGCCAGAAAGTAGCTATCCAAACGATTTTCTGCCGATGCTTTCTCTTCAGCAGGAGGCATGGAAGAAAATCTGGGAGGAAATCTGAAGCTGAATAGATTACAGCCTTACCCTCCGGGTTAAACCGCCGCATTGCCAACAGACCTTCAAAAAGCGCAATAAACTCGAAAATTATTATTTTCACCAAACTGCTCTTCTGGGACGTTGGCGTGGGCAATAAATCGAAATCGATTTTAGCATTTGCCAAGTACCTTCGGTACATTTTATGTCCGCTCATTCCGGTATAAACGACCACATTTAAAGAGTCCCCCCACCTCTTAATCACTTCAATGATTATCCTATCTCCACCACTCAAACCAGTTGTAACTAGCCCACCTGCAGCTACGGGTGCAAAAACGCAAAACTTCATTTTGGCGCTCACGTATTTTGGCGTACTATTGCGAAAAACCCTTGTTCGACTATTTGGTTGCGCTGATATCTTTCATTATATTCTTCTTTGCATTTCTAACTCAACATGAAAAGGAAATGAAGTAACGACAAGATTCGCGAGCTATGAGTGCTACTGCTTTTCAATCTTAGCTTTTTCATTTTCTCATGGTTTTGACTGCTATCATTTGTGCTGCAAAGTATGGTAAAAGATAAGTGATAGGAAATAACCCATATGATATAACGATAAGAATTGGTTTTAGTTTTGGCATCTTATGCATCAATCCATTAGGAGACCGATATATGATTCCCAACCCTTGGCCTACAACCTCATAGCCTAAGTTTGCAAGATCCAGAGGGAGATATCCAGTCTTATGTTTTTGATATCTAACATATGATGTATCTGGGTCAGTTGGGTCTTGTAATCCTGCTGGAGTGCCTATTACTATTTTCTTAGAAGCAATATCTTCTAATTCTAACAATACTTTGAGTCCGATAAGCTTTTCTAAATGCTCTATAAGTTGCGAACTTAATACTGCATCGAAGCTTTTAGGCCTAAATGGCAGATATTTAGAGTCGGCTAGAATATACGCGTGGTGTGTTCTTTTCTTTTTAGCTTCAGACAGATATGGAGCCCATATGTCTAAACCTATGCAGTGGGCCACTACACCTCTATTACGGAGCTTGTACATCACTTCTCCCCTACCACACCCTAAATCAAGAATTGTTCTGCACCCCTTAAGGAACCTTGCAATAACATCAGCATAGGTCGAAGGTAAATATGGGTTGGCTCTGTGAGGGATGAACATCAACTTTTGTGCGATTTTCTCGATCAAATAAATACCAAATTCTTCTTAGCCTAACGATGTGTAGCGAACTTTATCTTAGCATAGAGGTAAAGCCCTGCGAAACGCGCGAGAGATAACAACCTATCCATCAACTTTTTCAAATATCCATGGAAAATTGTAATGGCTGTAACTAGGAAGACGATGACGGATATCCAAATCCAATATTTCATGTAGATATTGGGCCCGAAGTATATTCGCAACTTATAGTCTCCATGGCGATCAATGTACCACATATTGGCATAACCGTTTACGATAAAGTGATTATCTTCGGCGATTCTTCCCTCAGGTCCTTCAACAACCCACCCGGGATTATACGTTTCACTAAGAACTAACATAAAAGGTCCGGACGAATTAACTGTAGCTTCGTATTCGCTTGGAGATTTCATGGAAAAAGTAAGTTTAGGATTGCTCATAATTTCTCGCTTTGGTCCAGCACTATGACGCTGAAGTTCCGATGACAACATCAAAACCGAATTATACGAGTCGAAATTCGATATGTCTGACATGAATGCCCCGAATGTGTCTGCAATTGTGAAGTTGCTAACCGCGTATATCCTTGGAAGAAACACTGAAGAATTCAGTTGATATAAGCTCAACTCTCCAAACTGCCCTATAAAATTGAGATTTCTGGCGCGACCGGAAAAGACTCCTTGATCTAGAAAGATCCCTCCTATCTGTAAGTCAGTTTGGACATGATCTAGACTTGACATTCCTACCAAAATTCTCGTGATGTTGGCCCTGTTCAACGATCCTTGTTTATTTATTATTTGAGATGGCACATCTAAGGGTAACACCAAAAGTTTCCAAGTGTTTGCTTCTGTAACATAGTTTGGATTAAGCCTTCCATCCCAAGTGGCAGAGTGACCTTCTGCATCATCCACCTCTATGTAAGGAGGACCGCCTTGAGAACCTCGAATCCATATTTGGAGAAATCGATGCGACGTGATGTCGGTCATGTTTTCTGGAATTTGTATCCACACACCAATATTTCCGTCTGCGGGGTAAGCTTTGGCTATAACGGTTTGATTGCCTTGCGGGAAAGGTAGTTGTGATACTTCCAGGCTATAGGTGTATGATGTTGTGTCCGCCCATGCCATCGCTATATTAGCCATGGTTGCAGGAATTTTTGACACCAGCGTACTATTTTGGTCAACGAGGTCCATTGAAGCCGAGGGGGAGTATGATCCATTGAAATTTGAGGAGATTATCTTGGGATCTACCAGCGATCGGTCAGTTGCGTTGATGTCCCCACTAATAACCACGAAACGAGAGTTAGTGATCGCGACTATTTTCCAGAAGTTTATCGGATCAGAAACCGCCGCCGTGTTAATACTCGAAGTCAGGTATGGAGTTCCAAAAAGCGAGTAGGTTAGACTCTGAGAGACAGCGGGAACGTTGTATAGTTCATCGGAGATATCACCGCCGTTGTAGCCATATGTCCATGAATATGTGATGCCACCATCATTTAGAGGCAAAACCATCACGCGGTATAAGCCCGAAGTTTCTTGCATCTTTGCATTCACATCTAAATAGTAATTGGGAACCGCTACATTGTAGCCAATTCGAGGAATGCTTGTTGGGTAATACGAAGAAGTAGTGAACACGGCCCCTGTCCACATGGGAAAAACATACACAGAAATGAGAGGAAAGGCAACACAGAAAGCTAAGGCCTTCCCAAAGGCTCCAGGAAGTCTACACTTTTGGGGCGAAGAACAGTAGCGACATAAACGCAGCGCCAGTCTCTCGGATAGAGCAAGTACTCCAATCCCGACCAAAGGTGCGTATGCAAGAGGAATCAAGCTTCCAAAAGTCTCGACTGGATTCCTAAATACTCGAAATAAGCTAAAGTTTGTGAATAACCACAAGAATAGTTCTCCAAGAGGGGGACCAGAGCCTTTTGATAAAAAAATGATCACACCTAGCAAAACGGATGGGAAGACTGCGACTCGTCTTTTTTCAAAAACCAAAGCGATTAAGCCAAGCAGCAATGGAACTAACCCGAGAACGATTACAGCCTCGTTTGAATAAAACCATGACCACGTCACTTGTTGGTCATTCAACATGTAGAACCAATACACTAATCGAAGAAGATAATCGGGCGAAGAATGATAATTAATAGAAATAACATTAAGTGTATTCAAATCACCTGATGGAGTGCTTGAAAATCCCAGCGCAAACTGATACTCAGCCGAAGGTATCATCTGAAGAATCCACCAAGCGTTTAGTGCAAACCATAGGAAGAGAGTGACAGAGATGGCTCTGACCGTAAAGAGGAAAACTCGGAGAGAGCGATTGGATGTAACAAAAAAGACAGCATAGACGAGAAGAGAAAGCCAGAGAGGTATTATGAAGAGTGGTGAAGATAATCCATATGAAAAAATCACTGTAGTAACTGCAAAGGCGAAACCGTACGCGTATCGTCTCTCTTTTAACATCTTAAGAAAAGTGTAGAAGACAACAGGATATGCCGAATAGGCAAAGATAAACGTCAGAAGGAACTTGTGCCAAATTACCATAGAGATAGGATTAAGCATGTAGAAGAGTCCAGAGGTCAGACCGACAACAGTGGACTTTCTCCCGAAGAATTCCTGAGATAATAAGCTCATCCCGACACCTTGAATTACGAGCAAAATGAGAAAAGTGATCATTTGAGTTATGACCGGCGCAACTCCGAACGCTTGAAAGAAAGAAAGAAGTAAGTAGAAAGGTGAGGAAGAAACCACAGTTGGGGCAGCTGTACCAAGCTGGTATTCAAACCACGCAGTGTGAGTGGAAAAGAAGTCCTTTGAAGGATTGTAGAAAGGAATACCTCCTTCAGCCCACGCCAACATATAACCACGCCTGAACCAAATTGCTGTCAAAAGCACCGATACAATGATAAACACTATTGTGGTCTTATCCGCAAATAATCTTCTGAGACTTATTTTCCAACTGAAAATCAGGTAGAAATTTTCCTCCTAGCAACCAACACGATACTTGATCCAAGTTGATTTATCCAAGGAACACGTTCTAATTGCGCCATCAACCCCCGCATGGCTCGCTTTATATCTACCCGCATCATTCGATCAATAGGAGGCATCGCGACGAAAATGTTTGTTACAACCCAGCCTGTATTTGAAAGCACATGACAAATCTCCTTTCTCGTATAGGTTCTAGCTCTTACAGCCTTGGAAAACAAACGTCGCGGCAGATAAGGAAAGAACGGTACTCCCAGCGGAAGAACATCCTCAGAGATCCATCGTCCGACCTTTATTCCGTGCGATTCGAGCGGATAGAACCTGTTGGGGACAGAAATATAGAGATATCCAAGCTTGCTAACGACTTTACTTGCCTCAGAAAGTGCCTTTGCCTGATCTTTGAAATGCTCAAGAGACTCTACCATGAAAACAGTGTTGAACAAGTTCGGACGAAATGGCAAGTAATCTGCTGTTGCAAGAACAAAATCTGCATGATTCAACCTTCTTTCACTAAGCGAAGCACTATCTATGTCGATTCCCACTCCCCAATATTTTTTTTCATTCATTTGAACGATGTTGTTGATGTATTCCCCGATTCCACATCCTATGTCGAGGAGAAGCCCGTCCTTGTCACCCATCGTTTCTAAGATTCGACTGGAATGCATTTTGAGCCCAGCTTCTAATCCAGTTCGAGCAGTTGAATGACCCTGCATCATCTATGAAAAAACTCTCATTCATTACTTCCTGAAATCATGCAAGAGCCTAATGAGAGAATAATCGTGCCTCATGTAGCGCAAGAAAGAAGCATCGGAAGTTCTACGCACAAAGCGCTGCACTTGTCTTCTCTTATAAATAAGATGAGGGAGATTTTTCACTACCCACATCAATGCCCGTACGCGTGATATGGCGATTTCGATTTTTCGCTTGAGAAAAAGCTCGCCTATAAAGGCTGCAGCATAAAAAAAGCTAGCCAAAGCAATAGCTTTTATCAAATTCCTCAATTCGAAGTTCTTAATTATTGTTGCAAGTCTGTTCTTGTCGAAATGAAACGTGATCATAGGAGCCAACTCTCGACGAGAATCCGTCGCAGCCCCTAAGTGATACACGACAGCATTTGGATTAAAGGCAACTTTCTCACCGTGAAGATGCGCACGGATCGAAATATCCATGTCTTCATACCCAATGTGATAGCTTTCATCAAACATCCCAATTTGAATGATCATCTTTTTCCTAGTAAATGCTGCCGTGGTTCCGGCAGAAAGGATTTCAATTGGAGTGTCAAACTGCCCTACGTCCACCTGTTGAGATCCAATTAGCCAAGGATTTCCGGATAGGTCCATACTGTCCCCGATTCTGTCGATTATTCTTCTATCGTCTGCTCTCATGATTTTGCCCATTGCTATCGCGAGTTGTGAATTAGCTTCAAAGAAATCTACCATCCTTCTTGCATAATCCGGATTTAGAGTGAGATCATTGTTTAAGAACACGACATACTCCCCTCTCGATTCCTTAAGACCGATATTCAATCCTAAAGAGTATAGGTTACGTGTATTTTGAATAATTCTCAGTCTCTTGAACCAACCAAATTCATCCTTGATTTTCCTTGCACTCTGGTCCTTTGAAGCGTTGTCCACTACGAGCACTTCGAAATTGGGGTAGTCGAGTTGAGTTAGCGATAACAAGCAGTCCTTGATTAATCCGAGTCTCCACCCATTGTAGTTAGAGACGACGAAAGACACTAGAGGATAATCTCTCAAGTGAAAGAAGAACCTTCTTGCTTTCGAAGTCTCACAACTATTAGGTGCGAGTGGGTTGGATCCAGCTTTGCCAGCGCGCTCATCAAAATTTTCACGGGAAGCAGATAATAACCGACACCTCTTAGAGTCTCAATTTCGAAACCGTGACTTCTCACGAGGCTAATGAAAGTTTTTATCGAAAGGACATAAGTATGAGGAGTTCCATGCATGACGATTTCCACTGGTTCTTCATTGTGTGGCGAGAAAGGGTTTCCTTGAACTCTTTTGGTCGGGTAGTGCTGCGAGAATGGGCGGTATCCCATTAAGAGAGCTAAGATGTTGTGCCAAGAAGACATATTCTCAGTTGAAATTATAACACTGCCGTTTGTTGTTAGCACTCGATGAATTTCGGACATGAACACATCAAAATCCCTAAGATGCTCAATAACCTGGTTAGCGATTATCAAGTCAAACGAGCCATCACGAAATGGTAACTGTAAACCAAGGTCAGCCCTAACCACCTGGAGTCCATGACTGACTGCACTTACGGCTACCTCTTCAACAAGTTCAATCCCGACCGCAATGTCAGGGTTTATCACGCTTGACCACTTCTCAGACTGAGCTCCATCCCCGCAACCGAGATCTAGCATTCTTGTTGCATGCGTCTTCGCTAACAGCGACATGATTGCAGTATCGTTTTGCTTCCATGCCTCTTCAGCAAGAGAAGTAAGATGCTTGACAATCATAATCTTTCAACTCGTCAATCGCAATTAACCAATTAGCATTTGTGAGTCGATTGAACGCACGAGCCCTTCGTGTTCACATTTAGACAAGCTTGTCTGGCTTAGAGCCTTTTTCTTGCAGAATCCCGCTTATCACTCCGAATGCAGCAACGAGCACTTCGTTGACCTTCAGGAAAATAAGTCCTAAGAACGCAAGTGGCTGCTGCGCCACAGGAGATCTTCTTCTGAAGAATGATCGACGCAGGGGAAAGAACTGCGCAATTGACCGCTTAGGATACTTTGCGATGTACCTGTAACTGTTCGAGGCATAGTAGAATTTCTTCATCAGATGTTTCTTCACGCTAAAGTTCTCCTCATGATGAAAAATTAAAGCATCTAAGTGAGCTATATTAACGCCCGATCGCTCGAGTCTGGCTTCAATATCATAGTCTTCAAGACCTGTAAGACTTTTGTCATAACCTCTGAGTCTCAGAAAAATTTCTCGCCGAAATAGTCTTGCGGCTTCATACAATGAATCTCCAAAATATGATTTTCTTTCTAATTTCCTCACGTTGGCCCAATATCCTTCACCCACAGTTTCTTCGCTTAGGATCGCTGCATCAACTCCTCTCTCAATTGCGGCCAAACATTCTGGGATAACACTAGGAGAAAGTTCCATGTCTGAATCCAAGAAGAGTAAATACTTACCAGTAGCCCTCATTGCACCTGTGTTTCGCTGTTCAGAACG
>Ga0315308_1002145_pt1 | contig 11216 bp, 9 predicted proteins | sample TDP3_MG_FD_203078 | JGI IMG/M metagenome (GOLD analysis project Ga0315308, IMG submission 203078) | Freshwater sediment microbial communities from Lake Towuti, South Sulawesi, Indonesia - TDP3 | ecosystem: Environmental > Aquatic > Freshwater > Lake > Sediment | place: Indonesia: South Sulawesi...
AACTGACAGAGACAGGAACAGAAATTACCTGCTTCTTTCCAAGCAAGGAATGTGGTTTGCTGAAGGGTATAATGAATATTTCCTCCTCTAGACGGTGCACCTCAAACGTTGCGTATCCGTAGGTAACCAGAAAACTCGTTAAATACGCCCGCCGAACGGTCTCTTCAAACGTGTCTGCACCCACAAAATCCCAGTAAGCAATCTTCTCATTTTCCCGAACTTTCAGTCTAAGTTCTTTCCAGAACGTTTCCAACTCTTCTGTAAAAGCCTTCTCTGCCATTATGCTTTGCCTGATCAACTCCTCCCGAGAAGTGACACCCAGCTCGGCCTTCATGAACGCTGTTTTCGTCCACCTCTCATTGAGCGGAAGAAGACTCTGCCAGTACTTGATGGCTTCAGAGAGGCTATGAGGTGAAATCTGCTCCATCTCAACTATAGGATGCCAAGCCTTCAAAAAAAGACGCGCCAAATTAACACGACTCAGATTGCGTAGTTTCTCTTCAAGCAGAAAGGGATCAGTGTAAAGCGACGTCGACCTGTGCCTCACCGAGTCACTTTGCAACTCAATAACTGACGCTAAGCGGTTAACCGCCTCAGCATCCAAGTTGAACTCTTCGAGTGACTCCCACTCCGGAAAATACTTATGAACAACAGCAATAACATCCTCAACATCAACCAGAAACGGGTCGAGACCCCGCTCTTCAACCGACTTGCACAAGTCGATGATGCGCTGAAGGTGCTCTTCATCTGGCTTCTTTCTCTTCCTCTCAGAAGACACTTAGACTGCTCCTTTAATCATGAATAATGAAAAATTAAGATATAAATTGAACTGGAAATCCGAATGTTTTATATTGGTGCGCGACAAACACAAAACAAATTCAGTGTTAATGGTGTGCTAACGGATTTGCCTGCCTTTGTTAAGGGGTGCTAAGCCAAGGATGAAAACTATCCAATTGGAAACAAATATTGACGAAATTGAAATAGCTCATATAGATTGGAGTGTAGTTATTCCAACACTCAACGAAGAACCAGGAATAGGTTTCACAATTCAAGAAATTCTGACGGCTATCGGCGACCCCGAAATTATAGTTGTCGACGCAAACAGTGTTGATAAGACACAGCAGATCGCTTCTCATTTAGGGGCTAAGGTGATAAAGCAGGTTGGAAGAGGTAAAGGAAAGGCTGTCGCACAGATTCTACCGTGCGTAAATCCCCTTACAAAGTACTTAATCATCATTGATGGTGATTATTCATACCCTGCTAAATACATTCCTAAAATGATTAAAATCCTTGAAGACAACAACGAAATCGCAATGGTCACTGGAAAGAGGAATAGTAATCCCGGGCACACTCTCTCGGAGCATCTGAGGAGACTGATTACGGATCCCTACCTTGTTGGAAATCGAGTCTTAGCGATGGCTCACAACATTTTGAACCGAGTCAAGATGAGAGATCCCCTTACAGGTCTGCGTGTAATAAGATATGACTGCATCAAAGATTTCCGTCCCAGCTCAGAAGGGTTTGACTTCGAAGTCGAGCTTAATAATTTTATTCGAAAGAAAAGAAACAAAATCCTTGAAATTCCCATAGAGTATCGCCCAAGGCTAGGCAAGAAAAAACTGGGAGTAAAGGATGGGTTCACAATTCTCGCTAGAATAGTCAACATGGCCTTTGAAGATCTAGGTTCATGGACGTTGAGGTGAAGTTGATTTTCAACCTTATTTTTGTGATAATACTTGGTTTGCCCCTTGCCTGGACATACATGGTTTATCCTTTTGTGTTACGGAAGGTTAAAAAAAAACTTGGTTCAAAGATGAACTTTACGAGCCGAGCGTCTCCTTCATAATTCCCACATACAATGAAAAGGTTTCTGTTGAGAAGAAAATCAATGACATTGGAAGGCAAAACTACCCTTCTACAAAAATTGAAATAATCTTCATCGACAGTGGTTCAACAGACGGAACAAAACATAAAATAACTGAGTGTCAACAAGCAGTAAAATCGGTTACGTTGCTTTGCGAAAGCGAACGAAAAGGAAAAAACTCAGCGCTAAACCTCGGGCTAAAACATGCCAAGAATGACATAGTTATCATAACCGACGCCAATGCCCTCTTCAATTCTTCGAATGATCTAAGGCATATGATGAGAAATTTTGCAGACAACAAAGTTGGCGGAGTTGCTCCTTCATATTTTGGCAGGTCAAAGCGAAACTCCAAATTTCTAAACGAAGAAGAAAACTACTGGATCGTTGAGGATCAGCTTTGGAAGATGGAATCAGCTTGGGACTCGGTTAGCACCGCCGTCGGTGAATGCTTCGCGTTTAGAAGGAGTTTAATAGGCGAGATTCCGCCTCAGTCTAAAGCAGATGATTTGCACTGCACCATAACGATAATAAAAAAAGGTTACAGAGTTGTCTATGAGCCCGAAGCCGTTGTGGAAGAGGACATACCGTCAACCTTAAGCGAGTGGTTCGAACAAAAGAAGAGAAGAACAGTAAACACCATGATGACTTTTAAAAACAACGTGGATGTGTTTTTTCGCTATCACCCTTATGGCACAATAATATTACCAACACATAAGGTTCTAACAATATTATCACCCCTATTTTTATTGGGAGTTGGAATATTTCTATTATTCGACCTTCTAAACCCATTCGCATGGTTTTTTGTTGGGGCGGTCACCCTATCAGCTTTAATCAAGTTTGAAAGATCCCACAAGCGACACTCAAATGGTTTGTTCAAATTATTGTACCTTGCTTCTCTAATACTCGTAGTTTTTGCGGCAATGTTTGATTACTTATTTTCCAAACAGACTGAGCCTTGGAAAAAATTCATCCCAAGTGAGAGAGTTTAATGAAAATTTCGCAAGTGTACGCTTGGTACTACCCAAGCATCGGAGGTATTCAAAGCTTCATCCAAAATCTGTCAGAAGAGCTCGTGAAACTTGGATGCGATGTCGCCGTTCATACAACAGATAGCCTTCAACCACACGATATTCCGGGAATTACTCTAACTGCTCAAAGAGACAGAATAGCAAGGCTTAGAGTGACAAAGAACCTTCTGGAAAAAAGAAATTCTTTGCCTCAGAGAGAAATCATCAGCGGGGTAAAAGTAGAAAGACATCATCCCAATTTCCGCGTCGGATTGTCTCCAGTCACCCCAGAATTTTTTACCATGAACTTCGATTCTTTTGATGTTATGCACGTTCACGGTTACATAATAATTGACGCTTTGGTAAGCGCGTTCAAATCGAAAATTCCGGTGGTGTACAATCCACACGATATAGATATCGCTCCTTCCAACACACACTTGGCAAAAGTACTCAGCAATTTATATTGGAAAACTGTTCAGCGGGCTCTTTTCAAGAGAGCGTCAACCATTGTTGCAAACACGAACTATACATACAATAAAATCTGCTCTTTAGGGGTAAACACTAAACTGGTAAGGATTCCAAACGGCGTTGCCAAAGTTTTTTTTCAAAAGAAAGAGTTGTGTGAAGAGCCTACATTACTTTACACGGGTCGTTGGGTTGAAGACAAAGGAATTCAAGATATAATTTCAGCTTTTCCAGCTATTCTAAAGGAAAGCCCCGATTGTAGGCTGTACATTGTGGGTCGAGACGACGGCTATGGAACCGAACTAAAGAAGCTCGCTTGGGAGCTAGGTGTGAGACAGCGTATCATTTTTGAAGAAAATGCAAGCTTTAAACGTCTCTTGACTCTCTATCGGAAATCGCATCTGTTTATATTTCCCTCTGTTTATGAGGGATTTGGGCAGAGTCCCATGGAAGCGATGGCTTCTGGAACCCCCGTGTTGATCAGGAACTCCAGAATGACATCTCATCTCATCAAGGACGGTGTTCAAGGGTTTGTTTTCAGAGATCAGAGAGAGTTAGCAAAAAAGGCTGTTCTTATCCTCAAGAATGATGGCATGTGGAATGAAATGAGCGAGAACGCAAAGCGAGATGCCCAAAAATATAGCTGGGACACGATAGTCAAAAAGTACCTAAAAGTTTATTCTGAGCTGACGCAGAGAGAGTGAAGAAGACAAGAAACAGAAAAGAGATGCAGCCTTCGGAGCATCAAAAAGCAAATGCATATCAGTATTGTTTGTGGTGATTTCGTAGCCGAGTACTCCAACAACGAACGTGAACTAGCCCATGGGTTGACTGAACTAGGGCACAGGGTTACGGTTTTCACTTCTAATCGCAAGCCTCTTCGCTTCTTTGGAAGAGGAGCGAAAACTGCCATTGAGGAGGAAACTATCTTCGGTATTACTGTTGTGAGGTGTAAGGCGGCGTTTACACTGAAAGGTTTTCCATATATGAGTAAGCTAACCGAAACGATAAGGAGATCCGACACAGACTTAATTCAGGCTACGGAGTGTTTTCTGCCGCATTCGTGGCACGCTTTCAGTGCTGCCTCAAAAAAAGGTGTACCTTTCACGTTTGTTCAGCACCTCTATTTCAAGCCTGACGGCTGGTTTAATCTGCTTTTCGGCATACTCGATAAAACAAGGTGCGCCAAGATTGCCAGAGAGTCCGATAAAATCTTCGCCGTGTCAACCGCTGCGAAAAAGTTCTTGTGTGAGCGACAAAAGATTCCTCAGGATGAGGTGGTCTTCACTCCTACGGGTGTTGATACCGATAGATTTAAACCACGTAGAGTTGATCATGGTGACCCGACTATTTTAGCTGTTGCGAGATTAGTTAAAGCTAAGGGATTGAAGTACCTTGTTAGGGCATTAAGAATGGTTAAAGACTCCTTTCCAGACGCGAGGCTGATTATTGTGGGAAAGGGCGAGGAAGAAAATAATTTAAGAAGGCTAGTTTGCGATTTGGGGCTTAAAGACAGTGTTGTGTTCAGAACAGAATACGTTGCAAATGAAGAAATGGCAGGTGTTTACGGCGCATGCGATGTTTTTGTTTTGCCTTCTCTGCGTGAACCTGCTGGGATTGCAGCGATTGAGGCTTTGTCTTGTGGTTTGCCCCTCATAGTTACTGATGTGGGCGGTCTGTCTGACGTTGTTGTGGATGGCGCAAATGGGTTTCTTGTTCCACCGTGTGACCCTAAGTCTATTGCAGACAAGTTGCTCCTCTTACTCGAAGATGAGGACTTACGAAACAGGTTTGGATCAGCCTCAAGGCGGAGGGCGCTCCAAATGTTTAACTACAAAGAAATCGCTAGAAGTGTCTCCAAAGCTTACGAGGAAATAGCCCAATGAGATATGCGACCCGAATTAAGGCAGGGAAGAAGGCGTTAATCCTAACTTGTGTGCTCTGCTTCATTGGTTTAGACCTAGCAATCTTGCTCAGCAAGATTTTGATGTTTGATGTTCTTGTTGGTTGGGATTCGCCAGTGTACGTTCAACTCGTGAGGCTTATCCAACAGAAGGGTGTTGCGGGGTTGTTAGCAGAGGCTTATTATCCTCATTTATATTCTATCATGTCTTTTGGAGTAAACGAACTCTTAGTTCATGACGTTTTTGTTACAGAAAAATTGTTGCCTATCGTTCTGAACGTGGCGATAGTGATGCTTTCGATGTATGTTATGCAGAGAATGTTTAGGAACTATAAACTTTCTCTTTTGACAGGGTTTTTCACTTTGACATCTGTTAATTTGGTTAGAATGACCGCAGACCTTCGTAGGAACCTTCTTGGTTTTCTCTTCTTTTTGTCGCTCTTGATGCTTGCCTACGAAATTCATAGAAAGCCATCCAAAAAGAAGTACTTCTCTTTGGTGGGCCTTTGGGTTGTGCTTATTGCTACGCACATCGAAACAGCATTATTTTTTTTGTTGATTTTTCTGGTTTACGAGATCTTGGTCTTGCGGTTGTTTCATAGCGGGTATAGAGCACTCTTGTTGAATGCTTCAGCGTTGCTTATTCCCTTGGCACTTGTAATCATCTTGGTTTTTCAGAATTCACTCAAGTTTATAACATGGTGGTTCTCTGCTCTGCCTAACCCTTTTCAGACTTCCACTCTTACGATAGGGGCAGTTTTTTATTATCTCAAACTTTTGGGTGGGGTTAACATTCCGCTCGTCTTCCTCGGTGTTTTTAAGTGCATAAGGCTTGCGAAGAATAGAGAGACAAATGGCTTACTCATAATAACCTATGCTTCCACATCCTTTTTTGTTGCCTTTGTCTTACTGGGACTGAGTGAGCGCAGTCTCTTGTTCTTTCCGAGCGGTATCTTGGCTACCTTGGGCGTTTCCTCGCTTAGTCGTTACTTACCACTGTTCCAAACAGGCAGCAAGATGAGTCGACATGTTTTCTCGCCAAGCAAAAGGCAGTTTAAACTACTGGCTATTTTGTTTTTGGGTGCTACTTTGGCATGGCTCAACGTCATAACAGTTAATGTTTCAGCTGGAGAATACCTTAGACCTTTCATTGATGAGAAGACGTATCAAGATCTTCGATGGCTGGAGAGGCAAGGATTCCATGAAAAGCCGATTTTCGTCATAACCTATCCCAATGTCGTTTGGAGCGTTGGAGTATTGCAGCTCTATCGAGATTGGATTAAGGCAACCGTGGGACCCAACTATGTTTATCTAGGCAAAACATACTACTTGCTGCATAAATATAAAGCGGTGTTTTCCAACAACTTGCTTGAGGATTTTTCATCCAAAACTTGGAATGAACTTATGCAAGATGAAGTCTTGAATGAGCTTGATGCTCACCCTGTCATAACTCTTGAGGAATTTTCTAGATTAGCACTTACGCCTTATGAACAAGCTTTGTACGATGAGATTTGGCCAGACGTGTACAAGCTGAAGGAAAACTATGCTCGGCTGTCCTCGGACATGTATTCGATTCGCCTCATATCGTACCTAGATGCGAGTTCGAGCAACCAATACTGGTACATTGCAGAAAAATCTTGGGCCACGACCAGACAAACCCTCGAAGTGTACGATGTGAACCCAGACCAAAACTTTTACGTTTCTTACAAAGTTTTGCTGTTTTCAAATGTAAATTACCAAATCAAACTGCGATTGCTGGACGCAAATTCTAAATTTGCTCCTGTACAAGTGGTATTCGACGACGTAACTTTGTACCCAATCGAATACAAAGGGACGGAAAAAGCCGTTGAAGTTACTGTGCCTTTGGGAACAGTGAGTTCAGCCTTCCATGACATAACGCTGCGGATACGTGATTTAACACGCCCCCATATGCTGTCCCTTGATTACGTCGATGTGGTCGCATCATGGTGACGCTTATGGAAAGGGATAGGTACAAGCAAGGGAACCTCTACGATGAAGATTACTTTGACAAACTAGATGCTATTACTTGGAAAAGGAGGCATAACTTTTTTCCAAAATATCAAATGCAACTTCTAGAATCGCTAGATGCAAGGATAAATGACACCATTTTAGATGTGGGCTGCGGGACAGCTTGGCCCATTTATCATTATGCTAGTAAATGTCTTTTTGTGATTGGAATAGATTTGTCGAAAATTGGATTAAATCGAGCATTGAGAAAGCTTAAACAATTTAATCGATATACAAACGTGAATTTGATAATCGGAAATGCTGAAAAAATCCCGGTTTCTGATAATTCAGTCAACAAAATCCTATGTGTTAACTTGATGGAGCACCTGCATCAGCCTACTTCATTCCTGCGCGAAGCGAATCGAGTATTAAAAAAGAATGGTTTGATTGTAATAGGGACTCACAATAGATGGGATTTGATATCTCGAATTTTGCAGTTCATTGGCTACAAAGCGCATAAGCGCGTGCCTCTTATTGGCTATGCTGACAGAACGCATAGGCATTTGTTTAGCATTCATGAAATCACTATGCTACTATACTCTTGTGGTTTCGAGGTTGTAAAAATAATGGTTCAATATTCATTGCTGGGGATGAAACTTTTTGGAGGAGACCTTGTTGTTAACGCGAAGAAAACACAAAGAAAAGCTGAAGGTGGTTCTGCTCGGTAACCTTTTATAAAATGTTCTGATGTTACGAAACAGTAGTAGTTGGTTTTTCATGGAGAATAATGTGACGAGGCTTTCTAGAAAGATCAAATCAGCCCAACTTCAGGCAGGCATAACCTTGGAAAAACCAGTAGAAGAGACATGCATAGATTTATATCCTCAAATATTTTTTCCAACATCACAAAAGAAATTAAAACTTACCATCAGAAATCTATTACCTGGCTTTATTCTAGACGTTGGTTGCGGAACTGGATGGATAGACTTAGTTGCCAAGAAACAGGGGTTTAATGTGATTGCAGCCGATTTATCCGCAGATTCTCTGGAAATGTGTAGAATCCTCCAAACTGCCGAGGGCGTCGTTTTCCCTCTTTTCAAGGCAAATCTTATTCATATGCCCTTCCGCAACTTGACGTTCGATTCAATAATCTGTTGCGACGTTTTAGAACATATAAATGACCCTCATAAGGGACTCAAGGAGTTAAATAGAATTCTCAAACTGAGCGGACGCTTGTGTCTCACTATTCCCAATAAATATGGAGTGAATACTTTTCTTCACGATTATTTCATGGATTCCTTGATAAGACCTGCACTAGTAAAACTCAAATTACGAAAAGACCTTTACTCATCCGTAGATCAAAAACTGCAAAAATACCATTCGCATCAATTTTCACCATATAATATAAAAACTATGCTTGTGAGATCTGGGTTTCAAGTCGTAAAAACGTATAATCTAGAATGTTTTAGTCCATTATTTTGTGTTCCGTACAAATTTTCAAAAAAAGAACACGTTCTAGCCAAGATAACACAGACAATCGATACAAAAATTGTGGGGTTCGCTCCAGAAGTTCTCGCTTCTGAATGGTTGATAGTCTGTGAAAAATCCCCATTTCATATGATGCACGAGAGAAAGGATTTACGTTAATTCTTTGATTATTGACGCCCCTTCCACATTTTTGGGAAATATCTTGCAGGCGAACCAGTGGTCGTATAAAGAAGGCTTTCTAAGGATAATGAAAAACTCCTTTGTTACTAGAAATCTTTTTTGCCTTTATTCACCCACAAGAAAGTTCAACATCCTTAGAAAATTATATATCGATAGCTAGAAGTATACAAAGTGAGGTAATTTTTACGCCATCATATAACATGCATCTTAACAACATGCTCATCGAAAACTCCGAAAAAGAACATAGTTAAAAATGAGGAAGATTCAGTGTTTTTGAAAGTGAACGAATTATGAAAGTGCTGTTGATTCAACCCCCTCAAACTTTATTACCGCATGAAGTACATTCAGTTCTTCCTCCGTTAGGGTTAGCTTACATAGGTGCGGTTCTTGAGAAAGCTGGCTATAAAGTTGACATTTTAGACACAGTTGCTTTGAACTGGAGAAATCCTGTTAAAATCGGGAACAAAATCCATTTAGGTCTAAAATGGGAGGATATAAGCCAGCGTATAAAAGAAAGTAAGCCAGATGTAGTAGGAGTAAGCTGTCTTTTCTCTTCTCAGTCGAACAACGCTCACAAGATTGCTGAACTTTCGAAAGCATATGACTCAGATGTCACGGTGATTATGGGAGGAGCGCATCCCTCAGCTTTGCCAGAAACAGTCCTAACAGACCAAAACGTGAATTATGTAATCATAGGTGAAGGTGAAGCAAACACACTAGAACTTCTAGACAGATTGTCAAAAGGAACTCCTATCAACGATATAAACGGTTGTGCATACAGAGAAGACGGAAAAACAAAAATAAATCCAACAAAGAAGTTCCTTAAAGATCTAGATTCCCTACCTTTTCCTGCGCGCCATTTGCTCCCAATGAACGAATACTTTAATGCTCAAGCACCCCATGGTCCAGATTTAATGAGAACACCTTTTACATCAATGATAACAAGCAGAGGTTGCCCACTCAACTGTGTATTTTGTTCTATCCACGCCATATGGGGACATGAATGGAGGGCTAGAAGCCCTGAAAATGTAGTGTCAGAAATAGAACATTTGATTGATGTGTATAAAATTAGGGAAGTGCACTTCGAAGACGATAATATAGCTCTTGACAAGAAAAGGATGGAGAAAATTTGCAACCTAATCCTAAACAAAGGACTTGACATAAAATGGACCACTCCAAATGGGGTTGCCATATGGACGCTAAACAAAGATCTTTTGTGGAAAATGAAAAAATCCGGCTGCTACAAACTTTGTTTTGGAATAGAAACGGGGGATTTTGGTACTCTAAAATTTATAAGAAAACCCATAGACTTAAGCTATGCAAGGAAAGTTATTCAATGGGCAAACGAGATAGGAATATGGACTCATGGCTTCTTCGTTATAGGCTTTCCCTACGAGCCTAAGGTATCTATTGACAGAACTTTTAGGTTCGCTCTTGAAAGTGACTTAGACTTCGCAAGTTTTTTTATAGCAACTCCATACCCGGGAACTGAACTTTTGGACATAGTCAAAAAAGAAGGAATGGTCAACAGTGATTTAGAGTGGACAAACCTAAGAGTATCAGATGCAATTGTAAACACTAGGTTCTTTACACATGAAGAGTTAAGATTCCTACAAAGGAATCTTTATATTAATTTCTTCAAAAACAGAATTTTCAATTACCTAAAACCAAATAAGCTAGCTCTAAGGCTTAAGAGAATCCGATCTTGGGAAGATTATCTTTTTCTCTCAAGATTCTTAACAAGGTTCGTTCAAATTATGAGGAAAAGATAACACCTAAACGAAGGAATTTATATTAAACTAGTTCTTTAATAAGCGACATTCCCTCTATATTTTGTACAGTTATGATGTGAACATCTTTTTCTGCAAACGTTATTTGGCTTGGTGTAATTGCCAAGTATTGGTTGTTTAGTCCGCTTACTGATGAGACTAGAAGTTTGGCTATTATTTCTCTGTTTTTAGGATCCATGTGCACGTCGTATTCGTCTACCGCCCTGAACGGTGAGCGCACATGCTGTTGCAGAGCCAGGAGGAACGTCATTGTGGCAGTGCTTCTTTCTCCACCGCTCTGTGTGTAGGCGTCTAACGGAACAGGTTTGGCTCCCTTAAAGCCCACGAATATTTGGAGGCCTGCCGCTTCAATGTCGTGTTCGTTGAGCAGACGCACTTCACCCTCAGCTTGCGCATTCGTTAATATGGTTTGATATTGAATGTTGATGTGATCTAACAGGTTTTGAAGCACCGTGTGCCATGCGTCCATTCGAATCTTAACCTCAGCCAAGGCTTTCTCTCGGTTTTCGGCTACCAACTGAGCCTTTTGTTTTAGCTCCAGAAAGAGCCTG
>Ga0315308_1002146_pt1 | contig 11214 bp, 8 predicted proteins | sample TDP3_MG_FD_203078 | JGI IMG/M metagenome (GOLD analysis project Ga0315308, IMG submission 203078) | Freshwater sediment microbial communities from Lake Towuti, South Sulawesi, Indonesia - TDP3 | ecosystem: Environmental > Aquatic > Freshwater > Lake > Sediment | place: Indonesia: South Sulawesi...
TGCCTTTTCACCTGGGAAATTCGAGACAAGAAGGCGTTTGTTTGGAAATCGTCACCTATTGGGATTTGAAGTCAGAGAGCAGCCTCCTGCCTCTAATGGAGCAGCGCGCGCTAAATGTGAACGTCGGTATTAATACCACACACCTAACAACCAAAAATCAAAGTCTTCTTCACGCCCCGAATCAGAAAAATCAACACAAATTAAGCTGCTTTCCTGAAAAGGGAGGTATCGGAACCGTAGGTTCTGAATTGGCGCGGGGTGCGGGATTTGAACCCACGCGGCCATTGCTGACCACAGGCTTAGCAGGCCTGCCCCCTACCAGGCTAGGGCAACCCCGCCCCGTTTTGCCTCAACCCCGCCTAGGTTTTAGCGAGGTCTACTTATTTTCGCTTTCTGAAGTATAGCAGGTCGTCTTTCTGGCAGACGTATTCGAAACCGACGGATAATAGTTTTTTTATGTCTTCCTTATTGTTTGTGGCCTGCACTGAATATTCGTCGTCGCTGTTGAGGCCAAAGATCGCCTGCTCGACTTGGATATACAGCAGGGTATTGTCGAGGCTTGCGTGTCCTAGGAATTCTTTGACAAGCAAGATGTTCTTTGTCTGATGGTATAGGCTTGTGGCTTTCCAGTGCCTAAACGTGTGAAAGCTTATTCGTATCAGTCTGGGGTTCTGAAGTCGTTGGCTTATGCTTCTGCGCGAATTGCAGAATGACGCCCTTATGTGTCGTGCGTTTGGGTTTCTGTTTTTGTAAGCGTTGGCTACATTGCGTCTACGGTTTTCTGACCAGTTTTGACGGGCTATTACGTCCTTCACGGTCTCTGGATCTGATAGGTTTGCGCCCCTTGCCATCAACGTCCTCAGCGCGGAATTCACCATCATTATGGTCTCTTCCTGGGTTCTTGATGCAGACGAAAGTATACCTGTTTTGGCACACAAACGCGCGAGAGCTCTAGCACATTTTATGTACTACCGCGCGCGCGAGAAGATGCGTGAGTTTGACCCGGTCAGTTCGATCGAGTTGATGTCACCAACGGCGTTGCTGCTGATCCCTGCTGAAAAGGAAAGTTTGATTCCCTCTTACATGGATGCAGTCAAGGCGACCTACGAAAGGGCTCAGCCGCCTAAGAACATGATCGTCCCGCCAATCCGCCACTTTGAGATGTACCGTGAGCCTTGGCTGTCGAAGTCCGCAGATGTAGCGATCAACTGGTTCAAGCAACATCTCTGAGAATCTCATGTTGTGAGTCCGAGTCTCTGGACCCAACGCGGGCTAGACTAACACAAAAAAAGAGAGGTATACCGCAGACATCTCCACTGGGATGCTAGTCCATACTCGCCTACGCCAACGTAAGGATGGGTCAGGATTTTGCCTTTCACTTTGCGCGATAGGCTTATTGTCATCTTGTTCACACAGGATTTCATGGTGTGCAGAAGGATGGCAAGAGCACCATTCCAAGTGCTGGTTTATCCATATTACACGGCTCCAGATCGCGAGTTTGAATATCTACTTCTGAAGAGGTCTGATGCGCCGTATTGGCAGGGCATCGCCGGTGGCGGCGAGGGTAGCGAGACGCCTCTTGAAGCCGCCAGGAGAGAGACTTTGGAAGAAACCGGGATACCCAAGGATTCTCGATTTCTTCAGTTGATCACCGTTCTACCTATACCCGCCACCGAATTCAGAGACAGCCATCTTTGGGGGCGAAAGGTGTGCATGATTCCACAATACAGTTTTGGCGTCTTAACGAAAGAGAAAGACATCGTGCTTTCCTCTGAACATGTTGAATATAAATGGCTGAAGTATGAAGAAGCCTATCGCTTAATGAAATATGAAGGCAACAAGATCGCGTTGTGGGAATTGGACAAGAGATTGAAAAAAGGGAAGACGGGGTGATATCTCCACTTTGTGGGTGTTCAACTCCTATCCTTGGCTTCAAGAATGAGGCAAGTGCTCAACTGACCACCAAAAAAAGAGGGGTTCGCGGGAGACGTCTCCATTGACTGCGGAAATAGGGCAACCCCGCCCCGATTTTCCTTGACTCCGCTAATTTTTTAACATGCTCCGTCTTATTTTCGTTTTCGGAAGTAGAGCAAGTCATCTTTTTGGCATAAGTATTCAAAGCCAACTGAGAGTAGCTTCTTAGTGCGCGTTGCTAACTTCTTACAATTTAATTCTAACTCTGTCTCTGTTGGGTAGTTACAATCAATCAAAACATAAAAAAAGTGTTATTGTGTGGTTAAGCTACTTTGCAAGGGTTTGTTCTCTCTTCTGCATATCATTGTTTAGGTATTCAAACCACTCGGATATCTGTGGTCGATTGAACTGTTTTCTCCACCCCTCTACTATTGGTTTCATCTTTTGCCATGTAATTATTATATCGGAGCTGAACAAGTCGTCAACCAGACCGATGTCTATGAGTTTTCTGTGCAGCAGAATCCCTATTCCTTCGTAGAAGGCGGCGACCATGTTGACTGACACGTAAGCTGGTTTTTCGGATGTGGCACCATGCTTTCTCAAGTAGTCTTTGTAGTCGTTGAATTCCAGACGTAGCGTTTCGACCCATGCTTCTTGAAATTCCATGCTACCGAAGTTTGAGTATAGTCTCATGACGAGGTCTGTTTGTCTGGTTTTGACTAGGTCTCGTAGTTGTAGTATGGCAAAGACAACACCCACTAGCACACCGATTACTGCAACAATTGAAGATATTGAGGGTATATCCAACATTTCTGTCACCCAAAAGAGAAGATTAAACAAGTGGGTATTAAAAACAGCATGATATTTTTGAAGACTAACTCACATTCGACTGATAAGTTGCGAAGATCACAATGCTAAGAAGGATCTTAGACCTTAGAAGTCTGAGCTCGGGAGTTCGCCACTGCAATCGAGGTCAAATTCAGCGACCCCACCCAACTTAATTTTGTCTTATTTTGCGAGAATAATCGCTTTTTGAGCATCTCTTAAAAAAGCCAGCTTGGCTGAAGCATGTATAGTTGAGACGATTTTGCGCAAGTCCTAATAACTGAAGCACTAGACAACGGTGAATAGGTAACTTTTTGGAACCAATTGTGATGGAAGCAAATGGAGCATCAGCCTAAATGGGGAGCAGGAATAGCATTCGGTAATTTTCTCGTAGCTTGTGGTGGAGCCCTTTTAATCATTTATGCATTAGGATTTTTATTGTAAGCCATAGGCAGAGCAGATTTTCCTTTTCCGTCTGACTTATATCACTGCCTATCGGGGAGGCCAGCGCGCGCACGCTAGATCTATCATCTGATAACGTCTAAAGCATCGCCTTACGAAAAAGCGCGTGCGCATGACATGTTTATTTGTGCTTCATAAATCCAATAAAACAATAAAGCAAATCAAAAAGCGAGAATCTAGAATGAGGTATATTCTTCGAAAAAATCAGCGTATGCTCTTAGCCTAGTATTTTGTTTGATAGGTATATGCTCTTTTTGCGACACTGGGAAAACGTGGCCATAGATTTTCTCTGGCTTAAAGTCCATTCTCGACTTTTTTTGACAATTATCAGGACAGAAAAGCTTGATTTCGATCCAAGCCTAGAATTCAAACTGTTATATCTTGTCATCTTGGGAGATGTGATGCTTGTTAGGAATAGTGGTGTGGGTTTTGAGCCGACAGTGGTTTCATCTTCCCTTCTGCAAAAAGAAATGGAGAGCCACTTGAGACAAAGCATTAGTACATTGCCCGCATTGTCGTCAACCAATACATCCAACAATGATTGAAAGATGAATTACGCGTGCTATGCAAGTGTCATCGGACTATTTTCACGATTGTGAAACTAACACAGCCTATTATCGGAAAGCCTTAATAAAATATGGCTGGTTTTCGTATAATTTCGGGTAATGCAGGATGTGGTGGTTTCAAAGTCCAAAAATCGCTTTTGGACAAGACGCTTTAGAAGTTCTAAAGGATTTGGATGGGAATAAGGCTTTCATAGTCACAGACAAGATGATTCAAAGCCTCGGCTTCGTTGACTTAGTTTCAAAATATCTAAGCGAAGCTGGTATGAACGTGAAAGTCTTTGATGGGGTCAAACCCGAGCCGCCAGTTGAAAACATCATGGAAGGAGCCAAACTACTCAAGGAGTTCGCCCCAGAATGGATAATAGGACTAGGAGGGGGGAGCTGCATGGATGCTGCGAAAGCAATGTGGGTGCTCTACGAAAGGCCAGACATCGAATTGGCAGATATATCGCCTCTAGTCAGTTTGGGATTAAGAAAAAAAGCGAGGCTAATTTGCATCCCAACGACGAGCGGAACAGGCTCTGAAGCTAGTTGGGTCACTGTTGTTTCAGATGAAAAGGAAAATTTCAAAATGGAGCTGGCTTCACGAGAGCTTTATCCCGACATATCCATAGTTGATCCCAAGCTAACAGCAAGCATGCCCAAAAAACTAGCTGCCTACAATGCCTTAGATGCCCTTATGAACGCTATTGAAGCCTATGTCTCGCAGTGGAGAAACGACTTCTCCGACGCCTTAGCAATCAGGGCCATGCAACTCATCTTGAAGTATTTCCCAAAAACTTACGAAAACAGAGATGACCAAGAAGCTAGGGAAAAAATGCATAATGCCGCTACTATGGCTGGACTGTCCTACAGCAATTCGCAAGTTGGTGTCGCCCATAGTATGGGACATGCGTTTGGAGCCGTTTTTAAGATACCCCACGGCCTAGCAACCGGAGTTTTTTTCACATACTCCATCGAATTCAGCGCCAAAGAAGCCCTGGAAAGATACGTCGACATAGCAAAAATAATTGGCATAGAAGCAGAATCCACAGAAGAGGCCATAAAAAAACTCGTAGCCACCATAAAGGAATTCATTAAGAAGATCGATCTGCCCACATCCATCAAAGAAATGGGAATAACCTGGGAAAAATACCAAGAAAATTTGGACGAACTTGTGAAGAAAGCTGAAATGTCCACATGTAATTTTGTCAACCCAAGGGTGCCGAGCAGCGAGGACCTAAGAAAGTTGTTCACCTACGCGTTTGATGGTCGATCGATAGACTTCTAAATGGACAATCTGCTTTAGTCCGAAGCTACAATAGGAACTTTCTCCCTTGGGCGTTCCTCTTCCTCAGCCTTGGGAAGTTCACAGCCTTCAAGCCATACAGCAGCCAAAACTTCAAAATCAGGAGGTATCAAATCCCTTTCAATTTCCACATCCAGAACAGCAGGTAACCCAGAATCCACCGCCCTTCGTAGAGCTGGTTTAATCTGAGACGGCTCCACAACTCTTTCGCCATAACAATTCATGGCCTGAGCAACCTTATCATAGCGAATGTCACTCAAGTCAACACCGATGTATCGTTTCGAATAAACAAGAGTCTGTCCAGACTTTATCATCCCCCAAGAACAGTCATTAGCGACTACGAATACAACCTGCGCTCTCAGACGACTCGCAGTTTCCAATTCTTGAATGTTAAAGCCAAACGCCCCGTCTCCAGTGATGCAGTAAACCTGCTTCGAAGGCGCAGCAAGCTTAGCTGCGACGGCGTATGGAATACCTGCACCCAGATGACCCGAATCTCCAGACGCACAGCTCAAGTAAGTATTTGGCTCATAGACCCTATTTAGATACAAACACCAAACAGCAGTGTTTCCTCCGTCAACCACGGTAATAGCGTCTCTTGGGAAGAATTCTCTCACCTCCCTAATTAATCGCAAGGGATGGATTGGTGCACTGTTTGACCGAGACATTTCCTCAAACCTCTCCAACCAAAGCTTCTCTATCCGCTTATATTCTAGAAGAGACTCGTTCTTTTCCCTCTGCGGAACATACTTTTTGAGAGTTTCAGAAAGAACACGAAGCGTTGACTTTGCATCTCCAACTATGCCAACGTCAACAGTACGGTTAACCCCAATCATATCGCTACAAATGTCTATCTGAATAAACTTCTGCTGCGCAGGATCACCCCAAGCGGGCGTTTGCCCCCACATTTCTAAGTCGCCAAGCCGACCTCCAACCAAAAGCACAACATCTGCCTCCACCTGAGCGGCAAGAGCGCCCGATCCAGGACAGGCTGGAATCAAACAAAGGGGATGATCCTCAGGAATTGCGCCTCTACCACTCATAGAAGTAGTCACTGGCACTTGCAAGTATTCTGCAAGTTCAATAAGCTCGTCAGAAGCCCCTGACCTAAGAACTCCACCACCCGCATGAATAAGAGGCAACTTAGCCTTCGCAAGCATCATAGCAGCCTGCTCTATCAAGGAAAGCTCTCCAACAGGGCATTCTGTTGCCCTATAACTCGGAGGAGGAACAATCTTAACTTCATTCTCATCTCCCGTTTGAAATAGAACATCTGAAGGCAAATCGAGGTGAACAGGACCTGGTTTTCCAGAGACAGCAATGCGGAAGGCTTGTTGAGTAAGTTCCGGTATACGCCTCCAATTGGAAACAAGGGCATTCCACTTGGTAACGGCTTTGAAAAGCGAAAGCTGGTCTAAGGCTTGTGTAGAACCGTGGTTCGGATATGAGCGCCATGTCTGGTTTTGAGCCGTAATGACGATCATGGGAATGCTGTCTGCAAAGGCAGGGTAAACTCCTCCGATCATGTTTGCTGCTCCTGGACCAACTGTTCCAAGGCAGACTCCGAGTTCTCCAGTTACCCGCGCCCAAGCGTCTGCCACATGAGCAGCTGCAGCCTCATGGCGCATTGTGATAAATTCAATGCGTTTATCCTTGTAAACAGCATCCAAAAGTGGATATAACTGATCTCCAGGCACTCCGAAGATGTATCGCACATTTTCTTGGACAAGACAACGCTTTAAAACCTCTCCACCAGTCAAACGACCCATACAGATCCCTTCTACAAATACCTATAGTTTCCCTAGTTTATTTTATAATTATGGTTCTAGGTACTAGGCCCATCTGACATGAGCATCGTTATATGCTTTCAAAGAGAAGCTAATTCCTAAACTGGAAAATAGGCTTGTTCAATCAAACTGAATTAGCTCCAAAAGTATGCCCAAAGTTGCCTCAGTGTCCAGATAGGCAAATCTAGTCACTCCAAGGGCTTCACTTCTCCACAAAACTTCTATTCCCTCTCTTTTAAGAGCAATAAGCTCTTTTTCCAAATCTTTGACAAAGAAGCCTAAATGATGGAGCCCTTCGCCTCTTTCCTTTAGAAATTTGGAATGAATGGTTTCTCCCTCTAGAACCTGAACTAATTCCAGTTGCACTTCGCCTACCTGGAAGAACACAATTCTTATTTTAGCATTGCCTGTCACAAATTCTACTGGCGGTAAGGGCTCTCTTCCAAGCAACTTTTCATAAAATTTCATGCTTTTCCCCACATCTTTTACAACAATCCCAATCTGGTCAACCTTGGAAAACACTGAGCTCACTCCACTTTCCTCAACCATTGGGCTTGCGCCTCAGTAGGAGGTTTATCTTTGAATTCCTATATGTTTTAGCCTAGACAGCCCCTATCGCGAGCAAGGCAAATATATGAAGCCATACAGTCTTTATTTTTCAGCGATAAAGGGTAGAATTTGACAATGGTTCAGCTCGTTTTCGGCGATAGTTATATAGACGCAGCGTTGCCAGACACCACACATTTGATTGAGCCAAGTTTTAGTATTCCATTGGAGCCTGTTGCGGATTTAGGCAAAGCTGTTCACGGAGCTCTAAGAAACCCTCTTGATGTTAAACCTTTGAACGATCAAGTTAAGCCGAATTGGAGTGTCACCATAGCTTTTGATGATCCCACAGTCCCTTGTTATGCACCAATTTGGGAAACAGCAATTTCAACTGTCTTAAGCGAGTTGAAGAAGATCGGTGTCGACAAGAATCGCATTACACTTCTCTGTGCAAATGCTCTACACCGCAAATTTCGATTATCCGAGTTGGAAACGATACTGGGCTCAGCAATAGTTCAGGCTTTTCGTGATCAGATAGTTTGTCATGACGCTGAAGACTCCGACAGCATAGTACATCTCGGAGAAACATCATCGGGTTGTGATGTTGAGGTTAACCGCAAGGTTGTGGAATCTAACCTTACAGTATACGTTAACACGGTCTCGACTGGTTTTAATGGCGGATGGAAATCCATATGCGTAGGGCTTTCCTCGTGGCGTTCTATCCATTGGCATCACACTCCTGATATTATGAGTATGTCACTAGTTAGAAATCCCATGCATGAAATTCTCAATGAGATGGGCGAACTCGTGGAGTCTAAACTCGGAAGAGGAAGAATATTCAAGATTGAAACTTTACTGGCAAATCCATTTCAAGCAGCCTGCGTATGGGCTGGCAGTGTCAATGCAACTCGTCAAGCTTCATTAGATTTGTTGAAAGCCCGTTCAGTTCCACGGAGACAACTTTTGTCGGAGAAGGCAGACATTATTTGCTATGGTCTACCAAACTGGAGTCCATATGCCGCCTTCTCAAAGATGACCCCTATACTTACCTTAATCTCCACTGGTTTGGGCTATTTAGGCGGCATGATTCAGGCTATTGGCAAGCCTGGATGCAGCGTCATTATAGCTACGCCATGCCCAAATCAATGGGATGAGAGCCATCACCCAACACATCGGGAAATATGGGATCGAGTTCTCGCCAAAACTAAAGATCCAGATCAAATAATGTCAAGCTATGCTAATGAATTTGCTACAAGAGCAGATTACATAGCCAAATATCGTTTTGAGTATGCATTCCATCCAATTCACGGCTTGCTTGCTTTACAACCACTGAAACGCCTGCGTCATGTGAGCCACGTTTTCATAGCTGGGATTCAAGACCCCAAGATAGCCCAACGACTAAACTTCACTCCAACAAAAACTGTCGAGGATGCAATAGGCGGAGCCCAATCAATCCATGGGAAAGACGCGGTTGTTGCCTTTGTGCAGTATCCAATGATGATTAACAGACAGTAGATTCAATTGCAGATTAAGTCAGTCAGAAGGAAAACAATTTTGAGATAGAAACATGAAAAAGCACAGTACAAACTAGAAAACTAAATAACACTGATAATCTTATGGGAGAGAGAGGTTGCTGAAATGGTCAATGGGTATATGGGAAAGATTCTAAGAATTGACCTTTCAAAATCAAAGATATCTGAGGAATTTCCAGACGAGAAGACTCTCAAAATGTTTTTGGGCGGAAGCGGAATGGCAACTAAATATCTTTTTGATGAAGTCGAAAAAGGAACAGACCCCTTGGGCCCAGAAAACGAACTGATTTTTATGACCGGGCCCCTAACTGGAACAACTTCTCCGAGTGGCGGAAGATACTCCGTGATTGCAAAATCCCCTCTCACTGGCTTTTGGGGACAAGCAAACTCGGCTGGCTATTGGGGAGTTGACTTCAAGAGATCCGGCTTTGACGGAGTCATATTTCAAGGCATATCACCCAAACCAGTTTACCTCGTTACGGACGAAGGAAAAGCAGAAATCAGAGACGCCAAAACCCTATGGGGTAAAGGCGTTTTTGAAACCACGAACTTGATAAAAGAAGAGCTAGGGGACAGAAAATTCAATGTTGCTTGTATAGGCCAGGCTGGCGAGAATCTAGTCAAATACGCCGCTATCATGAACGATCTCCACAGAGCAGCTGGAAGATGCGGGATGGGCACTGTGATGGGGTCGAAACGCCTAAAAGCCATTGCATCTAGGGGATCGAAAAAAATAGAAATCGCAGATGAAGACGGGCTTCGGGAGATGGTCAGAAAATCAGTGGAACTTGTTAATGAAAGCTTCATAAAAATGAGCCTTGAAGGGTATGGAACTGCCGCTGTTCTTGATCTCGTAGATGTTCGAGGCGGGCTTCCGACTAGAAACTGGCAAACCGGTGTCTTCCCAAATGAAGACAAGATAAACGGTCCAGCCATCAATGACAACATTCTAGTAGACAGAAAACACTGCTTCGCCTGCCCGATCAGCTGCGGAAGAGTGTACGAGATTAAAACAGGTCCTTTCGCTGGCAAAGGAGAAGGCCCCGAATATGAGTCTATTGGGGCATATGGCTGCATGTGCGGAGTCGACAATCTAGAAGCTATTACATATGCACACAATCTTTCAAACGACTATGGCCTCGACGTGATTTCCGCAGGAAGCACAATAGCTTTTGCAATGGAATGTTATGAGAAGGGCATTTTGACTAAATCGGAAACCGACGGATTAGAACTCAAATTTGGCGATTCGGACGTCATGGTTGCACTTGTGCATAGAATAGCCAAGCGAGAAGGTATAGGAAATCTACTCGCTGAGGGAACCAAAGCTGCTTCAGAAAAGCTAGGGAAGGGAAGTGAAAAATTGGCAATGCACAGCAAGGGATTAGAGCTTCCATGTTACGATCCCAGAGCTGCCAAGATCACTGGCTTAGCATTTGCAACTGCAAATCGTGGGGGGTGTCATATAACAGCCTATGTCCAAGCTCCAACTTTCCTCGGAACCCCAATTCCAATCCTCCGACAGGAAGATAGAGATCCATTTGATCCACTTCTAGAGGATCCAAAACTAGCCAGAATCGTAAAGGACCTAGAAGATGCCTTCGCCGTTTTCGATTCAGCTGGAATGTGCAAGTTCATCGGATTAGTCCTACCTGCGGATCATTGGGCAACTATGATATCAACCGTTACAGGATGGAAGGAATTCGATGATAAAACCTTCAGAAAAACCGGAGAAAGAATCTACAATCTTGAAAAAATCTTTAACATAAGAGAAGGATTGACTAGGGCTCATGACACTCTTCCAAGGCGCTTGCTGGAAGAACCATTACCTGAAGGTCCAGCAAAAGGCCACGTAATAAACTTGGATCCACTCTTGGATGCCTACTATGAACTTAGAGGATGGGATAAGAAAACTAGCAAACCAACTTCTGAAAAACTTTCAGAACTCGGGTTAGGCGAACTGTTTCAAAAGTCATAACTGGATTTAAAACTTTAAACCCGGAATCTACTTATAGTTGTCGCCTAGACTGGTGGAAATTTTGACCGGAAGACCCACATATGCAGATAAGCCTTGGCTGAAGAGCTATTTCGTGGGACCTTTTAAACTTGACAAAACCAAAGAGCCATATCCTAAAATGCCTGTTCATAAGTTCTTAGATGACTCGGCAATAAGCTACCCCGATAACGTCGCATGCATCTATTTGGGGAACAGAATAACCTACAAAGAGCTGAAACTTCACGTTGATAAGCTTGCTACAGCTCTTGCAGATTTAGGCGTAAAAAAAGGTGAAAGAGTC
>Ga0315308_1002147_pt1 | contig 11213 bp, 17 predicted proteins | sample TDP3_MG_FD_203078 | JGI IMG/M metagenome (GOLD analysis project Ga0315308, IMG submission 203078) | Freshwater sediment microbial communities from Lake Towuti, South Sulawesi, Indonesia - TDP3 | ecosystem: Environmental > Aquatic > Freshwater > Lake > Sediment | place: Indonesia: South Sulawesi...
TTTATGTAGCGCTTGCAGGCGAGGAAGTCTAAGCGTGTAGTTGGCGGAGATGTATATGTTGATTGGATATTCGTCAGAAAATATGTCGATCCAGAGCCTACCCATGGAGCGTGGGGCGCTGAGGAACATTGATGTAGGGTTCTGTTAACAGAACCTGATGTAGCAAAATTTTAAAAGCTCACAGAAAGAATTGTTCATTATGGAAGGAAGAAATTGAGTAAACGTGTTGGTCTGAGGCATATATCAAGCGTAGGCAGAGGGAAGCCTACCCCTCCAGAATCAAAATTAACGTTACTGCATTCTGAAGAATGGAACTTTGGTCCTCCCAGCGTTTTTACACTTTTACACAGTGAAAATTGGAATTATCCAGATCCCCCAACATTAACGCTTAAGCATAGTGAGGCGTGGAGCAGTTGAAATACAAAAATCCTCTCCAAGGTGAAGATACCTAGTGGTGGGGCGAGCGCCGAGGCAAATGGTGAGATAGCAGGAGACGAAACATAAATGCCTCTACTACGGAAAGGAGCAATTTCACGAAGAGGTGGATTGCCAACTTTTAAGCCCACAGGCTTAGCTCCACAAAAAGCCGTGGATGTAGATGGTGTAGGCGACCCAACTAGAGATACTTATCAACGAAAAGTGTTCTTTGATGGAACTAACTTCTTTCTAGTCTACTGGGAGTCAGACGATAAAGAAGTCAAATACATCGCCAGTGCTGATGGCGAAACTTGGACTTCGCCAACTGTTCTGTGGACTTTTTCAATTGCTCCATACTACGGTGGAAACGCAGACATAGGTTATCCTAGCAGGGGCGCATTAGACCCCAATGGAGCGGCAAGCGACCTTGCCATACACTTTATGGGAAGCCGCGGAGCTACAAGTTACTGGGCGCCCTTTGTTATCTCTGGGCAAACACTAACGGAAAAACTAAGGTCGGGTATAGCTGGGTTGACCACTGGAGAAGGCGGCTCAGTGGTTCCTAACCTGAACGGCACAAACGATTACATGATATTTCACCACAACGGCACATACAACCACATACGCCTTCACAGAAGTCCAGCAGTGCAAGAAGACGATTACGACACTTCTCTGCCAGCAGTGAATGGAACCAGTGGTGGCAACCAACTTCTCCCTTACAAAACAAGTAGTCCTTACAATATGCTTGCTTTAGCTAAGAGTTCAGACAACAAACTGTATTATAATCTGGTTAATCTAGTAGATGCCGTAGCTTCCTTCAGCAATTCTTTCACTGAAATTGTTACTTTGGGAACGGGCTTCAGCGACTTCTGCGCCTGTTCAGAGGCTCAAAACGTTGGAGACCCAGAAATAATCCACTTAGTCTATGTTAAAAGTAGCGGCGAACTTTGCTACAGAAAATTCGAAAACGACGCATTTGGAAGTGAAAAAATCTTAGTTGGCTCTGGCGCTTCTTACCCTGTTATTGCAGTTGGTAGCGGTGGCAAGCTTTATGTTTTCTGTGTTAAAGGCGGAAAAATTTGGGTAGCGCATTATGATGGAGGCAAGTGGCTTAGCCCAGTGAAACTTTTTCACGTAGAACACACCTGCAACAATCCGACTTATCTATCCTCGAATCAAAATATTCAAAATGGCAAAATCTGTCTGGTGTGGTGTGAAGGCACTGCGTCGCCTTATGAAGTTTGGTTCTGCTACTTGGAGGACTAACATGAGCAAAAGAGTAGGATTGCGAACAATTGGAAGCACAGGCCTTCCACATCATTCAACAGGCGACTGGGACTACAGTGACAACAACTGGACACTAGATTCAACTGACTATGTATCTGCACCAAGTTCTCTTTTCAGGACAGCTGCAGCAGGCTATACGAGTGTTTTAGTGAAAACAAGCACTGTTCCAATAGCCCAAGTTAAAGAAGGAAGAATCGACACTTACGCAAAGATGTACACCGACACGCTAGCAGTCAGAGAGGCTATAAGAATAGTTTTTAGATGGCAAGACGATAACAATTACTATTATGTTGTTATAACTCCAAACTCGGCTAATCTCTATTGGGAAATAGACAAAAAAGTTGCTGGAGTCATAACTACTATAGCTTCTGGAAATATCTCATTAGGCTACGATGATTGGCAAAGATACCGCGTTACTTGGTGGAACGACTACGTTGGCTTGGTCATCCGCTTCGAATATTGGAACGGCTCCCAATGGGTAAAAGTCTATGATGCCTACGACTCTGCGAATCTCTGGAAAGCCACAGGCGGAAGAGTCGGATTTTATCTCGCCAACACGTTAGGAGCACCAAATTACACTAAAATAGACGACTCAAACATATACGGCGCCGGATAAAGCACAAATCTTAAAACCTTTTCTCTCTAAATAAAATACTAGAGTGAGTAAAATGATAAAGAACAAACTCTTGCTTTTGGTCCTAGTAACTCTATGCGTTTCCATCGGAACTGTTCAACTAGCCTATGCCCAAGAAACAACCACACCCCCAATAGACAATTTGACTCTCTTTTGCGTAACATTGACAGCCATTCTCGGAACTTTAACTGCCGCCGTACTCGGCTGGCTTGACAGTGGCGAACCATTCAACGGAAGAAAATTCGCCTCATCAATACTGCATGCAGTTGTCGCAGGAGTCGTAATCGTCATTGGATACAGCTTTAGAACAAGCGTCGACTGGTTTGACTACCTAATCGTATTCTTAAGCGGCGCAGGCGTAGATGTCACTTTGAACCGCATAAGCGGCGCAATAGCATCCAGGAATGCAACTAAGACAACAGTAACAGAAACACCATCAACAACCAAATAAAAGGCGACTCCAATGCCTTCAAGGAAGGACGACCCACCAAAAACCCTAGCAGAGCGCGTAGCAACTCTAGAAAACGACATGGGCTGGGTCAAAAAAATACTTGAAAAAATCGACCGCAGAACATGGTGGATCTTAGGCTCAGTTGTTGCTTTAGGCATAATTGCCATTCTCGTAGCCTACCTTAGAAGGTGACAAAATGTTAGACGAAGAGAAATGCATTGCCATTGCCCGCATGCTTAAGGAAAATAAACAATCCCCAGAGATTTCTAAAGCCTTAAAGGTCAGCGGAAAACAAATTGGGCAAGTCAGCCGAATGATAGATACGGGTTTAATCGCCTCCGACGAAGAAGACGAACCCTACTTTATTACACCTTTCAAGCAAGTCCAAAAACACTACATGGGCAGAACAAAAGAGATGACTCCCGAAGAACTTGCCCAAAAAACCGTTCAAGATACAGTTGAAGGTGAAATAGCAGAAGAGGCCGCAACCCAATCTCAACAATACTTTATACTTGGAAAAGCCGTCTGGCAAGCATACGCAAACTATGCAATCAAAAAAGGCTCAACCGTAGACGACATACGCCAAACCCCCATCCACCAAGAAGTAATCAACGCCCTCGAAAAAGCAGACAAATACGAAGTCGCTACAGAAGAAAACAAACTACTCAGAGAACAACTCTCATACTTACAAGGAGAAACAGACCCAATGATAAGAATGAAAAACACCATGGAAAGAACAACACAAATCGTCACCTTACTGTTGCTACTAGATGAAGCAGGCTTCAACATAGAACCACTCATCCCGTACTACGAACGCCTAATAAAAGGCTACTTGGTCGGATCATAATTGCCCAAAAAAGGCGCCTTACCAGTAGGCAATCCAACAGCAAACTATTGGCAAGAATTTCTCCGAAAAATGAACTTGGTCGGACCAATGATGGAACAAAACGTAGAAGAAGCATACAAACAAACAAGACCACCTCTTCCGCCAGCCATAGAGCCCGATATGCAAACCTTCATAGACCGCGTAGTCGAACACCTAACACCCCTCACAGGACTAGACCCAGAAGGAAAAGTCCGAGCCCTAACAGTCAGAGAACAATTCCGCAGGGAACTGATCCAAGTCTTCTTGGGCAAACAAGACTGGAACAAATGGTTCGACAAAACGCGCACAAACCTAGCCCTACACACAGTGACCTTCATGCAAATACTCCACAAATGCTTGGAAGGGCTAAAAAGCTCAGAAGCACAATCGCTAAGAGCAGACTACGAAGCGGCACTAGCCCGAATAAGAACATCAGCATAAGGTGAAAAATAGTCATGAAGTGTCCTTGGGGTTGCGGCTGGGAAGGCACAATAGAAGAGTATTCTAAACATGTTGAAGAGAAGCACATGGAAGACCTTGCTAAAAGGAAACCTGGAATAAAAATAGTTCCAATATCACCGAAACTTGCGAAATACATCGCTGAAGTGCCTGAATTTCTAGCTAAGCGATATCGCCCACGCCAAGTTGTCTACCTCATATTTATAATAGACACGAAAATCATTTCAGAAGACGAAATACTTGCAATTCAACGTGAAATCACAACACTATCACATAAACATGTTAAATATGGAATAGAAAGCGCGCTGGGGAGACATGGTTGAGTGTCCTTGGTGTAATGATAGGAAGTAAGATGAAAGTTATGAGTGAGAAGCAACCTAAACGCAAATACTTGTCAGGCGCAGAAATCGCTAGCCTACTCGAACAACTAAGTGAACTGCGCATCATACAGCGAAGAAAAAAAAGTGTCTAAGTTTCCTCCTTTAACCACCCTTCTTTACTTCCCTTTTTGACCCAATCTTCTAAGCTTCCTTTGAAAAAAGCGTAGCCCACTTCCTTTTCATACTTGGCACTGACGGCAACAACACTCTCTCCTAATTTCTTAGTCAAAATCCGACTTGCGTTGTGTGCCGTCTGCCTTTTTACGCCTCCCACAAAGTATGCTTGTTCCGACTTCAATACCTCAACCATCTTATCATAAGGAAGCTTAGTTCTTCTCCACGACCTAACCATCAACGGCTTCTTTGGATCAATAACCTTTCCAGTCTTGACACTTGACACGAAGACACCACACAAAAAGACAATACTACACATCTCTTTTAAAGCCTTACGCATTAATCATATAGCAAGGTGAATTGAAAAATGGCAGCGAAGTGGGCAAGGGTTTCGCCAGCAATTCTTGCAGCCGTAAGTCCACTGCCCGGCGGAGTTATGATTATGGCAACAGCGGCCAAAAAGCACTTGACAATCTTTGTTCGTAGCAGACGTGCACCAGGCGCAGGGCATCCAGATGTCAAGAGTGCTTTCACAGCCGCCGCGCACAAGACTTTAGGTATGGCTGAGAGAATCGATAGAAACGCAATAATTGCCAAAGCAGTTGAAGGTAAAGGACCCGGAAAGACTCGGCGAAAATCAAGAGCCAGACCAGGATCTCCGCTATATGGCAAAGTCTACGAGGTAACCATAAAAGGATAGCAGCTTCCTTTTCTCTTTTTTTTAAATTTCATAGTTTTTCTGCAATGAGAGACTCTAACATCTCTTTTGATACGGAGGTAAACCAAAGATTTTTCTCAGCAAATCCTTTCCTAACAGCCTTTTTTACGTCGTCTTCTGTTACTTCCACCCCAAAAGTGTAGAGCGCGTGAATTAGCTCGTCCATTGATGGATAGAGCTTGGTGGCGATGAAGTGTAGGATCGCATCATGTTTGCGTTGCTCTTCTTCTTCGCTCCAAGGCATAGGCAACGTCACAAGAGGCAAAAGCCTGAAGGGTTTCTCAGTTCTTATTGCGTCTATGAACTCGTTGAAATTCTTGAGAACTGTTGCCCAGTCAGGGTATGGTCTGTTTAAGACGTGCATTTTAAAGTTGTCTCGCCATCTGAAAGGGTCATGCCCTAATCTAGCCATTTCGTATCTGAAAGCGTCCCAAAGAACCGCTTGTTCCTCAGTGCTTGGCGCTCGTGGAAAAGGAAGCTTGCTCATCGGCAACTTTGGAATTGTGACTGGCGTTACGAAAACTTCTGCAGGCGCCTCCACAGGAACTCCTACCGTTGGTGGCCGTCTGACTCGCTCCCGTCTAACCGCTGGAGGAGTTATAGGCATGCCCACAGCCCTTAAAACATTCTCAACCTCTTCCTCAAGGTAAGTTACGTGCTTTGTACTCCATAATTCTCTAGCTCTGGTTTCATATTCTTTCCAAAAGCGACTCCAAACCTCATCCGACCACTCTAAGCCTAAATCGTCAGCCTTAACTTTCACCACAGTTCTTAAAGCGTCAATTTCTTTAGCTGGCAACTCAGGAGGTGTAATCGTGTAAGTGGCAATCTCTTGCTTAATAATAATCTCAGCGTTTACCTTCGGCAACTCGCCCACGTCACCTCTTGTGAAAGGTCCATAAACTTTAAGGTCAGCTCCCACAATCGCAGGCATATCCTTTAAGAAACGAATTTTCATAAGCTCAATCTTTGGAGGAGGAGGCGCAACTTCTTCCACTTCCTCTGTCCACCTATACGTTCCTGGGCGAGGCTCGTAAATGCTACCCTCTTTTTCAAGACTAGCAAGGATATCCCGCAGTCTCTTTTCTCCTTGAGGAGAATAAACATCAAACTGTTGCTTTTTGAGTTCTTGACGCAATACCTCAAATGAAATAGGCGTTTCTTTAGCTGGCGGCAACACCATATATACGTCTTGGTCTGTCAAAACTTTTGCCTCCACTAAGACTTCTGCTGGTGCTGTCTCTAGTAGAATCTTTGTCAATTCACTTGTCTGCCTCAAAAGAGGGTCTACAAGTAAAATATCTTCGGGTAGACCAGCCTCCCGAATACTTTCCTTTATTTTCTCGTTGATTGTTCTTTCTAGAGTTTCCTTTTTTTGTCGTGCTACTTCCAAGTGTCCACGAAGTTTGAGTTTATCCTCCACATACACTTCAACCCAAAGAGCAGGTAAATCTCTTGGCGATTTGCCCCAATAAGCTCTAATAGTGGGGAGAGCCTTAGTTGGTGGCGCTACTCTTTTAATAATGTCCTCTGCTACCTTTTGAATGAGTGGCAAGTTCTCTTCATAAGTTTTAGTGATATCCATAGCCTTCTCAAATTCACTTTTATACTGTGTGGGCAAGGAAACTCCTGCTGTTCTCAACATGCCTAGGAAATAGTCCGCTAATTTACTACTTTCCTCTCCTGTAAGTTTAACGGCAGGGACAAGCTTCTTGGGAGCTTTTTCTATAATCCGAGCTGCAATTGCTTTGGCTTGCTCTGTGGTGAAAACGCCTAACGGCCAAATGTGCACTGAAGCAAAAGCTTCAAGACTTATCTGCGGATGCAAGAAAGCCCAGCGAATCGCCTTCCACAAGCCCGCCCGAGTAAGTTCAACTTTATCTGGAGGAACTAGCGTTTTTAATTGTTCATAAACTTCGCGTAGCTTCTCTTCAGGAGCTACCCTTTCCTTTAAAAACTGTGGTGCTCTATCATAAAATTCTTCCTTAACTTTTTCTTTGTCGGCTATCACATTTCCATACTTGTCAAGAAACTGTGTTTCAAGGTCTTCAGCTAAGTCGCGCAAATACTTCTCTGCTTCCCATTCAGAAGTTAAAACCGTTTTCAAAACTTCGAACTCAGGCATCTTTTTCAAGGAGTCTTGGACCGAACGTGTCCAATCCTCTATGATGTCTTGCCAAGCGTCTCTGAGGGTTTCGAGTTCCATGACCTTACGCACAAGCGTCCAAAAACCCCCGGTGTCATCACTAAGCGGATAACAATTCCTAACCAACCAAAGAAGTCGATCTCGCGGCCACTTCTTAACATTCTCCAAAAACTCAAAAAGCCAACCCTCAGCTTGTTCTTGAGAGGGAATGCTGAGACCATATATTCGGCGACTGCCCATATAAAACTCTAAAACTTGCCTAACTTTCACAACCTCTCCTTTTCTGTCAAGCGGAAGCTTCTCTAAGCGTAAATCCCAAAGCCAATACTGACTACTCTTCTCCCTAAAGCCACAATAACCCAAAGAAACGATTTCATCTCCAACCCACTTAAACAAATTCTCATCCGTATAACTTACAAAATCAGTAAAACTCTTCAATTTCGCAAACCTAGAAAGTCCATCAATAAGCTTATCATACTCCCTTAAAGCCTCAGCAAACCTAGTCTTCTGCTCGCCTGCAAGTTCCTCCAATCTGTCTTTCCGCAAAGTGGCATTAACGATACCCTCAAACGCTAACAATTCACCGTAGTTCTCACAAGCCTTAGTCAGCCAAGTTCTCAAGCGCCCAGACAAACCAGCCGAAGCATGAACCCATTCTAAAGAGGGACTAGGCAAACACAACACCAAAGACTAATTAGCCTTCAATCCTTTTAGATTTTTCTTATAGAAGATACTTACACATCATTTTAAAAGGATGAACCTAAACAAGTTAGAGGGGTAAAAAAATGACGGAACAAAACCAAGAAGAAGAATGGGAGCTAGCACTTGTAGCCTTCATAAAAGGAAAAGAAGAAGCTAAAGCGGCCATCTGCGAAGTCTATGCTATCCTACTAAACTATCCCTTCACATACATAGACACGAAACTAAATAACTCGCAACTTCAAGAAGCCCTGAAACCGTTAAAAGACATAGAAGGAAAAGAAAAATGAGTCAAGGTAAATCTACTAAATGCTTGTTTTCCATAGAAGTGTTTGATGATAACACCATTGCAGTTCACTGGGGTGATAGAAAGACAGTCCGCAAAATCAAGAATCCCGTTGTGCTTGCGCCGATCCTATTTTCGATGCTCGTTATTCCGTTTGGAACTGATGAAGTAAAAGACATGCAAACATGGTTAGACCGTGTCTGGATTAAAAAACTCAAGAAAAGTGAAACCTAATGATTAGCGGTCTAGTGTGCCTCGGCGCTGGACTATCTACTGGCAGTATACTAGCAACCATACAGTGGAAAAGAGCTCTTAAAATTAAAAGAATAGGTCTAATTCAAATAGTAGCCTTAATCATTGTAGCAATAGGATTCACACTTTAGGTGAAGCGCTTGGCTGAGCGGGAGGCTGAGTGGGAGCTAGTCGCAAAGCGAGGAAGGATTAGACATGCTGAAGCTAGAATGGATTATTTCACTCGAATGATGCGTGAGCGTCCAAGACTCTATGGAATATGGTTTTACTGGTTCAACTATTGGCGAGTCAGCCGAGCCGACTGGCAAACACGCCTATGGCTAGAAGAAACACGCAGCTGGAAAAGAGAAATAAGAAGCTGGGAAAAACCTGAGGAACATTTAACCAGAGCCGAAACCCTGCGCAAAAACGTAGAAACCATTGAAGACGGCATAGTGGTCATAAGACGTGAGCTTAGGCAAACCCGCAGAGAAGCCCGAATAAGAGACTGGCATATTCGCTTTCCAAGACCATACGTAACAATGGTAAGATGGGTAAGCACAATAAGACAGAGATTCAGACGAATCCACTACTGGATAAAACTTATAATAGAAGAACTCCCAGTCCAATGGAAAAACTTCGTCTACGTAATCTACTACGCCTACATCCTGCCAGGTGCCACACGCCACTTGGAAGCACATCTTGAAGGGCAGTGTCATGTAGCCGAAGCGGTCCAAGAAAAAGTAAAAAGAATCGCAAACAAAATACTCCGCCAATGGGTAGCCAAAGTAGGCTACGCCGTGCCACTGCTAACTTCAGGAATGGAAAAACCACCATACGAAGGTTCAAAAACAACAGCGGAATCTCGCTGGGAATGGGGCGTTCAATGGCATAAACAGCTAGAACAAGGAAAAATAGTGGAGTCGCCAGCCAAACTTGAAACGAAAGAAGGCCAAACATTAAGGTTTGAAATATACGATTATGATTATGCAAAGTTCAGAAGAGAAGATCGCTACATTGTTCCAGCAGTTTTTTGGGAGTTCTCTCAAGAAGAGCTAGAGCGACTGTTAGAAATAGGAAAATACACACCAACAGAGGGATAAGATGTCAGAAACATACAGCTGTTTAGATTGCGCCTTTTGCTATCCTCCAACACAAGTCTGTTCTAAACATAATAAAAGTGTAGCTAGAGGTTCGGGGGTCAGACCATGCAAAGATTTTGTGTTGGCTGCAGCTATCTTTCGCAGTATTAACTATGCCGAGAATCTTAATTCCAACCAAAAACAAGCTTTACTTGACCAAATAGTAAATTGTTTAGCTGATTCAAATGGAGGTTAGCAAATGAGTAAAGCTAAGGGAATTTGGGTAGATGGTAGAGCAAGCAAAGAGGAGATCCAGCGCTTACAAGACCTAATTAAAGAAGCTGCTGAAAAGTGCGCTAAGGGTGAACTGCCTTGGAATCATCGAGAGGAGAAATTAACTGTTAGCGCTTGGATTGAGACTAATGTCTATTTGGCGAAAACTCTTCACTTCTATTACAGTTGGAAGTTTCCACCTAAAGAGCAGTGGAAACAAGAAGGAGACAGTAGCGAGTGTGCAAAATGCTATCCAAACGGCCCAGAGAAAGAGCCAGATCGTGAAGTGTGGTGTGAACACATCGAATATAATGCTTGTCGCTGTCCTTATGGAGTGCGAGAATATGACAAACATGGTAAGGCAGGTTGAAAAATGAGTGAAGGTTTTGAAAAATGATGACTAAAATGGTTAGTGTAGACTTAGACCGCTCAAGCACCGTTCTACTGTTGCGTGCCTATTTATCAGCAAAACGCATGCTTCCAGATGTGCCAATAGAAGTTTTCGTCTCACCAACAGGCGTAGGATTCCACATCAAAATTTACAAGCAAGTCAGCATAGAGCAAGACCTGAAGATCAGAGCGCAACTATGGGACCATGCAGATCGAATAGTCTATGCGCTAAAGAAGTGGGCGTTAAATCCACAAGAAGAATACATAGATCTGGTGTTTGACGAAAAGAATAATGGAAAAGAGAATCGCATCGACTTAGAAGCCATACTACAACCGTATAGCGAAGATGTGCAGCAAATAAACGAGTTTGTCCAAAACGGCGAAGCGCAAAAGGCAGAGCCTATACTGCTGAAACTTGCCAAGACAATAGAACCCGAACTAGATAAGCATAAACGTAAACAATATGTAGGTTGCGTTGCCTTCAAAACAGACGAGTTACACGATCAGCTTGAAGAGATCTGCAAAAAAATAATGGAAAAAGACAAAACCTTTTCTTGGAAGCTTTATCCGTGCTGGTTTCCTGAATTTGACTGGATATTAGCCATATTTACAGACGATAAAGACAAAGCATGGGAAAAAATCGTATGGCTTAAAAACAACGCTTACATAGAAAAAGAGCGAGAACGAATCAAAATACTTAAAGACGCAGACACTAGGCTATTCGTTAAAGAGAGGATGGCAACATGACCGACTTGAAAAAGCTTGTTAATGAAGCTGGGGA
>Ga0315308_1002149_pt1 | contig 11211 bp, 7 predicted proteins | sample TDP3_MG_FD_203078 | JGI IMG/M metagenome (GOLD analysis project Ga0315308, IMG submission 203078) | Freshwater sediment microbial communities from Lake Towuti, South Sulawesi, Indonesia - TDP3 | ecosystem: Environmental > Aquatic > Freshwater > Lake > Sediment | place: Indonesia: South Sulawesi...
CATCAATAGTCAAACGATAAAAACTAATTCGATAAGCAGTTGTTTGGGGAAAGTAAAAAGCATAGTAAAGCTTGCGCCACTCAATCCTTAACTCTCTCGCTGCGTTACCGAATTTAGCATATTTTTCTAATATAACGCTTTTTAGTTGTTGTAAAAACTGGTTATCGAAGACCTTAACTTCATCGGACAATAAATCTACTAAATAAAGTGTCTTATCTTCATTTTGATGTTTTCCGTTTAAAGCGGTTGTTCTTACAGATAAAAGTCGGTCGCCTTTCCTTAAGGCACCAGCCTCGGTCCAGATTAAACCCTCAGGCTTGTCCACCAGAACCTTATGGTTTGCAGTTAATCTGATTAAATTGTTATTGGTGGTCATTATATGTGCCAACTTCCTGGGAGCTGGGTTAACAAAAAGTTCTCTAACGGGTTTTGTCGTAAGATGTGGGTTTTCGAAGGATAGTACCTCAACATCTCGCTCATCTGCCATCGTCTCAATGACATTCTCTATTTTGTCAAATGAACCATCGGCAAGAACTATTAACTCGCCTTTGGGAACACATAAAGTACAAGAATAGAAAGTATCCACGCTTTCGTCGGTCATTCCTGCCATACGTTCATCGCGTTCCTCATAAGCTTTTTTTGCCTGGGAGATGTATTTTTCCACATCTTCCTGTCTGGTATAAATGGTAACCTGAGCCTTGTCTACTATTGCGCCGAAAGTATCGTGAAGGCGAGCGTGAATAATCACTCCAAAATGGCGAATCTTGAAGCCTTTCTTCTTCGCATCTTTACTAATCCTTAGCCAATTAATGTCTCTTTGACCCATATGGAATATCCCCATAGCCTCGTTTAAAAAAGTATGAATCTGCCTCTCCAATATGGGCTCAAAATCCTTCAGCATCTTTCTGCCAGCTACTTCCACATATATCCCTAAAGGCATTGCTCCACCCTCTTCGGCTTCGTCCACTTCCGGCCCAATTACTTCTATCTTTCCATCTTCTACTTTATCCAAATCTCTCATAGTCACATACTCAAAAGCAGTCGAATATTTCCCTCCAAACTGGACATACATCTGCTCTTTTCTTACTGTCTCTCCCTCAAAAGCAGCAGAATAGGCAACAGGAATGGGAATTTCCGTTACCCTCACCTTGACGCCACGCACCTGGATACAGGTAGGAACCAGTTTCTTATGGTCAAGCTCCTTCACTAAATGTTCATAGGTGCAGATACCACTGGGCCTTATCTCAGGAATATCAGTATCGGCAATTACAGGAAAGCCCATGTTAATAGCTCCTGCACCAGTAGCATACTTCACATCATCCAGTTCGCCCAAAGCCAATCCAAAGGCGAATACTCTATTCTGGCAGTACTTGAGACACTTCACTGCCTCTCCCTTTTTCAGGCCGCCAAAGGTCAGAGCCGATCTGATAGCCCAGTTAAGGGGATAGATACCAGTTATAGTATCGCGTCCGTAGGGCACTATGTACGTCTCCCAGCCCATCTGGACATTCTCTTCTTTAAGTTGGTCAATTATGCTCCTGCCATTATGATTGGAGCCAACAAAACATATAATATTTCTTTTCTGAAGTTCCCTGACTATCTCTACTGCGGTTTTGCTATCCGGAGCCGCACCCAATATAGCAGCAAAACCGGGCATCCTGCCATCTACCAATTGTATCCCATAACTTCTCATCCAGGTATCGGTATAGAAACCAACACAATCTGGTTGGGGTTCTTTGCCATACAGGTATCTCAGGGCGACAATAATCTCTTCTCCTAAAAGGGTAGCTATACCGGAATCGAGCGCATCGCCAAGATAGGGAAGCCAGAGAGACTCGCTCGGCTCCTCTCTCAAAAGCGACTTCGCTTCCTCAAGTACAAGTACCATATCTCCTACAGTCTTTACCTCAACCCCCAAAAGGGCATAGGCCATAGGAAGGAAGTAAGCTGTCTCAGGAAACTCAACTTTCTGGCTTTTTCCTTTCTCTTTGATCGCTTTATTCAAAAATTCTTCTGCCTCTTTTATCACTTTATGCGCGCCCCTGATAGCCGCTGCTGCCACAATCTTAGACATATTTTCTCCTTCCGAAGTCTTATATAAACGCAGACTGAAGTCTGCTACTCCAAACGCTCCGATGAATTGGAGCTACTCCTGACAATATTGACCAACTCTTTTCCTAATTTTTTTCGCCTGCAACCACTGCACAGCTCAAAGACCTCTTGCGGTAGTTCTACTTTCTCTTTTAAATATTTCAGCTCCACTATAGGAGCAAAGTAATTACCACAGCCTTTGCATCTGGTCAGCTCAAGTCGGGTATGCCAAATATCTAATTTGCGGTAACCTTGTATATCCTCAATCTTTATCGCACCTGTAGGACAGACAAAGGCACAGGCCCCACAACCAATGCAGGTCTCAGAATCTATCTCAAATGGCGTCTCCACAGTCCTTTCTATTCCCCGATTGATGAAACCAATGGCAGAACTTCCTATTATCTCCCTGCAGACCCTCCCACATAGGCCACACAATATACACTCTTCATCCGCAGTTTTGAATCTAGTCTGTTCAACTCCCAGCTGTTCGGCCAGTTCCCGAATCTGTGGTACATTTGGACAGCGGGCTAACAACAGCTCTATTATGAACCTGCGTGCCTTTACCACTCTCTCTGAATCTGTCTTCACTACTATACCTTCCCATACTGGATAGGTACAAGAAGTAGTCAACATTGACCTCTTGCCTGTTACCACCTCCACCAAACATACACGACAGGCCCCATAAGGCGCCAATGCTTCATGATAACAGAGAGTGGGAATCTCTATCCCCATCTTCCTCGCTGCTTGAAGAACAGTAGCTCCCTCTTCAACCTCAACTTCGCGATTGTCGATAGTTAACTTCACCATTTCCTTTAGCCCACTTCTATAGCATCAAATTTACAGACTTCAAGACAGATTCCACACTTAATACAGATTTTCTTATCTATTTTGTGTGGCTCTTTCTTCTCGCCAGAGATCGCACCTTGGGGACACTCTTTCTTACAAACCCCGCAGCCAGTACACTTGGCCTCATCAATAGAGTATTGAATCAACTCCAGGCAGACGCCAGCAGGACACTTTTTATCCTTGATATGTGCTTCGTATTCATCCCGAAAATATCGCAGGGTACTCAGTACGGGATTGGGAGCAGAACCACCCAAAGCACACAGGGAAGTCTCTTTTACCATATTCCCCAGTTCCTCCAATATTTCTAAGTCTTCCTCTCGCGCTTTACCCTCAGAAATGTTAGAGAGTATCTCGAGCATATGTTTAATCCCTTCCCGGCACGGGGTGCATTTCCCACAGGACTCATCAATGGTAAAGGAAAGGAAGTATTTGGCGACATTGACCATACAAGTATCCTCATCCATAACGATGAGTCCCCCTGAGCCCATCATAGAGCCTGCCTCAGTGAGCCTTTCATAGTCGACAGGAAGGTCGAGGAGTTTTTCGGGAATGCATCCTCCAGATGGCCCTCCGGTCTGGACTGCCTTAAAACGCTTCTCCCCAGGGATTCCTCCACCAATGCCATAGATTAGGTCTCTTAGCGGTAAACCCATAGGCACCTCAACCAAGCCCGTATTGTTTATCTTCCCGACTAATGAGAATATCATCGTACCTTTGCTCTTTTCCGTCCCTATCCTGGCATACCAGTCAGCACCCTTGTTGATAATCAGTGGCACCGTAGCCCAGGTCTTGACATTGTTCAAAGTAGTGGGCCTATCCCACAAACCTTTTTCGGTTGCGTGAACATGTTTGAACCTGGGTTCCCCAAGCCTTCCTTCTATGGAGGCCATCAATGCACTCGATTCACCACAGACAAAAGCACCTCCGCCACGACTTACCTTGATAGTGAAAGAAAATCCTGAGCCGAAGATATTCTCACCAAGCAGTCCATACTCCTCAGCCTGTTCTATGGCAATCCCCACGTGTTCTACGGCTAAGGGGTATTCATTACGCACGTAAATATAACCTTCCTTGGCGCCAACCGCATAGCCACCAATGATTAGACCTTCTAACACGCTATGGGGATTTCCTTCAAGGAGACTTCTGTCCTGAAACGCACCAGGGTCTCCCTCATCGGCGTTACAGATCACGTATTTAATATCTCCCTCTGCCTCCCGGCAGGATTCCCATTTCCTTCCCGTAGGGAACCCCCCTCCTCCCCGACCCCTGAGGCCGGATTGTTTTATCGCCTCGATTACATCTTGAGGCTTCATTTCAAAGAGCGTCTTGCTTAATGAGCTATAGCCACCAAGGCCAATATAATCACGGATTTCAGTGGGATCAATTCTGCCGTTGTTGCCAAAGATGAGCCTCAGTTGTTTGTTATAAAAGGGAACTTCATTTTCGTGAACCACCTTTTTATCAGTCGCTGGATCAATGTAAAGTAGGCGCTCAATTATTCGGCCCCGCATTGCCGTTTGGGAGACAATCTCTGCAACATCTTCAGTTGAGACCCTTTGATAGAAGATTCCCTCGGGATAAATAACAACCAAAGGACCTCGTTCACAGAAACCGTGGCATCCAGTTGTGCGAATATCTATCTTAGTCTCTACCTTCTGCCTTTTAATCTCTTCTCTAAAGGTAGCAACAACTGCTGCTGCACCTGAGGCTGAGCAGCCCGTGCCTTTACAGATGGTTATACAAGCCCTGGAAGAATCATAACCAGCTAATATGGATTTTCTTAATTTTTCTAATTCAGACGGCGTCTTTATTCTCTTCATTTTCCTGATTCTTTTGGCTTCCGGAAGATTTCTTACATCTTTTGAGAATAGATTCTACTTTCCTTGCGCTCATATTGCCAAAATATTCTCCATCAATTACCATCAGTGGTCCTAAAGCACAAGCACCCAGACAGTTGACTGTCTCCAAACTGAACTGGAGATCGCGGCTGGTCTGACCGGGTTTTATATTTAATGTCTTCTGAAGCCTCTCTAAAATCCTGGGGGCGCCTCTAACATGGCAGGCAGTGCCCATACACACACTGATGAGGTGTTTGCCACGCGGTCTTAGGCTGAAGGCTTTATAAAAGGTAGCCAGACTGTACACCTGGCTTAAAGGGACGTTTAACCTTTTCGCCATATGGACCAAGGCTTCCTGGGGAAGATAGTTATATCGCTTCTGAATATCCTGTAATATCCCTACCGACCCTGTTATCTGACCCTCATATCGGCTGACTATCTCATCAACCTCTTGGAAAATCTTGGTCATTTCCATTTTCTTTAGACCGTCTCCTTGCCTTTTGTAAACTTGACCAGATACTCTTTTCGTTTCTCCGTAGCAACCTCTCCTAAGGTTTTGAATTGGAGTGCTTTAGTGGGACAAGCCTGGACGCAGGCCGGAAGTTTGTCATCTTTCAGCCTCTCAAAGCAGAGGTCGCATTTGATCACCGCCTTGCCTTCCCTATCCATTCCGATCACCCCAAAGGGGCAGACAAGGATACACCATTTGCACCCAATACAAAGTTGTTCCTTGATTAAAACCGGCTGTTCCACCTCGAGTTTCTCAATCGCCCTGGTGGGACAGATTTTTACACAAGGGGCATCCTCACATTGTCGACACTGCAGGGGAATAGTCAATTCAGCTATTGCCTCGACCTTGACCCTCCTCTGGGGAAGGGGATATTCATCTATGGCTTGTTGTAAGTCTTTCGATTTCGAATGGACCACAGCGCACTGGAGCTCACAACTCTTGCAAGCCAAACACTTTTGTGGATCTATGAAGATGATTCCTCTCATTTTACCACCTTAACTGCTTGCCAAAAGAGGGTTCTCTGCCCGCCATTCAATGTGGCTTAAAGCAGGCTAGGGCTTCTGGCGTCTACTCCACCCCTAAGGTTACCTTTTCTCTCTTCTCATACATCAAGGGCCTGAGCTTTAAGGCTTCTCGCTTCTTATTGATATGGTCTATCATCAGGTGGGCTGCCTTGATAGGGTCTGATTCAAAAGCGAACTTTGCTCCCACAATCTCTCCCAATCTTTTAGTTAATAATTCGGTTACCATTTTGCTTCCCAAAATTGGGAAAGGATTGCCCAGCACAGTAAATACGCCGGAAGCCACAAAATAGAAACCAATAGCGACTGCCTTCTCGCTCATCCATTCTGGAGCTGCGCCAGCAACAGGCAATTCCGATATATCGTCACCCAATCCGCCTTCATTAACAACATTACAGAGAGTAATTAGAATTCTACTATTATCCACGCAGGAACCAACATGGAGGACAGGAGGAACTCCCACTGCCTCGCATATTTCTTTGAGACCTTTACCTGCATATTGAAATGCTGATTCTGGTTTCAATAGTCCTGCTTTAGCATTGGCAATGGCTGAGCAACCAGTGACTACTACCAGGACATCATTCTTAATTAATTCTTTGGCCATCTCCACATGGCCCCAATCATGTTTTATCTTGGGATTGTTGCAACCAACAATACCTGCTGCGCCTCTCAATCTTCCATTAATTATAGCATCGTTCAAGGGACGATAAGTGGCTCGATATCTGCCTCCCAGAAATCTAAACACGCTCTCCGCAGTGAATCCTGCCACTAAATCCATTTTCTCTTTGGGTATATTAATTTTCTCTTTCACTCTATTCTTGAAATTCTCTACAGCCATCCTTACAATCTTCTTAGCAATGGGTAGAGCTTCCTCTTCTTTAAACTCTACATGTTCTGCTTGCGGAAATTTTGCCTTAGGAGAAGTGGAGACCAATTTGGTATGGAAGCATTTGGCTACTGAGGAGAGACTAGGCATAATACATTGAACATCCACCAGCATTAAATCGACTGCTCCTGTGGCTATCGCCAACTCTTGCTGGAGGAAATTTCCCGCAATAGGAATACCATGGCGCATCAAAATCTCATTAGCAGTGCAACAGATTCCCGCCAGGTTAATACCTTTTGCTCCGCTCTTCTTAGCAAGTTCGATTAGTTCCTTATCCTGACTAGCAGCCACAATAACGTCAGAAAGCGTAGGCTCGTGACCATGTACTACCAAGTTGACTTCGTCCTCTTTAAGTACACCTAAGTTCACCATGGCACGAATGGGTCTGGGAGTGCCAAAAAGGACGTCAGAAAGTTCTGTAGCAATCATAGAACCACCCCATCCATCACCCAGGGCAGTTCTCATACCATGGGTTATAAGATTTTCACAGTCGTTATCCACTCCCATATTCGTACGATGCATTACCTCCACAATCTCCCTGTCGATTCCTCGGGGCATAATCCCCAGTTTCCGCCATAAGGCTTGTCTTCTTTCTGGAGCGCGGTGAGAAAATTGGAGCTCTCCGTGTTGCTGACCAAACTCAGAAAATACTTTTTCCGCTACTTCCTTTGCCACTTCTTTTTTATCTCTTCCGTTAGTCTTTATTCCTAACTCATCAGCCAGGGAAACCAATTTCTGTTCATCTTTAATCCCGTAACCCTTCGTCTTTCCCCGAGAAGCCAAGAGCAACGTATGAGCAATGTCCCTTCCATGGTCAGAGTGGGCACTAGCCCCGGCAGCAATCATACGGGTCAAATTTCTAGCGGCAATAATCTCCGGCGTAGCTCCACAAACTCCTTTTTGAGCACCCTCCTCAAAGGGGTCAATCCGGCAAGGCCCTAAAACACAGTTCCTGCAGCAAAGACCAAGTTCACCAAACCCACACTGGGGAACCATCGCTTCGTATCGCTCCCAAGCAGTATCAATTCCCTCTCTTTCGGCAATTTTCAGTAGTTCCTGGCTTGCCTTATCTATCGACTTCTCTTCCTTGTTCATCTTGTCTCCTTATTAAACCTTCTTTAATTTCTTTTATCTCTCCAATTATAGAATTTGTAACTTGGTCAGTTAATTTTTTATTATACCAAATGAAACCCAAAAATTCAAAATCTGAAACATTCCTCTTAATGAAATCTATATCTTCATCACCACGAACCTTATTACCCACGAGGAACAACCTTTCTATTTTCAAATCTTCTGCCAGAGACTTGATTCTAAACGCCGTCTCAATACTCCTCATGCTCGGCTCTACAACTACAATGAGACTATCCACTCCTTCTGCTGTGCCTCTCCCTAAGTGCTCTATTCCTGCCTCCATATCGAGAATCACCACATCTTCCTGACTAAAGAATAGATAAGAAAGTACTGCTTTAAGAAAAGCGTTTTCCGGACAGAAACATCCGCTTCCACCTTTCTTCACCCTTCCCATAAGGAGAAGTCTTATGCCTTTATGCTCTCTGGAAAACCTACTGGGAATATCATCCACCCGGGGATTGAGTTTAAAGTAGCCTCCCACTGTTCCGGGTTCAACTCCTGTCCTTTCTGCAATCAGTTCCTTCATCTCCACAAGAGGGACTATCTTTTCCGGTTCAGGGAAACCGAGAGTGGCTGCCAGGTTACTGTCGGGATCGGCATCAATGGCGATAACTCTCTTCCCCTCCTGGGCAAAAGCAAGGGCCAATCCTGCAGCCAGAGTCGTCTTCCCTACCCCACCCTTACCAGTTATGGCCAATTTCATCTCTCTACCCAACCTAACCGTTAAAAGATAGTTTGTGAAGAGCTATTGGAATTTTAGCCAGAAAGCGAGGACGACACATTCGTTTCCAAGCAAATCATTGTCTGACGAGCGAAGCGAGGAGTTTTGATTTGCGCCTTTGAGAGTCCGAAGCTTTTTGGCGTTAAGAAATCCCTCAAGCGATGAACAAACTATCTTTTAGTTACTATTTCTCTTTTTACCAAGTCTTGATAAGCCCTATGAATTCTCTGGGTGACTAGGCCAGGTTTTCCATTACCAATCGAACGACCATCAATTTCTACCAGAGGCATAACTTCAATTAAAGAATTGGTAAGGAAAGTCTCATCCGCTCCCATAAGTTCATTCAGGGAAATCTTTCTCTGATATGCCTCAAGTCCCAAACTAGTAGCCAACTCCAGAACAACTCCTCGCGTTATCCCCGGCAATAATCCCGCCTCTTCTGGTGGCGTGATTAAAATACTCCCTTTCACCAAAAAGATGTTGCTCGTAGAAGATTCAGTGACATCCCCCAAAGTATTGAGCAGAATTCCCTCATCAACTCGCCTGGCTTTTGCTTCTTTCCTGGCTAATATGTTATTTAGAAAGTTCAGTGACTTCAATCTGGATACAATTGATGCCTGATTCTGTCTGGTCCCAACTATTGTAGCTCTCCATCCTTTTCTATACTCTGAAGGAGAAGGTGGCTTGAACCTTCTGGCCATTATTACCAGAGTGGCTGGTGATTTACATTTAGAAATTAAGCCAGGCTCTGAAACTCCTCTGGAAAGAGTAAGCCTTATATAAGCATCAGAAAGATTATTTATTTTTAGTACTTTCTTGATTATATTTTTTAAGTCTCTTCGGGTATAGGAAAAAGAGAGTTCTATTTCCTTTGCCGAACGGAACAGCCTATCCAGATGGTCTCCCAGACGAAAAACTTCACCGGAATAGGCCCGCATCGTCTCAAATAGACCATCTCCATAGAGAAACCCCCTGTCAAAAACAGAAATTTTTGCCTGGCTAAGATTGACAAAAGAACCGTTGACAAAGATTTTCAAAAAAGGGGACAGGCTACTTTTTCGCATTCCTTTCCCACCTCTTCCTTGATCTTCTCCTCGGTCTAAGGGTAGCTTTCAATCTCAAATCTCTATTTATCTGGATTTGCCACATTGATGTGCCATAATAAAATCAGCAATCAACACTACGACTAAGTCTCTTCAACTATTTTGACATCGCTTAATTCTTCCAAACAAAAAGTAGCCTGTCCCCTTTTTTCCATAGTCAGAGTTTTTATCAGAGCTTTGGCTTTATGTAGCGTCTCCTCATATTCTGTCGCAGGATCAGAATCGGCTACAATTCCACCGCCAGCGTGGAAGTATATCTTTTCACCAGTGATTACCATAGTTCTAATTACAATGTTGAGGTCGGTTTCGCCGTTAAATCCTATGTACCCGATAGACCCAGTGTAAACACCTCTCTGATTTGGCTCCAGCTGATCGATTATCTCCATAGCCCTTATCTTTGGTGCACCTGTTATTGAACCCCCAGGAAAACAGGCTCTTAAACAGTCGATGTGGTTTTTCTCTTCTTTTAGCACTCCCTCCACTGTGGAAACAAGATGAAAGACTGTGGGATAGGACTCCAAAGTGATCAGTTTAGGCACCGTTACAGAGCCATATTCACAAACTCTGCCTAAATCATTCCTTTCCAGGTCAACTATCATTATCAACTCTGCCTTATCCTTTTCACTTTCCCAGAGTTCCCTGGCTAACTCCTTGTCTTCCAGGTTGTCTCTACCCCGGGGCCGCGTGCCTTTGATAGGACGGGTCTGAACTTTTCTTCCTGATATGCGCAAGAACCTTTCGGGAGAGGCACTTACTATAGCAAGTTCAGGAAAATTTAAGAAACTGGCAAACGGCGCAGGATTAATGCGACGAAGCTTCTCATATATAATAAACGGCAAAACCATCCGGGAGCATACAAACCTCTGGGAAAGGTTGACCTGAAAGATGTCCCCTGCCCTGATATACTCTTTGGCTATTTCTATAGCGTCAAGATAAGCTGAGCGTGAAAAATTCGAGGTTATTTCCGCAATATTATGTTCTTCCCCGACTGAAAAATCTTCCCGGGAGGGTTTATTTAATATATCCAGCGTCTCTTCCAGGCGCCACTTGGCTCTTTCCCTTCTTCTTGAGGATTCTTTTTCCGGAAGACCCGAGGAAGAGATGAACAGTCTACCTGTTAAGTGGTCGAAGGTTAGTACCAGGTCATAAAAACCTAAATAGCAGTCGGGAAGTTGTAAATCGTCAAAACTATTTCTGGGTAACTTTTCCACGAAATGGCACAGGTCATAGCCAAAATAACCGACTGCTCCCCCGGGAAAGGGAGAGTGGCCAGAAGAAGCCAAGTTGTACTGAGAAATGAGCCTTTGGAGAACATCAAAAGGATCTCCCCAGAATCTCTGACTCTGGTCTCCTTCACAAATTTCAATCTCTTTTCCCTTGCTTTTGAACACAAGAAAGGGCTCGCTACCGAGAAAGGAATACCTGCTGAAATCGCTTACAGAACCTCCGCTTTCCAGGAAAAAACTATACCGGCTATTCAGGAAATTCCGGAATAACTTATGTGGAGGAGATAGAGTGGAAACTTCTCCTATCCACTGTAACGGTTCGATTAACTCCTTCACT
>Ga0315308_1002150_pt1 | contig 11210 bp, 12 predicted proteins | sample TDP3_MG_FD_203078 | JGI IMG/M metagenome (GOLD analysis project Ga0315308, IMG submission 203078) | Freshwater sediment microbial communities from Lake Towuti, South Sulawesi, Indonesia - TDP3 | ecosystem: Environmental > Aquatic > Freshwater > Lake > Sediment | place: Indonesia: South Sulawesi...
CCAGCGGGGTTGCTCCTCGCTCTTCTCAGCTCTCTTGGTTCTCTTACCCGGCTTCCTCGCTTTTCCGCTTCGGCGTTTCGTGATCTGTCCCTTCGAAGTGCATCCACCGCCTTCTATTCAGCCCTTCATAAGTATCTCTGTGGGCGGCGCGGCCTGACTCGGACATCAGGCGTCTGGCTGCGATATTTCCTTCGCCTTCCTGATGTAGCCTCGGATCTGGTCGTCGGGGATCGTTGGATCGTACCAGGGATCATTGCCGTTGATCAGCGTGGCGTATGGGTTAACCCCGTAGCGGACTAGGTCGCTGCGGCTTTTCAGGGGGTGTTCTCTTATTTCCGCGTCCTCCTCCCTCGCGATCCTCTTCACCCTCTCGTAGAAGAGAAGGCTGAAGGGACATTGACACATCCCGGGAAAAGTGTCGAGGACGGCTTGACCCTTCCTGAAGCTTGCTCTGAATCGCTGCTCGATCTGCCGGGGCGGCTGGGCGTCGGACGTGAACTTCTTGAAGAGCAGCGAGATCGGGCCTTCCTCAGCCACCACTTGAAATCCCTGGCTGAGGAAGAACGACTTCGACATCCAGGTGTCTTGGTAGCTGCTGACCGCCACCCCTCTGCTATCCTTCATCTCTTCCATGGCGGCGTCAAGCAGCGCTCCTCCGACGCCTTGCCCCCGATGTTTCCCGAGCACCTCCATACAGTAGATGTAATGTGTGCCCTCACCGGCTACCTTGGCCGGAGACGCGTCGGTCTTGTAGTACTGGATGAAGCCGGCGTACTCTCCATCAACGTACGCCAGCTTGGCTCCGCCCTCCCTCAGTCGGATCTTTTCTCTAAGAAAGGCTATCGTCTCTTTTCTTCCCTCGTCCAGAGCGGGCTTTCCCTTGCCGCAGTGCCAGTCATCCTCGTGTCCCCGGAATTCTCGGATCTCGACCGCCAACTCACTTCTCCGTCGCAGACCAATGTCACGGGCATGGCTCGTTATTTGCTTTCCCTGGACAGGTGTCGAATCGAAAGTGTCGTGGAGTGGAGGCGATCGATCGAGACCTTAACTGAGAGCTCAGAGACCAAGCCGGCGCCGCCAAACCTCAAGGCAGCGCTCGATCTGCTGCGCAACCGATTCGTAGACCTCCAGCGGATGGGACAAGGGATCCGGCACATCCTCCTCACAGAGCGTAAATGCCTTGTGAGCCGCAGCCGGCGTCCAAGCAACGATTTTGTCCCGCTGATCTCTAGTCGCTGTGAGGATCAGATCTGCGTCTCGGATCAACGTAGGCGTCAGGTTGCTGGCGGTGAATCCTGTGAGGTTCAGGCCCCGGCGATGCATCACCTCTTGCGCGAGTGGAGAGGCGGGTGTGCCAGCGGTGAAGCCTAGAACACCTGCAGAGGAGACGGTCATCTCGCGTGCGCGAGGGGACTTGCTGGTCTCGACGATTCGGCGAAAGAGCGCCTCAGCCATCGGGCTTCGGCAGACGTTACCGGAGCAGACGAAGAGGACCGATCGCACGCGCTCCCAGAGTTCTTCTCTCTCCACGCGCTCCTCACCAAGCCGCTGCGCCCCCGTCCCGCCACCTAATGAAACTTCATCCACGAGGCAGCAGCTTTGACTAAATTCATCGAAGGCTCACCCATTCTGCGAAGGACCTGGCCACTACATCGATCTATCTCGGCCCCAGCTGATAGCGGAGAACCGCTGGACCATGTTTGAGAGGTTTGAGCGGCTCCTCTGGAGCGCCTGGATCCTAGATTTCAGACGTTCTCTGCGGCCCCTGAGCCTGGCCCTGCGATTTCGGAGCATCGCCCTGGTCTGGCGAGGCGCCGGACCTCCCCGAGTCTTTCTTTGTTTGAGCATTCCGACGAGATTTGATGCCTGGAGCAGAATCTCGGGGTCTACCCTGATGTTTCTGCCCAGGGTTCGCTTTGCTTCTTCCTCCACTTGGCGTGCGCCAAGAGAATCGAAGGGAACGCCCCTCTCATACATGTTGCTGATCACGCGGCCGATTAGACGGTGGGCTTCACGGAAGGAGACGCGGGTTTCGGCGGCCAACGCTTCCGCTATATCCAGAGCGACGGCGAGGCTTCCCGCAGCCTTCTCCGCCATCCTCCTCCGGTTCACCTTGAGCGTCGAAACAACGCCTGCCATCATGGAAAGCGACGCTTCGGTTGTGTCCAGGCCCTCCCAGATCGGGGCCTTGGTCTCTTGTAGATCCAGGCTGTAGCCCGTCGGTAGAGCCTTGGTCACAGTCAACAACTGAGCGAGGCAGCTGAAGACGCGGGCAGCGCGAGCCCTAATCAACTCAAGCACAGAGGGATTCTTCTTCTGAGGCATCGCACTTGACGGAGAGGCGTACTTGTCTGACAGCTCTATGTAGCCAAACTCTTCCGTCGACCAGAGGATGAGGTCCTCAGCCATCCTGCTTAGATCCGCCATGACTATGGCAAGCAAGCCGGCGACCTCTAACAGGAAGTCCCTGGAACTGACTGCATCGAGAGTGTTCTCAACGATTCCCTCAAACCCGAGGAGCCGCGCAGTCATAGTCCTGTCGACCCTGAACCTAGATCCTCCGCAGACCGACGCGCCCAAAGGGCTTCGATTCACGCGGGAGTATGCCTCGCAGATCCTGTCTTCATTCCTCAGGAGGGAGTCGGCATAGGCGAGCAGGTAATGGCCGAGCGAACCAACCTGAGCGTGCTGCATATGAGTGTATAGCAGCATCGGTGTCTCCACGTTCTTCTCAGCGAGATCGAGAAGCACTTTAACCAGGGTCAACATTTTCTCCGAAAGGTTGTTCAATCCCCTCCTCACGCTCATCCTGATGTCTGTGGCGATCTGATCGTTTCGCGAGCGAGCGGTCTGAAGCCGACCGCCCACCGCTAGGTCCGTCATCTCCACGACTTGGTGTTCTATCAACTCGTGTATGTCCTCGTGTCCTACGCGATTCTTCCGCTTAGCCGATGCCCTGACCTTTTCCAGTGCACCTAGAATGGGGGTGAGATCTTTCGCAGAGATCAAACCAACCCTGTAAAGCATTATGGTATGAGCTTCCGTTTGATCAACATCGTCGCCTAAGAGCCTGAAGTCCTCACACAGTGACGAGACGAAGGCTGTTGCCTCCTCCTCAGGCGGCTCCTTGAACCTAGACCTGTAGAGGTCGGTGTGCTTACTCCCGGGTTTGTCCAAGGCCCTCATCCCCCCTCACGTCCTCCTGCCCGTTCAGGAGCGGACCGCCTCCTTGCACGAGATATCATCTCTGTGAGCGCTGCAAAGACTGGGCCAACGGCCTCCATCCTGACCACGACGATTGTTTCCGTGTGACAGCTCACGATGTCCTCTATGTTCAAGTGGCGGCGTGACACCTGGTTGCAGAAGGCCGCGACGCAGCCAGGGGTCTCAACGATCAACCGAGGGCTATTCAAGATGATCGCCGCCAGACCGACTTCCAGCTCCAGGAGGGTCTCTGCAGCGAAGGCTCGTCGAACCTCCTCGAGGAGGTCTTGGTTGAAGATCAGCGTGATGGAGGAGAGACCCTGAGAGGCTTGGAGAAACTGTCCCTGGTGACGGCTTAGCAACCTCCCTGCCGCTCGAACCGTCTGAGGAGAATGTGCGACAGCGAGCTTCGCTATGTCGGTCTTGACAGCGATCTTGCTCCCTGCCACAACTCGGTTGACACTTACCCCGAGCTCACGATACCCTATGCGGACACGTTTGACCGAGGTTATCAGGGTCTGGAGGCTGACCTTCCTTTCCACTGACCGCTCAACCAGAGGTTTTATCACGCGGGCTACACCAGTCACGTTGGCGTACCCTCGTTGAAGCGCGTCTTGAAGTGACAGATCGTTGTCGATTACTTCCCTAACCGAGCCGGTGACCGAGGGACTGACGGTTTTCGATACATTCATGTCTCATTCTGTATCGAACCTGACCAAAAAGAATAAAAAGCCTCCGGTGGGCCGCGGGCGGCGTGACCGAGAAGATAGTTTTGGCGTACTCAGGAGGCCTGGACACCTCCGTCGCTGTGAGGTGGCTTCAGGAGAAGTACGGTGCGGACGTGATCACCGTCACCGTTGACCTTGGGCAGGGGATCGACCTACAGGAGGTGGCCAACCGGTCCAGGCTTATGGGGTCAGTGGGCCATTATGATGTCAACGGTGTCGATGAGTTTGCCGAGGGTTACGTCTATCCATCCATCGCCGCCAACGGACTGTACGAGGACAAGTATCCGTTGAGCACAGCCCTAGGCCGTCCCCTCATAGCGGAGAAGCTCGTGAAGATAGCTGAGATGGAGGACGCGTCCGCCGTGGCTCACGGCTGCACGGGGAAGGGCAACGATCAGGTTAGGTTCGACGTCACTGTGAGGGCTCTCAACCCCAAGCTGAGAGTTGTGGCGCCCATAAGGGAGTGGAACCTGACTCGGGATCAGGAGGTCAGGTACGCGGAGGAGCACGGGGTCCACTTCGAGCCGAAGAAAGCCGGTTTCAGCATCGACCAGAACCTCTGGGGAAGATCTATTGAAGGAGGTGTCTTGGAGGACCCCGGCTTCGAGCCGCCGGCAGAGATCTTCGAGTGGGTGAAGCCTCCTGAAGAGACACCGGACAAACCCATGTACGTGGAAATCGACTTTGAAGGCGGGGTTCCAGTCGCCCTCGACGGCCATGGGACGAAGGCGGCGGACCTCATCGCCTCGATGAACAAGGTTGCCGGACTTCACGGCGTCGGAGTGATCGACCACATGGAGGACAGGCTGGTGGGCATCAAGTCCAGGGAGGTCTACGAGTGCCCCGCCGCCCTCTGCCTGATCGAGGCGCACAGGGACCTCGAGAAGCTGGTTCTCACACGGCACGAGCTCTCCTTCAAGCGGATCGTGGAGCAGGAGTGGGCCTGGCTGGTCTACTCCGGGCTTTGGGTTGAACCTCTCCGCCTCGCCCTGCAGAGCTTCATCGAGAAGACCCAGGAGAGGGTTGCGGGGACCGTGCGGCTCAAGCTGTTCAAGGGGAGTTTCCGGGTTGTCGGAAGAGAGTCTCCGAACTCGATCTACGACACGGCGCTAGCCACGTACAGCGACGGATCAACGTTCGATCAAAAGAAGGCGCAGAACTTCATCGACCTCTGGGGGCTTCCCTCACGGATAGCCTCAGCCAAACGTGTAAAGGCCGAGGCTGAGGCACTCGCATAACCACTAATCGATCGCTGCATGCAGCCGGCCTTATCCATCTGTGATAGACCTGTACTCGCTTAACCGGCTACCCATCGCAGAAACCGACGCGACCTCACTCAAGCCTATCTTCCCCCACGGGAAGCGGAGACAGAACCTTGGACCAGTCCTCAGAGAATCATCACGCCAACAAACCCATGGGAAAGGCGCTGCAACGATCAACACGCAGGGAGTCATGAACTTATAGGGCTCCTCAACGTCGTCTAGGCAAAACGAGGGGAAAAAACCGTGACTCGAACCCTCTACCTGCAAGACAGCTACCTGCGAGAGTGCGACGCGACGGTTCGATCGGTTGCGCAGGACAAGTACGTGGTCCTCGACCAGACCATCTTCTACCCAAAGGGCGGCGGGCAGCCCTGGGACACGGGCCGCATCCTCCGCGGCTCTCAGGCTTTCCCGGTGGTCTACGTGGGCAAGTTCTCCGGCGAGATCTCACACGAGGTCAACGCCCCCGGCCTGCAGCCCGGGGATGGGGTGCACTGCGTCCTCGACTGGGATCGCCGCTACAAGCTCATGCGGAGCCACACCGCGGCGCACCTGCTCACCTCGATCCTCTGCCAGGAGACGGGCGCGCTAGTCACCGGCAACGAGCTCGACGTCGATCGGACCCGCTTCGACTTCAACCTAGAGCACTTCGACCGCGACGTCTTTCTTCAGTACGTCGCAAAGGCCAACGAGCTCCTGCGCCGCGATGTCCCGGTGAAAGCCTACGAGCTCCCCAGGGAGGAAGCCATGAAGATCCCCGGCGTCGTGAAGATGGCCGCCGCCTTTCCCCCAGAGATCCCGCGGCTGAGAATCGTGGAGATCGAGAACGTTGACAGGCAAGCCGACGGTGGCACCCATGTGAGGAACCTGCGTGAGGTCGGCCAGATCGAGTTCCTGAAGGCCGAGAACAAGGGACACAACAACCGTCGGGTCTACTTCAGGCTTACAGGCTAGGTTGATCGACAGAAACCTAGACGAGGCCGTAACGCTCGATGGCCGCTTCCAAGATCGCGGCGATCATCTCGCTGAACGTCATGCCTGCTGCGCGGGCCATGATCGGGTAGAAGCTCAGCTCTCCTTTCTCCACATCATAGTCTAAGCCTGGGAGGGGGTTGACCTCCAAGACGAAAAACCTACCTTGCTCATCCATGCGCAGATCGATCCTCGCCATGTCTCTGCAACCGAGCACCTGGAACGCTCTTGTGGCGACAGACTCGATGGTTTGTCTCTGCTCCTCAGTAACGCTTGCGGGACAGACGTAGTTGTTGGGTGAGTCGTAGACGGTCTTTGCACGTTGTCCATACACGGTTCCGACCTCCGGTGGGAACTTGGAGAAGTCGATCTCCAGGATCGGCAGAACCCTCGGGCTCTGGTTTCCCAGCAGCCCCACGCTGAACTCTCGTCCGGCAATGAACTGCTCCGCCAAGATCGGCTCGCGGTAGGCTTCGATCATCTGCGTCAGCCTTCGCCTCAGTTCGTTGCTGCTGTGAACCAGGTTGACTAGGTCGATACCTATGCTCGACCCTTCTCTGCTGGGCTTGAGGAGAACTGGGTAGGGAAGCTGCCGTTCTATAGGCTGGTCATGCCGGTGGAAAACCTTGAAGGATGGCGTTGGAACCCTGTGGTAGCTCAGGATCTTCTTGGTCGCGGGCTTGTCAAGGCAGATAGCGGTCGTCAAGACGTTCGAGCCCACGAAGGGGATGCCCAGCATCTCGAGGAACGCGGGTATATGCGACTCTCTGCTCTCGCCTCGGATGCCCTCTGCGCGGTTGAACACCAGGTCAGGCCGCATCTGACTGAGCTCCGCGTATGCCTTCTCATCGGCTTCGACGAAGGCGTAGTCGTGCCCTGCGTCCAAGATGCCTCTTCGGATAAGCTCTATAGTCTCAGGAGGGTCGTACTCGACCTCAAACTCGCTGGCCGATCTGCGGGTGTTGCAGACCAAGGCTACCGTGAGCCTTCTCAAGGGGTCGCCTCCTCTTGGAGCCGAGCCAGCTCCTCTCGGTATATGCTGAGTGCTTTGTCCTCGACCTCTGCCGGCATCGTGATCGATCGGTGGATCCCGAAGAACACCCTTCGGAGCTCTTCCTCTCGCTCCCTCGCCTCCTCAAGAAAACGGCTGCTGAACTCCCTCACCAGCTCGCTGCGGTCCCCCCTCCTATGGGCTAGGTAAAAGGCAAACAGCTGTTCATCACGTCCGAGGCGAGTAAGCGCGTAGGTCGCGACCTCTTTGCCCCCGAAGAGGCTGAAGAAGCCCTTGTACTTGGCCCTGAGCATGTTTCTTGAGAGCCCCACCCTCCTCGGATCGATCCCCAAGGCTCTCATCAGCAGATACATCTTGGCGCAGATGGAACAGGAGAGACACCACCGCCGGTCTCGCCCAGACTCGGTTTCGGTGAAGCAGGACATCTCGTACTTTGCGACGTCAGGGTATCGATGGTTCAGGACGCCCATGACAGCGATGTCCATCAGCGGCTCGATCACACTCATGGCTCTAACCTGGCCGTCAGACATGAGCCGGGTCATGGAGTCTATGTGGAGGGTCCAGATGTGTGACTGGTCGTAGGCAGGGTGGCAGATGTACCCCTCCCGGTCGGCGTAGTATGCGGCGCAGCTCTGCTCGTTCCCGAAGACTATGTACCTGGCGGCGTAGCTGTGGGCGACCGGGAGCAGGATGAGGGCATACTCCGTTGACTGCAACCCCCATCCGAGCTCCGTCTTGCCGACTCCGAGGTGCACACCGTCTCGGAGCAGCCCCGCTGAGTGGACGATCTTGTCCAGCTTGACCCCGAACTCTCGGTGAAATCGCCGAGCCAAAGCCGTCTTGTGCTTCTCCTCATACTTCAGAGACGGCTCCACGACGTAGGCTACGTGAGGATTCAGACCGATCTCGCGGCAGACCGCGTAGCTGAGCAGGCTGTCCTTGCCGAACGAGAGGCTGATCACCGATGAGTTCGGGGAAGACGCCTCCCGGTATCCGGGGAGCCTAATCCGGTCGTCTGCAAAGCGGACGCTGAGGTTCATGAACTGGCGGGCGAGATTCGAGGTGCTGACGTGATCCACGTCCGCGCAGGAGGGAAAGTCCATAATCATGTTCTGGAAGAAGTGGGGTTGAAAGAGAGGCCGGTTCGTGTTGTACAGCACCTCGGCCTCCCCCAACACGAGGGGCAGGTGAATGGTGGCTGCGAAGACCAGGTTGTCTAGAAGCACCTCGCGAAGCTCGCCGGGATAGTTCTGCCAGACGCCGTTAGGGTATGAGATGACGTATGTCTTGCCGCCAACCTGAATCTCGATTCCCCGCGAGGTCTGTCTTCCCGCGACCTGAATCACCGGTTAGAGCCTCTCTCCCCACATCAACGCGACACCAGATGCAGTTAACCCTGCAGGCCCGGAATTTCTTCTTAATCTTTTCGATCTAGATCTTGGTCACGCGCCCGATCGCGTTCAACGAAGGGAAAGAAATTTAAGTCAAGAATGTTTTATTTGTTTCGTCGCGTAGAGGCGGTCGGAGAAGATCGCGAGAGACACCATGGCCGACGAATTTCGTTACATGGGTGACGTGGGCAACACAGTCTTTGTTCGCTCGAAGAACCTCGAGCCGTTGATCGGCTGCGATAGGCTCTACCTCAAGTTCGAGGGAGGAAACCCGACTGGAACGCAGAAGGACAGGGCCACGCTGGCGATCCTCGAGGCAGCCATGAGCGCCGGCTACGACGCGGTTGCCGTCGCAACGTGCGGAAACTTCGGGGCCTCCTTCGCACACTTTGGATGCGCGCTGGGTCTTGGGGTCCACATCTTCCTCCCGTCGGGTTACCACATGGGTCGCTTGAAGGAGATTGAAGCATACGGAGCTGACGTACATCCCGTGGATGGAAGCTACGAGGTGACGGTCGCGGAGAGCTCTGAAGAAGCCGAGGCTCACGGCTGGTACAACGCCAACCCTGGCATGAACGGAAACTCCGAGACCTCTTTCGACGCATACTCCTCCATCTCCCGCGAGATCTACAATAGTCTCGGACGCGCTCCAAGGGCGGTCTCAGTCCCAGTCGGCAATGGAACCACCTTGGCAGGCATATACACCGGCTTTCGAAGGCTGTATGACCGCGGTGTCATAAGGCATGTTCCCTCAATGATAGCGGCAAGTACCACCGGAGGCAACCCGGTGGTCAAGAGCTTTCTAATGAATTCCCGGGTTATCCAAGACCTGACACCAAAGGAGGTCAAGGAGACGACCATCAACGAGCCCCTCGTCAACTGGCATTCGTTCGACGGTCAGACAGCGCTAGACGCCCTGTACGAAAGCAAGGGCTACGCCGCTACAGCCTCTGATGACTCCATGATCGGGTTCTCAAGGCTCCTAGCCCGGGAGGAGGGGCTCAACGTTCTTCCGGCGTCGACCTCCTCCCTAGTAGCTCTGCGATCCTTCGTCGCTCAGAGAGGTGGTGATGGCACCTTCGTCGCTGTACTCACCGGACGCAGGTTCTACATGCCTCGCCACCGAGAGGCGGCTCCAACGGACGAGACGGCTCTCGCCCACCTTCAGGTGGAGCGGGAGACACAAATTTGCGCCGGGGTCTGCTAGGCTCCTGCCGACGCGTGAGACGTCGGAACAGGGGCCGAGGCCTAGAGCCACCGATGGGAACGCCCCGTCGTAACAGGGCAGGCTGGAACAGCGATCGTTGGGCATCCTAAAGCGGATCGGTGAGCCCTCCGAGGCGATGGAGGCGCATCGTAGATGAAAAAGGGCAGTCTTGGAGGCTTTTCACGGTAGAGCTGATTCCCGGCTGCACCGGCCGACAACAGGCCGGTTGGCACGGTCACAGGAACCCGTTTTCTCTAGACAGTGGAGAACCGAGCGAACGCCAAGAAAACTGTTTCACACGCTCGGTTCGCATCGATCAAAAGCTTATCTCTGGGTGCAGGGGCTGAGCGGCCTTGATCACCATCGGGGTTGGGGCCGGTGATGCCTGTAGATTTCTCGGTGAGGACGGCGAGGGAAGAGGATGCAGCCTCGATACGTAGGCTCTTGGCCGAATGGCTTGACCAGCCTATTCCAAGAAGAGACAGCCTGAGACGCGCGATAAGAAGGAAGGAAGTCCTGGTTGCAGAAAACGGCAACGGCGTCGTCGGTTTCCTGCACCAAGCCCTTCGCGAAGACATCATAGACGGGTCACCAAACGCCTTCATAACAGCAATCTACGTCGACGCCGATCATAGAAACTCAGGGATCGGAACCGCTCTAATCGAGGAAGCCATGACACGCGCCAAGCGCGCAGGAGTGACGAGGGCCGAGATCTCGACCACCAGCGCAAAGGCTCGCCGCTTCTACCGGCGCCATCGCTTCAGACACTTCCCCAGAGAAGTGATTCTAGAGCGGAACCTCGTGGCACACTGATGCTTACATCTTTCGACACTCGACCTTGAGCGAGTGGGCAACAGTACAGGAAAGCTGTGGGTCTGAAAAGGTAGACGACCTATTAGGCGCCGCCATCTCACGGTTAACCGTCGCTTCCCCGCGGCGGTAACTCAAGCCTGAAGGAAAGAAAAAATCGATCCACGGTGGCAAGAGGAGGAGGGCAATTCTCCAACTCCCGTTCCTGCTATTCTCCATCTGGGCTCCCTCCTTCCACCCATCTCTGGACTCCTAGGAAAAGATCGATCGAGTTACAGACGGGTGGACAACTACAAGAGCCCGGGTAAGGGCAACTGAGACCTTAGGCAACCACCTGTTCCCCCGGCTGCCCTCCAGCCTCTACCACTCCTCTTCTTCTCCCTCTCCCTCTCCCTCTTCTTCCTCCTCTTCCTCTTTCTCTCCTTCCTCCCACTCGGACACAGGTTTCACCTACCTGGGACAGGCTGGCAGCAGGTTGAAGTGAACCAGAACATTCAGTCTTGAGGCCAAGGTTCATCCCCTGCCCTTCGCCATCTGACCTAGCTCCGGCCGCACGAGACCTTCTTAATAAACTCATCCATCCACCGAGTTCCCTCATGTCCTGTAACTCCATGGTCACTGCCA
>Ga0315308_1002152_pt1 | contig 11206 bp, 10 predicted proteins | sample TDP3_MG_FD_203078 | JGI IMG/M metagenome (GOLD analysis project Ga0315308, IMG submission 203078) | Freshwater sediment microbial communities from Lake Towuti, South Sulawesi, Indonesia - TDP3 | ecosystem: Environmental > Aquatic > Freshwater > Lake > Sediment | place: Indonesia: South Sulawesi...
TTACATGACGTTGGCCATGGTCCGTTCTCACATGTTTTTGAGCATTTGCTCGTCAAATTCCTCAACAAGACGCATGAAGACATCAACGTGTGGATTGTGCAGAAGTCAGAGTTGAAGGAGGTCATCAGCAAGCTCGGATTCAAAGCGGACGAAGTGGCCAAACTATCGGTGGGGTGGTTACACAAGCCCAAACGAGCTTTCATGGATCAGATTGTGCGTAGCGCCGTGGATGTGGACAAGCTGGATTTTGTGGTTCGCGACACGTATCACACAGGAGCCCAGTACGGCTATGTGGATGTTCTCCGCCTGATACAAACCTTGGATGTGCTGGATCAGAATCTAGCCGTGGATGTGGGCGCCTTGTCAGCGCTTGAATCCTTCATTCTGGCTAGGATAGAGTCGTTCAAGAGCATATACTTCCACCGTGTCGGACGAGCTGTACAGCTGATGTTGGCCATGGCAATGGAAGAAGCAAAAGACGAACTCGGATTGGTCAACTTCAAAACGCCTGAAGAATACTTAGCACATGATGATTACACAGTTTGGACCATGCTTAAGAAATCGAGGAAGTCTAGGAAGATCATCGAAAATCTTGAGAGGCGGCGGCTGCTGAAGTGCGCTTATGACCGCACTTTCTACGTGCGTGACAAAACAGTTTCCAGCATTTTCAGCGTAGAGGAAATCCGGAATCAACTGCGTGATCAAATTGCCAATGAGGCGGATGTGAATGCCGAAGCGGTTGTCATCGATGTGCCCACGCTGCCTTCGGTGCCATATAGTCATTCGGTTCTTTTGGAGCCTATGGAGATTCCCGTGTTTACTCGAACTCGCGAAGGAGAGAAGATTCCGCAACGGCTCAGCGACATATCAGGCATATTCGATGTGCTAAAGGGATTCATCAACATCCTACGCGTCTATAGTGATGAAGAACACCGAGAAAAAGTGGGCGCGGCAGCAGCCAAGTTGTTGGGCGACCTGCCGTCATCGGCAAAGATATCCTTCTAGCCGTGGTTGTGACCTGCCATTGCCATCGGTTAGGAAGACGCTTAAGGGAAGACCAATAGCAAGTGGGCGTTGCAGAGGAGTTGCCCTTGTTTCGCTGAAACCTTTGAGTTTTCTAGGAGGGGTAGACTACGATTCTGGTATTGTTGTCGAAAAAGGGCACGACTTGAACGGTCAACCCTTGAAGGATCGGGTTCTGTGTTTTCCATCTGGGCATGGTTCAACTGTAGGCAGCTACGTGTTATACTCGCTGGTTAAGAAGGGAGTAGGCCCCAAGGCGATCATTAATCAGGTAGCTGACACGGTGGTGGTTGTGGGCGCCATCATAGCTGAGGTTCCTATGGTGGATCAAATCGACATCAAGCAAATCAAAACAGGCGACATGGTTGAAGTCGACGGTGATAGGGGCTTAGTTAGAATCGTTGGCAAGGAGAACCAGCCTTGTACTTGACCAAGGGAGAGGAACGCATACTAGAAGGCGAGCACGGTTGGGCGAATCAAATTGCCATGAAAATCCTCGTCAAGCTGGGCGACTTGTTTGATGCGAACAAGCTGATTCCAGTGCAGTCTGCGCATCTGTCAGGCGTGTCCTACAAGCACCTAGGCGATGCGGCAATCGCATTTCTCGCCGAGTTGGCGGAAAAGGGCGGAAAAGCTCAGGTGATGGCGACGCTTAATCCGTCGAGTTTTGATCCGGACTATTTGGTTAAACGTTACTCGAAGGACCGCTTTGACAAACAGCAACGCATAATCCAACTCTACGACAAGATGCGTATCCAGCCCACATTGACTTGCACGCCCTATTATCTTAGAAAACCCAAAGCTGGTCAGCATTTGGCTTGGGCAGAGTCTTCAGCCGTAGTTTACGCTAACTCGGTTTTGAAGGCGTGGACGAACCGTGAGGGAAGCCCGAGTGCGTTGGCAGCCGCACTCATCGGCAAGACACCTAACTACGGAATGCATCAGCCAAGGAACCGTGAACCCACAGTGCTCGTGAAAGTTGAAACAAAACCCAAGACGGAAGCGGATTTCGGAGCGCTTGGAATCCATTTAGGCAAACTGCTCAAAGACAATATTCCAACTATTCGGGGACTCCAAGGCTCAGACAATGATATGAAGCAGTTAGGCGCTGCAATGGCTTCAAGCGGCATGACTACTTTGTTCCATACGACAGCCTTGGCTAGAGAAGAGAGACTTGAGACCATTTCTGTAGAAGCCAAGGACATTGAGCAGACAGCGGCAAGTCTTTGCACAACAGATCAAGCTCCGGATCTGGTTTTCGTTGGATGTCCACATTGCTCATTTAAAGAGTTGAGGACTTTAGCCACTTTGCTCCAAGGCAAGAAAGTGCGCCCACAGGTCGAATTTTGGGCATGCACATCACGGCACGTAAGAGATGAAGCGAGAAATCATGTTGAAGCCATCGAACGGGCTGGTGGACACGTGCTCTGCGATACATGCGTGCTGGTGTCATGGATAAAGCAGTTGGGATTCAAGACGCTACTGACGAACTCGGCGAAAACTGCCTTCTATGCTCCCACTTTGAACGAGGTTGATGTGGCTTTGAAGCCTCTGCATAAATGCATCGAAGCTGCGTGCTATTCGTAGCTCGGGTAGCTTCTGTTCCCAGAGCTTGTTCCAAGAAAAGCTGTCTCAAGAGCTGGCTTTGGTTTTCCTTCCCCAGTTTGCTTTGTTCCAAATTCTTTCATGAAGATAGTATGCGACGCTTGTGTAAACGTTGCTCACCATAGTGAAACCCAATGAGACTTCGAGTCTTCCAGTTAGCAAGTAGATTGTAGTGAAATCCAATATGAGGATCAGAATTCTGTACGTGATCGCTTTGACTAAAGACCTTTTTCTATTCTCTTTCGAGTTATTGACTCCAGCATTCATCGTTTTCACGCGACTCCTTTTGTCGCATTTGAAAGCCAGACTGCGCCTACAAGATCATTGTTTTTTCGCCTTTTTCTTCAATGCCTCTATTATTTCAGCCGCTTTTTTGCTGGCCGGAATCTTTGCCAATTCAAACTTTTCACGAGGCTTGTTCAATGGGCGAGTAGCGTCCACGCCTACTTTTGTGGTAAGCCCTGTTTCCTGATCAGCGGTAGGGTCAAGCGTTGAGCCTCGAGCCTGTGGAATAATGAGCAGATCTTCGTTGGCTTGGAATCGCGTAGCTATTGCCCACTCAACCACGTTTGGGTCGTAAACGTCGATGTCTGTGTCAACGACAACCGCGTGTTTGAGGCTTGGGTGAGCGCTGAAAGCGGCGGTCAAGGCGTTTTTTGCGTCTCCGTCCACAAGTTTTTCGATTGAGATTATTGCGTGGAGCCAGCCGCATCCTCCGTTCGACAGGTTCACTGCCTTCACTGTTGGCACAACCTTTGAAACGGCTTCCCAAATCATTGTTTCATGCGGCAAACCCATCAGCAACTTGTGTTCAGAGCCGGCGGGCAACAATGCTTGATACATGTAGTCTCGGCGGTGCATCATGCTTACGAGTTCGATTACGGGTTGCTTGCGTTGGATGTCGTATGTGCCTGTAATGTCAACTAGAGGACCTTCAGTCACCTCCTTGTCTGTTAGTATTCTGCCTTCTAACACCAGCTCAGCCTCGGCAGGTGCGTAAGCGTTGACATGTTCACACTTGACCACGCCCATCTTGTTGTTGAGGAATGCATTTGCGACGCCGAACTCGCTCACGCCGAAGGGCACGGGTGACGATGCAGCCATCATGACAGCGGGATGTGTGCCTATCGTGATTGCGATTTCCACATTCTCTTTCTTTTCCTTCGCTGATTTCCACATGTTGTATAAATGGCGTGGCACCAAGCGGATGGCTAAGTGATTGTCGTCTAAGACTTGGAGACGATGAATGGACACATTTTCAATTTTTCCATCCGAACTGCGTGCAGATATCACTGAAGATGTGATGTAGGCGCCTGCATCACGTTCAAAATGTGTCAGAATGGGAAGTTTAGACAACCGTGCCCTTTCAACCACTTCGTTTACAGGTCCGCCTCTCACAATTTTGGGCTGAATTGGGTCACGCCAAGACTTGATTATTCTTGAATACAGTGTGTCCGGAGTAACTCCTAGAGCCCAGCACAAGCGTTGGCGTGTTCCGCACACTCCAGCCACTATTTTGGTGCGGTTGCTCTTCACGTTGTCAAAATAAAGGATTGGTCCTTCGTCAAATTCCTTCATGAAAGCTGAAATTTCGAAGCGTGGCGAAACTTCGTCTTCGATTTGCATGAGTTGATTTCGTTTCTGCATGTCAGCTAGGAAACTGCGTAGACTCATTTTCGTGACACCTCTTTTTCTGGGGCGAATGTTTTGTCAAACAGCTTAAGAAAGACTGTTCCTGCATCCTTTTCGCTAAGTTTGGTGAAAACAGATGCGACGCCTATTTTTCCAGTTTTCTGTGCTAAACGTTCGGCGAACAGGCGGGCGATTATGGTGTTTCTGTCGCCGAGCAGTATGGATGACACGGGTGGTCCAAGCATTTTTTCTGCGGGTGGTAAGGCAACAGCTAATGTGCCAAGTTGGTCTTCGCCTTCGCTTAGAAGTAGCAGGTTGGCGTTTCTGGTTTCCAGACGCAAAGCATAGAAGGTAGCGTCTTCGTGTGTGATTTCCTCCTGCACAATCTTTGCTCGCATGCCACAGTCAACCTTAGTAGGCTTATTTACTGCTTCGTATACTATTAACTGCTTTTAAAATAAATTGGCGATATGCATAAGATGAGAGAAAAGGAAAGAGCACAGAAAATCTTGCTGAGTCTGTGCAAAGAATTCGCGATTCCAGAGGGGGTGACCTCACGGCGTGAACCCTTTCAAACGTTGATTAGAACTGTCTTGTCCCAAGCGACTAACGACCGAAACCGTGACCGAGCTTACAGGAATCTGGCAGGAAAATACAAGATTGATCCCGAAGTGTTAGCCGATGCAGACCTGAAGGAAATAGAAGAAGCCATACGTGTCGGCGGACTATATCGTAACAAGGCTAAGAAAATCAAAGAGCTTTCTAAGACCGTCTTGGAACAGTTTCATGGCTCGCTTGATTTTATTTCGTCTGAGCCCTTGGAAAAGAGCCGAGAGCTGCTGATGAGCGTTCCAGGGGTCGGTCGTAAAACCGCTGATGTGGTGCTGTTGTTCAGCGCTGGAAAGCCTACGGTTCCAGTCGATACCCATGTTAACCGTGTTTCGAAGCGGTTGGGCTTGGCACCTCTGAAGAGTGGCTATGAGGATGTCCGCCGCTCGTTGGAGTCTCTCTATCAACCACGTGATTATTTGGCCATTCATCTGTTACTGATCAGTTTGGGGCGCCAGTATTGCAAGGCGCGAAATCCATTGCACGAACCGTGCCCAGTAAACGCTTTGTGCCCAACCGCAAAGAAAGAGACCGCTCAGCCAGACCTGCATAAGTTTCATGGAAGCAGGGATTATCCTTGACTACAGTTGCTCAGCCTAAGCTTGCAGCCAGCATTGCCGAGTTCTTTCCGTATACGAGCATTAGACCCTACCAGGACTTGTTCATCAACACTATTTATGAGGCTGTTGAAAGCCGGCATCACGTTCTTATTGAGGGCAGCAATGGCTTGGGCAAAACTGTTGCAGCCCTGTCTGCTTGTTTGCCTTTTGCGAAGGAGCATGGGCTTAAGATTCTTTATGTGGCGAAGACGCATCGGCAGCATGAGCGAGTTATTGAAGAACTAGATGCAATAGCTCGAAAGCAGGGTGTCACGGGGCTTTCGGTTCGTGGTCGCACAGAGATGTGTTTTCACCCGTTCATCCTGCGGCATGCTCCAGATGCCACGTCTGCCATGGAAATATGCGAGTTGCTCAAGTCGAGGCATGAGTGTCAGTATTACGAGAGCATTGAGAGCAGAGAGGAGCGTTTCTCAGACCTGAAAGAGCACATTGCTTCGCGTCCGTACAAGGCTTCGGAGGTTCAAGAGATTTGTAAGGCTCAGAAGTTCTGCCCCTATGAGCTGGTTAAGAAGGCGCTGCCCGATGTTGATGTTTTGGCTTTGAGTTACATGTATGTTTTTGACCCTTCAGTTCGCGGAGTATTCCTTAAGCATTTGGGCAGACCATTGAGCGAAGCCATTCTCGTGGTTGATGAAGCCCACAACCTGCCTGACACAGCTGTAAATATTGCCAGTGACAGCCTCACCCTTTTCGCTATGCGACAAGCTGAGCAGGAAGCAAGAAAGTTCAGGTGTCATGATGTGGCGGAGCTTGCGGGCGAGTTGCAGGCTTTGACTGAAGGAATTGCAGGTCGGGTTGAGAAAGAAACTTACGTTTCTCCGCCAGAGTTGATTGAGAATTTGACCAAGATGGTGGCCGTTGATGACCCTCAGGCTTTTTTTGAGGAAGCGCACAAGACGGGTGGTTTGATCAAGCAACAGCTACTGACGCAGGGGAAGTATCCGCGCTCGTTTGTTCATCGAATGGGCGAGTTTCTGTTGAAGTGGTTGGAGACAAATGGTGATGTCGCGTACACGCATGTTTTGAGTCGTTACATAAGCAGGACGGGTGCGCCCTCTGCTAAGCTGGAGGTTGTGGCACTCGACCCAGCTAAGGTCACTGAGCCCGTTTTCTCCGCGGTTTATTGCAGTGTGAACATGTCTGGCACGCTTCAGCCGCTTGAATCATACGTGAAAGTTACGCGTATGCCAGCGTCAACCGTGTGTGAAGCTGTGCCTTCTCCGTTTCCTGAGGAGCACATCTTGAGTCTAGCTTGTTGCGGAGTAACGACGGCTATGGAGCAGCGCACGCCAGCCATGTATCATAAGCTGGTGAAACGTGTGGCTGAGGTTGTGCATAACGCGCCGGCTAATGTGGGCGTTTTCACTGCTTCGTATGAAGTTTTGGAGAGGCTTCTTGAAGCTGGAATCGAGGATTATGTGGAAAAGCCTTTGCTGCATGAGCACCGTGGGATGAAGTCTCGGGAAAACGAGCGGTTGATCCATAAGTTCAAGTCGTATGCCAAGCGTGGCGGCGCCGTGCTCTTAGGCGTTCAGGGAGGACGATCTTCTGAAGGCGCTGATTATCCGGGCGATGAGATGAATGCAGTGGCGGTTGTGGGCGTGCCGTATGCTGAGCCCACTCCGAAAGTGAAGGCGCAGATAAGGTATTTTGAGGAGCGATTTCCTGAGCATGGACGGGAATACGGTTACGTTGTTCCAGCCTTGAAGAAGGCCGCGCAGGCTGCGGGTAGACCCATACGCACGTTAGAGGACATGGGTGCCATCGTGTTCCTCGATCAACGCTACGCGACCTCTTATTGCCAGCACTATCTGCCAGTGTGGCTGAGGAGAGGGATGAAGACTCTTCCTGACCACGACAACATCGTAGCAGCTGAGCTTAGACGATTCTATAACATGAAGAGAGATTGACAGTCGGATAACGCACTCCACTATGCGCGCGCAAGTCATAAAACTTAAGAAATCTGAACGTGTCTCTAATTTCAGTGACCTGATTGGAGCCCGCGCTTTTAGCCTTTGTTGAGTGGTTTTTTTACGCAACAATAAGTATGACAATGTTTTATCCGGTTCTATCGGTAATCGTGCATGCTTTGATTCCAATATGGGCGGTCGCTGTCAATTGGAAATTCAGGGCAAACAGAAGAAAGTTTTTCTTAAACGCTTTGGGATTTTCAGTCTTGACGTTTTTCATGTTTCAATGGGTATTTTTCGGAATTATTTTACTATTTTATTGGTCGGGTACGGGCGCGGGATATGGATTGGGACCGATTGTTTTCTTCCTTTTCCCATTTTCACTTGTATTGACTTGCTTGATTTCTAACGTTTTGATAAGATGGCGCAATAAATAGTAGTCTTATCCTGTTCTGGCGCGCTCGAAGAACTTGAAGAAGGAAATCAGCAAAGGCTAAATATTTTTCAAGAACTACTTTCGCTTGGTGGACATGTGCCTGTAGACAGGCTTAGACTCCTGGAAAGTGGCATAAGAACGTACTTTAGATTCTGCCCACTCTGCCTTGCTGAAGGCTCTATAGAATCTCAGATTCATCCCACAAGAGGTCCCATGGATTACATAACGTGCACTCATTGCCTTGCGAAATGGCATGTTTGGATAGGAAAAGCCGCATGGGACTTGGGAAGATTTAGCTGGGCTGAGCTAATAACGGATGGAGTTGACGGCAAGGGAGCTATGCTTCTGGGAGAGAGAGAAAAACCAGAGTTTTGGCAACAAATGGCGTTAAAGGCTCGCAGAGAAATGCCTCAGGTCGATGGAAAGCATCCGTCCGTCGTTATCAAGGAAAAAGAAGTCATAGAGGAAATCGTCAAAGTTCGCTGTCGTCATTGCGGCTGTCTATGCCTTGAGACTTTAGACAAATGCCCGAATTGCGGAGCCAGTCTTTAAGCAAGAATCAAGCTGATCGCCCATGTCACGGCTAAACGCGCGAAGACGTGGATTGAGTGATACCCGCGCGAACTGAAGAGACGTAAATCTGGGGAAATGCTTGATCAAGTCAAGAAAAAGAACACCGATAAACAGAGAGTCATTTCAAAATGGGATATTTACGGTATTTTGGATAACACTGCTTCTTCTAATTCCGCTCAGTCTTTTGATTCCTTCTTTAGACTCTGTTTTTCAGCCATTTCTTGGGCAAACGCTTTACAGCTGGCTAATCATGCTCATCACTCTTGAAACCATGCTATGGGGAGCATTCAAGCTTAAAACGAAATTAGGGTCTACAAAGCGAACAAGACCCTTTACGGAGGTTTGTGTTGACATATTTAAACTGATTTCATCATTTGTTGGTTTCAAAAGGGGATATTACAGAAACGAGATAGTAGCCGGGGTATTTGTCGGAGTTTTGTTAGCAGTGAGCACTATTATAATCAGATCATATTTTGAGAGTCTTCCTATACATTTCACAAATCCGCTGGTTGTTTTGTACCTGCTTCTTACCAGATTTGAAATGTGGAGCGTCCTTTTGCTTGTACCTACATTTGAGGAAATAATTCACAGAGCCTTGTTCATCAACAGATTAGTCGGAATCATAAAACACAGGCTCATTGCGAGCGTGTTTGCAATGATCTCCACAGCTTTTGTCTTTGGCTGGTCACATCTGGAATCACCCATATACAAAATGCTTGCTGGTCTCGCCTTGGCAGTGGTCTACATGTGGAAATGGAGAAAGAACATACTAACAACAACTATAGCCCACATGAGTGCAAATCTTCTGTTTTTCTTCTTGACTCTCCAATGAGGGTTTCAGAGCAAGCGCGCGCTTTTGGAGAAAAGCAGCAGTAACCATTTAAAAAGCCCGTGTGATATGCATCCTAAGGGAGAAGGATCGGTCATGCAGAAGCTTAAGGTTTCAAAGCCGTTGAAGCATCTTTCTGGTTCTGCGCTGCATTGTAGGAATTGGCAGATTGAGGGCATTCTGCGAATGCTGTACAATATGGTTGATCCTGAAGTTGCGAAGGATCCAGAGAACTTGATTGTTTATGGTGGTACGGGTAAAGCGGCTCGTGACTGGGAGTGCTTCCATGCTATAGCTGATACTTTGCAGAGTCTTGAGGCTGATGAGACTATGCTGGTGCAGAGTGGTAAGCCTGTGGCTGTTTTTAGGACGCATGAGTGGGCACCTCGTGCTCTGATTGTGAATTGTATGTTGGTGCCGAAGTGGGCGACTTGGGACTATTACTACGAGCTCGAGGAGAAGGGGTTGATTATGTTTGGGCAGATGACAGCTGGCTCGTGGGCTTACATCGGCACGCAGGGCATCTTGCAGGGCACGTATGAAACGTTGGCCGCTGTGGCGAAAAAGCATTTTAAGGGTAGCTTGAAGGGCAAGGTGGTTTTGAGCGCTGGTTTGGGCGAGATGGGTGGAGCTCAACCGCTTGCGGTTACGATGAACGATGGTGTTGCGCTGGTTGTGGAGATTGACAAGAGGGCGATTGACCGCAGGTTGAAGCATGGCTACCTGGAAATGTGGACTGATGACCTTGAGGAAGCTGTTGATATAGCCCTGCAGGCGAAGGAGGAGGGCACGCCTAAGAGTGTTGGGTTGCTGGGCAACGCGGCTGAAGTGCATTTTGAACTGGTTCGCCGAGGCTTTGTGCCTGATGTGGTCACAGATCAGACTTCGGCTCATGACCCGTTGAACGGCTACTATCCTGCTGGTTTGTCTAAAGAGGATGCGGATAAACTGCGCCAGAAAGACCAAGCGACGTACATCAAGAAGGCTAAGCAGAGCATGGTGGCGCAGGTTAAGGCTATGGTTCAGATGATGCAGAAGGGCGCAGTGGCATTCGAATATGGCAACAACCTGAGACAGCAGGCGTTGGACGCGGGATACAAGGATGCTTTTGCGTTTCCAGGCTTCGTGCAACGTTACATTAGACCGATGTTCTGTGAGGGTCGTGGACCATTCAGGTGGAACAGCCTCATCGACAGCAAGGATGACATTTACACATTGGACGATGTTGTTTTGAAAGAATTTGCCTACAACAAGGAACTCTGTCGCTGGATAGAGAAGGCGAAGAAGCAGGTCAAGTTTCAGGGCTTGCCCGCACGCGTGTGCTGGCTAGGGTTCGGTGAACGCGCCAAGTTCGGCAAAATCATCAATAACATGGTCAGTAAAGGCGACTTGAATGGACCAGTGTGGATTGGTAGGGATCATCTGGACGGTGGCAGCGTAGCTTCGCCGAACCGTGAAACTGAGGGCATGAAAGACGGAAGCGACGCCATAGCAGACTGGCCTATACTCAATGCCTTGTTAAATGCGGTTGCTGGCGCCACATGGGTTTCAGTGCATCATGGAGGAGGCGTGGGCTTGGGCTACAGCATCCATGCAGGTATGTGCCTAGTTGCAGATGGAACAAGAGACGCAGAGAAACGCCTAGTGACAGTGTTAACAACTGACCCTGGAACAGCGGTAGTGCGCCATGCAGACGCAGGTTATGAGAAGGCACGGCAAATAGCCAAACAAAAACGAATCAAAATGCCCATGCTCAGGTAACAGCGTGGCTGGTTTGAGCTTCCCCAAAACAGACTACTCCAAAATAGCAGATGACTACGACAAGCTACGACCCCCACCATTAGACATGTGGGTTAACAAAATCATCCAACACGGCGAAATCAACGAAAACAGCATAGTCCTAGACGTCGGATGCGGCACAGGAAGGTTTCCTCTTGGCATCTTATCCTCGAAAAAGGCACTAATTTAT
>Ga0315308_1002155_pt1 | contig 11198 bp, 10 predicted proteins | sample TDP3_MG_FD_203078 | JGI IMG/M metagenome (GOLD analysis project Ga0315308, IMG submission 203078) | Freshwater sediment microbial communities from Lake Towuti, South Sulawesi, Indonesia - TDP3 | ecosystem: Environmental > Aquatic > Freshwater > Lake > Sediment | place: Indonesia: South Sulawesi...
TGAAGAAGCCTTGCCTGGAGTACTATACGGCGATTAGGGAAGACCTTCTCTGGCTTGGCTGTAAATGGGACGCGGAGTATATTCAAAGCCAGAGGCTGAGCATCTACTATGAACACGCTGTGCAGCTTATGAAGGCTGGAAACGCTTATGTGTGCACCTGTAAACCCGACGTTTTCAAATCCAAGGTTCTCGCCCATGAACCATGCCTGTGCCGCGGCCTCCCCGTTGAGGAGCAGTTAACCCGCTGGGAGGGGATGTTAGCCGGAGGGTACAGGGAGGGCGCCGCGGCTCTAAGGGTGAAGACAGACCTTAACCACCCTAACCCAGCGATCAGAGACTGGGTTGCCCTTCGGATCATCGACACGCGGCGTAGCCCCCACCCACTCGTAGGCGACCGGTACAGGGTTTGGCCGACGTATAACTTCGCCGCGGGCATCGACGACCATTTAATGGGCGTCACCCACATCATCAGGGGGAGGGAGTTCCTCCCAAGCGTCGACCGCCAAATGTTCCTATACAAGCATCTAGGCTGGGAATACCCCGACGCCATCCACTATGGGAAGTGGAAGATCCAAGGCGGCGGCGTGATGTCAAAGTCAAAGCTTCTGAAAGGCTTGAAGGAAGGGCTCTTCAAAGCCCTGGATGACCCTAGACTAACCACCCTAGCGGCTTTAAGGAGAAGGGGAATCCTCCCTGAGACCATTCATAAGATGATCCTGGAAGTCGGGGTGAAACCCGTGGAAGCCGCGCTCAGCTGGGAGAACCTCTACGCGTATAATAAACAGATCGTAGACGCTAGGGCTGACAGATACTTCTTCGTAGCAGAACCCGTCACGCTCACCGTGAAGAACCTGACGAAGCCTTACCAAGCCCACCTCGCCCTTCACCCAAGCCACCCCGAGCGGGGTACCCGAGCGATGACCGTTAAGCCAGTAAACGGTGAAGCCTCGATCCTCATAGCTAAAAAGGATGCGGAGACCTTTAATGAAGGGCAGGTCGTCCGCCTCATGGACCTCTTCAACGTGGAAATCGAGAAAATCAACGGGGAAAACCGTTTAGAAGCGCGTTTCCACAGTGAGCCTTACCCTGAGGCTAAGCGGATCGGAGCGCAGTTAATCCATTGGCTACCCGCTGGAACAGGGATGCCCACGGAGGTCGTGATGCCCGACGCGTCTTATAAGAGGGGTTTATGCGAGGACGTATGTAGGCAACTTAAGCCCGGCGACCTCGTGCAGTTTGAACGCTTCGGCTTCGTAAGGGTTGACGCCGTTGAAGCCGCGATAACCGCCTACTACACCCACCCCTAGGAGAGCTTGGAAATCGGACTTCCCATAGGGCCACTTAGAAGGAAAAGGCTTCCGAAGGGGCTTCAAAACCTTTTTCAATAAAGACGTAGGCTTAAAAGGGTATGAACCCGAGGGAGCGCTTCCAAGCCATCGCACACTTCGAGAAGCCGGATAAAGTACCTGTGAGCGGTGGACCACGTAAAGCCACTTTGGAGCGTTGGTACACGGAGGGTTTACCCCGAGACGTTGATTTAAACGCTTACTTCGGGTTTGAACACGGTGAAGGCATCTCGTCATACCCAGCTGAAGGCTTTGAATGGCATGTTCAAACAATGCAGGCGGTTAACCTCGGTCCCATACCACCCTTCGAGTACAAGGTTTTAGAGGAAAATAACCGGTACCGCGTCTGGGTCGACGGTTCAGGGATCAAGCAGAGGGGTTTCAGAAGCGACTGGGAAGACGGCTGGTCAGGGTTTGCCACGAGACAGTTCCTAGAGTTTCCCGTGAAGACACGGGGGGATTTCTTAGAGATGAAGGAGCGGTACAAGGTGGACATCGAGGCTAGATATCCACGCGAGTGGCATGAGCAGGTGGAGCGCTGGAAGCGTAGAGATTTCACCCTTGGGGTATCCATTCGAGGCCCCTTTTGGTGGACACGGGACATGATGGGTTTACATCACATGCTAACCTGCCTATACCGGGAACCTGAACTGGTAAGAGAGAGCATGGCTTTCAGCGCTGACTTCCAAGTCGCAGCGCTCCACAGGGCCCTAGACGAGGTGACGGTTGACTACGCCATGATCTCTGAGGACATGGCGTATAAGAGGGGACCCATGATTTCCCCTCAAGCCATGCGTGAGTTCATGCTTAACCCATACAAGCTCATCACCGGGACCCTGAGGGAACACGGTGTCGACGTCATCGTCGTAGACTCCGACGGGAACTCTAGAGCCTTGATACCGGTTTGGCTTGAAGCGGGGATAAACGGCGTAAGTCCCTGCGAATGCGCCGCGGGCATGGATGTCATAGTCCTTAGAAAAGAGTATCCAAGATTAATACTCATGGGTGGCATCGATAAGAGGGCGTTGACTAAAGATAAAGCAGCGATTGAAAGAGAGGTGCTTTCAAAGGTTCCCTACATGATCGAGACAGGAGGCTACTTCCCAGGCGTAGACCACGGAGTGCCACCGGACATATCCCTTGAAAACTTCAAACACTACCTAAGCTTCACAAGAAAGCTCTGCGGTTGGACGTATGAGTAAAGAGGCTTGGAGCGGAAGAACCCTATCAATCCATTCATCCGCTTAGAACAGATACGGTGATTCCAGCGATGGGTTTGATGGAGTTTTATGGGTAAGCTTTTACTAGAGGCTGCCCGTCTACTGTATGGCACTTCATATGACGCTTCGGAACAGAATCCTATTCGCCGTCATGGTGTCCATATGGGGTTCCAACTGGTCAGTTATGAAAATGGGGCTGGCAAAAGCCCCGCCTTTCAGCTTCATCTCCCATCGCTTCCTCCTCACACTGGTCTTTCTCCTCGCAGCGTACGCGGTGTCTAAGCCTAGGATCCCGAGGGATTCGAAGGGTTTAAAAGCCGTCCTCGTTTACAGCTTAGTCTCAACCCTCAGCTTCGCTTTAACAACTCTAGGGTTGCAGTCGGAGAGCAGCGGGGTTGGCGCGGTCCTTACGTACACACAGCCGATCATGGTTTTCATGTTGGCTGTAACATTTCTCCATGAACCGTTCTCAGCCCTTAGGCTACTGGGCATCATCCTCGGCTTCACAGGCGTCGCAATGCTCTTCGTCGAGGACCTTACGTCAACGCTGTCATGGGCTGCCGTGCTCCTCCTACTCGGCGCATTCCTATGGGCGGTCTCAACGATTTACTACAAGCTTAAGCTACAGGATTCGAATGTAACACTCGTCAACCTAATCCATGCATCGGTGACGGCTTCAACAATTTATTCCGTAAGCCTCCTCACCGAGCCACCGTTCCAAGCCTGGGACCTAGGCTACATCGCTATATTAGCCTACGCCGGCATCGGTGCTTCAGGGATCGGTATGACGATATGGCTTATCCTCTTAAGGGATGGGGAGGCAACGTCGCTGTCGAGCGCGTGCCTCGTCGTACCACCCATCGCCCTACTCACCGGATCCTTGTTAATGAGAGAGAGCCTCACCTTGAGGACACTGCTAGGCTCAACGCTGATCATCGTTGGAATATACCTGGTAAACCGTAAACAGAAGCCGCGTGTGTAAAGATTTTAACTCTATTCAAGTATAAGAGGGAAGTTAGGGTAAACGTGATGAAACGTGTTCTACTCGATGTGGATTCGAATAAACAGCTTTTCATCGACTACCGTTTCATCGAGGATTCCAAGGGAATCGTCTTAACCGTTAATGAGGCGCGTAAACACCCTGAGCCCGTTCTCGTAGCCGACCGTCCATGGGAGAGCATGTGCATAGGAGGCTACTTCACGGTCCGTGAAGAGGCTGGGCGCTTCCGTCTCTGGTACGACACCTTCGCCTCCGATTACAGAGACGACTACGATGACAGGCTATGCTACGCGGATTCAAACGATGGGCTTCACTGGGAGAAACCTGAGCTTGGGCTCATCGAGTTTCAAGGCTCAAAGGATAACAACATCGTCTTCGAAGACCGCAGCGGGTTCGGCTACCATGGGGGAACGGTGTTCACCGACCCATCCACGCCTCCGAGTGAACGTTACAAGACCCTTTATCAAGCCCGAGGAGGAACACGGGCGGAGCAGTGGCATACATGTATGCGCGGAGCCTACTCTGAAGACGGCGTCCACTGGCATAAATACTCCGGCTTACTGGCTGACCACCTCAGCGACACTCAGACAGTGGTCTACTACGATGAAGGGCTTCGCAGGTACGTAGGATACTTCCGGCTTTGGACTAAAACCGGGCGCCGAGCCGTAGGACGCTCTGAAACCCAGGATTTCCAAGAGTGGCCTAGGGAGCCTACGCTGGTTCTAGCCCCAGATGATACGGACCCCGCGGACATGCACATGTACACTAACGGTTACCATCTATACCATGGAGCCGCGGACACGCATTTCCTCATCATAACCAGCTTCTACAAGGAAACCGACTGCACCGACATACAGCTGGCTACTAGCCGCGATGGAATCATCTGGAACCGAGTAGACCGGCGTCCCTTCATACGCCTAGGAGTAGAGGGTGACTGGGATAGTAGGCAGATCTACGTCGGCGCAGCGGTGATCCCTATGGGAGACGAGGTCTGGGTATACTATACAGGGTATAGGCATAGGCACGGTGAAGCCTACCCAAATGTGGTAAGTTACGGGGGGAAAATAGGTGTTGCCAAAGTGAGGAGAGACGGCTTCATCTCAGCAGACGCGGGTTATGAAGGGGGATACTTCACCACTCCTCTTCTCAGGTTCTCCGGAAGCCGGTTGGAGTTGAACTACGACGCTGGGGCGGGGGGTTTCATAGCCGTGGAGATCCTTGGAGAAAACGGTTATCCTTTAAAAGGATTTTCAAGAACTGAGTGCAACCTACTCCGTGGAAGTTCAACGGCGCAGACGGTGACTTGGCACGGCGGAAACGACATTAGTTCGCTGGCGAATACGCCTATTCATCTACGGTTTACGATGAGAGACAGCAGGCTCTACGCGTTCCAATTCCTCTAAGATGCTTTGTCTACACGGAAGCTTACAGGTTCAACGTGAGGCTACATTACCCCGATGAATGAGGAACCGTCTTGAGAACATTTCAGCCTTGTCATGTCAACCGGTACCGGGAGCCTATTAGAGGTACTAATAACAGGATACCGCGGTTTAGTATACGTTAAGGGAGAGAAGGGGGGATTGAGCATGGTTTCTGTGGATGAGGTTCTGAAGGAGTTAAAGGTTGCGGCTAAGCCTGAGCATGTAAAGGGGATGGCCCAGTATGGTATGGCGGCTGAGCGGAGATTAGGTGTCTCCGTTCCCGACATGCGTGGGATAGCTAAGAAACTGGGGAAGAACCATGAGTTAGCGCTTGAGTTATGGAAGACGGGGATACCTGAGGCGAGAATCGTAGCATCGATGATAGATAAACCTGAGCGTTTAACGGAGGAGCAGATGGAGGAGTGGGTTAAGGACATCAACTCCTGGGACGTCTGCGACCAAGTGTGTATGAACCTCTTTGAGAAAAATCCCCTCGCCTGGAGGAAAATCCTCGACTGGTCAGAGCGCGAAGAGGAATACGTTAAGAGAGCTGCTTACGCCCTCATAGCCTGCCTAGCCTGGCATAATAAGGAGGCGGAGGACGGGGAATTCATCAAGCTGTTTCCGGTGATCAAGCGTGGAGCCGTGGATGAGCGGAACTTCGTGAAGAAGGCTGTTAATTGGGCGCTGCGGAACATAGGTAAAAGAAACGCTGTTCTGAACAGGGCTGCGATAGAGGCTGCTAAGGACATCCAGCGAATGGATTCTAAGGCAGCTCGCTGGATCGCTTCAGATGCCGTCAAGGAACTCGAAAGTGAAGCAGTTCAGAGAAGGCTGAGACGGTAAACATCATCTCAGCCCTTTTAGTCAACATATCACGCATTGCAGGCGATGGTCATGTTTCATAAAGCGCGAGGTGGATTTAGACACCTGTACCAGTAGGGAAGTCCACTACACCTTCTCTTTTTCATTCTACAGAGGTTCATCGACTAAAATGTTCCCTGATAATCAATTTTTAACTTTCTATAACGGGTTATAGTTTACAGGATTCATCTTGCAGAAGTTTTATAAGTGAATCATTGTTCTGAAGGTAGAACGTTAAAAAAAAGTGGGGTTGCACTGCGTAAAGCACGATCTGAGAGGAAGAGGCTTAAGAGGGATGGATGATGAAGGTTGTGATCCGCGCGGATAAGTTATCCAAGTTTTACGGAAAGGGGGTCTGAAATAAAGGCAGTAGACGAGATGGACCTTGAAGTCTATGAAGGAGAAACCTTCGGTCTGCTTGGCCCCAATGGAGCGGGAAAGACGACTACTGTTCGTTTGTTGAACTGTATCATAAAGCCTACCAGCGGCACGGCTGTGGTCAACGGCTATGATATTCACGGGGAAGAGAACAAGGTGAAGCAGTCTACAGGCTTGTTAGCCGAATCCCCGGGGCTTTACGAGAAGCTTAGCGCCTACGAGTTTCTGGAGTTTATGGGAAGCCTCTACGATGTTCCAAGAGAAGTCCTGCGCGAGAGAATAGATGACCTCTTAAAGCTCTTCGGGCTTCAGGAACGCCGCGACTACCTTCTCGAAGGCTACAGCCGAGGTATGAAGCAGAAAGTCCTCATCGCTTCAGCTCTAATCCATGACCCTCTTATAATCTTCCTCGACGAACCAACCTCCACACTTGACCCACGCGCCGCGTTAATGGTGAAGGACTTGATTAAACAGTTAGCTGACAGCGCTGGAAAAACCATCTTCATCTGCAGCCATATACTTCCCATAGTTGAGGAGCTATGCGACCGTATAGGCATCATCAACCAAGGGAAGCTCATAGCCGTTGGTACAATAGAGGAAATCGAGGATAAGACTGGGGCGAAGACTTTGGAGGAAGCCTTCATAAATATAACAGGGGGAGTGGAGGAGAAGGAGCTTTTAGCGTGGAGGGAGCATAAGAGTGCAGGCTCCTAAGTGGCTTGTAATCGCGAGGAATGAGTATCGCATATACACAAGCAGTATAAGACATGTGAGACGCCTCTTCCCGTATCTTGTATCAGGGTTGCTGGCTGTTTACGTGCTGTACATCGCACCGGCAGCAGTTAATCTTTTCATCGACAAATTCCTCGTTTTCATAATATCCGTGGCTGCCGTACCTATGGTACAGATAATACTGTTCATGATCTTTTTCTACTTGATACTTTTTCCAATCAGCGATACATTAAGGGAGGTTAGGACTGAGCAGCTGGAGATCTTTCTCGCGGCTCCAGTGAACCCAAGCGACGTCCTGTTAGGTGAGTTCCTAGGTAAAATGCCCTTCTACGCCATCGCTATCACCTTGATCACCGGCACTTTCACGGCTCTTCTAAACCCGCTCGGATTGGATATGGTTCAGAATGCCATAATCATCATAGTATTCGCTGTCACGTTTCTTTCCGCTATCTGGATCGGCACCGTAACCGCTGCCATTCTACGAACCAAGCTTGGAAAAACTGTCCGTGGAAAGGATGTTGGAAGAGCCCTCTCAATCATCATCGCCTTACCCATGATTGCGATAATGTATGCGATTATTGGCGGAGACCTGACCGATGTCCTCATAGATCCCAAGACTAGTCAGACGGTTAGAGCTATCCTAGGTCTGCTACCTAGTTCTTGGGGAGCAGAGGTTTTCGTAAGCTTTGCATCCAACCCCGGGAATATCGGTGCTGTTAGCCTCGAAACCCTAACTCGGTTTGGGAGTCTAATTATATTCTTCGTAGCAGCGTTGTGGTTGGGCGTTAGGGCGGCAAATCGCGCTTACAGCCTTGAATCGATCACGTTCACAGCTTCAAAGGTAAAGCCAGACGGCTTATTCTATGAGACCATAAGATATCTAGGAGGCGGCGGATCCTTTGGCACACTACTAGCATCAATCTTCAAGGACTACGGTCGAAGACTTGAGAATGTATCGTGGATCGTCTACACCGTAGGTCTCGTAGCCATGATAAGCATATTCCTCATAGACCCATTTGAAAACCTAGGAAACGCATTGTTTTTCATGAGTATATTGGCGATTCCAATGCTTACAGCGTTTGTGCTCGGTACGGTGAGTCGAGGGAAGGCAACCCTCTTCCTCTACAGGAAATCACCAAACGGTGTGGGAAGGTTTGTGAAGGCACGGCTACTGCAGGGTTGGTTGGTATCAGTTCCGATCGCCGCGGCAATCATAGCTGTTTCAACAATTCTCTTACCACAGGTCACGTTGTTTTCCCTGCTAATGAACGTAATATGGGGAGCGCTGAGAACGATGGCTAGTTTAATTTTTATTCTCGGCTTGACCCTCTTGATACCGGTCTTCGCAGAGGAATCGAGAGAACGTGCATTCGGCGTCATGATAAATCTACAAGCTATGTTGTTCACCACGATAGGACTTGAGATCGGATTATCTCGGTTGGGTTTAAGTTTCAGGAAGACGTTACCCAACCTAGACCCGTATACGGGTACTCTGCTTGACAATCTGCTGCAGACCGTAATAATATCTATGATAGGGTTTGTTCTCCTTTACCTTGGATGGAAAAAATTGAGTAAAATTGAGTAATGAAAAATTGTCAATCTAAAAAACAAAACGAGGAATAAACAAGGTAGGATAGGGTAAGAAGGATATGAAGCTTACGGGTAAAGTGCATGTAGACCGATCCCCGATTCACGGCAAAGGTGTATTTGCCGCAGTTTGCATAAAAGAAGGTGAACGAATCCTTGAGATAGATGATCGCCGTGTGGTCACAAATGACAATCCCCTCAGACCTGACCTAATGCTGTTATATATATAACACTGTTATAAATTTTTTTATTGCAGAACTTTCGTCGCGCCCATATACCCTTTTCACAGCGCAGACAGAGGAGTTTATAAACTATAACACCGTTATATAGAACTTGTGAAACACGAATGAGACCCCCATGTGAGCCCGTGGTGAAGCTGGTGCTACCGGCGTTCAGGTCTCTAATAGCGAAAGACCTAATTGAGAAATATAATTTTTCCCAGGTAGCTACGGCAAAAAAATTGGGAACCACTCAAGCGGCGATAAGTTACTATCTTTATTCCAAGCGGGGAGAAAAAAGGATGAAAGAGTTAGAAGCAATGCCTTCTGTTAGGTCCGTGGCCGGCCAAGTTGCGAGCAGCATTGCAACCCAGAGTCTTTCACCCTTTGAGGCCATGCTGAAGTTTTGTGAGCTATGTAAAGCTTTAAGAACCAAAGATCTAGTGTGCGACATGCACAGGGGCTTCATCACTGTCCCAGCGGCCTGTGACGTATGCGGGAGCAACGTAGGCTGCCCAACAACGTCAACTTCAGATTCAACTACATCGAGGGGGAATCGCTAGTTATGCTTCTCAACGATGAAGGAATAGCTGCGTCAAGCGGTTCAGCTTGCTCATCAGGTTCAGGAAGTCCAAGTCATGTTCTCTTAGCCACAGGATTAAAACCCGAAGAAATCCCTGGAAGCCTAAGAATATCCTTAGGAAAATACAACACCGAAGAGGACATAAATTACATCCTCGAAATCCTGCCAAAGACTGTAACACGATTAAGGGAGATGTCACCACTAAAAACCCTAAAATCCTTCAGCTAAAACTTAATTGCTACTATGCGTAAGCTTTGAGAAAGAGATAATCCTCATGAAAAAAACAAAGGCTTTGGCACTCTTATCCGGTGGCTTAGATAGCACTTTAGCTGTGAAGCTCGTTTTAGATCAGGGCTTAATTGTTGAAGCCATCAATTTTGTAACTCCTTTTTGTCTTTGCAGAAAGGGTGGATGTGACGCTTCAGAAGCTGCACAAACTTTCAATATACCCTTAAAAGTTCTTAGTGCAGGCAAAGAATACCTAAATATCATAAGGAACCCAAAATTCGGTTATGGAAGAAACATGAACCCATGCATTGATTGCAGAATTTTCATGTTAAAGAAAGCGAAGAAATATGCAAAAGATAATGGAGCAGCATTCATTTTTACAGGTGAAGTTCTTGGTCAGCGGCCTATGTCACAGCACAGAAAAGCCCTGGATATTATAGAAAAAGAAGCGGGTTTACAGGGAAAGATTTTGAGGCCTTTATCAGGCAAATTGCTGCCAGCAACAGAAGCCGAGAAAGAAGGACTTGTTGATAGAGACAAATTAATGGAGGTTAAAGGCAGGTCAAGAAGGAAACAGATTGAAATGATAAAGAAAACCAATTTATTGGATTATCCCTGTCCTTCAGGTGGCTGTTTACTAACTTACAAGGAATTTGCTAACAAGCTAAGAGACCTTTTTGAACATAAAAAGCGTGTTTCATTGAAGGACGTGTCTCTCCTTAAGGTGGGAAGACACTTCAGATTTGGAAAGAACAAGATAGTTGTGGGAAGAAACAAGGCTGAAAACGAGGTTCTACTTAAAATTAAGCCAAAAAATGATTATTATCTTGAAGTCCCCAACTGTGGCAGCCCTATTACAATTCTTCAAGGCCCAAAAACAAGAAAGGCTATTGAACAAGCTGCTTGCCTAACGGCTTTCTATTCTGACAGAAAGGGCAAAGAGGTTCTCGTAAAATTTGGTCAAGACAACCTGCATAAATCGATGATAATCTCACCGCCAAGTTCAGCACAGGTAAAAATGGCAAGAATAGTTTAGAATGCGCGCACATTTTCTTAAAACTGAATGTTGGACTGGTGGCTGAGAAAGTCCCTGAACTCATGTATCAAATAGATTCCTTTCTGGATTTCTTTTGCGTCTTCTGCGAAAATTTTTACTTGGAGACCATGCTTCTTAGAGAACCAGCTTACTTCCTCAATTCCCCCAATGATGCCTGATTGCTTGGCTTTCAAGATTGTTTTTCCATGCTTGTTTTTTGAGTAACGGAAAAAATTAATACAATTAACCAAAACGAGCAGTAAACAAACTGGGACAGAGTAATCGTGGAAACTACATAAATTTATTGTTATGGATCGAACCCAGGCTTAATAAAACCAGCTACATCAACTAACTTTTGCGCTCAAGGTGTATATTCTCAAAGAAATCCGTGAAAGTCAGAAAATAAAAAGTATGAATTGTCGTCTAGAAGGTGGTAGCCCGGGATAGGATCAAATATCGGTTTAAAATATCGGGGTTAAAACTCAATTCTTTTTCCTTTCAGAAAAATGTCTTCAAATCGACCTTAAAGTACATTTTCGAGTGATATTCGAGAATGTTGACTTGTTTTGTTTAGATTTCTCGTTC
>Ga0315308_1002159_pt1 | contig 11194 bp, 10 predicted proteins | sample TDP3_MG_FD_203078 | JGI IMG/M metagenome (GOLD analysis project Ga0315308, IMG submission 203078) | Freshwater sediment microbial communities from Lake Towuti, South Sulawesi, Indonesia - TDP3 | ecosystem: Environmental > Aquatic > Freshwater > Lake > Sediment | place: Indonesia: South Sulawesi...
GCTCTGCGCTGCGGGAAGCCTGCGGTGCTTGACATCCCGATCGACCCCGATGAACATGTACTCCCGATGGTTCCAGCCGGAGGGCGGATCGATCAGATGCTGACCTAGGTGAGTCTATGAAAACCCGAATCTTCTCCGTGCTTTGTGAAAATGTCCCTGGGGTGATGATGCGGGTCTCGCGCGACTTTACCCGACGCCAGATTAACCTGGATTCAATCACGGTTGGAATCGAGCCTACAGGGCTTGCGCGCATGATCCTGATGTTTAAGGCGGACGACCACATGGCAGAGCTGATGCACAGGGTGCTCTCCCGCTCCGAACCCATCGTAGATGTCGAGGTAATCGAGCCCGAGCGGAGCATCGTCCGTGAGGTGGCACTGCTCAAGACCAAGAAACTAGACAACGAAAAAATTTTGCAAGTGATTCAGCAGGTTGAGCGGGCAGGTGGCAGGGTGCTTGAATCAAAGGGCGGGGTGTTGATAGCGGAGCTAAGCGGGGAACATGATGAAATTGAGAAGGTCATCAAAGTTTTGGGTCCAGAGGCGCTCAAGGAGGTCGCTCGCTCGGGGCAGGTCCTTATATCCCGGGAAATAACCTAAAGGGGGGCTTAAACGGCGAAAATTTACTACGATAAGGACGCGAATTTGAGCCCGCTCGAGGGCAAGACAATCGCGATAATCGGCTACGGCAACCAAGGCCAAGCACAGGCGAACAACCTCCGCGACTCCGGCTGCAAGGTGATCATCGGGAGCATCAAGGATCCGAGCTACGACCAAGCTGTGAAGGATGGTTTTGAGGTCCTCGATATATCGGAGGCGGCAAAGCGAGGCGATATCATCCACATATTGGTTCCGGACGAGTATCAGGCGGGAGTTTACAAGAAGGACATCGAAAAACACATGAAGCGCGGCAAAGCTCTGTGTTTCAGCCATGGATTTAACATTCATTTCAAGCAGATCGTTCCGCCCTCCGATGTCGATGTCATAATGATAGCCCCGAAGGGACCTGGGGCTATCCTAAGGCGCATGTACTTGGAGGAGTCCGGAATACCAGGGATCCTTGCGGTCGCGCAGGACGCGAGCGGCCGGGCGAAGCAAATCGCCCTAGCCCTCGCTAAAGGAGTTGGGCTGACCCGGATAGGGGTGGTCGAGACGACTTTCAAGGAGGAGGTCGAGACCGATCTCTTCGGGGAGCAGGTCGTGTTGTGCGGAGGAGTTTCGGAGTTGGTGAAAACTGGGTTCGAAACCCTAGTCAAAGCGGGGTACCAGCCCGAGGTGGCGTACTTTGAGTGTTTGAACGAACTGAAGCTCATCGTGGACCTGATCTATGGACATGGGATTGAGGGCATGTGGGCCGCGGTCAGCAACACGGCCGAGTACGGCGGACGGACGCGTGGTCCGAGAATCATAGACGGAAGGGTGAGGGAGACGATAAACAGGATATTAAAAGATGTGCAGAGCGGTGCTTTCGCGAAGGAATGGGTCGCTGAGAGCCAGAAGGGAATCCCCAACTTGAAGCGGATGCGTGAGGAGGGCAAGGCTCACCTCATAGAAAAGGTTGGCAAGGAGCTTCGAAAGTGGGCAGGCATAGAAAAATGAGTGGATACCAAGACCAATAATTTTGAAAGTTTTATAGAAACCCGCGAAGAGCAAAATTTCAACCGGGGCAGATAGCTGAATATTTTCGGTTCCGGTCGGCTTTAGGACGAAAAAGTGTCGAAATATGGGTTCAGCGAGGCAATTGGATCGGGTTGAGAGGTCCTTTAAATAGTTTATAAATTACTTTCGGACACCTCCCTCCTCAAAAACGGCTTAAGAAGTATGTGTAAACGCGTAATCGGGAAATCAGGAAGGTGAGGTACCATAGAACTTAAAGGAACCGGTTCGCTGGAAAGAACCGAGGTTTATGAAAAAGCTATGGAGCTAAGGCGGGCTGGAGTTAAGCTGAAAGAGATTTCGGACGTTGTCGGCGTTCCTCTACCTACCCTTAAAGAATGGGCACGGGGACTCTACAAGCCTTCGATGTATAAACAACATAGGCGTATGAGCGCGAGGCAGAGGATTGAAAGTTATGAAAAAGCCCTTGAACTCAAGAGAGAGGGGCTTGGTCCAATGCAGGTGGCAAAAATCACAGAGGTACCTTATGGAACGATCACCAATTGGATTTACGGGCTTCACAAGCCCTCGCAAACCCGTGTTGATTTTTCGAAACGGTATGAACTTGGCTACGTAGCTGGAGCTCAACTGAGCGATGGCAGCACATCCCTGAGCAAAGGATTTGTAGGAGTACGATGCAAAGACCGGGATTTCGCTGAGCTTTTCTCCAAAGCTGCAGCTAAAGTACATGGAAGAAAAAAGCCTTACTCGGTTTGGAGGGATAAGCGGGGCTATTTCGGAGTTACATGCAGAGGATGGGTGCTTGCGGAACTTTTGTCGGATATCAAATCGGTGGAAAAACTGTTAGATGATGAGGAAATTGCCCGAGGATTTCTAAAAGGCTACTTCGACGGCGACGGCTCAGCGAACAAACAGATCGAAGTCAGTGGGAGCAGGGATCGAATTGAGCTTTTGATGAAAGCTTTGGATAGGCTGGGGATTAAGACTTCAAAGCCTTGGATCAAGAATATGGCTGGCAAGGTGATATTTGGGGGCAAATACATAGCCAAGCAGGATACTTGGGGCCTCCGTATACCAGTGCGTGGAGGACATAGTCGGCGCTTTGCTACAGAGGTCGGTTTCGGGATCAGGAGAAAAGAGAAGAGGCTTATTGAACTCACGGGCTGAAGGTGCGGAAGTGGGCTGGAATAGAAAAGTGATTAGTTGCTTATCAAGTGCCATTGACTCATGGCGTGCTCCTAAATCAGCAAGTTCTTAAAGTTTTCTTTTCTAATAATTTCGGTGAATGCGTTGGAGATTTGGATTAACAAACTCACATTCACATTGATAGCATCGTTCGCGTTCGTTATTGTCATTTCTATCCTTCGCGGAATCGTCAGGGGTAAACTCAAAAGGCTTAGGGGATATCAAAAATTGGCAAACATTTTTTATGGCATCGCATCTCTCATCTTCTGTTTGGGTCTTTTGTACATCTGGGGAGTTTTGTCCCTAGTCATAAGTGTAGCTGCCGCACTTGGGATCATAGGCGTGATTTTCGGGTTTGCTCTTATCACCGTTTGGTTGGCGAATGCTATAGCCGGGGTGAGTCTCGTTTTTGATAAGCTCATACAGGTCGGTTCGAGAATTAAGATAGAAGGCACACAGGGGAGGATAGTCCAGATGTCCCTCACTTCAACTAGGCTCCTCACGGACGATGGAAAATTGCTGATAATCCCGAATAGCAGCTTTCGCACACGCCCCTATTTGATCATTAATACCCTAAGAAAGCCAAAGCAGCGGCGGCGATGAGTCTTCCCCTCGTGTCTACGAAAGTTCGACCGAGAAGTTAACGGGACCTTCCATAGAATTAATATATCCAGCAAGTGAGCTTTCTCGGGGGCGGGATCGATGAAGCTTCGGAGCCGAGAGGTCGTTTCTGGTCTTGAGGGTTTGCCCCGACGCGCGCTTCTGAAAGCCGTTGGTTTGACCGACGCCGAAATTGAGCGGCCGTTCGTCGCGATAGCAAACTCTTACAATAATGTGGTCCCAGGGCATCTGCACCTCCGGGAATTGGGGGAGGCAGCTGCAGCTGGCGTTCGCGCGGCTGGGGCGACACCTTTCGAGTTCAACACCATAGCAATCTGTGATGGGTTGGCGCAGGGGCACAGGGGCATGTGCTTCTCGCTCCCTTCGCGCGAGGTCGTGGCCGACAGCGTGGAGCTGATGCTTGAGGCCCATCGTTTCGATGCTGTGGTTGCAATCTCGAGTTGTGACAAAATCGTCCCTGGAATGCTAATGGCCCTCGCGCGAGTCAACATCCCCGCGATCATGGTCACCGGCGGCCCGATGATGCCGGGAGAGTGGCGGCAGCAACGTTTGGACATCATAAGTGCATTCGAAGCGGTTGGAGCGGTCAAGGCAGGCAAGCTCAGTGAGCGCGAGGCGATGGAGATAGAGGATCATTGTTGCCCGGGTTGCGGCTCATGCGCGGGCCTGTTCACAGCTAACACCATGGCATGCCTAACCGAGGCACTTGGAATGTCGTTGCCAAACATGGGGACCGCCCACGCCGTCGATGCGAAGAAGCGGATGCTGGCGGAGCAAAGCGGTGTACAGGTCGTCAAGTTGTTGCGGCAGGGCGTAACCCCCAGCAGGATATTGACGCGTACGGCTTTCGAGAACGCGATCACCGTCGACATGGCTATAGGCGGCTCGACCAACACGGTGCTCCACTTGCCGGCTATTGCTCATGAGACAGGGGTAACTCTCTCCTTGGACACATTCGATCGACTCAGCCGGCGCACCCCTCATATTTGCAACTTGCGACCGGAGGGTAGCCACACTATGCTCGACCTCGAGCGTGCAGGCGGCGTACCCTCTGTGATGAAGCGGCTCGGCAGGTTGATCCGGGGAAGCCCGCTCACCGTCACCGGTCGCCGAGTCCGCGAGAATTTGAAGTTCGTAAGGTTCAATGGTTCAGACGTGATCAGGCCATTGAATAAACCGTATCACCGCGAGGGGGGCATAGCGATTCTCTACGGCAGCCTCGCACCCGGGGGTGCGGTGGTCAAATATGCAGGGGTGAGGCCGCGCATGCTCCACCACCGTGGGCCAGCTAGGGTGTTTAATCGGGAGGAGGATGCGGTCAAGGCAATCTTGGGGGGTCGAATTAAACCCGGTGATGTGGTCTTGATTCGATACGAAGGGCCGAAGGGTGGCCCGGGGATGCGGGAGATGCTCGCCCCGACCGCCTCCATAGCTGGAATGGGCTTGCTCGAATCGGTTGCACTCGTGACGGACGGGCGCTTCTCTGGAGGGACGCGTGGTGCTTGCGTCGGCCACATCTCACCGGAGGCAGCCGAGGGCGGCCCGATAGCCGTGGTGCACGAGGGTGATAAAATTTCGCTTGATATCAAGAAGCGCAAACTTGAGCTACTCGTGCCAGACTCGGAGCTCAAGGTAAGGCTGGCTCGCTTCAAACCACCTGAGCCCCGCGCCAAGAAAGGTTATCTGGAATTTTATCAACGCGTTGTGAGCTCTGCAGCTGAGGGTGCCATCCGCAGGTGATACAGTGGGCATGACCATAGCTGAGAAAATCCTAGCCCGAGCTTCAGGCCGTAAAAGGGTTAGCCCGGGAGAAATTGTTGAAGGGTCCATAGATGTGGCGATGACCCACGATATCGAAGGCCCGATGGTCGTGGAGGGCTTGCGCAAGCTCGGCACCAAGAAGGTCTGGGATCCTAACAAGATCGTCATCGTTTTCGACCATCAGGTTCCAGCGAACTCGATCGACGCGGCACTGAATCACATCATGCTTCGCGAGTTTGCGATCGAGCAAACAATCCCAGATTTTTACGATGTCTTTGAAGGGATATGCCATGAGGTTTTACCCGAAAAGGGCTTCGCGCTACCGGGGCGCCTTATCGTAGGCACCGATTCCCACACCACCACCTACGGCGCATTCGGGTGCTTCGCTACCGGCATAGGCTCTACAGACATGGTTGCGGTCTTCACTAGGGGAGAGCTTTGGTTCCGCGTGCCCGAAAGCGTTAGGATGACAATTGAAGGCAGGCTGCCGAAACGCGTCATGTCAAAGGATCTAATATTGAAGATAATCGGTGAAGTCGGAGCGGATGGCGAGACCTATCGCTCGGTCGAATTTGTTGGGGCAGGCATGCGTAATATAGACATGGCGGGAAGGATGACGATGTGCAACATGGGGGTTGAGATGGGGGCAAAAGCTGCGATCATACCTCCCGATGGTCTGACGACAAGATATCTCAGGGGCAGGGCGAGAGAATCTTACAACCCCGTATACGCCGATCGGGATGCCGCATATGTTGAGGAACGCTCTTTCGATGTGGGAAAGCTCGAGCCGCAGGTGGCGCGTCCACACAGCGTTGATAACGTAGGGGCGGTGGGTGAAGTCGAAGGCATAGAAATTGATCAAGCATTTCTCGGCAGTTGCACAAATGGCAGATTTGAGGATTTGGTGGAGGCAGCCAAGATTGTAAGAGGCAGGCAAATTTCGAGAAGGGTAAGAATGTTGGTCGTGCCGGCCTCGAGAGAAGTGTACCTGAAGGCGCTTGATCGTGGCATCCTCGCCATTTTTGCCAGAGCTGGTGCACTCATTGAGGCTCCTTCCTGCGCGGCTTGTTTGGGTGGGCACGTCGGCGTCCTCGGTCCAGGTGAGGTTTGCATTTCGTCTTCAAACCGCAATTTCAGGGGGCGCATGGGGAGCCCAAAGGGGAAAATTTACTTGGCCTCCCCCACAACGGTTGCCGCATCCGCGCTAGAGGGGAAGATAGCTGACCCGAGGGACTTATGATGGCCCGCGCTTGGGTTTTTGGGGATAACGTTGATACGGACCAAATCATCGCGGGGCGTTATCTGGTAAAGCTTGACCCCCGCGAACTCGCCAAACATGTTATGGAAGCGGCGGACCCCAAGTTCGCGTCAAAAGTCCGCAAGGGTGATATAATAATCGCGGGGCGCAACTTTGGGTGTGGCTCCAGTCGCGAGCGAGCTCCCCTCGCTTTGAAGACTGCGGGCATTTCAGCGATCGTGGCCGAGTCATTTGCCCGAATATTTTACCGCAATGCCATCAATCGAGGCCTGCCGGTGTTGACCAGCGCCGGCGTGCGAAGGGGGTTCAAAACAGGTGATAAAGTCAGAGTTGACGTGCTAGGGGGCAAAGTGCGTAATTTAAGCACGGGAAGGACTTTTAAGGTCGAACCGCTACCAGATTTCATCCTCACCATACTTCGCGCTGGGGGCCTGCTCCCCTACTTGAAGCGATTTATCGGTAAAACATCTCAGCAGTCGAGCTTGTAAAATTCTGGAGTTAACTTCAAGTCTGATTTAATCACAAACATAACTATAAGAAGGCGAAAAAGTTGTTATAACCTCAGGAGCGGAAAGCATGAAGGTCGAGGACTTCAAAGGCATGGAAAAGAGAAGGAATGAGTATTTGTCCAAGATAAGGCAGCTCTCTTTTCTGGAGTTTAATCAGAAAAAGTGGGAAGAACTGAGAAAACTTGTCTACAAAGTGGTTCCCCTCGACGTGGATGTAGTTATCGATGACACGACGTTGAGGGAAGGAATTCAGATGGCGGGGATAGTCAGCCCCCACCCCTCGGATTCGTGCAGAATAGCTTGCTTACTTCGGGACATCGGAGTCGAGAGGCTCGAGGTCCTGGCCTACACGAAGTCAGACCAAGAGGCGATAAAGCGGATGAGAGACGAGAACCTAGGAGAAATCTTAGCTGCTTGGTCCAGGGCGGCAAAGGAGGACATAGATCTTGCGCTGAAACTAGATTTTGAGCAGATCGGCATCTCCCATCCAGTCTCATACATTCACTTTGAGAAGTGGGCCGATAAACCTCTGGAGGAACTTTTCGCGAGGATCACCGAGGCGGTGGAATATGCAAAGGACCACGGTTTGGCCATATTCGTGCACGGTGAGGACAGCACCCGCGCGGACTGGGAGTTCGAGAAGGCATTCATAAACGCAGTGGCAGATGCGGGGGCGAGCGTGTACAGGATCTGCGACACCGTCGGATGCGGCGTGTCAGACCTCAAGGCCCCTCTGCCGCATGGAATCCCGGCGAAGGTTGCACATATCAAAAATGAAACGAAGATACCAAGCGTCGAAATCCACACCCACGATGACCTCGGCAACGCCGTGGAAAATACGATGGCGGCGATCAGGGCGGCATCTGGGCTCTATGACAAGGTATACGCGAGCACGACCTTTCTAGGGATAGGGGACCGGGCCGGGGGCGCCGAGACGGAGAAAGTCATCTTGAACTGTTACCTCCACCATGGCATCGACAAGTGGAACTTAACCCTCCTGCGAGAGCTAGCCACGTTCATAGCCTCCTCCACAAACTACCACCTACCAATAAACAAAGCGATTGTCGGCGACTCCGCGTTTGCGCACGAGTCGGGCATACACGTCCATGGAATAAGAAGCCTTCCGCTTACCTACGAGATTTTCCCCCCGGAACTTGTGGGACACGAGAGGACGATCGTGGTCGGGATGCGCTCCGGAAAGCATGGGGTGAAGCTGAAGCTGGAGGAGATCCTAAAACGCGGGGTGGACGAAAATGACCCCAGGCTCGCGCAATTTGTGGAGTTGATCAAGAAAAAATTTGTCGAGGGGAGGAGGAGGTATCCCATAGGTGAAGATGAGTTCAGGCATCTAGCCCGCAAAGTAGGTTTCTATGAGGTATGAGATTCATGTTTTCGGGTAAAGAGAGTGGATTTTAACTTTTATATTTTCTCAGCACTCACACAGCGACACACCCAGTGAAAAGAACCATACTAGATTGGGAAAAATAGCTTCAATTGTTCCAATATTTCATGCGAGAGTTTAAGAAGCATACGAGAAAAATAGCATCTGAGGTTTGTCATGCGCAAAGTCACGTTAATTCCTGGGGATGGGGTAGGCCCGGAAGTCATTGCAGCGGCGAGGAAATGCATCGAGGCTACAGGAGTTAAAATCAAGTGGGAGGAGATTCAAGCTGGCGCAGGAATCATAGAAAAATCCGGAACACCCCTTCCAGAAGAGGTCATCGAATCCATACGCAAAAATAAAGTTGCCCTAAAGGGACCGATAACCACACCAGTGGGGTCAGGGTTCCGCAGCGTCAATGTAGCTCTAAGGAAAGCACTCGATCTATACGCATGCTTGAGACCATGCAAGTGGTACCCGGGAGTGCGCTCGAGGTACTCAAACATAGATCTCGTGGTCGTGAGGGAGAACACCGAGGACCTCTATGCGGGAATAGAATTCGCAGAGGGGCTTCCGGGAACCCAGGAATTTATCGAATTTGTGAGGGAAAAGAAAAAAGCTGAAGTTAGGCGTGACGCGGGAATAAGTCTGAAGCCGATCTCTCGCTTCGCGTCCGAGCGAATCGTACGCTTCGCTTTCAATTATGCAAAGAAAAACGGGCGCAAGAAGGTCACCGCCGTGCACAAAGCCAACATAATGAAATATTCGGACGGCATTTTTCTGGAGTCCGCCCGAAAGGTAGCACAAGAGTTTCCCGGAATAGCATTTGAGGAACGAATCGTAGACAACATGTGCATGCAACTTGTGCAGAAACCCCATTTGTACGATATGATAGTCGCGCCGAATGTGTATGGCGACATACTCTCGGACCTCTGTGCGGGCTTGGTTGGAGGGTTGGGCGTGGCACCGGGGGCGAATATCGGCGAGAAAATTGCCGTTTTCGAACCGACTCACGGCAGCGCGCCAAAATATGCGGGGTTGAACAAGGTTAACCCCACCGCAGCGATCCTCTCGGGCGTGATGATGTTGCGGTATTTGGGCGAAGAAACGGCAGCGAAAAAACTAGAGAGCGCAGTGGCAAGGGTAATCGCCCAAGGGAAATATGTGACCTACGATTTTAAAGAAGACCCCAAGGACCCCTCGGCTGTGAGCACAAAAGAGATGGCGGAAGCAATAGTGCGGGCATTGTAAAGAACCAAGTCATCAACTGCCTGGGTCACGGAAACAATATCGTGATTGAAGAGAGCCCAGTGAAGAACAGGAAGACGATGGAGGAGGGTGCGAGTATAATTCGATCGATCTTCCTTGCTTGCTCCACAGCGGGCAACATGGCTTTCGAACACCTGACCCTCAACAGGGAGATAGTTGAGTATAGCAACGCAAACCAGGCGATGACTACTGTGGCAGTGCCGATGACTAGGTACCAGGGCATCCAAGCGCCGCCAACCAAATATGTGTTGACAAGGAAGGGCAGCGTCAGCAGGCCGAATATCGTCGCCGCGGCAAACCAGAATTTCACCCACAAAGTTATACCTAACACCTTCTTCACCTTCAGGACATGCCCCCTGATTACGCGCAGGGCATGAATGCGAAAAACCATTATGAACATGAGGGGTCCTGCAAGGTTCCAAGATGCTATGGCCCAGCCCCAGCCTTCGGGATCCGTCGGGAACGGTAGCCTCGGCAGGATGGTAAAAACTAGGGAGATGAAGAAACACGCGATTAGAACGATGGATGCGAGATGTGCAACGTCATTTCTCAACCTAAACCTTTGAGCTGCATCCATCATCGTCACCTCCGGCATTTAAGCTTAAGAACGCACGTAGATAAAAATAATTGCCTAGGTTGGTGGTCGTGTGAAACATAAAATTGCGGTCATCCCGGGCGACGGTATAGGCCCGGAGGTCATCCGAGAGGGGATAAAGGTCCTGAGCGCAGCGGCCGGGGCGACATCTGGGTTGGGCTTCGAGTTCGTCGAGTTCCCCTATGGAGCTGAGCACTACCTAAAGACCAAGGAACTCGTGCCCGAGGGAGGGCTAAAAAGGCTCTCAAAAATGGACGCGATTTACTTGGGCGCTCTGGGTGACCCCCGCGTGCCGACGGGTGTGCTCGAGCAAGGCGTTCTGCTCAAACTACGCTTCTACTTCGAACAGTACATCAACCTGCGCCCCGTTAAGCTCTATCCCGGGGTCCCCTGCCCGCTGGTGGGGAAGGGGCCGGAGCACGTGAACTTCTACGTGGTGCGGGAGAACACCGAGGACTTTTACGTCGCGATAGGTGGGCGGGCGAAGGGGAAATCAAAGGCCAAGCTGGATGTCCTCCGCTCTATTTACTCCGTGAAATTCGGGCTGGATATAGATGTCGACCGCGACGAGATAGCCTACCAGATAGGCGTGATCAGCCGAAAGGGGGCGGAACGGGCCATTCGCTATGCTTTCGAGCTGGCCCGCAGAAAGGGCAAGAAGCGCGTGACCTCTGTCGACAAGGCCAACGTTTTGACCCACATCTACAGCCTATGGCGTGAGGTCTTCGAGCGGGTGGCAAAGGATTACCCCGAGATCGAAACCGAATTCTCATTCGTTGACGCAATCACAATGTGGCTCGTGAAAAATCCGGAGTGGTACCAAGTTGTTGTTACGCCCAACATGTTCGGCGATATCATCACCGACCTCGGAGCCATGATTCAAGGTGGACTTGGGCTCGCTCCGGGAGGTAACATCAACCCCAAAGGGGTAAGCATGTTCGAGCCAATCCATGGTTCTGCACCTAGGCATGCAGGTAAAAACCGTGCGAACCCGCTTGC
>Ga0315308_1002160_pt1 | contig 11192 bp, 9 predicted proteins | sample TDP3_MG_FD_203078 | JGI IMG/M metagenome (GOLD analysis project Ga0315308, IMG submission 203078) | Freshwater sediment microbial communities from Lake Towuti, South Sulawesi, Indonesia - TDP3 | ecosystem: Environmental > Aquatic > Freshwater > Lake > Sediment | place: Indonesia: South Sulawesi...
CTTTGGGATAATGCGTTATGAACAACGGTTCGTTGCCGTAGATTTCCACTAGTATCTTTTCGTGCATGCTTCTGAGGTCGTCTCCCCATTTGACTCCGTAGCTGCTCAGCTTCTGCACTGCTTCTGTGTACGTCACTTTTTTGAATGGAGGCAACACGTTGATTCGTTGTTTGTCAATGCCGAGTAGCTCCATGTCTTCTTGGCGTGTTTTGAGCACTTCCTGTGTCATTGAGTCGATGACGTTTTCAATGTGCTGCATCAACTTTGTCAGGTTGCCGTCGAACTCGAGTTCGATCAGCGTGAACTCGGTTAGATGCCTTTCGTCCACTGACGGTTCAGCCCTGAAACTGGGACCGACGCACCAGACCTTTTTCAGGAAAGGCGTCAAAACTTCTAGGTAGAGTTGTCCGGTTTGAGCCAAGTAGCAGTTTTCTCCAAAGTGGTTAACCGCGAACATTGTGGCTATGTTTTCGCAGGCGCCTGTTGCTCTCGTCAGATGGGGCACAACGATTTCGGTGAAATCATTTGCGTCGAAGTATCTTCTTGCGCCGCGTAGTAGGCTGGCTTCTATTCGGGCTAAGGCTTGCATTTCAGGGGTTGAGAACAGTTTGCATCTGTGCTCTGTCGTTTTCAGTTTTTCTAGGTGTTGATTGGAAAGGAGTATGCTGGAAAGGTTTTCTTTTACGGCGAAAATTGGCTTTTGCAAAGCCCAAGCGGAATTGATTGTGCTGTTTTGCTTATAAGTTTTTTGTGAGTTTATTGAGATTTATCTTGTGCGTCTGCAGCCTCAGACTTGGAAACAACTTCTATAGTGGTTGAGGTTCGGGAGACGAGTTCCAGCAGGTTTGAGAAGCCCTTTTTGGCGTAGACGTTTTTCACTCTGATTCGGGTTCCAACCGAGAGTTCTTTTCCGAGTTCTGCCTGTTTTCGCCAGAGTGTCATTATAATTTTTCCGGTGTCGTCTGCCAGGTCGAGCGACGCCAGTAACACTCTCTCTTTCTGTGCCGTTGTGATTTCTCTAACGTTTGGGGTTGAGGCGACGGTTGCTTCAATGTTGAATGGTCCGCCCTCTCCCTTCAGGTCTGCTACTTTGCGTGTTGCTTCGCTTGGACCGACCGGCGTACATAGCGCTTGACCGTCTAGCTTTTCTATTTGTGTGGCGTTTTCAACGTGGAGTTCCAAGCCGCCGTTTGGCGTTTCCTTTATTCGACTGTTCATTATGCGTAGGCAGTCGCCCTGCTTCACGTCTCCTAGCTCGTCGACTCTTTCGTTCCAGAGGACGAGGGTTGTTTCGCCGGTTTCGTCTTTGAGGCGCAGTCGTCTAACCTTGCCCTGTGTTCCGTTTGGTCTTTTGAATTCCGACTGTGGCAAAACTTCGTTGACCAAGCCTACAACGTTGGCTCTCTTCTTCTTTGGCGTTAGGTTTTCAATTTTGTCGATGAAATCGGTGATTTGCGGATACTCGCTGTCAACCGCGTCTGGTGGTGAAGCCTCTAATTCTCCCTTTTTTCCGAGGTGTAGCTCGAGTTTTCCGTCTATGCCCTCACGCACGTAGGCGTGCAAGACTCTGACGATTTGGCCCTGCTGAATTTTTCCTTCTTTTACCGTGTGGATTTTGTCGTTCCATAAAACTAGTCTTAAAGAGCCTGTTCTGTCTGAGAGTAGCAGGCGGGCGACTTTGCCTTCGGTGAGGTCGGGGCGCGGGAAGGTTTGAATCGGATAGACGATGATGACTCTGCCGACAACGGTTACGTCGTTCAGGCCAGAGACTAAGTCTTTGACTGCGATTTCAGGGTGAAAGGCGTCTTTATCGCTTGGGATTTCGACGCCTAGATCGGATGCCACTAGGCGGGCTGCCACCTCGTCGAGGAAGTAGTCTTCGGCTGAGCGTTTTTTCTCGTAGATTTTTTTGAGCACGTCTTCTCGTGTGAGGTCGCGTCTGGCCATCAGAATCTGCTGAACTATCTGTTCTAAGTCCACTTTTTGGCGCCTAAAGTACTTCGCCGTTAAACTTTATTAATTTGATAGGCTCGGTAAGATTTAGACTTTTTAGGAGAATGGACGCAACAAAACAGACGACTCAAGCTCTTTCCGTAGAGAAGTACGAACCTTAGGAAATCGTTGAAGTCCACATCGCCGTCCCAATCTACATCGGTTGTTGGGTAAGGCGGATCCACGAAATGCTTCAAGTAGTCTGCTGCGAAGCGGAGAAAGTCGTTGTAGTCCACACGGCCGTCGCAGTCGATGTCGCAATCTACTGTTTGCGCTGTATTCGCGGGCGAGTATTTTTCAAAGCTTTGGTAATGCCTGGCATAGTAGCGGAGGTTTTTAGGTAGTTTCCCGCAAATATTAAGAAATCGTCGTAGTCAACGTCACCGTCGACGTCGAAGTCGGCCCCTGGATTGTAGTCTGGTTGTGCACTAGTTTTCAGGTAGGATGCGGCAAAAGCCAGAAAGTCGAAGTAATCAACGTCACCGTCTGGAGGAGTGCCAGGAACATCACCCTGTATGTCGCCGAAGAAGCACGAAAATGAGCATCCTGTTGTTCCAGTGTCATCGTAGTTGCTTGTCGTGCCGCAGAAATTGTCATCACCAAAGTTGGCGTCCGCGTCGCTAATGTCTAAACCGTTGCCACAAACCCTGTTGTGATATAAATCGTTGTTGTTGGCGGCACTGGTGAAGTACACACCTGTATTGGTGTTGCCTTCAACTATGTTGTTGTGCACGTAGTTTAGACCGGAGTCGTAGATGTAGATTCCACGATAGTTATTTGCTGCATGATTGAGCTGGATGACGTTGCTGTCAGAACCCGCATACGCACTTATTCCAGCCACGCTGTTGACTTCTGCGACATTATCTGTTATCGTATTGAAGTCGGAATTCTGAGTTAAGATTATTCCATACTGTGTGTTTAGGTTTGCTGTGTTGCCGATTATGTATCCATAGTTTGATCCCCATAGTCTTATTCCTGCGGCATTTGATCTTACATCGTTATTCAGTATGTTCCCGTCGTTGGCACCAGAAATGAAATCGATTGCAATGAAGTAGTTGTATATCTTGCAGTTTCTGATTATAACATTATCATATCCAATGTTCCTAATTCCATATCCAATGCCTGCGCTGACCGCGATGAGTTCCGCGCCCTGACAGTCCAGCTCCACACCATGTGCTCCGATTATTATAACTCCATTAGAACCAGCGTCTTGCAGATTGTATGTGTAAGGACACAACACTGTATCTCCACTTACGTACAAATCGTCTTCAGCTTTTCTGCATCCTGAACACTCAAAATCGCATCCCGATGTTTGGCCGTTATCTACATAGTTACTGGCAGCGTCACAATAATTCAGGTCTCCTGTATTGCTTAATCCAGTTAAGTCATCATATATATCCCTAACAGTGTTTGCGCAAACAGTGTTTCCGTTTATAAGGTTATTTGATGAGTCAGATAACATGTAGATTCCATAATCGTTTGATTCTATAAGGTTGCTTCCAACATTTGTGTAATTGGCATTAAATAGTCTGATTCCAAAATCATTTAAAGAGATCGTGTTGTCTGCAAAACCGTTGTATCTTGATCTGAGTACATGAACACCTGCATAACTATTTGACGTAATCTCGTTGTTGATCAGACTGTTATAATTCGCTTGCTCTGTCAGTATCACGCCTCTCTCGAAGTTTTGTATAACGCAGTTCTCCACGGTAACAAAGGAATGATCTAAAATGTAAATTCCAAAACCAGTGTCAGTAACTCCATCAAGAATTGTGTTATTGCAGGTTAAAGTTATGCTATTTGCCTGAACTCTTACCACTCCATCAGCGCCAGTATCCTGAATACTGTATGTTCCTGGGCAGAACACCAAATCTCTATATGCGTAGAGATTATCCTCCAGTCTTCTGCAGCCTGAACATTTAAAGTCGCAAGCATTCGGCTGTCCTGAATCAGCAAACTGATAGGCATCGTCACACATGTTTTCATCAGCTGTGTATGTGCTGCTTGGTGTGTAGAAATCCCATAAGTAGCCACACACTGTGTTGTTCTGAAATACTGTGTTATATGAGGTTGAGGAGTAGATTCCGTAGTCTATGGGGTGATTGACTATATTGTGGCGGAAATCATTGAAATCTGAAGCCAACAGATACACACTCCAACCATCATTGTTATCCAAGTCGTTGGACCAAACGTCATTACTGTCCGACTCGTAAAGGTAGATTCCCATGTTGGCACTATCTCTAACGTCGTTGAATTGGATAATGTTATTTTTAGAGAACCTGACGTCTATTCCTCTCGTGCCACTCAGCTGAATGTCGTTGTCCAGAATGAAGTTGTCATCAGCATAATATAGATAAATAGATTCATTATAGTTCTGGTGGAAGTAGCTTGTCTGAATAGTATTGTGATTAGAATGATAGAGATACACGCCTATTCTCAGGTTACTATCAAATTGTGAAACGTCTATAGTTGTGTAATTAGAATAACTTGAATAGATTCCATAGTAAACATTTCCGAGTATGCGGTCGTCAGTGATTTGTGTGTTTGTTGAATTATAGAGATAGATTCCATATTGATCATTGTACCAAATCCAGTTGTGTATAAGCCTGTTTCCAGTTGTTGACCTTATATCAAAACCGTGATACAGATTATCTCTTGAAGTACAATCTTGTATCCAGTTGTTGTCTGTGTCAATTCCCATGCCACTCCATCCATTGGTGTAAAAGTAATTTGCAGAGAAATCATTAGAATCTGAGGTCCCCTTCAGTTGAATGCCATGGTAGCCATTGAACCAAAAATTATTGTCTATGATGTCATTGTATTTTGATTTATCATGGAAATATAAACCATTCATCCCATTGTAAGTAACGTCATTGTATGAAATATTGTTCGACCAAGCATCATATAGATATATGCCATGAAACTCGTTTGAGTAAAACCAGTTGTCGATCAATGTATTGTAGTCTGCAACATCGTGCAGGTAAATTCCATTGGCAAAATCTCTCACTATACAGTTCTTTATTGTCACGTTATTGTAATCGATGTCGATTCCAACTCCCGAACCAGATCCTTGAATCGAATATCCTTGGCAGTCTAAAGTGATGTCGCTTGTGCCAATGATTAAGCCGTTTCCTGGGCATAGAAGGTTATTAGTCAATATTGTGTTTGAAGTTATTGTCTCTCCGCAGCTTTTCGTATCTGGCTGTGCATAGTAGGCAAGGCCTTCAATATCACATTCACCGTAACCAACCTTGAAGAAACCGTCTCCATCGGGTCCCCAAGTGGCACCCCAACTGTTCTTGACGATCCAGTAGCCGCCAACATCATCGTACCCAACAATAACTACTACATGGTTAACACCAGTGTCATCTGTGCATCTGTAAACATTATTAGCGTCAAAATAACCACCGAAGCTGGCAAGGATTCCCATAGTAACCGAAAGAGGCCCATACGAAACAATCTTATCTTTCATAGCCGCTAAATCGCCTGCGGGAATCTGAGCATAAGATTCTATTTTTGTCAATCTTTTCTGCCAATCTGCACATCTGTCAGAACAAGTTGCATCGCTACACTGGCCTCCAGTTCGATAGTTACACCAGTTAGGAGCAGGAGATGCGTCACAAATTCCGTTAGTGCAATGACAACCATAGTCAACATATGGAAAACAAGCTTCATCTGGAATTCCATTATCCCTAATATACTGTAAAGCGTCGTAATGCCAACCGCCGCAACAGGTCCCGTCGGTAAAACAATCAGACACAAGAAACTCTTCTGATAAGTCCAAGTCAAGATCAGGATTCCCCGTATAAATATTGTATAACGCTTCTGTTACACCAATGGTAGAAAATGCCCAGCAAGAGCCGCATGGATTCTGATTCTTTACAGGAGTTATCCAATTTTCTCCGCCATAGTTTCTCCAATCAAAAGAGGAAGGCGCTTGCGGATCCGATGCCAAGTTGTCATCGCTTTTGTTACTCTCTGAATCATTTGTGCTGATGCTTCCCATCACAGCTTTTTCATTTAAGCTAAACAGATCAGTAACGGTGCCAACCTCTTCTCCTTTATAGGTACAAACAGCATATTCTTGTGAGAAAGGATTCTTGCCATCAGTCTTTGTTATCAAATCATATCCTTGTTTAGCACAATAGGAATATTCTTGCCCACACTTTCCCGCCAAGAATTTCCATTCGTCGCATTCGCTATTATCAGGAAATCTACAGATCCCATTCTGTCCTTCTGCTGTGTCAACTGTTTTGTATTCATATCCCAGTTCAATACAGTAAATGGCTGCTGGATTTGCCGTTCCAGGATCCTTTCCATCACAGCCTCCAGAATCTTTTGTTTCGTCTTCTGACGCCTTTTCCATAACCTCATTTACAGTTTCATCACCATACAGCTTAGCCCTTTCTTCTAATTCTGCGAGCTCTTCAGCGGTTAATTCTCTTGTTCTCTCTGGCGTGATTATAGAGTCTCGCCTAGGTTGCGCGGGTTCATTAGGTCGCCCACACGCACCATCACTTGTGTCGCACAACATTCCAGTGTCGACATGAGTTGAGGCTATGTCAGGCGCATGCGTGGATGGAAACTCACTTGTGGCCAATTCTGTGTCGGGTTCAGCCGCATTCGCAACAACGTTCGTTATCGTATTTCCAAGCAACTGAGGAAATGCGAAAATGCTGAGAAGTAGTAACGCGGCTAAGAACATCGTCTTTGATAGCAGCTTAACTCTTGTTTGGTGTATTCTCAGAAACGAGTAAGCAATGTAGAAAGACAAAATGAACAACACTGGTGGAAGAATAACTTTGCAAGAGCTTAGGAACATGCGAATCAGCCAAATCAGCTCCGAAGTGGGAATAACGAAAATTCCCAGTACAGTTATTGTAAGCCCACCAATCAGACGCAAAGGCCTTTTGTTTCTTTCATTCCACTCAGTAGCTTTCTTAAGAGAGAAGCAACCAAAATAGAGAAACAGAGAAATCAATAACAAAGGCATTATGAAGAGTAAGTTATAGTACAAGAGCGTTGGAATCGTTTGAAGCCTAGTCGCAGTATCCGCCAATTGCCCAAGAATGAACAAATAAGGTCCGCCTGTACAGGGCAACTCGAAACAACAAATGACAAAACCTATCAGAAACGCTCCAACCGGAGTTGTCACACCCTTAATCATCCGGTTGACCAATGGTCTCAATGAACGAGGAACTTCCATCGCAAAACCGCCACCACCGTGCCAGAAATAATCCTTAAGGTAAAGAATTCCAGCCAGAATGGCAATCAGTCCAGCAACAACGCCAAACGCTGAAGAAAGCCCAGTAATTCCTAATACACCAAGCAAGCCTAATCCAAACAAAGTGTAAGTTAAGAACACCGAAAACGTGAAGGCTAAACCTACTTTCAATGCTCTGTTCCTTCGATCTTGAACAAGTGGCCGCACTCCGACCAAGAACAGCAAGACCGCCAACGAACAAGGACTAACCGAATCGACCAACGCGGCAATGGTTACAGTCGCTACGGAAAGGCACTCAGAGTTTCCGGCCGATTTACTACAAGCATTTTCCTCAACCAAATCCTTTGGTGTATCCACCTCAAAATCAGATGTGTGTACAATCAATGAATCCTGCTCTATCAATTCGCTGATGACTTCTTCAAATCTACTTAAGATTGGCGCATCTCCGACAAGATATGAGTTTGAGACGAAAACGGCTGGGATACCTCTTTGGTCGGTTGGCACCGCGTACATATCAAAATATTGGTTAAGTAGTGCAACATTGTTCCTTTGTTGATAAATCTCATATTTGTGAACTATCAGAGAATGTCCCTGTTCAATTTGGTTGATGAACGGCTCAACTCTTTTGCAGTGGGGGCATCCCTGGCCATAGAAATAATAGGCAACAACTTCTTTCTCACCTGAAGAAGCAGAGTCGCCTCCATCACTCTTAAGAGAAGAGCGAGTCTCTCCTTCAATCATAAATGACGCAGCAAACAAAACAGCGAAAAACATCAATAGGACTAATGCTTTCTCCCGCACAATCTCCCCCTCAGAGCCGTAGGTATCCACATCTTCTCCTTATAATATTTGCGCACGCCCAAAGCATTGTATATAAAGAATGTTGCAAAGACTTGTTTTATTGATGAACCTATTTAAGACAATATACACTTACGTTCTATTCCCTCTTTCTCCCAGTATCGTAAACTCCATTCTTTAGGCCACCACTGCCATGGTTCAGGCACGTAGGGAATCCAAGTCAGAGAGATTAAGGATAGAAAGGAACAAGCAGGAAGTTTCATGAGGAGCGGGCGGTTTATCTTAGTCTGTAGTGATTCTATAGGCAGGAAGGGGCGTTCATGGCTGACCAGTTGCTGTGGAGCTTGGGTGTAACGTTGATTCTCCTGGGTTTTGCGGTTTCCTTCATAGCTGTGCTCCTGCTTGTTCTTTCCGGTGTGAAAGGCGGGAAGGGCAGGGTTAAGGGTGGAGGCGCTGTTATTATCGGGCCTATTCCTATAATTTTTGGTACAGACAAGGAGTCGGTGAAATTTATCCTCGTCTTGTCTATTATTCTCGTCGTCTTGCTCTTGATCTTGACTGTGTTTTGGTCGAATTTTCTTGGGTGAGAAGAGGATTAGCCATTGCAGGTTGAGAAGTGCGACATCTGCGGGAACCTCACAGCGGCTCTGCAAACGTGCAGGCTTTGCAAACGACGGGTTTGTGAGGAGCACTTTAAGCCTCAAGAGGGGATGTGCTCGCAGTGCTACAGTCGTTTAGGTTTGGGGACACAAGCCTCAGAGGGAGCCTTGTTGTCTGCAATTCCTTTGAGGTTGTTTCTTGTGGGTTTCCTCTTGATGTTTGTGGGAATCGTCGTTTTGATTGTTGCCTCCGTGCTTCAAGGAGGTACAAGCTTCAGCGTCGGTTCGGTAGTCTACATTGGTCCGATTCCGATTATCTTGGGTGCGGGGCCTTACTCGTTTTTCACTATTTTATTAGCTGTCGTGTTAACTATGATTGGGTTCGTTGTGTTTTTTTGGATGCGGAAACAGGCGTCTAGAACTTAGGTTTTGGGTTTGGATGGTTTGGGCGCTGTTGTTGTGGCCTCTGTTGTTTCTTCTCTTCCGTATATCATGTATAGAAAAGCTAGGACGAGGATGATGAAGGTGAGCACTATTAGGAATGTCATGACTACGTTTTCGAAGTATGCTTTTACATCCGTCGACATGTTTTCGTCACTTTTTCTTTCATTAATTGAATGGGGAGACTATTTAAACAGTACCGTTTTTGTCTTCTAGCTCTTTCTTTTTCGAGGGTGGTCGTTCCTCCGGGGCTTTCCACTCTCGGATCAGTATGTCGAAGAATTGGTCGTCGTCTTCGAATTTGTCGAATTGTCCTGTTGCCTCTGCCAGTTTCTGGGCGATTATGTGGTAGCAGATGTGTCCGTGGTCGAATTGGTAGTAGAAGTCGTCGCATGAGCAGTAGTCGATTGATGGCATGATTAGGTAGTCGCGTTCTTTGCCCACGACTATCCAGACGACTCGTCCGCTGGGTTGAAAAACGTATTTTTTGATTCGGCTCTCGCTTAGGGCTTCGAGCGCCTTTTGAACGCGTTGGCCAAACTTTGCTTCGAGCAAGCCTATGTGTGTGTCGGAAACAGTGCCCTCTGCGCAGATGGCTTGGCATATGCCTTTGAGCGCGTCTGCTTCCGACGCTTTGTCCATTTTTTGAAGCGTCCCTACTTGCCAGTTATCTTCTGTGCGACTGTTCTGCCCAGTTTGCGGCATTCGTCTAGTTTGGCTTGGTTGGGTTCGTACAGGCTGGTGACGGCTGGTTCGACGAGTTTCATGCCGAATCTGTTCTTTAGGATTTCTTTGATTTGTTCGGGTGCTTCGCCGCTCCAGCCGTATGAGCCGAAGACTGCGCCTACTTTGTCTTGTAGGTTTACGTTTGCTTTGGCAGCTTCCTCCATCACCTGTTTTATGGGCAGTGTTATTTCATGGTAGTATGTGGGTGAACCGAAGATTATGGCAGTCGATCCCGCCAGTTCCTCTGGACGCGCATAATATTTCAATTCAACCTCCACGCCGGGTACTGAGCGGGCTCCTTCAGCAACCGCCTCAGCCATCTTCTCAGTGTTGCCAGTCTGACTATCATAGAGTATGAGTAGTTTAGCCATTACATTAGTCTCCTTCTTGCCTTCTCTTCTATTGAGTTCATAATCTTTAAGATTACTATTCTTTGGTGACTGGGAGCAGAGTCAACCAGAGAAACATGGCAGCAACCATCGTATGGTTCGCTACGTCAGTGTTTTCGGCGAGTGTTTTGAGTTGCTTGATGCGGAGTCAAAATCATGATGGGAGAGACGTAAGGAATATATTGCGATATCAGAAACAGATCGCTTGCAAAGTGGTTAATTATGGCAGACAGAGCAAAGTTCATTCTGTTCTCGCTAGGGTTGGCGGTAGCTGTGGGTTCCTCGGTCACGTCTTTCTATTTCTTGTACTCAAGTGTGCTTGGACAGCGAAGTACTGTATATGAACCGAACCCCGCATTAGCATTTATAGAAATGATGTTTTTAGTATTGGCCATAGGGACCTGTGTAGCCGCGTCAGAAGTGTATTACAGGTATTTGGAGATCCAGAAATCTGTTTATGCGAGTAGAATCGAATCGCGAGAGAATTAACAGTCGCACCTGCTATTCGTTTGTCGATTCTTGTTTTTTGAAGTTAAGCAGGATCATTCCTTTTAGGCATTCGTTTTTGATTGTTTCATAGTTAGCTGAGTGCATTATGCCTTCTAGGAATTTCGTGAATGCTTCTGTGCTTTCCATTGTGAAGTAGGGGGATACGCATTTGACGCTGACATTTTCTCCTTGTGTAGTTATGGAGAAATCGCTTACGTTCCATGCGCATTTCTTCATGAGTTTCTCGAATGTTTGAAACCAGCTTTCGGTCTGTGATTTGATTGATAGGTATTTTCCATACCACAAACCACAATCGTACCACCATTGGAGTAGGTCTTCTTTGTCTGTCTCATAGCATTTTTTTGTCAAGTTGTTTAGGAGGTCTATCGGTATGATTACCGCTCCTCTATCTTTCTCGAGTTTCATAAGCTTGTAAAATTCAAGAAGCTCTGGAGGGCTTGTTTGCATTTCATAGGCTTTTAGCGCTTGCTCAAGAACTTCATTCGTGAAAGCGAACACGGTTTTGCCTTCCTT
>Ga0315308_1002161_pt1 | contig 11183 bp, 11 predicted proteins | sample TDP3_MG_FD_203078 | JGI IMG/M metagenome (GOLD analysis project Ga0315308, IMG submission 203078) | Freshwater sediment microbial communities from Lake Towuti, South Sulawesi, Indonesia - TDP3 | ecosystem: Environmental > Aquatic > Freshwater > Lake > Sediment | place: Indonesia: South Sulawesi...
ACTGGAACTTCAAGGGCAAAATAAAGTGTGAAAAGTGTGGGGCAGAAGCCGAAGTTGAAATCAAAAACGGCAAAGTAATCTACGCAAAAAAAGGAGCAAAGCGTTAACAAGACTTGCCTTAAAATGGGTTCCACCGTCAGAATTATAGCCTTTTCAAACAGTAACTTAGTGCTGAAGACAACAATTCACTGGAGCCTAACTGTTTGGAGACTGTTCCTTCCATCTGCGCCTATTGCGGCTGTGGCTGTCGCCTCCTGTTTCAAGTTGAAAACGGCAGAATAGTGAAAGTTGTTCCTGACCGCTCGGATGATGCTAGCGAGGGAATAGCCTGCATCAAAGGCTTGACCATACACGAGTCTGTTGGCAGCGGTGAGGGCAGAATTCTGCAGCCACTTCTGCGGGAAGATAAAGACGCCCAATTTAAAGAAGTTACGTGGGACGAGGCTTACAAGTTCATTTACGAACGCACAAAAGACTTGGCGCCCAGCGAGGTGTTCATCAACGCTTCGGGCAAGATAACAAACGAAGACTGCTTTGTCACGCAGAAGTTTGCTCGAATAGCTTACCAAACCAACAACGTAGACGCTTGCTGCGCCCGACTCTGCCACGTCACGACTGTTCAAGGCTTAGAGAACTGTTTCGGCAGCAGAGCGGCTTTCTCCAAAATGGACGACGTCTACGGCGTTGACTGCCTCTTCATCATCGGCTCTAACCCAGCCTCAAACTATCCGGTGCTACATAACCGCATATTAAAAGCTAAACGCAAGGGAATGAAAGTTGTTTCAAGTCAAGCTGTTTACAACGTCACAGCAAAGTTTTCCGACATTTCACTGCTCATCTACCCTGGAACAGAACTTATCCTACTAAACGGCATAATGAACGCATTGATTCATCAAGGCACATACGACAAGTCAGCCGAGCAAGTGGAGGGATTCAAAAGGCTGAGACACGTGGTCGAACTGTATTCCATCGACTTCGTGCGCCATGCCTGCGGCGTCGACCTTGAACAACTCAACCAATTAATCGAGCACATAGCAAAAGCCAAATCATTGGGCATAATCCACGGCATGGGCTTGACCCAACACGTGACCGGGTCAGAAAACGTCCACGCCCTATTAAACCTGATGATTCTCAAGAACGCTCAACTGCTGTCTCTCAGGGGAGAAATAAACGTTCAAGGCGTGGGCGACATGGGATGCTTGCCCGACCGCTTGCCCACGGGTCCCCTCGCCACTGCACCGCTCCTTGCAGACCATTGGGGCGTAGAATTGCCTCTCGGAAAGGGCAAAACCATTGTTGAAGCCTTCCTGATTTCACCGACCAAAGCCGCTTTCATATCGGGCATGAACGCGGCTCTCTCCTTGCCCAACCTGAGCGTGGCTCATAGGAATCTGCGCAGCATGTTTGTGGTTGTCCTCGACCATTATTACAATTTGACATGCACCTTCGCCGACGTGGTGCTTCCCACGCCCATACTCTTCGAAAGAACTGGAACCATAACAAACGGTGAAAGAAGAGTAAGGCTGGTGAGAAAGGTTGTAGACGCTTGCGGAAAGTGCAAGCCCGAGTGGCAAGTCTTTAAAGACCTTTCAAAATTTTTCAGATGCGAGAAACACTTCAGTTACACTGACCCAGAAGAAATCACTCGAGAAATCGTTGCTGTGGTTCCAGCTTACAGCCGAATCGATGTTGTCAGCGTTTACGACGGCGCAGACGCTTGGCCCGAGAAGCGCATGTTCTTCAAGAGGTTCATGCCCGAACACTTTGAAGGCGTGGAAGACATCCGCAGCGACAAGTATCCATTAATCCTTACGTCTTTCAGGTCGCAACACCACTTCTTAACGGGTGAGATGACTAACAAGTCAAAGACGCTCATGGGCTTTCGTGAAGGACCCTACTGTTACCTCAGCTCAATGGACGCCCAACGCTTGGGCATAGCGGCAGGTGACACGGTTGAGGTTGCTAGCAACTCGGGAAGCATAACGTGCAAGGCTGAGATAGACGAGGGCATTCCCATGGGCAGGGTGGGCATGCACTTCCACTTTGAACAACTTTTAGTCAACAAGTTGTTTCCAACCCAGTTTGACGAGAAAACCTTCACACCAAACTACAAAATGGTAGCAGTCAGCGTAAAAAAAATAACCCAAACTCCGCCAACAAATCAACAGCGAAGAAGCTCTAAAGGTGGTTTAGCGAAAGCATGTTCAGAACGAAGCTAATAGTCGGTTGGGTGCACTTTTAGTCCTAGGATTATAGCAAATTGTTTGGGCGTTTTGTGTTCTTCTATGCCTTGGAAGTGTTTATCGTATGAGACGAGGTACTTTACGCCCAGTTCCCTAGTCGCCGTTAATTGCTCCAAATCTTTGTCATTAATTAGATTGGCATATTTAGGGAAATAATCTTTCAGTTGATGATTAAAGACGATCTTGCATGTAGTGAATAAGTAGATGCGGTATTGGTCAGCCAGTTTTTTCGTGTATTGTTTCTTAAAGTGTCGGTAAACTTCTTTGAATGTTGATTCTGTGATTATGGCTTCGTATCGATTTTGGTTTAAGGCGTTGATGATGAGGTGAGTGTTTGATTTTGGAGTTTCAAAGGCGTATATGAAAACATTTGTGTCAAGTAAGGCTCTGAGTCTAAGGCTTCTGCTCAAGGCGTTGCAATTCCTTCTCGAGGTGTCGAGGACTGATGCCTCTTCTTTTGTGGGCTTTGATTCGTCTCCACAAGTCTTCTCTGTTCAACAATCCTGAATCGACAGCGTATTTCATGATAGCAGCCCGAATGGCCTCAGACTTAGAATTGAAAAGGCCCAGTCTGACCATTTCCTCAAGAAGTTCGGCTTCCAGCCCTCTAAACTTCAAGGTTAGAGTGGTGTCTTGCAAGCTGATATTCCTCAATCTTATAGTGATTTAATAGCTAATAAATGTTATTTTTAACAAATAATGATGCCCTACTTAAGGCGCGAGACAATTTGAAAATAATTTGAAAAATAATTTAAGAACAGACTTACCGCTTAGCAAAAATATTATTTCAGAGGTTAAGTGAAATCCCCCGAACAAAGGAGGATTAAAAAACTACAACATCTTACAAATCATTCAACAATAGTAACCTTAAAAATTCACGTCTACATAAAGAAAGGAAAAGAGGAGAACCAACTCAATGCCCAAACTACTTATATTATATGACAGTCAGACTGGTAACACTGAGAAGATGGCTGAGGCGGTGGCTGACGGTGCAAGGTCAGTCGCCAACATCGAGGTTGTTGTGAAATATTTCGCCAGACCCGAAGAACTAGCCGAGGCAGGAGCTATAATCTTTGGTTCACCAACCTATTACCACGACATGACCCTACCAATAAAACAGATGCTTGAAGAAGCCGCTCGAGCCAACATTCAACTGAAGGACAAGATAGGCGCAACCTTCGGCTCCTACGGATGGAGCGGGGAGGCTCCCAGACTCATCCTTGAAATCTTGAAGAACCGATTCGGCATGAAAACCATAGAGCCTGGACTCGCCGCACTCTATACACCCAATCAAGCCAAGCTCGAAGAGTGCCGAAAACTGGGCAAGACAGTTGCTGAAAAAATCTTGACTTAGCTGAGAGAAACGCTCAAATGAAGAAAACGCCTGAAGCCGACGTGCTCGAAGACATCTGCAAGATGGTTAAGTCAGATGGCAATGTTTCAGACGCACACGTTGCAAGACTGTCTGAGGTTTTTGGACAGCGCGTGTCTAAGGCTTTAGAAGCTTTGCAGGAAGGGCGAATAAAAAAGTATGTTTTCAAGCCCAGCGGCAGAGTTGTCTGGATTGTGGTGGGCAAGGGACGTGACTACCTCGTCATGCCTGCAATAGATTTTTGCTCCTGCTACGACTTTTACTTTCAGTTTGACCGAGGACACGTTTGTTACCACATTATTGCGCAGAAGTTGGCTGAGGCAACGGGCAGATTTGACGCGTTCGAGGATGACGACCAGTTCTACAACGTGTTAATAAAAGAGTGGAAGGCTCCTGAACAGAGAAAGCCCAAGAAGCAGACGACAGCAAGAGAAGGCGAAAGCTGAGAAAGATACTGCTTAAATAGGCATTGACGCTCAATTAAGGAGGAAAGTGAGTCTAATTGGCCATCGACACTGGAACATACTTTGAAACCGTGGTTGTAACCGCCTTAACAGTCGTGATTTTCTTCATTTTAGTGTTAGGCTTTCTCTACATGATATGGGGCAGGGGGGAAACCGCGCCCACAGAGACCAAACCCAAGCCCTAGTTCTACGCAGCCAGAAAAACACGATGAACCCAACAATTGTCAAAATTACAGCAAGCAGAAGGGCTAAAGAGGCGTGTGGACCCGCTCCTAAAACAATGGGAATCGGACCGATAAATACTATCAAACCAGCACTTACACTTGTATCTCCTTGCAGAACTGCAGCAGCAATCAAAAAAAGGACGCCTACACACATCAGAAAAAACCCTAGAACAAACAGTTTAAAGAGAACCTTAGACACTCAGGTTTCTTCAGGCATTGGCTAGCCCCTCTTCTTTTCACCTAAAAATGTTCGACCAAAGCACCGTCAAAACCAAGAGCAGCGCAACTAGAATAACAGATAAGACAAGGATGATTTTCACTGATTCCTTGTCTGTGCCAAAAATTATTGGGATTGGTCCAATTATAACGGCTCCTCCGCCTCGCACTTTTCCACCTTTACTTTTAAAGCCTCTTAGAACGAGCAAAAACACAGCGATAAACGCTATTGCAAAGCCTAGGAAAACAAGAGTTAAGCCAACGCTCCAGAGCAGCTGGTCACTCATAAACGATAGCACTCACCAAAAATCTGCAAGTAGATTTAAATAAAGTTTGACTGCGAATTATGTGGGCGCCTAAAGTGGACTTGGAGCAGATTGTTCAGCGGATTCTTCTAGCTCGGCGAGATCTCACCCGTGAAGAGGTGCTTAAACTCATTTATGAGAGGAAGCGTTCGGCTGAAGACTATCTCCTAGATGATGTGGCAGCCCGCATTGTCGCCGCTGAATTGGGCGTGGAGATTCCACACGAAGAAGAACCTTTCAGTTCTGAAATTTCTGCAGGTGACCTCGTTTCTGGCTTGAACGACGTGACCTTGACTGCTCGAGTCATTATTGTGTATCCGATTCAAACCTTTTCTAAACCCGACCTAACCGAAGGCAAAGTAGCACGTTTGCTGCTCGCTGACAAGAGTGGCACTTTGAGGCTGGTCCTCTGGAACGACAAAATAAGCCTAGTCGAAGCGAAAAAAGTCAAACAAGGCAATATCGTCCGAGTGTTGCACGGATACGTACGCGAAGGCTTAGACGGAAAACTAGAGTTGCATGTCGGACAGCGGGGAGACGTTCAAGTTTCACCCGCAGATGTAGTTGACAGCGACTACCCATCAATCGAGCAATTTATAGACAAGATAGGAAACCTAACTCAAAAAAGTAGGAAGACCAGCGTTTTAGGAGCAGTCTTCGACGTTTTCCCCGTGTCAGAATTCAAGAGGAAAGACGGGTCAACTGGCAAAATCAGACGACTTAGACTCAGAGACGAAACAGGCGAAGTCTCTCTGGTATTCTGGAACGAAAAGGTAGATGAGTTGGACGAGATAAAGAAAGGCGAGCAACTACGCATAATGAACGCCAGAGTCAAAACACAACCCGATGGTCGAATAGAATTACACGTTGAAAACACCACTCAAATTGAAAAATTGGTTGGCGAAGCGCTGTCACTATCCATGAGCCAAAACGAGGCAACACACAAGATAGCAGACTTGAAGGAAGAGGGCGGACCGTTCACGATTGAGGCAACGATTGCTACAACTCCCAACGTTAGAGAGGTCACAACGGTGCAGAAAGAGAAGGTGCTGGTGGCATCCTTCGACTTGATAGACGACACGGGAAAGATCAGGATGTCACTTTGGCGGAAACACGCAGAACTCGGAAAAGACTTGTCAGTTGGAACCCGAGTCAAGATAAAGAACGCCTACGCCAAGAGAGGTTTCTCAAACCTGCTGGAACTCGCCTCCCGAACCTCAACCATTATAGAAGTTGTTTCAAAGCCAACTGCGGCGTAAGAAGGGCTTGAAAAAGCATTTTAACCAAGCCAAAGACATTTCTAACCTGTGATGCCTCATGGACAGCTTATCAAACAAGCTGACGGTCAAACCGCTGAATTATGTTGCAAGTCTAGAGTCACCTATTGGCGTTTACCTTAGAAGAACCGTATTCAAAAAGGAAACTAAAGCTGACCCAACCTTAAAGAAAAAGCTGTATGAGAAAACGGTTGCCCACCAGTCACCAGATGGAAGCTGGAACCAACTGTTTGTTCACACCGCTAACAATCTTTGGAACCTTGCTCTTCTAGGTTGCGATGCAGAAGACGAAAGCGTCAAAAAAGGATTAGAATGGCTTCTCTCGATTCAGAGGCACCAGTACAGAGGCTATCCGGGCTTCTTTTACTCAAACAACAGAAAAGACGCAAGTGTGATGCGTTCAACGCTTTATGGAGAATTTGGACCAGGCTGCACGATTTTCCATCAAACAACCTACGCAATTCATTTGTTCCACACTTTCGGTTTTGACGACAACAGGCAAGTTCAAACAACCGTGAAATCGTATCTTCAGTTTTGGAGACCCAACTGGTGTGGCGCATGGTGCAACATCAACGTGTTGCGCATGTTAATTGAACATCCGTTAAGCAGAGAATCCAAACAGGTTGAGGACTGCTTGAAAAACTTAGCCAAGCGACAGAGCAAAACAGGAGCTTGGAAAGGCTTTCCTTTCTATCACACTCTTCACGCTTTGTCCAGAGCGCCTCAAGCTTCAGCAAAGAGGCAGATTAAAAGGGCTTTTCCATCGGTTGTTAAGAGGCAAAACAAAGATGGAAGTTGGGGTAGAAAAGAGCCAGAGACAGAAACCTTTTTGGTTCTGGACACCTTGAAAAACGCTCAAGCCATGTAAAAGAGCACATTCGGCTTCAAATACACAGGCTCTAAACGAGTCTTTTACCACTCTCTGCCTCTGCGCCTATTGGATCCTAAACAGAGCCACCAAATACGTGCTCGGAAGCAACAAAATGCGAGTAAGGACAATGTTCACAATGAAAAACAAATCGAAGCAAGATCTCAGAGGCTTCGGTCAGGAGGAAACGATATCAGTGTTATTCTTCAATGTAGAAGTAGTATTTGGATAGGAAGCTTGTGGACCTGTTGGTGGCTTCTACTGGGTCAGAGAATCTGTCGCCGAAGTGCTCTATCAGTTGAGCGTATATTTCCTCAATGCTGTCAATGGTTATCGCATTTAGAAAAGTGATCATTCTCCTTTCCCTCATTTAAACGTATATATGCAGACTTAATAAATGAGTTATTTCATCCAAAACAACGTTTCACCAAACCAAATATATCCAAAAACAAACTGCACCCATCAACTCGTAAAAACACATAAACATAGAACAATTTGAATCCAAATATAGGAGACCATCCCAACTAGCGCACACACATACCCACAATCACAGCTATCGGAACTCTTAATTCCGAAACCCTTTCATAATATGCGCTCTTCAAAATCACATCAAAGGGGACATCTCATGAAAACAAACCAATTTTCCCTTCCAGTTGACGAGTTGCCAAAAGAATGGTACAACATTCAGCCTGACTTGCCTGAGCCTTTGCCAATACCCAAGGAGCCAGAGGATGGAGTTTCTCGCATGGATTTCTTGAATAGAACAATGATACACGAATGCCTAAAGCAAGAGTTTTCTCCCATGCGTTGGGTTCCAATCCCAGACGAGGTACGTCAACTCTACACTCAAGTTGGGCGCCCACGACCATTGTACCGCGCTTTAAAGCTGGAGCAGCATCTCAAGCTGAAGAAAACAAGAATCTATTACAAGCGAGAAGACTTGTCGCCCACGGGTTCTCACAAGTCAAACACCGCTTTGGCACAGGCGTATTTCGCACTCAAGGAAGGCAAACACACTTTGGCAACAGAGACAGGTGCTGGACAGTGGGGCACAGCGCTCACTCATGCTGCCCGCTTGATGGGTTTAAAGTGTGTCGTCTTTTGGGTTCGCTCTGTTTACAACTGGAAGGTTGACAGACGCACCTTCATGCATTTGTTAGGTGCCACAGTGCACGCCTCACCCAGCAAAGAAACTGAAATCGGGAGAAAGCTGCTAAAAAAAGACGCCAAACATCACGGTTCGCTTGGAATAGCCGTTTCGGAAGGCTTGGAATACACCGAGAAACACGACGGAACAGTCTACAGTTTGGGCTCAGTTTTGAACCACGTGCTCATGCACCAGTCAATAATCGGATTAGAAGCCATCAAACAGTTTGAAATCGCCGACGACAAACCCGACCTTATAGTCGGTTGCTTAGGTGGAGGCTCCAACTTCGGCGGCATAGCATTACCCTTCGCTGGGGAGGTCTTGAAGAAAAAAAGAGAGTGCGAGTTTCTAGCGGCTCAGTCTGAAGCGGCTCCCAACTTGGTCAAGGGCAAGTATGAATATGATTTCGGAGACGTAGCCGAACACACCCCGCTCTTGAAAATGTACACTCTAGGGCACAAAACAGACATGCAACCCATTAAAGCAGACGGCTTGCGCTACCACGCAGCAGCACCACTGATAAGTGCTCTAAGGCATCATGGAACAGTGAAAGCCAAAGCTTACCCAGCTGACGAAAAGGCAATATTTGAAGCAGCGAGGACATTTCTCCAATGCGAAGGCTGGCTAATAGCGCCAGAATCAAGCTACGCTGTAAAGGCGACAATAGACGAGGCGTTGAAGAACGAGAAAACTGGCGAAGAGAAAGTCATATGCATGAACATAAGCGGACACGGATTCTTAGACATACCAGCCTACAGAGAAAAACTAGAAATATGAGTGAAGATCAAGCCTACAAGATATGAATTACCATAGAGAATTGTTTCATTAGGTTTATAACTGAATTTAACTGCATAATGAATGGGAAGGATTTCGAGATCACCGAAGATTCGCTCAATGGTTTCATTGGCTTCTATGGGTGCTGTTTTCCCGAAGCGCCAAGGTTGCGCTGATGGGGCGCGATGAAACAAATACCTTAGTTTAAAAAGGGAGAAATTGAAAAATGAGAATCAATATGAAAGCAATTGTTGCGTTGACCCTAATTCCTTGGATGTTACTGGCATCGTTCCCTGTGATTCAAGATGTTTCAGCCGTTGGCCTTACAACCTCTAACATGTTAATCAAGATTTTCTATGATCAGACGGCTGAGAGTTGGGCTTTGGAAACCGGCGACATTGACATGAACGATTGGCCTTTGACAAAAGACTTCATCAGCAAATGGACTGGAAGAACCGATATCACCATGCAGGAGTATTCAGCAATAGACATGTTCCAGATTGACATTAACAATCAATGGTGGCCCACCGGTTCAGAGGACCCAAGTCACAGCACTGCTGCTCCGAGAAACGTTTTCTACGACGGCAATCAGCCACGCCACAAGGCTGCCCTACACTTCAGGCGAGCTATCGCCCACCTAAGCGACAAAGATGCCTACGTCACGTACATGGGTGGGCAAGCCTACAAGATAGAAACTGAAGTGCCTGTTCCCGCCTTAGCAGGATACGTTGACTACACAACTCTAGAGAACGCAACAGCCGTGGCAGAGCGCGGTGACAATCCATTTGCCACAGGTTTCCTCTACAGATACAGCGTGGGCGCTGCCAAGAAGGAGCTTGAGCTAGGCGGCTTCGGCGACTACGACGGCGACGGCTACGTTGAATGGAACAAGAACTACCCAAGTGCTTGGAGAAACGCCTCGGATACTGAAGAATTGCCTAACATGAAGATGTGGATTCAAATCGACCATCCCTACAGACGATACGCAGCTGAAAGCCTCTACAACCAGATGACCGGGGCGGTGGTAACCGGTTTACCCGTCGGTTGGAGGATACCTCCAGCAGCAGCTACTGACGCACGAGGGTTAGATAAGGTTGTGACCGAAAGGTCGACGTTCTTCAACAACGTCATGGTTCTGTTCAAATACAACTTCTACACTGGCAACTGGGGAGACGACTTCGAACTCACATGGGATCCGGATTTCCTCTTTAACCTTTATCACTCAAGTATGGGACAGTACGCTTGGTGCCAGAACTATCCAGGCTTCAAGAACCATGAATTCGACACTGTTGTTGAGAAAGTGAAGTATGCACCAGATATGTCGTCCGTTCGTTTTGCTGTTATCAACGCTCAATGGCTCATGGCGAAATATGTTCCGGTGATACCACTCTGGTCTTCCAAGGGAGTGAAAGCCTTCAGAACAGGTTGGGAAGGCGTGGTTAACATGGCAGGCTATGGGGTAGATAATGGTTACTCGTTCATGTTGATGAATTGGGTAGATGGACCGGGAACAAGCAGACGAGGTCCAGACAACACTATTGTATATGGTTTCAAAAGTGACATATCCGCGCTGCATGTGGTCAGCTCGGATTGGGGTTGGGATTGGAAAGTTCTTAGACTGGTTTATGATAGCCTAATAGATGTTAATCCCTTTGATTTAAGTGAAGATGAAGGTGAGCTTTCTTCTGCTGGTCTATTTTCTTCACCTTGGAGGACTGGAACATGGAGCGCCAGTAGCTTAGCAACTGTCACCTTCAAGGTGCCAGATGGAGAGGAAGCGCGCAAGTGGCCAGATAGTCAACCCGTTACAACGGAGGATGTTAGGTTCAGTATCTTGATGCAAAAAGCTGCGGGTCCAGGCGTGGCATGGAATTACCCTTCAGTAATGGAAGTTGATCACGTTGAAACATATGCTGAAAATCCAGATTTGCGCCCAAACGAAGTTAAAGTGTATTTTGGGGTTCAAGGGGTTTGGGCGTTACACTGGATAGGTCGCTTACCCATCTTGAGAAAAAGCCTTTGGATGGCAGCTATTGGTCCCGGCACAGCTGCAAACTATCAAGAAAGCGCTGATCCACGCTATCCGGGAACATTCAGCAATGCTATGGCAGTGAGAGACTACCGCTCCTGGGAAATGGATGTTTTCAATGCTGCTACAGGAGGGCGGGGAGCAGACGGCGTAATTGACCTCAAACAAGATGGTGCCGGACCATGGGTGTTCAATTCATACACGCCGGGACAAACTATTAGCTTAACAGTTAACGCGGGCTATTACAGGTCGATGGAGGAAATA
>Ga0315308_1002162_pt1 | contig 11182 bp, 8 predicted proteins | sample TDP3_MG_FD_203078 | JGI IMG/M metagenome (GOLD analysis project Ga0315308, IMG submission 203078) | Freshwater sediment microbial communities from Lake Towuti, South Sulawesi, Indonesia - TDP3 | ecosystem: Environmental > Aquatic > Freshwater > Lake > Sediment | place: Indonesia: South Sulawesi...
ACCACAACGCATACAATTATCCAGACCAGGTGTTCTGCTCAATACGTTTCTCTGAAAACAAAAATCCGATAGTGGAGACTTTATGGTGTTGTGAAGAGTGGAACCCAAGCAATCAAGAATGCTACTGCGTTGAAGAAGCCATGAAAAACAAGAGTAGCAAGTAATTCTTTTTATCTTTTTAATCCAACGCTAAAGTTATTACATGGAACTTTAGTGTTAGACTTGTAGGCGTTGAAGCCCGGTGGTGTAGTGGTCAAGCATGGCGGGCTCTGGACCCGCTGACGAGAGTTCGAATCTCTCCCGGGCTACTATTGTTTGTGTGTGCGTGCAACGGTGCTAGGCCCGTCTATTTGGAGCCTAATATGTTTGGTTGTGGCTGGTTTCTGTTTCTTTGTGCAGTGGTGTGAACGAGTGTTTGAAGCTGTCTTCGGGCTACCATTGTACGCTAGTCGGTACGACGTTCTAACTCTCGGTTCAGGGATGGTGCGGGTGGTTAGGTTTAAATCTCCGTTTAAATTCTCGGAATTTTGCTTCTCATATATTAGAGTATACGAGAGTCGGACCCACTTAAGGGTGAGGCTCCCATCAGTTATCTGATGCGCGCTTAATTAGAAAAAATCTATATCATCCAACAATGTAGTTACATAGCATTTAGCAATCTGAAGGCGTCATTAAATGCTTATAGGATAAAAAAATCAAATGCATTTCCACGTTCGAGCCGTAATTTCGGTGTTGGAAATGTCAAGAAAAAGTGTTAGGTTTGGCGCGAGCCTACCCTGGTTGACTCATGTAGATCAAATCATGGATATTGCTAGGGCTAGTGAGGAAGCCGGGTTCAGCTCTCTGTGGACTGGGGATGCCCTGGTGGTGGAACCGGGTGCGAACGTTCCTGAGGCGTGGACCATTTTAACCGCCGCCGCAATGGTTACAAAGAGAGTGCTTCTCGGAACCAGCGTTACTGATCCACACAGATATCACCCTGCCGTTCTGGCTCAGAGGCTGGCAACCATAGATCAATTCTCTACTACTAGCACACATAGTCTTGTGAACTCATGAAGAGTGCTTTTTCATAAGTTTTTCCAAGATATACTTCTTATCTTCTCTGAAGCCTCTCGCTATTTGATTCACAAAAGCATGTCTTCCGAGTTCCGAGTTGTAGTAAAACGGGTTTGCCTCGAAATCGATTCTTTCCATTTCTTTTAAGTAATCTATGAATTTCTCAGTCCGTTCAAACCTTTCATGCATATCAATCGCCTGAGTGGAATATCTCAACTCTTTTTCAAGATTCTCATCTGCAATAGGGGTATCGATCCAGACAAGGTCAAGATAAACAAAGCGGCGAGAGAGTCCTTCCAAATAATATAAGCCAGTTTGTGTTATCTTGAAGTAGCTTGCGGTTTTCACGCATTCAGGATCTTGATGATCAAAAACTATCAGTTTAAATCTTGCCAATCTAGTCAACGAATCCTCTGTAGCTTCACCGCTTATCGATATCTTGTCTGCTTCTTGCTTTAACTTGCTTATTGGCAAATATCCTCTACCCATAGATGTTTCAAATTGCATCTTGTCTCGTGCATATTGTAGAATCTTTAGATGCAGGAAATGGCTACTTGTATATCCGACGTTAACATCAAAAACGTTCATAATATAGCTTCTATTGGACGCGTAGTACTTTGATTCACCCAAAGTTATGGATCTTATGACTTGGTGATACGCAATTTGGTATGAGCCGGTTTTTTTAAATGTTTCAAGCATCTCATGTACTCTAGTATTACCGGAGATCAGGAATAGATTGAATAATTCTAGGGCTCTTCTCATGTCTGACCCAGCTATGTTCTCGATGAATCTTGTAATGTATTTGGGCTTTCCAGTGGGAGTTCTGAATGAATTACGCAGAATTTGGAAGAAGATTTTTAAATCTTCTATCTCGCTGTGTAGTAAGGTTCTGCGTGTCTTGATCTTCTTCCCGATTTCTGTGCTGGGAAGATCAAGTATTTCAAGTAGATAATTGATTCTATTCGCAATCAATTCGTGGAAGTTTGGTGATGTTATATGGAATTTCGCTATGTAGTATGCGTCAAAAACTCCAGATAAATTGGACTTAAAGAAAGATTCCTCCCGCAGAGATAAAATAGTCACTGTTTTCAATGCGTCAGTCAGATGCTGGGTTTCCAGAAACACTTTGTGCTGGGTTTCGGGAGACAAGGGGTAGTGTTGATCTACATTATCTACAACTAGAGAAACTGTATATCCCAATATTTTCAGAATTGTGAAAAGCTTCGTCAATCCTTCAATTGTAGGACTTATTTTCTGCAGGTCAAGACCTTTAAGTTCATCCTTTAGTTTATTTGCATATTTCCTCTCGTAGTCGTCAACGATCTTATTTAGTAAGAAATTTCTGAAATCTTGGAGTTCAGGAGGAGCCGTTCGGAAATCTACATAAAACCAAAGTACTTTTTCGTCTGAACGTAGGATTATCCTGAAGAATCGATGCAGAAAAGTAGTTTTCCCTGCTCCCACTCCTCCTAAAAGCAAGGAAATCGATCCTTCAGGTTCTTCTTTTCTAAGATAATCTGCGCATTTGAAGAAGTTGACTTGGAAATTGCCTGCAGAATTTTTTCCCTCAATGAAGTTTTCTATTTTGTATTTATCGGATTGGGGTGGCAGTTGATCAACAAAAAATGACCTAATCTGGTCACCTGTTGATTGATAAGATTTGTCGTATACATAGCAACGTTCAAGAATGTCGATTTTAGATTCATCTGTTATTTCTTCGAAGACATGATATATGAATGGCATCAAAATACCTGCGAGATGATTCCTAACAAGTTTTTCATCATTATTATGGATTTTATCTAAAGGTCTATTGTATGTTACACCACCGAGCTCTCCCGAAAGCTCTTTTCTTAGAGAGTTTAGCCTCACCGCGTTTTTGCTAAGAGTGTTCCAGAAATCTACAAAATGTTCTTCGATGTCTTCTAAAGAACGATAAATAACGCAACTTCCATTTCGCCATCCTTTACCCGTTACGAAAGCCTCAAATATGATAAATTGATGCCCATTGCTAATTACACCGTAACTCGTACCTTTTTCAATACAATATCCTTGAGCTTGCTCAATTGCCTTCATTATGTCCTTTTCTCGGCTAATGATTCCGCTAAGTTTGTACTTTCTGCTCTTTAACGAAAGCGGAACCTGAAAACACATGCCACTCTTCTTTGCTTCTACTACGAATCTGGGTATACCATCAATGCTGAAAACATAATCTACGAAACCTCCATCGATTCTCTCTTCGCGAACAATGTCTGACTCGGACCAACCAAGGCAATTCTTAAAGATTTCGTCAATCATTTTCGATCTGGTATCAGCCTCAGAAAGACCTTTGAACTGCAACTTTGTTCTTTTGAAACTAAAAAAGGCGTTGTCTGAATCACTTAGCATGACAATCAGTCATTTTTATTAAGAACTGGCTTATACTCTTTTCTATTTGTCGTGTAAACAAGGTTTGTTGCATATAAGCGCAGTGAGATTTGAACCCGCTCCATCTATGTGTGCTGTATACGAACTCCAATATGCTAGGAACTCTTACTTATTTACGACTTTATCAAAACCCCATAGACAAAGCCAAAAGAGAGAAAAGCGTCTGAGAATTTCTTATACTAAAATCAACATCAAAAGTTAACTTATAACTTAACTATACATCGGTTTGAATTCTCGGAATTTTGCCGAAAGTGAAAGCTCCGATAATGCCATAGTTCGGCTAGGATATACACCCCAAACTAGCTGGCGAAATCTCCCATTAACTTTCCTCTTTTTTCTCTAGGATAGTATAGTCTCTCAGCACACGCGCTGTTTCTTTGGTAAAGACTTGTCAACCGCGTTTCGCTCTTAACATAGCCCAATAATTGACACTACTACTTGGAATAGTGCCTGACTCAACCACTTCAAATCCATAGTGCTGGTAAACAGGTACATTCTTCTCATTTAGAGCTTCAAGATAGCAGGGCAAATGCTCCTTGTCTATTTGGGCAAGCATGGGCTTGATCAAGGCACTTGCATAGCCTCTTCCCTGAAACTCAGGGTCGACACCGATGAGGCCCAGATACCAGTGAGGAAAAGGTGCGAGGCGGTGGTGCACTTTGCCAGAATAATCGAAAAAAGAGTTCACCCTTGAAACGACCTTCCTTCCTACGTTGAAATAGAGAGTAAGTGCCCCACACCGAATCATTCTCCACAGCGTCAACTCGCCCTGCTCGAGAGGAATCCACAATGCAACTCCTTCCAGATTTGGAGATGTTGCATAACTTTGACCATATAACACACCATAACTAACCAAAAAATCAGAAATATAATGCAATTTGCTTTTTCTCATGCGCTTGTCAGGAATGAAATAGGTCCATAGAGGATCATCTTGAAAGGCCCGAGCAAGTACCCTGCTGGCCGGCTTAATCTGGGATTTTGTCAGCGGGAAAAGATCGTCCAGACCTGTCGCCGTAGATGATCATCTCATCATTTCCATATCGAGTATCTCTAAGGCTATAAATTAGTATCCTTGCGCGCGTTAGCTCGATGCATTTGTTACGTTTTTAATATCACTTCGCCTATTCTAATCTTTTATGTGATAAAAATGGTTGACGTATCAACAGTTTCGATAGTGATTGCTTCTGCTGGTGTATTGGTTGCAGCCATCTACTATGTCCTGCAGATTAGACATCAGACCAAATTGAGGCAAACGGACCTTGTCATGAGACTATATTCAACTTTAGGTAGCATGGAATTTTGGGAAGCATTGACAAAAGTTATGATGATGGAATTTGAGAATTACGACGAATATAGGAAAAAGTATGCTCCTTCTCCTGCTGGTTTTTCAGAAAAGCCAGAGGTCATAGCATTAGGCCCAGTCGGCATATTCTTTCAAGGAGTTGGTGTTCTTCTACACATGAAACTCATAGACATTAACCTTGCTACGAGGCTCTTCGGCACATCAACTATATACACATGGGAAAAAATGAAGCCCATAATAGAAGGCTTTAGAAGGGAAGGGTATCCACAACTATTTAATGAATTTGAATACCTTTACAATGAAATGAAGAAAAGAAAGCAACAACAAGCAAAAATCGAGTAGAACATTCTTCAATATTCCCATTTTATATTCTTCCTTGTTATCGATTCAAAATCTTTTTTAGACGCATTTTGAGAGAGGTTTCCAGAAAAGACAGAGAATCGAGTCTTAACCCCGATATTTTAAACCGATGTTTGAACCTAAACCGGGCTACTAATCCTTGTTTATTGTAGATTAACGCGTTTTGTTCAGCAGCCATGAACCGTCACAGACGGCTGTGTTTAGATGACTTAAGCCTTCTCTACAGGTTCCAAATTTCATGCCGTATTTCTCAGCCATCGCACCCATAGTCTTCATTAGTTCAAGCCGTAAATCCTTCGGCAAGTAGATGTACCTGCCAATTTTTTCACCTTTCTCAAAGTAAAGCGGCTTCAGTTTTTCTGCAGTTTTAGGCAGTACTATGTTGAACCTTTTCCAATTATCCGGTTTAACTTTGTAGGTTGAGCCTGTAATGTGTTTGACACCCGCGGACGCAAGAGTTTTAACAAGGTTTTCAGTGTTGTCGTTAACAAATGGAATTACCGGGTCTATACGCACTGACGTTGGAATGCCCTCCCCGATTAGAATTTCGACAGCTTTCAAGCGTTCTGATGGCGGTGGGGCGTGCGGTTCGATTAGTTTTGCGATGCTGTCGTCGTCTGTTGCTATGGTTAAAGAAACCATTGAAGGCATTTTCCTCAAGAGGTCTATGTCTCTGACAACGAGGTCGGACTTTGTGATTATCTGAACCTTACAGTTGTGCAGAGATAAAATTTCTAAGCACTTCCGCGTTAAACCCGTTTTTGCTTCCAAATTCGGATATGGGTCTGAAGAATTGGCTATTGATATTATTTCGCCTCTAAGTTTTGTTGCTTCTCTTTTTAATTTTGGGATTAGGTCTTTTTTGGGTCTGCAGTTGAAGAATTTTGGGATGTAGCTTGATGCATAACAATAAACGCATTTGTGGTCACAGCCAGTATAGGGGTTAAAAGTTAGCTTGGGTGGACATGTGCAAAGCTCAGAATGCCATGGGTCAAACGTTGAAATCAAATTCACACGGTTTCACTGTTATTATCCTTAAAACAAACGTGAACAAAAACCATTCGTTCCCTCATTTTCTAGCGAAATTCTAAGATAGTGCAGGGGTTAGGTTTAAATCTCGATTTAAATTATCGGAATTTTACAGTATGGACGGCTTGAATTCATTTTTGCCGTTATTAAACTAAAAGGGGACTAACGGAAAGATGGCAAGAATTTTTAAGTGGACTGATATTATAGAATGACGTCACATCTCTGTTGGAAGAGTGTGATCGATGAATGAAGCAAAGGGTAATTCGGTTCCTGCTTTGGTTTTGGCGGCTGGAGAGGGCAGTAGGTTAAGAAAGCATGCGGAGCAGAAACCTCTTCTTCAGGTTGCAGGCATGCCTTTAATAGGAAGGGTTCTTCGTGGTCTTAAGGACGCGGGAATACAAAACGTATGGATAACCGTCGGATACAAAGCAGATGTAATTCGTCAACACATTGGCGATGAGTATGCAGGGCTCAAAATTCGCTACATAAATGTAGAGGACTGGAAGAAAGGCAACCTCTATTCTCTTCTAGCTGCGGAAGGAATTTTCCAACAGAGCTTTCTGCTTTGTATGGGTGATCACATATTCGACCCAGAGTTACCGAAAAAGCTAGTCAATAGCAAGTTGGACAGCGCCATTGTTTTGGCCATCGAAAAAGTGTCAGAGGAAGACACCAAGGTTCTTGAAAGAGAAGGAACAATCCTTGACATAGGCAAAAAGATCAACCAATCAAATGTTGCCATTGACACTGGACTTTTCCTTTGTTCACCCAAGGTCTTTGAGTACGCCAACCAAGCCATGAAAGAAGGGGCGTCGGAGCTAGCGGACTGCGTTCGAATTGCAGGTCAGAAGGGAGATGCGCAAGTAGTTGATGTAAGCGGACACATGTGGGCGGATATAGATACCAAGCAGGATTTTGACCGTGCCAAAAGGTTAATTGTAGAAAATTCGCAGAAGAAGCGCGGCGCTTCAGATTTTGTTGCCCACTACTTTAATCGACCAATTGAGAACGCCATTCTCTATTACATATCAGAGTGGTTGTTCATAACCCCTAATAGATTAACTATCGCCACAAATGTCCTCGCGTGGTTTGTAACCTACCTCTTCTTCTCTGGATATCTGGGACTCGGGGCGCTCTTGACGTTTGTAGTTGGCGTTGTGGACGGTTTAGATGGAAAATTGGCTAGGATACGTGGATGCTCAACAAAACTTGGGCTTATGGAGCATCCATTTGACATGTTGTACGAATTTTCATGGTTAATAGCACTCGCCCTCTTCTTAAGCCAAACTGAAGGCTTGCTTCCATTAGTGCTTGCTTCCTTCTCTATTACATTCATTGCGTTCTATAGGTTTTGCTATGACCAATTCAGTAGGGCAACGGGCATTAGTTTAGATGTGTATGGGCGGTTTGAACGTGCCTTCAGAAGAGTGGCTGGAAGAAGGAACATCTACAATGTTTACATCCTGCTGGGAGTTCTATTAGGAGCACCACTTTACTCACTAATCGGAATCATGGCTCATTCAGCCCTAACCGCTACAGTATATGCCTTCAGAGTCTCTATACATTTGCATGCGATTGACAAGAAGTCAACTTCCTAAGAAAAGACACGATAAAAGAGGATTGGGGATTTAGAAAACCTCATCCTGAAAATCAAAGAAACAAGACATGCAAACATGCTTTCTATCCATACAATTTTCCTCTACAACCTCTCAGCCTCGGTATACATCACGAAACTTGTAGATGCAAAAAAGACTGAAGAAGCCCAAAAATTCAACAGAAAAGCACTGAAAATCCTGCCAATCCTAATAATCATCTTAATTATAGCTCAACTAGTTATCTAGGCTAGGCAATAAGTGCTCAATGCCTTAAAAACCAACTTTTAGGCACTAAAGTCAATTTTTGGATATTTTTGCGCGTTCTCTTGTGGTGAGTTTAGCCTATCTCAATTGGCTCGAAAAGGATGTATTGGAAGCTTCAAAATCCTGGAAAATATGAGAAGGCAAATAAACGCTTTGTCGAAAAGGTATAGTGAGTAAGTAACTATGTCGCTTAGACGCGTTGAGACTTTTGTTAAGAGTGAAAGTTTTAATTCACCCTTTGAGGTGCATTACATATATGTGGCGGCTTGGATTCTTCTTTCACGAAATGGCTTTTGGTTTATTATCAGTTTTTCTCCCGTTGTATGTAATAGCCATTGGCGGGTCGTTATTTGACATAGGGATAATGTCTGCATCCGCTCTTTTTTTGGCAATTCCGTTTTCCTTCTTTTGGGGTTACATGTGCGACAAAACGAGACGTTATAGACGCTATATTCTTCTCTCGTTTGCAACGTTAACTGTTATCCTTTACCTTTTCACTCTCTCGACAAGTGTAGAGTTGCTAATAATGCTCTACGCTGTAATGTGGATATTTCATGTAGCACATGAATCTCCAAAGAATGTTCTGATAGCGGAACTGCACCCTCGGGAGGAATGGGAAAAGGCGTTCGCATTTTATGAGGTTTTTGCCAAAGCTGGATGGCTTGGCGGGTTGGTTTTGGGATTTATAATATCAACATATGGGCTTGACGCGAAATTTACGTTACTGTTATGTAGTGCATTAAATTTAGCAGCCTTTACTTTATCCCTAATGCTGGTAACAGACCCGCCTTTTATCTTTGAAAGGAGCTTGGCAAAGATAGAGAAAACAGTGGATTTCACCTATCGAGGAATAGCTCTAGCGTCAAAATTGTTGGATGGAATACGGACAAAGGAAAGACTGAAAAGAGAAAATCCATACGCTTTTTGCAGCGGCCTAGTTCTTTTCTCATTAGCCACAAGCATGCTCTCCACACCTTTGCCAGTATTTTTCTCAAAAGATTTAGCTCTTCCCGTAAACTTCGTTTTCATGATATTTATGTTAAGCTCTGGTGGAGGAGTTGCGGGCTACCTATTGGCATTGAACAAACATGGTCGGCAAGCGGATAAAGCTCCCGTGAGTAAGATTGCGATATTTAGAAGCATCCTCGCGTTTCTCTTAATAGCAGTAATGCTGATGCCTTTATACAACATGGCCCTGGCATCATTAATTCTAACCTTAATGGGTTTTACTCACGCGTTGTTTCTCGTTTACACGCTTTCAATATCTATGGAGCTCATACCAGAAGGGAAAGCAGGTTTGTTCAATGTTTTGGTAAGTGGGGGTGGGGCGTGCGGCTCATTTATTGGTCCATTTATCGCTCAAACAATGGGATTCATATACGTATTCCCAATAACCGGCGTAGTCTTCTTCCTAGCCCACATTGCCTTCAAAATTTTTAGATAAGGCGTGCGCGTCAAACATAGAGTATTGAATAGCAAAGCCCATAGAGAATGATGGAGAATACTCCCGCTTTCCTATCGAGCTTTTGCCTTGTGGCAAGTGCAAACAAGACGACAATTGAAGCAAACAACACATACAACAGAGCACAATCAGATTATATTCTTACATGCGCGCGCATCTTAACCATAAATCATGGTAGGGGTAATAATTCGAAAATATTGTCAAAAGGCCGACGAAAGAGTTTCTGATTGAAGTGTGGGAGATAGGGTTTGAACCCACACCCCATTTCTAATCACGAACCCAGCCAACACACAAGACAACAAATATCTACTTTCCAGAAGACACGAAACACTCGAAAGAACCTCAAGTTCAATGTATATATAAGGGAGGGGCTAGCCTCCTCAGAGAGACCAGTCTTCGCCCACAACATCACAACCCAACCACAAATTCAACCTACATATAAGGGGGGTCTAGACACGCAGAGCACAACAGAACTCTCCAAAAATCCAAGACCTACAAGAGCTAAAGCTCATAATCGCCACGCACAAGCCTTCCCCTCACACACCTTCAAAGATTCACCGTTAAATATCGTCCAAACACCGCATTAGCCCGACATCTCGAGCGGTTGGGGGCCGCAGGCTGAACCGGTCGGCCGAAGCCTTCCGGCTTACACCCCGGCTCCATCAAACCCATCTTCTATGGGAGCCCTCGTCCCCGTAAGCCAAGCTGTTGCCAGCCCAGCCTTTTATTGGGGAATGGCTGCCTATTTTCGGGAGAGGCTTCGGGCTTAGATGCTTTCAGCCCTTATCCTCGGCGGCGTGGCTGCCCGGCGTCTGCCCTGTCGGACAACCGGTAAACTAGTGGCCACAGCGTCCCGTTCCTCTCGTACTGGGGACCCTTTCCCCTCAGGCAGCCAGCACTCCCAGCAGATAAAGTCCGACCTGTCTCACGACGGTCTAAACCCAGCTCACGTTCCCTTTTAATAGGCGAGCAGCCTCACCCTTGGCCCCTTATGCAGGGCCAGGATAGGAAGAGCCGACATCGAGGTACCAAGCCGCGGGGTCGATAGGGACTCTCGCCCGCGACGAGCCTGTTATCCCCGGGGTAATTTTTCTGACACATCCAGCCCCCACCAAAGGGGACATGGATGATCGCTAAGCCCGGCTTTCGCCTCTGCATCCCTTACTGTGGAGGATCCAGTCAGGCCGGCTTTTGCCTTTGCACTCTACGACGGGTTTCTGTCCCGTCTGAGCCGACCTTAGGGCGCCCTTGATATCTTTTCAAGGGCGTGCCGCCCCAGCCAAACTGCCCACCTACCGTTGTCTCAGCGCCGAAGCGCTAGTTAGAAACGCGGTCACAGAAGGACGGTGTTCCATTGTCGCCTCCCCCGACTCCCTGAGAAATCGGGATTGACGGCTCCCGTCTACGCTCTGCATCCGCAGCCGTATTCCAGCGGCAGGCTGCAGTAAAACTCCACGGGGACTTCTTTTCCCGCTGGGAGTTCGTGGACTGTTCGTCCACGTTACGTGGATTCACCGGGTACTAAGCGGGGACAGCGGGGCCCTCGTTGATCCATTCGTGCACGTCGGAACTTACCCGACAAGGCATTTGGCTACCTTAAGAGAGTCAGAGTTACTCCCGTCGTTTGCAGGCCCTTAGCCCGGTTGAACCCAGGTTTCAGGTACCTGTACTGGACAGGATTCAGAAGCC
>Ga0315308_1002163_pt1 | contig 11178 bp, 8 predicted proteins | sample TDP3_MG_FD_203078 | JGI IMG/M metagenome (GOLD analysis project Ga0315308, IMG submission 203078) | Freshwater sediment microbial communities from Lake Towuti, South Sulawesi, Indonesia - TDP3 | ecosystem: Environmental > Aquatic > Freshwater > Lake > Sediment | place: Indonesia: South Sulawesi...
CTGTGTAGTCACCGGTTAAGAGGTCGAGGAACACTATGTATCCGGTTGCGTTGGTTAAGCCTGATTTGGATTCTGGGCCTGTTACATCAACTTCTGCTCCAACTATTGGGTTCTTAGTTGATGCGTCCTTGATGTGTACGGTTAAGTCGTACTTTGCGACTGCTGGGGCTGCCTTTTCCAAGACCAACAGAGCCCATGAGGTGGCTAAGACATTGTTTATATCATCAGCGCCACCGGGTTCCCAGTATCCGTCAGCTTTTTGTTGCGCTACTAGCAAAGTCGCCATTTCATCAAACCAATTAACAACGGTAGGCGCCGGAGGTTCTCCTCTTTGGACGGTGATAGTGGCTATGTCATAGGCTGTGAATCCCTTCATGGTTGTGAACATGGATTGTTTATACGCTAATCCCCCTGGCTCTCCTTTCCATCCCGGCTCAGTGTTCGCATCATCCCAGTGTCTTTCTATGTAGTGGAGTGCATCTTGCACCCTTGGTGTAGTCAGCGCGTCGCCGACGAACGCCATCTCTTGTAATAAGGTGCCTGTTCTGAGAATGTTCGCGGTACTGTTATCGGTGTAACCTGATCCCCCGTAGTTATCTACATCTTCAACATCGTGGTTTTGGATGTAATTTATCCAATAGTTCAGTTCAGTTTTCACAAAAGCCGGGATCGCCAACCCAAACCCAGTGGGCGCAGGGCTCTCAGCATAGACAAGGCCTAGCAACGCATACCCAGACACAGAGTTATCGGTCCAACCCACCGAGTTCGCAGTGTACCCCCAACCACCTCGATAATACTCATAGCCCGCGGTCGGCTCATTCTGGGCAAAGGCAATGTAGTCCACAACATCGGTTAACACGTCCTTATAGGTTCGACCGTTTACATCGCTACCAGGAACATTTACCACCTTTTCAGGGTGTTTGCTGTGCGCAATGGCCATTGCCGCTATGCCCGTCTCATACATTTCCGTACTGTCATAAATTGCGACGCCGATGCCATTATTGTTCGTGTCAGGGTTACCAGCGGGCTGGTTACTGATAGTTACGTTATGTGCCTTAGAGAAGATGTAATCTAGTCCTTTCGAGACGTTAGTGTAGCAAACATAGCTTGGGTCAAGAGGGTCTTTCCCTTGATCTATCGCGTAAGTCTCGAGCTTCAGAACTGCGAGGCCAGTCTGCCCTACTAGATAGTAGGTCTCCCAAGACCCGTCTGGGTTCTGTTGAGCCGCTAGCCATGCAATTCCCTTATTGATCGCATTTGTAATCTCTGCTGGAGTAGCTGCGATGCCCGCAGAAATGGACAGTACAACAACTAGTATCAATACGAGAACAAGAGCTTTCCTAGTCTTTGTCATTATTACTTCTCCTATACTCATGCATACATGCGCACAGTTGAGGTATGATCTGTTGACTTTTTAAAGATAATGAAACATGGTTCTAGAACATGTATCTAGATAATTAACCCTTTTGTACCTCCAAAAAGCGCACCTAATAGGCTAATTATAGCGGTTTTCCACATTTAATACATTTGGTGCTTTTGGGTGCCTGAAGTGTAAGGCATTTCTTGCATTCCACAAGCAGTCGGCTACCACAGTTCTGGCAGTAGTCACCGAAGAAAGTGGATTTATCGCATTTTGGGCACTTAGATAACATGATCAAATGGAAAAAACAAACATGAATGAGTAGAATTCTGAAAGAAGTGTTGTACAGCGGGATCACTACTACTTCATAGCCCTTACTCCACTCGGACAAAAAACCCATGGGGGTAGGGTTAAGAAAGACTAATGTCAGACTAGTTTCTCACCAGTCAAAACCATGACCTCTGCAAAATTTCCATAACTCTGTCATAAATCTTAAAACAACTGAGCACTAATTATGCTAAATCAAATGAGGTGAAAAACAGAAATGGTCAAAGTAGATGGCTACGAAGTCCCTGAAGGACTCCACTACTCAAAAGACTGGTTCTGGTTGAAAATAGAGAACGGAAAAGCCAGGTTGGGCATAACCGACTACGCCCAAAAACAACTACGTGAAATAGTCTTTGTTGAACTGCCAAGTGCAGGCGGATTAGTGAAGGCCAACGAACCCTTCGGAAGCGTCGAATCAGTAAAGGCTGTGTCAGACTTGGTGGCACCGCTAAGTGGAACAATCGACCAATCAAACCAAGAAGTAACGAGCAAACCCGAATTATTAAATGAAGACCCCTTTGGAAAGGGATGGCTCCTAATCATCACTCCAAGCAATCTCAACACTGAACTTGCAGTACTCATGGACTTCAACGCCTCGGTGGAATGGCACAAGAGCCTAATCGCCAAAGGCTAAGCAAAAGAAGGCTAAACCAAAATGCCGCGACGCATCGTCATCATCGGCGCCCACGCAGCATCCGTAGACGCAGCCTCAGCAGCCAGAAAAACAGACAGAACCGCAGAGATCACGCTGTTAACCACAGAAAAGCACGCTGGCTATTCGCGCTGTGGCATACCCTTCGTGATCGGCGGTCACATTCCAAAGTTCACTGACCTCATAGTTTATCCGTCCTCTTACTATCAAATGATGAAACTTAACCTGAGAACCGAAACAACCGCAACCAACGTTGACACAAAGGCTAAGGCAGTTGAGATACAAGATAAGGCGGGCAAAACCGAAACCCTACCCTACGACAGCCTCATCTTCGCCACAGGCGCTAACGCCTTCGTTCCACCCATCAAGGGACGAGAAAAACCAGGATTACTGCCAGTGCGAACAATCGAAGACGGAGAAAAAATTGACCAAGTAATCAAAAATGGCGCCAAAACAGCCATAGTCATGGGTGCAGGTCTCATCGGGATCGAAGTGGCAATAGGTCTAACCGAAAGAGGTGTAAAAACCACAGTTGTCGAGATGCTACCACAGATTCTTCCCGTTATGCTTGACGCCGATATGGCCAAGGGCGTCCAAGAAATGCTTGAAGCCCGAGGCATAAGCATAATAATAGGCAAAGGAGTCGAAGAATTCCTGGGGACAGACAAAGTCACCGGGATAATAGCTGGCGGAGAACAAATAAACGCCGATTTCTTCGTCACCGCGTTTGGCGTAAGATCCAACACCGACCTTGCCCAAAAGGCTGGCATAACAACAGGCGAAACCAGAGCCATCAAAGTGAACCCGAGAATGGAGACTAACGTACCCGGCGTTTACGCTATCGGAGACTGCGCCGAATGCACAAACATAATAACCCAAAGACCAGCGCTACCCCAACTCGGCACCATAGCAGTTAGACAGGGTAAAGTGGCGGGAACAAACGCCGCTGGCGGATACGCCATCTTCCCAGGAGTTTTAGGCTCGGCAGTGACCAAATTCTTCGATACCGAGATAGGCGTCACGGGACTCACAGAATTCTTCGCCAAGAGAGCGGGAATCGATACTGTCACAGGGACGATAAGTGGAAAAACAAGGGCGCAATATTATCCAGGAGCACTGGCAATCAAGGTCAAACTAGTGGTGGAAAAAGAGATGGAAAGGGTCATCGGCGCTCAAATAGTTGGCGGGGAAGACGTGACACAGCGCATAAACGCTTTGTCAATTGGCATACAGAAGCAGATGACTGTGCGGGAACTGGCAAAATCTGACACTTGCTACGCGCCGCCGCTCTGCGAAACGTGGGAACTCATGGCTCTAGCCGCCGAAGCCGCCATAATCAGACTACGATGACGCAATTTAGCCCGATCCAAGAACATACTATCCTAAAATTCTCCCTTTATTTTCATATGAGAATCATAAATGTGAAAAACCTAATTAGGTAAGACCCTAAAACATAAGGTAAAATTGAAGGTGAAAAAATGCCCATAAAAGTTGCAATAAACGGGTTTGGAAGGATCGGACGACTGTTGTTCAGGGCTGCAGTTGAAAGAAACGCCAACATCGACTTCGTGGCTGTCAACGACATAACAGACGCTAAGACTCTGGCACACCTGTTGAAGTATGATTCAGTGCATGGACGCGCGCCATTCTCTGTAGAAGCAGAGAAAGATGGCATAGTCGTTAAAGGCAAAAAAATACGCACTCTGACGGAACGCGACCCTTCAAAACTTCCATGGAAAGACTTGGACGTTTACCTTGCTGTGGAATCCACTGGATTGTTCACTGACCGCGAAAAGGCAGCGATGCACTTGACAGCTGGAGCCAAGAAAGTCTTGATTTCGGCGCCAGCCAAGGGCCCAGACATCACCATAGTCATGGGAGTGAACGACGACAAGTACGACCATGAAAAACACATAATCCTATCAAATGCGTCTTGCACAACCAACTGCGTTGCACCAGTGGCCAAAGTCCTGCACGACAACTTCGGCCTAAGAACTGGGCTCATGATGACAGCACATGCTTACACGAACGACCAGAGAATCCAAGACCTAGTTCATGCAGACCTACGCAGAGCCAGAGCAGGAGCAATCAACATAATCCCAACAACCACAGGAGCAGCCGTGGCGGCAACGTTAGTGTTGCCAGAGCTGACCGGAAAAATGAACGGCATCGCCTTGCGGGTTCCTGTTCCAAACGTTTCGGTAGTAGACCTAACTTGCCTGCTGGAAAAAAACACGACCAAAGAAGAGATTAACGCGGCCTTCAAAAAAGCTGCCGAAGGACCGCTCAAGGACATCTTGGAATACACTGAAGACCCCGTTGTTTCATCGGATTTCAACCACAGCACTTACTCAGCGGCTTTCGACGCTCAGTCAACCATGGTGATCGGAGGCAACTTCGTCAAAGTGCTAGCTTGGTACGACAACGAGTGGGGTTTCTCCTGCCGAATGACTGAACTCATCGAACTCATAGGCAAAAAAGCGGGCTTCTAAAGCCGCTTTCCCTCTTTATTTTTAGTTGATAGGATTTTACAGTGAGAAATGTTGTTTTTAGCTTGGCGGAAGCTTCCAAAGACTGGACCCCCTATGGGTTTCTGCATGCCGTAAATATTTGGGTCCAAATAGATGCCCCTTTCTGCAGTGACATGAAGGCGGGCGTTATCTTCATCTATGTTTTTGAGGTGTGGGGCGGTTACGGTGTGGCATTTTTGATGTTGCATGCGATCCGATATTTTTTCTTCTAGCCACTGATCTCAATTCCTCTAAGGTATGGAGAGCCCTTGCACGCAATGGTTCTGACGCTTTTGAATGGAGGAAGACAATTAAGAAGGCGTTCGCTCTGTAAGAAATAACAAAAGGTTTGCTGCAAGGAGCCTCTAGCGTGAAAAACAGTTCGCAAGGAAAGGTTGTTTGCTTGGTTTCGGGCGGAATCGACTCTCCAGTTGCCGCTTGGTTGGCAGTTAGAAAAGGATTGGCTCCGCTGTTCGTTTACTTCGATAACACACCCTTCACAGATGAAACAACCAAGCAGAGAGCCCTCGATGCAATCAAAAAACTAAGCCGAAACGCATTGGGAAAAGGTCTCAAAATTTACGTAGTTCCTCACGGAGAGGACCTAGCCGACATTCTCAGAAACTGCCCACGCAATCTAACCTGTGTGCTCTGTCGAAGAATGATGTACCGAGTATCCGAAAAAATCGCCCTCAGAGAGGGTTCAGAAGCCCTCGTAACTGGAGAAATAATCGGCGAACATGCCAGTCAGACACTGAGAAACCTGCGCGTCGAGAATGAAGCTCTTTCAGAAGTCACTATTCTAAGACCGTTGCTAGGCATGAACAAGGTCGAAGTGGAAAACCTCGCAAGAAAAATTGGGACCTTCGACGCCTCCACAAAACCAGCCTCATGCTGTACGGGTCCACCACCCAAACCGCGAACGCGCGCTAAGTTGGAAGAGGTGTTGAATGCTGAGAAACGCCTAAACGTTCAAGAGATGATTGAAAGAGACTTGAAGGGCGTCACGGTGCTCATGGTTTGAATGCTGCTGGGAGGGCTGTTCTCAATATTTTGCGCGCAAGCTGAGCTGCCTCCGACTCGTTTGAAACCCTCTTTATCAATATTCTGCCATCTTTGGAGAGTGTAGCCTCGGCTCTTCCGATTTTAAGAATGATTATGTGAGGTGTATAGACTACAATTTCAGGGTCATGACAAGCCTCGAAAAGTTGCCTTACCTTGTCCATGTTAAAGAATAATTTTCGCGCCATTCGAACCTCAAATGCTGCCTTGTCGGAACAGAGCTTCACGAACAAGGGTATAGAAAACTTCTCATTAGCTTGACCTTGAATAAACAATTTTTCCACCCGCAATCGTCATCTCAACCTTGATGTCTCTTATTTTCTCAGGTTTGATAGTCAAGGGATCGTGAGACAAAACAGTGAAGTCGGCCAGTTTGCCCACTTCAATCGAACCCTTAACTCCTTCCTCAGAAGAAGCATAAGCCGCATTCACAGTATAAACTCGCAAAGCGTCTTCCACCGATATTCGTTCTTCTGGAAAGGATTCTCTAGCCACGAGTGCACAAATCCCAAGCAGCGGGCTTATGGGCTCAACGGGGCAGTCTGAACCCCCTGCCAACAAAACACCACTTTCAATGAGAGTCTTGAAAGGGTGAGTCCACTTGGCTCTGGATGATCCCAGACGAGCTCCAACCCAAAAGTCTGAGATGACAAAGTGAGGTTGAACACAAGCGATCAAGCAAAGTTTTTTCAAGCGCTTAATCAATTGTCTGTTCAAAACCGAAGCGTGTTCCAAGCGGTGACGATATTTTTTCCCAAGCGTTTTCTTCAAAGCTTTTTCGAAGGCTTTTAGCGTTACGCCTATCGCTCGGTCGCCAATAGCGTGAACACATGTTTGGAAGCCAGCGTTCTGAGCCTTCACTATCATTTCTTCTAGTTCTTTTCGGCTACAACGCAGTATTCCCTTCGTCAAGGGTTCATCGTCGTACGGCTTGTTGAGGGCTGCAGTTCGGGCTCCGAGTGAACCGTCTGCTAAAATCTTGACGCCCCCAAGTTGGAGTGTGTGGTCGCCAAACCCAGTGCTCAGGCCAGAGTCTGCTAGGCAACTCAGAAACTCTATTGGGACTACTGTGTAGACTCGCAGTGGCAGTTTGCCTTGCTCTCGCAGTCTCTGAAGAATACGAATTTCGACTGGCTTGGATACGAACCAGTGGACTGTTGTTAACCCGGCTTCTACAGCCTTTTCACACGCCAAAGTGCATGCTTTGGTGAGTTCTTCTTCGCTTAGCTCTGGCAGAATATTCCAGACAAGGTCTTTGGCGGCTTCTCTTAGGATACCCGTGGGCTCGCCAGTCTTTGAATCTCTGTCTATTTGTGTACTAGTCGGGGGGAGCGTTTCTTTGGTTACGTTTGCGAGTTCCAGAGCCTTGCTGTTTGCGACGCAGATGTGACCGCAAACGCGATTGAAGACTACTGGGTTGAGGGGTGCAACTAAGTCCAAGTCCCATCTCGTTGGATATCGCTTTTCTCTGAAGCGGTCTTGCTCCCATCCTCGCCCCAGAATCCATTTTCCTTTCGGGGTTTCTCGCACTCGCTCTTGCAGTTGTCTCTGCATTTCCTTTATGGATTTTACGCCTCTCAGATTAATCCAAGTCAACGAACGCCCGAAGTCAGCCATGTGTGCATGTGTATCGATGAATCCTGGGACAACAGTTTTTCCTTGCAAGTCAATTATTTTCGTGCTGTTTCCAATCCAGTACTGGATTTCATTGTTGGTGCCGACTTCGACTATTCTAGAGCTTAGAATGGCTACTGCTTGCGCCTCCGGTTTAGAAGGGTTCATTGTTATTATGTCCCCATTTTTTAACGCCGTTTCTGCCCACACGTAGATAACAACTCCTAAAAGAGCATCTATACATAGATTTTATAATTCTTCTTGTGAAACAGGCGTGGCAATTGGTAAGAAAAATCTTCTTTTTCAAATGGTTTTGGAGCGTAAATTAACGAGCAGTGGAAGGTGTAGGTGTACCACATATCTTTTGTCCTTCTTTACTTAACTTTAATATAGATCAAAGTTTTTCTGGCCTCGCCTACTGTGGAGGATGAGACCTCAGAACCTTGAGTCGCCGGCGCAAATGCGCAAACGCATAGCAGCGTTTGGTGTCGACTCGGTTCTGGTCAAAACGGTCTCTTCACTCCACAGTTATTCGAAAGCACACAAAGACTGAGACTAGAGGCGTTTGAAAAATGGGTTCTAGATCCAGTTTTGTCCAGACTTGCGTTGTAGAACAATTCTCTTCTCGTAGTTGCGTCGACTCCGCATTCTCGGCATTCGCCCTTTCTTTTCTGTTGGCGCAATTTTTGGAGTCTGACCTCTGACTTTTCCAGCCTTCGAAAGGCTTCCGTGAGTCGGCATTGTATTATTCCTCTGGGCTATTACAGAGCCGTCTGGGTTCTTTTAAGGTTTTCTTTGAGAATCTTTCCTGCATATCGCGACGTATTCCTTGAGGTTTGCATCAAGTTTCAAAACTTTTATCTCTAGTCCCGCCTCTCTTAGCAGTCGTGTGAATTCTTTTCGTGAGAAGGTTTTCTTTAAGCCTGTGGCAACTATTGTGGCGTTTTGTTTGGTTACCCTTTTCATTTCGTTGAGAGTTAGATGGGGCTGCGGTGTGTTTTGGAGCAGGGTTATGGCGAAGACTGTGTCAAAGGTTTTGTTTGGAAAGGGTGTGTAATCCGTGTCAGCTCTAATTATGGCTGTGTTTGAGTATTCGTTCAATCGTTTCTTTGCCTCCTTGAGCATAGATGAGGAAATGTCTATGCCTACAACAAGTCTGCCCCTTTCTACGATATAGTGAAAGAGCAAGCCCGTTCCGCAGCCCGCGTCTAATATTATGTTTTCTTTTTCAAGAGCGAAGCCGGTTAATGCAGCCTTTATTTTTGCTTCCTGCTCTTCGTGGTATTGGGCATCATAAACCTTGGCTGATTGATCGTAATGCCGCATTGTTCCGCGTTTCTTACTCCACTCTGCCATAGGTCCTTCAGAAATCTTATTTGGAGTCGACGTCTTCTAAACGTGTTGGCGAAAACACGGCATGTCGTGTCGAGAGCCTCTCTTAGTCGTCCAGAATCCATCAGTTGAGAGAGCAGTTTCACTGGTTAGGGATGCGCTCTCTAAGCGGAAGACGCTTCTGATGGTTGGTAACTGTTGGGTTGACTACCGGGGACGAGCCAGTTCTAAATTAGAGCCTGGCGAACGCATTGTAATCTTCAAAGAAGATGGTTCAGTCTTGGTTCACAGACCAGTTGGTTATGAGCCAGTTAATTGGCAGCCGCCTGGATGTGTTTTTCAAGCTAACGTGTCTGGGAGGATGTTGCAGATTCGAGCTGTGAGACGAAAACCGTCCGAGTCGGTTCGGATATCCTTTGACAGCGTCTATCTGCTCTCTGTTTTGAGCTTGGTTGATAAGGGCGAGTTTGCGTTACACGCCAGTGAAGAGGACATGCAGAAGGCGATATTGATGGAACCTTCTTTGGTTGAGGATGGGTTCAAGCCCATTTCGTATGAGAAGAAGGTTGAGCCTGGGTTTGTTGATGTTTACGGCGTTGATAGAGCTGGCAGATTTGTGGTTGTTGAGATTAAGAGGAAGACCGCGAGCAGAGAGGCGGCTTTGCAACTCGCCAAGTACGTTGATGCAATTAGGGGCTTGGTGAATCGGGAAGTGAGAGGTGTCTTGGCGGCACCAAACTTGGCCAGGGGCGTCCAAAGACTTTTAGAAACCCTGGGTTTGGATTTCAGGGCTTTGGACCCAAGGAAATGCGCTGAAGTCTTGAGCAAGCCTGAAACTACGCGGTTGGTAGAGTTTTTCGAGGAGAAGCAACGATGAGTGTTCTTGAGCGTGAGAGACCCTCAACCTAAGGAGTAGTGTGCCCCAGCTAGTTAATCCCACTCAAAGATTCGCAAGTGCAAGACTGTATACACTTATTGAAATAATGCCCGCGACATGGTGAAGAAATCAATGAGCAAGTTTGAAGGGGTTGTTCCAGACAAGGATTTACCTCACTTAATATCCACTATTCAGCTGGTGTTGACTACACAATAATATACAATCGCCATTTCATAGAATCAAAAGCGAAAGAACATGTGAAGTGCTCAAATAATCAGCCTCTGTAGAACTATTTGGCGTAAAACCCCAACCCACAGATTACTACGATGCTTTACTCATCAGACGGTTATGCTATTTTTGTTCTGTTTGAGTTTGGTGTAGAAGCTCTTGTCGTTGACTTCTTCCACGTTGAATATGTATACTGGGCTCTACCCGTTGTGGCAACTCCATAAACTAGTTATTCACTCTTTCCAAAGTATTGTGTTAGCCTTTTCTGAAAAAGCGCGTCCTGTAGTAGTTTGCTGTTCTGTATCCATCTTTGTAATGGCATTTGGAATCGCCCGGCAATATGGGCTAGAACTTCATCCAACGTGTTAAACTTTAACGGTGTTTGCCTCATAGCGTTTCTAACGTTTTCACGCACTTGCCAAACTCCAACCGGCATGATGTAGCCTGGACGTGCCTCACGCATAACAATCACGGTCGCCTGACGTCTCTCTTTCGCCAGTAGCTCGCACACTGCTAATCTTGCTGCATAGTAGCATCCGCCGATGTCTGCATATCTTGTACGTCCATCATAACCTTCTCGGTCTGAATACATGACTATAATTCGTCCATTCGGATTCCATATCGTGCCTGGATACCAAGCTTCCATGGCTTCGTAGCTCCAAGCTTGCGGCAGCATCAAAACTTCAAAAATGTTGTCCAAGTAAAGCGACTCATAGACACGGTACTCGTTGATCTCTGGAAAAGTCTTGATTTTTTCCATCAAATCTTTTGAAAGCATGCTATCAACCGCTGTTATGCTCCAGCGAGTGGGCACCAAGCGTCGGTTCTGCTCGAGCCCAAATGCGCCGAGGCTAAACGCTCGTTGAATCTTTGTGACCAGCACCCCCTTTTCATATAGGCTGCGGACTGCATCGGTCGCCTTCAAGTCGGTGTCGGAATATGCTTTCTCAATCTGATGGTCCCAGCGCGTCGTGCCAACCCGCAAATCTCGCATTGGTGCAGACGGACCAAACGGCTGAACCTCGTCGTCTAAAATCAAATTACGGCGGGGCGGCTTCGTTAAAGCTAGCTCCACATCTACCGGATTAATAGACAGAGCGAGTTCTCGTGTCCTGTCCATGATTTTACCCGCCTCTTCAAATCGGCGCACATGCACCCGATATTTGCCCCGAATCAGCAACGACCGGAAACCAACGATTTCGTCTATTGATTTGCC
>Ga0315308_1002165_pt1 | contig 11175 bp, 7 predicted proteins | sample TDP3_MG_FD_203078 | JGI IMG/M metagenome (GOLD analysis project Ga0315308, IMG submission 203078) | Freshwater sediment microbial communities from Lake Towuti, South Sulawesi, Indonesia - TDP3 | ecosystem: Environmental > Aquatic > Freshwater > Lake > Sediment | place: Indonesia: South Sulawesi...
CTCACTTGGTGACCAGCAATGCCAACCTACGCCGCTCTCGGTCTGGTACAGGTTGGCCTTTTTTGTTAAAAAGTGTGAGTGTGAGAAAGGCGAGAGCCGACCCATGAAGGATCGGCTCTGCCCAGGCACAACCCCCTATTCCCAGAGCATTCAATTCCGCCGCGGCTAACGATGGACCTTGAATACTCATCAGAAGAGCGTCTTTGTGTGCGTCATGGTCGGGATTGCGCCTTTGTGAAGTATACCACAAGTTGCATTGGGTGTCAATACCACAGATAAAGGTTGCGTGAAGATTGCCCGGCACGTTGGGACAGCTTTGACGCACCAGGGAAGTGCCTGGTGTTAGCCTGGGAATAGCCGATGTTCTTAGTGACATCTATATCCATGCAGCTTTCGTCGGAGCACAGTGAAAGGAGGGATGCCTATAAACCTACGCGTATCGCCTGCCGCCGCGTGAACCAGGAATACACGCGACGGCACACTGTAGTTCAAGATCAAATCCAAAACAATTTAGGGGAGGAAAAAATGAGACACAAGATTTTGGCAGTATTGGGCATCGTTGCCCTGCTGGGGAGCATGTTGGTCGCCGTTGCCTCGGCTGACGTCCCGACAGACACGACTGCGCTCCGTAACGCGGTAACAGAAGAGAACATCTGGCAGCACCTAAAGGAACTCCAGAAGATCGCTAACCGCAACGGCGGCAACCGTGCGTCGGGCACGCCCGGCTACGATGCGTCGGCAGATTATGTTGCCAGCAAGCTACAGGCAGCCGGCTACCTGGTCACTGTCCAGCCTTTCGATTTCACGTTCTTCGAGGAGTTGATTCCGGCGGTTCTCGACCAGGTGGCGCCTGGCTCGGTTTCTTACACCTACGGCGTAGACTACTACACTATGGACTACTCTGGAAGTGGTGACGTGACAGCCCTGGTGCAGGCGGTTGACTTGCTTTTGCCACCGACGGGTGGTTCGACGAGCGGGTGTGAGGCAACAGACTTCACCGGCTTCACGGCAGGCAAGATCGCGCTGATCCAGCGAGGTACCTGTACCTTCCGCGAGAAAGCCCTGAACGCCCAACAAGCTGGAGCAGTGGGCGTAATCGTCTTCAACGAGGGTAATACGCCAGACCGCGTGCCGCTATTTGGTGGAACACTTGGCGGTCCGGGTGTTAATATCCCAGTGGTGAGCGCTAGCTTCGCTCTTGGCGTCGCGTTGAACGACCTGATTGATGATGGCCTGATGCTGCACCTGATGACGAACACCGTTTCGGAGGTTCGGTCAACCAGCAATGTCATTGGTGAGACGCCGGGTGGCCGGGATGACCGCGTCGTCGTGGTTGGCGCACACTTGGACTCTGTCACCACGGCCGCGGGCATCAACGACAACGGTAGCGGCGTGGCCGTCATCCTGGAGATTGCCCTACAAATGGCCAAGCTCGGCGTCCAGCCGGTGAATAAGGTGCACTTCGCCTTCTGGGGCGCGGAAGAGTCCGGCCTGCTCGGTGCCGAGTACTACGTGAGCCAGTTGGGCAAGGATATCAAGGACCTCGCCCTCAACCTGAACTTTGACATGGTCGCCTCGCCGACCTACGAGCGCTTCGTCTACGACGGTGATGGCTCTGACACGCCGGATGCCGGGCCGACTGGTTCGGCCAATGTCGAGGATGTCTTCTTGGACTACTTCGCCTCGCAGGGCCTGCCCACTGCGCCAACGGCACTCGACGGTCGGTCCGACTACCAACCGTTCTTCGACGTGGGCATCCCTGTCGGCGGTCTCTTCACCGGCGCCGAGGGCTACGATCCGTGCTACCACACGCCCTGTGATGACATCAAGAACACCAACGAGCAGGCGCTCGACGAGATGTCGGATGCCGCAGCCCACACTGTGCTGACCTTCGCCATGACCCAATCGGATGTGAGTGGCACGGCCAAGGCCTCGATCCAGGCCGCGACGTACAAGGGCCCGAAGGCTCAGAAGTAGGCTCAGCTGTAAGATTGAGTTTTTCTTAGAGGCGTCGTCTATCCCCTATGATAGACGACGCCTTTTCTTTCGATGTAAGAAAATTGGTCCAAAAACTTTAAGGTTGGCAGGGCAATTTGGGGACATAGACGGGGAAAGATGTGGTATAATACCTCCGCTATCATCTTCATGAGAGGTTCAATGTCCGATCACCCCCTGGCTCTCGACTTTGTCCGTTTTGTCCTGGATCGCTATCCCCAAACCCCCTGGCCAGCCCTGTACGATTGCATGGTGAACGCGGCGGTTATGCGCCGCTTCCGTGGCCTGGGCCTTTCCGAACTCCGAGCAGCCGGGGTGCCCCTTTCCCTCTCGGCCATGGACAAGTTAGAGAAACTCATCGAGGAAGCGCGCCGTTGGCCCTCAGACTAGGTTACCCCAACTCTTTCAGGCCAGGTGGATAACCGCCTGGCCTTTACTTTCCCCGCGATGCTCTTCAACTCCATTTATCTGGACAAGCCTTTCCAGGTCCGTCCGGCCCAAGAGGTGCTGGAGGACATCGAAATGGCGCGCTCAACTATCCCTTACACGCGCCGGGTCTTTCGCCACTATTGCGGCACAGGCTGGCCGATGGCAATGCCCTGGTGTTGAGCACCCAACGGCTGGTGCCCATCTGGCTACCCTCTACAGTAAAAAGTTGAGCATGATCTACATGGGTCTGGAGAGCGGGGACGAAGAGGTACTGCGGCGGGTGAAAAAGGGGGCTACGGCGGCGGAGATGATCGAAGCGGTGAGGAAGGCCCAGGCCATCGGCCCTTCGACAGGCTCAGGACGCGGCCCTTCGACAGGCTCAGGACGCGGCCCTTCGACAGCCCTTCGACCCTTCGATAGGGTTTATCCTGAGCAAAGTCGAAGGGCTCAGGGCAGGCTTCGCTCAAGACATGGCTTCAAGATGTCGGTCATCGGGATTCTGGGGCTAGGCGAACGCGAGCGTTCCAGGGAACACGCCATCGCTACGGGCCAGGCGGTCAGCGCTATGGATCCGGCTTATTTCTCACTGCTGACGTTGATGGTAGTGCCCAGTACAGAACTTCACCGCCAATGGAGGGCTGGCCAGTTTGTGCTGATCGAGCCTCTGGAGATGCTGGAAGAGATGCGGGTGATGCAACTTGTCCTACTAGCCCCCGGCGACAGGGGGAAATATGCCCACCCGATCGCCGTCGGCCAAGACGTGGTCAAAGCGCCGGGATACGCCGTTGACGAAAACGGTCTTGACCTCGCCGGGCGGGACGCCCAGCTCGTTTTCGAGAAGCTTTTGCACGGTCGTTCCTGCCGCTAATTCACGGACCAGAGCCTCTCCAACCCTCCCTTCAGGGTGATATTTCCTCAAAGTAGCGTAGAGCCTCGCTTCAACCCTGATCACCCCTTCTCCCTTTTCCATTCTCCATCTCCCCTATTCATGCACTGGAAAGTATTGCCGATACAGTAGAGACATATCCCACGGGAAGAGGCCCAGCCGGTCACCGTCCTTCACCTCGCGGCTCAGAGCTGAGAGTTGACCGTTCAGAAAAATGTTGCGGCCTAGCTCCTCGCGGGGAATGCCGATGCGCCTGACGATGTCCTCGATGGTTTCTCCCCCCTCGACCGGGACGTGGAGGACGGAATCGCTGGTGGGGTCCTGCTTGTCGGCGAAACGGCGCAGCCTGCCATAGAGATGGATTTCAATCATACTCGTCACCGCCATATATTATACCAAGGTGCGACGCACTTGGCAAGTGCGTCGCACCTTTAGCACCGAAAACTAAACAGCCCTGCTCCACAGGCTCCCTATTGACTTCCCGATGCACCTGTTGTAGAATAGTACTAGGTCATTAGCCAAGGTCCCTCAGTCGCTGGGGGTTGCCATTGCCCTGCAACCTGTCCTGTGAGGAGGAGAGACGATGAAGAGAATTCAACCTTTACGCCCCCGCTGGGTGGTGGCGGGCGTGATCCTGCTCGCCGCCTCGGTCTGGAGTGTCCCCCTTTACTCCATCACCAGCCAGATCGGCGGCCCCTTCCCCGGCTTCTTTTATGACCCAGACCGGATCGTCAGCGGCTTCACCCCCCAGGACTTTACCGGCTGGCAGGCCGGCCTGCGCCCCTGGGACCGCATCGTGGCGGTGAATGGGCAGCACTGGCGGGAGATGCGTCGCCTGGTGCGGGAGGCGGGCATCGGCGGCACGCTGGTCTACACCGTGGAGCGGGGCGACCAAAGGCTTCAGGTCGCCGTGCCGACCATGGAGTTCACCCCCGATATCCTGCTGCGCTTCATCCCCGGCTGGCTCTTCTTTGCCATCCTCTGCATGACCATCGGCATCTTTGTCTATGTCCGCAACCCCACAGGCCGCCTTAACCGTTATCTCCTGCTTTACCTTCTGCTCTGGGCAACCGTCATGGGCGCGTCATGGGAGTATTGGCTCAGCCAGCAGAAATGGACGACCTATCTGATCTTGCCCTGGATAGCGATCACCACTGTGGCTGGTTGGATCTTCTTCTGGAGTTTCCCCGCTGACCAAGCCCGCAAAGAGTTCCTGGCCCGCTGGCCTTTGATCCCGGCCTTTGTGACCCTGGCGGCTGCCGCCACGGTCTTCTTCCCCGCGGTCTTTTTCCTGGCCTCTCACCTGGACCGGCCAAACTGGTGGCACTTCTACACCTTATCGGCCTCCTGGGGATCCTTCCTGATCTTCGGAGTAGGTTCGGTCTTCAACAAGAACTTTCCCCTGCTGCAGATTGCGCTCAAGAAAGATACCTCGCCGTTGATCCGGCAGCAGGCTATAGTCCTCCTCGTCGGCATCGGCCTGGGCCTGGGGGGCTTCATCGTTTTCACCTGGGCTCCTGCCGCCATCTACTTTCCGCCCCCGGCCAACCCTCAATGGGGCGCCGGCATCGCTTCCCTCTATCCCCTCTCCATTGGCTATGCCGTCCTGCGCTACCAACTCTTCGACATCCGCGTGGTTATCCGCAAGGGCCTGGTCTACTCGTTGCTCACCGCCACCCTCACCGCCGTCTTTCTGCTCCTCTCCCTGGTTACAGGCTACTTCTTTCAAGAGCTGACTGGCCGGCAATCTGTCCTGGTAGCCCTCTTCCCCGCCTTGTTCGTCGCCGCCCTCTTCCAGCCGGCCCGGGGGCGCATCCAGACCTTTGTGGACCGGGCCTTTTTCAGGCGGGAATACGAGGTACGCCAAACCCTGACCGGTTTCAGCCGGGGATTGAGCACCCTGCGTGAGAGGAGCGAAGTGGTGCGCCTGGTGCTGGATACGGTGACCGAGACCCTGGGAGCCGAGGAGGCCACCCTCTGGCTTCTGGACGATGGCCAGTACCGTCCGACCAAGGCCGAGTCGAGTGGGGCTCTGTCTGCCGAAGGGAGCCTCGCCGCCTGGCTGGCCCAAGAACGACGCCCCTTGCTGCTGCTCCCTGACGATCACTCTCCCCAGGCCGAGGGCCTGCGCCAGGTCGGGGCGATGCTAGCCGTGCCCTTCCTGGCTGGCGAGCAGTTGTTAGGCATCTTGACCTTAAGGGAGAAGCGCTCTGGCGACCTCTACAGCCAGGAGGACCTGGAGCTTCTCACCGCCCTGGCCCACAGCGCGGCACTGGCCCTGGAGAATGCCCGCTTGCACGAGGAGCGGATGGCCATCCTGCGTCAGCAGTTGGCCCAGGTGACGGCCGCCCAGGAGGAGGAGCGGCGGCGCATCGCGCGGGAACTGCACGATGGCGTGGGACCTGCCCTGGCCAGCCTGAATATCCGCCTGCGCACGGCCCGCAAGCTCCTGGAGCGGGACCACCATCCGGCTGCCGAGGAGATCGAGGAACTGGCCGAGCTATCTCAGGCCAACATCCAGGACATCCGTCGCCTGATCTACGACCTGCGGCCAGCGGTGTTGGATGAACTGGGGCTGGTGCCGGCCTTGCGAGAATACCTGGCTCGCTGCCAGCAGGAACACGGCCTGGCCATCGAGTTTACTGCTGATGAAGGGGAACGGCTGCCCGCCCCTGTGGAGACAGCCCTCTTTCGCATTTCCCAGGAGGCGTTGAACAACGTGGTCAGGCACGCCCAGGCGCGACGGGTAGAGGTAGCCATGATTCGTGATCGAGGAGGGGTGACTCTGCGCATTGCCGACGACGGGCGGGGTTTCGATCCCGAAGCACCCCGGCCGGGGACGCACCTGGGGCTGTGGTCCATGCGGGAGCGGGTAGAGCAGTTGGGTGGACGGTTCGAGGTGGAGAGTACGCCAGGGCGAGGCACGAAATTGACGATTATCATTCCCGGGGCCGGAAGACCCTAAGGGTCTTAGAGATCAAAGGAGGTCATGAACCATGGGCATCCAAGCAGGCGTAGGAATGAGCCACCATCGCAATCCAAAGGTGGCAGGCCAAGAGGCCGCCGAGAAGGCTCTCGCGGCAGCAGGCGTTGAAACGCCAGACTTTGTATTCGCATTCGCCACGGTCGGTTACGATCAGCAGGGCCTACTCAAAGCCGTGCACGAGGCGACCGACGGTGCGCCCTTATGTGGCTGCTCGGGTGAGGGCGTCATCGCTGGGGGTGAGGCAGACGAATCGAACTTTGCCGTTGCTGTGATGACCCTTCGCTCGGACCAGCTCCGGTTCAGCAACGGCATTGTGACCGGCCTCAGGGAAGGTTCAGCCAAGGCGGGTCGCGCGGTTGCTGAAGCCATTCAGCCTGAAGTGAATTCAGACACCCTGGCTCTGTTCTTATTCCCGGACGGTCTGACAGTGAACTTTGATCGCCTGCTGGCCGGCCTGGAAGGGCAATTAAACCTGGACCATCTGCTGCCCTTAGTGGGTGGCACGGCTGGCGCCATCGTGGGGATGTCGCCAGCTACCTATCAATATACCAATGATCACGTTGTCTCCGATGGGGTGGCCTGGGCTTTGCTTTCCGGGCAGGCTCAGATCGCCTGGGCAGTCAATCACGGCTGTGTCCCTGTTGGCGTTGAGCACAAAGTAACCCGCAGCGAGGGGAACATCATTTACGAGATGGATGGTAGACCCATCCTGGACGTTCTCAGAGACTACCTGACTGACGACGAGATCGAGGACCGGGCAAAGGTCTCAATGACCTTTGCCCTAGGACTTGAGGCCCCAGGATATATGCAAGACCATGACGAGTACGTCATCCGCGCCTTGGTGGCCATAGGGGAGGATGATGCAACAGGTTTCCTAGATTACATCGGTATTCCGACCGAGGTGTCTGAGGGAACGAGTATCTGGATGGCTCGGAGAGATTATGAGAAGCTCGCCAAGGGTGTTGACCGGGTGGCTGAGGAAATCAAGACGCAGCTTGGGGACAAGCCACCCAGGCTGGTTTTCCAGTTTGACTGCGCCGGACGGGGCAAGGCATTTCTCCGTGAGCACCAAAAGTTGCGACTTTTGGAAACGCTGCGGGGACGAATAGGACCTGATGTTCCCTGGCTGGGCTTTTACACTTTCGGTGAAATCGCCCCAGTAGGAGGACACAATTGCTTCCATAACTACACCGTAGTTCTCACAGTCATTTACTAGCGATTCCCAGGAAGGACAGCAGATGAAAGAGTCAGATGCTCAGTACGAGCAGCTTAAAAGCCAGTTGGAGCAACTTCAAAACGCGAACCAGCGTTTGTCTGAGCAGGTCCAACGCTTGCTCAAGACCGAGCACGAACTCTACAAGGCCCAAGAGCAACTCGACACCCAGATCCACCTCTACCGCCAACTCTACGAGGTTGGCAACAGGTTCAATGCGACCTTTGAGTTAGCCGAGATCCTCCATATCGCAACCGAGTTCGTCCTCTACGAACTCAATTTTGAGCGTTGCCTGGTGCTTTTGCGCTCTGAGGAGGCGGAGGACTTTTGCGTGCAGGCGCTGGATGGTTACTATGATGAGGATGTTCGTCAGGGCGTGGCAAGCTTGAGCCTGTCAATGGAGGAGCCTGCTCTTCTGCCCTTGCGCTCGGGCTCCCCTCGACTACCCCTTCGGCTGCCCCCTCACTGCGTTCAGGGCTTCGGCTCAGGGCAGGGCTCGGGACAGGCAGGGCAGGTGATGTGTACTGCAGAATGTGACCAGGAACACCTGTTGGCGCTGGGACGTGCTTTTGGGATGGCCGAATATGTCATCTTCCCCCTGGGTGGGGAGCCTCGAAATCCTATCGGGCTGCTGGTGGTGGGAAACACGGCGGATAATTTGCAATATCATACCCGCGTTCAGCCGGATAGTGAGTTCGTAGTTGGCCTGGCCAACCTGGCCAGCATGGCCACGACCACCATCAACAACGTGAATTTCTACCAGGCCCTGGAGCAGGAGAGGCAGCTTCTCGAAGAAAGAGTCAAACAGCGGACCCGTGATCTGGCTGAAGCGAATGAATACCTGGCTGCCCTGCACGAAACCAGCCTGGGTCTGATCAGCCGGCTCGATTTGAATGATCTGCTCACAGCCCTTGTCACGCGGGCCGGACAACTGATGGGCACGCCCCACGGCTTCATTTACCTGATCGAACCCTTCGACGCTGCTCAGGACAGGCCCTTCGACTCCGCTTCCCTCGACTCCGCTCGGGACAGGCAGGACAGGCCTGAGGATGCGGTGCTTGAGTGCAAGGTGGGTGTGGGAGTTTTTAGCCGAACGATCGGTTTGCGTCTGAAATCGAGCGAAGGCCTGTCCGGGAAAGTCTGGCAAACGGGTCAGCCGTTGGTAGTTGATGATTACGACGCCTGGTCGGGCCGCTTGTCAAGTTTCGACTACAACGTCGTCCGCGCCGTAATGGGGGTGCCGCTCAGATCCGGTTCGCAGGTGGTGGGTGTGATCGGCACAGCCTACGGCGTTGAATCGGGCCGCGCCTTTGGCGACAAAGAGGTCGAACTGTTGAGCCGCTTCGCCCAACTGGCCTCACTGGCGCTGGACAACGCCTGGCTGTACCAGGAGGCCCAGCGTGCTCGCCAGGAAGCCGAAGCCGCCAACCAGGCCAAGAGCGCCTTTCTGGCCACCATGAGCCATGAAATCCGCACGCCAATGAACGCTGTCATCGGCATGACCAGTCTGCTGCTGGACACCGACCTCACCCTCGAGCAACGCGGGTTCACCGAGACCATCCGCACCAGTGGCGACACCTTGCTGACCATCATTAACGATATCCTCGACTTTTCCAAGATCGAGGCTGGCAAGCTAGAGCTGGAGAATCAGCCCTTCGACCTGCGTGACTGCCTAGAGGGCACCCTCGACCTGCTGACGACCAGAGCAGCGGAGAAAGGGTTGGACCTGGCCTATTTCATAGAGACCGGGGTTCCCGCCGCCATCTTTGGCGATGTGACGCGCCTGAGTCAGATCCTGGTCAATCTGCTCAGCAACGCCGTCAAGTTCACCGAGGAGGGGGAGGTCGTGGTCTCTGTTACCAGCCGTCCCCCCGAAGACGGCCGCCACGAGTTACTTTTTGCCGTCCGGGACACTGGCGTCGGCATCCCTCCGGACCGGATGGACCGTCTGTTTCAGTCGTTCAGCCAGGTGGACGCCTCGACCACGCGCCGCTATGGCGGCACCGGGCTGGGTCTGGCCATCAGCAAGCGGCTGAGTGAGATGATGGGCGGCACGATGTGGGCGGAGAGCGACGGCGTGCCGGGCAAGGGCTCAACCTTCCACTTCACCATCCAGGCTGAAGCCGCACCCAGCCCCCCGCGTGCTTACTTGCAAATCGCCCAGCCGGATTTGAGTGGCAAGCGGGTGCTGATTGTGGACGACAATGCTGCCAACCGACAGATTCTGACCCTGCAAACGCAAGCATGGGGGATGCTCCCACAGGACACCAGTTCACCCACCGAGGCGCTGGGCTGGATTCGCCAGGGCGATCCCTTTGACGTGGCCGTCCTGGATATGCAGATGCCAGAGATGGACGGCCTGACGCTGGCGGCCGAGATACGGCGGGAGCGCGATGCGCAGGCGCTGCCCTTGGTCATGCTGACTTCGGGACAGCGGGAAGCCGACGCAGAAGGGATCGAGTTGGTGGCCTTTCTGACCAAGCCCATCAAAGCCTCGCAACTGTACAACGTGCTGGTGGGTCTCTTCGCTGAGGAGGCACGGCCCATCGAGAGGCGCGACGTGGCGGCCAAACCGCAGTTCGACACGCAGATGGGGCAGCGGCTGCCGTTGCGCATCCTGGTGGCGGAGGACAATGTGATCAACCAACAAGTGGCGCTGTCTTTCCTGGAGCGGCTGGGCTACCGCGCCGACGTGGCCGCCAACGGCCTGGAAGTTCTCCAGTCGTTGCGGCGGCAGCCGTATGACGTGGTGCTGATGGATGTACATATGCCGGAGATGGACGGGCTGGAAGCGACGCGCCGCATCCGCCAAGAGTTCGCCGCAGAGGCCCAGCCGCGCATCGTCGCTATGACGGCCGACGCGATGAGGGAGGACCGTGAAACCTGCCTGGCGGCGGGGATGGAGGATTACATCAGCAAGCCAATTCAAGTAGGAGAACTGGTTACGGCGCTGAGCAAATGCCAGCCACGGCTGGTGATGGAAGCTCCCTTGAAACGGGCGGAGGTAGCTGAAGCGCCTGCTGCTGAAGCCTCGGTGACGGCGGTGGCTCCCGAAGTGCTGGACCCGGGGGCGCTGAAGCAGTTGCGGGCCACGCTGGGGAAGCAAGCAGACGGGATGCTGCCGGGATTGATCGAGAGATTCTACCAGGACGTGGACCGGCTGTTGGGTGAGGCGCAGCAGGCGTTGGAGCAAGGGGAGACGACTGACTTGCGTCGGGCGGCGCATTCGCTCAAATCCACCAGCGCGACGTTTGGTGCGGTGGCGCTATCTGGGGTGGCGCGGGAACTGGAATACCTGGCCCGGGACGGGGTGCTGGAGGGGGCTGCCGGGCTGATCGCACGGGCCGAAGCCGAGTCTGCCAGGGCCAAAGCCGCACTGGAGACAATGCGAGAGGAACTGTGAGATGAACGCAGGGAAAGGCAAAATTCTGGTTGTGGATGACGAAATGCTCAACCGGGTAGTGCTCTCCACCAACCTGCAAGAGTCCGGCTACATTGTGGAGACGGCCGAGGATGGGCAGCAGGCATTGGAGATGCTGAGTGCCCAGCCGTTCGATGTGGTCCTGCTCGACCTGATCATGCCCAGGATGGACGGCTACCAGGTGCTGGCGCAAATGAAGGACGATGACGTGCTGCGGCGCATCCCGGTGATTGTGATTTCATCGT
>Ga0315308_1002166_pt1 | contig 11173 bp, 16 predicted proteins | sample TDP3_MG_FD_203078 | JGI IMG/M metagenome (GOLD analysis project Ga0315308, IMG submission 203078) | Freshwater sediment microbial communities from Lake Towuti, South Sulawesi, Indonesia - TDP3 | ecosystem: Environmental > Aquatic > Freshwater > Lake > Sediment | place: Indonesia: South Sulawesi...
AGTTCGACTTAATCATCCGGAAGGGTAACGAACAAAGGCTGGTCTGGATTAGAGCGTGGAAACGCACCGTAGGTGTCAACATGATCATAAACATGGACAAGGCAGCCGAAGACGTGGGCATACCCAGCCCGATCATGATTTCTCAGCAATTCAGCGGTCACGCCAAAGCTTACGCTAACAGACGAGGCATCACATTACTGACCAGAAGAGAGATTCTTCAACGATTGGGCTAGAACTCTTGTAGATACTGTTCTAAGCTACCTTCCATTTCAAGCTGTCCAAGCCAGTTAACAATGCCCACTGCGCAATGCTTCGTCTTGCGCAAAATGGACACTATCTCACTGATCGTATCATTCACAGTCTTGTCTGTAGTGTCTACCTCACACACCTTGTCCACGCCTACGTTGTTCACCGCGTCAACAAGGCAGACGTCCAATATCTCAGCTGCAAGGTTCTCCCTTAATTTCGCGCCTTGAAACCCCCGTTCAACCATCCTCTGCCTAAGCTGCTTGGGATGGCATCTCAACACGAAAACCTTGGCAACATAGCTCTTGGGCACGGTTTCCGTTGCGAAGTGTCCATCAACAATGACTGTTTTACGTGTTTTGGCTATGATCTGTTGCACCCTTTTGGCAAGCTTTTCGTCGTCCGCTATCAATGTTTGCCGCTTCTCGTCGTACCCGCTTGCAATTCCTTCATGCCGAACCAAATCCGCAACAGTTATGTGAACAGCTCCCAGCTTTTGCGCGAGTCTTTCCGAGACTATTGTCTTACCCACACCTGGAGTCCCAGTGACCACAATGACCCGCTTGAACTTGCCTCTCCCTCCACCAGCGATCATTCAATTCAGCTTCTGACTTCTCCGCTTGAACTAGCCAGCGTGTCCCCTGTGTGTCAAGGCACACTTGGCGCGGCGCCTAAAAGCCTTCAATCTTGATTATGCGCCGCTTCTCCAAGCGCTTAATAGCGTCGAAGAACTCGCTCTTCTGTTTTCCTCTGAGTTTGAAGTGATGAAGCATTTCCTGAACAGGTGTGCGCGCTCGTCCGAATTTGCGAATCTGTTCTCTTAGGTAGTTGACAACTAGGCGCTCGACACGCCCACATTTCCACGTCGTGTTTCGCAACAAGACTGCTAGGGCGGAGACCATGCGTTGAGCTTCAACCTTGGACTTTTTCGCCATGACGCGTGTCATCCTTCACTCATGCAACATGCACATGTTCTGTAACCGCAACATTTAGACTTTACCCCAAGCAACCAATGAAGCTAGAAAAGGCGTGGCGAGCACTCTTGGAAGAAAGAATTGCAGAAATCACAATTGACCTCAAAACCAGACGGCTCAGAAAAATACACCATAGCCTTAGCCATCTCACATTTAAATGTCAACGCTGCGGCGTCTTTTGTTGCAAACTCAGAAGCCCTACGCTCTCAGAAACGGACACGAGCCGCTTAAGACAAGCCGGATACAAAACGGCTGATTTTCTAGATGTGGAACAGAATCGCATTCGAAGTAGGACAGATGGTTCATGTATCTTCTTGTCCTTTGACACATCGACTCAAGCGCACAACTGCTCTGTTTACAGCCTTAGACCAGCGCTATGCAGACTCTATCCTTTCCGGTTTGAAAGATCGGAGCGAAACTCTTAGGCGTTGAAATTGATTCCATGCTGCAACGGCTTGGACACAAAAGACGGTGAAAGCGTTGACACAGATTTCATTACCAAAACAACAAACAGCATCCTCTTCGAATTGATAGACACAGGCTTGGTCTGACTCTGGGCTTCTTGCTGACCACAATTTTGAAATGCCCACAGAGCGCACGTACTCTAAAAAGGAGCAACTACCGGACCATGCAGTTTATTTCCTCTAAGGCACGTGTAAAAGGCTTCTTCGAAGGCGACAGCATTGTTCTTGGACCTTCTGCGATCGGAGCAAAGTCCCTTATTAGCAGAAACGTAATTGTCGGCTATCCTGCCAAGAGGAAGGTTCAAGATTTGTCGTTCTCGAAAGGCTTTTCAATAGAAGAACTTGACAGGACAAGTGCTGGAGCGAAAATTGGCAACAACTGTATCATACGATCTGGCACGACGATCTATGAAGAAGTAGCTATAGGCGACTGGGTTGAAACTGGGCACAACGTGTTGATTCGTGAAGGCTGCACAGTGGGAAACAGAACACGCATTGGGTCCTCTGCACAGCTCGACGGTACCGTTAATATTGGCAAGGGTGTGAGCATTCAATCTAACGCTTACCTTCCCCACTTGACCGTCGTAGAAGACGATGTGTTCATAGCACCCAACGTTGTGTTCACGAATGATCCGTATCCCCCAAGCGGTCGACGGACTGGCGTAGTGGTCGGAAAAGGCGCTGTGATAGGAGCCAACACATGCATTGTAGCACCAGCCAGAATTGGAGAGGGCTCGGTTGTGGGCGCAGGCTCTTTAGTGACGAAAGATGTGGCTGCAGGCATGGTTGTGCTGGGCGCCCCAGCGAAACCATACATCAGAAAAAATGAGTATAACATGAAGAAGGCTAAATGGGAAAAAGGAGCCAGATGAACGTGAAGTATTCCAAAGCGAAGGCTGGGAGAACAGTTTTTGCCAGACTAATTGAAGGTGATGAACTATTGGACACAATAACTCGAGTCGCCGTTGAAGCGAAGGTCTCCGCTGGTTTCTTCTCGTTAATAGGCACCCTAAAAACTGCCAAGCTGGGATTTTTTCATGAGGGCAAATACAAAACGATCGAAATGCTGCAACCATTAGAGATTGTTTCATGCCTTGGCAATGTTTCAGTCAAAGAGGGCAAGGTGTTTGCACACGCACATGCGGCTGTTTCAGATGAGAAGGGCAGGGTTTTCGGAGGTCACGTGATGCCCGGTTGCATTATAGGAGTGACGGGCGAACTCGTTCTGGCTGAGGCTGCAGGCATTAGGTTGCTTAGGAAGTTTGATCGGAAAACCAAGCTCTCGTTGTTGTCTTTCGCCAAGCCCGAGGCTAATCCTAAGAAGAGGCGTGCTGTTCCTGCTTAAGATTCTTCAAAAGCCTTAATCCATGAACACCCGGTGAATAATAGTCATCTAATTGCACGGTTTCTTCATAGCCCTGCTTTCTGTACAGTCTCCTAGCGGCTTGATTGTCAGCGCGAACTTCAAGGTAGACGACTTCAACGTTCTTCTTCAAGAAGGCATTCTCTATCTCCTTCAGAAGCATTAAGCCGACGCCCATCCGGCGATATTTGATAGCTACGTCGATGGTTACCACGTGGCCGATCTTAGCCGTTTGTCTCCTTTCAACCAAGCCTATTACAAAGCCTGCAACATCGCCATCTACTTTGGCTAACAAGGCAGCAGCGCTCGGGCTTTTGAGCAGGCTAAGCACGTGCTCTCGGCTATATGCTTCGGCTGTGAAGCATTCGCGTTCTATTTTGAGTAGTTCTTCAACTGTTCTTGTCCCTGCAGACTCAATTTTTACCTTCATCTTGCCGTCACCCGAAATCCCTGCTAGGGCTCGTAGACTTGCAGCTGGCTATCTCCAACAGCGTGCTTGTAGGCGTCAACGACCTTCTCAAGGCTGTTGTTTTGACCTAAGTATATGAGGTGGCTTCCACAGTGGCGTTTGCAGTCAGATGCTCCGAAGCCTATAACTGGAACTGTGGCTCCTTCGACGTTTCTAATGGAATTGGTTATTTCGCACTCCTTGTTGTCGATGCGTGACGCTGCCACGACCGCTGTAATGCATGCTGCCTTGTTCGCTAGAAGATAGTCGATGTGCCAGTGCTTTTCCTTTCTCTTTCTGAAGTGCCTAGCAACCCTGCTCCTGAGGCTAAGGGCGCCGGTGCCTAAGGCTGAACCCGTGTACGCGTAATAGCCCCTACCTAGCTTGATCGAGCCTTGTTTCGTTGTGCACATGCGGCTTGGAGCCTTCAAGTGGATGATAAGTGTGTAGTTGCCTTTAGCTGGCAGTACGTCAGGTTTCACCACAATTGTTCCCCGTTCTCACCGCTGTTCAAACAAGCGCTCGAAGTTCTCGAAGTAGACCTTTCTCCTTGTTTTGTTCGAGATGTGAGCAGCATCGATTATGGCTGTTTGTGTTGGAAAGCGATAATATGGAGTGTCGGAGCCGAACAACACACGGTCTTGGTCAATGTCTGCGGCCATTTCTACGAATTCAGGTAAAGTTCCAGATGTTTCCACGTAGAGATTTGATGAATCCTTCAGCGCGCCGACGCAACCTTCTCTCAGATGAGCTAAAATCATAACCATGCGTGGATGCTTCTTCGCCACCCGAACGGCTAAGCTTGGAGTTGAGAAGCCGTCGCCCGTGTGAATTAAGACTGGTAGCCTCAACTCGTCGACTTTCTTGAAGAATTTGTCAAAGAACGGGTGGTCGGTTCGAAAGCACTCCACCATGGGATGTAGCTTGATCCCGGACAGTATGAGGTTGTCTTTGATTCGTATTAGTTCGTTGACTGCTTCTGTATCTCTTCTCGGGTCTACGCGTCCAAAGCCCACGAGCCTTTTCGGATGCTTTTTTACGCATTCTGTTATGTAGTCGTTCGTCTTAGGATACCTGTCGCCTACGTTTGGGTTTGGAAAAACCAAGGCTCTAGCAACATTGTACTTGTCGAGTAACAGCATCAGCTCCTCTATGTAGATTGTTGGGTTTCCGTAAGGTTGCCAAGGTCCAGACTCGCCCAAGTGCACGTGCGCATCACACATTTTCAAGTGCAAACTCACCTTACTCTCACTTTGTCGAGGTTATTAATCAGCCATGTACGCAGTTAATAATGACTTCTGTGGGTAGAGGCGCTATTTTCGGATCGATTTCTGCAACCAGAGGGCCTTGCTTTCAACACGGAATCCTAATAACTCGTAGAAACACTGCTGGTAGCTTTCATAATCAGTTTCCACGAAGGCATACTTGGCGCCTTTGCTCTTGATGAAATTGAGCACTTTGTAGACTAGCGCTGTCCCTATTTTCTTGCGTCGATAGCTTGGTAAGACGCCTAGCCCGTAGATCCATCCATGTTTCTCGTTGTTCACGTTTCTGATTTCGCAGAAAGATGAAGCGACAGGGTTCCCTTTGCCGTATCCTACGAAGCACTCAAAGTTCAGATTCTCCATCCAATAGACGATTTCCTCTTTGGTGACTCGTCTTCCAGTGATTCCCTTGAAGATTTCATTCTGAAGATTTTCGATCAGCTCTGGATTGCCAACTTCTGAATATGTTTTGAATTGCACTCTGGGAACTTTCTTGAAAGGTACGTGTTTCAGGTCATGCTTCATCTTGCCTTCGACATACTTCACTTTGAAGCCTTTCCTTTTAAGAACCGAAATGTGGCGCGTTGCATCCTCCGGAACGCGAGTTTCAACGGCTTCTGCACTTCTTTCACCTAGGCTTTTTAGCGCTACGTCTAAGAGTGAAGAGGCGACCATATCCCGGTAGTCATCTCTCACATTGAAGCTGCGAAGGACACAAAAACGTGGCTGAGAGGGGCTGATGTGTGCGTTTGCTATGCCCACGACCTTCTTCTTGATCTCAGCTACGTACATTCCCAAGTCGCTGAATTCTGGATCAAGCATTGACGCCCTGAATTCGCCCAGATTGACTTGAGCGAGCTCTGCCCAAGCTGAGTCATCTATGCCTCTCACGAATCTACGGATTATCACAAGCAATGCCCCTCGCGAAGATCAGGTATCTGCCTCTAACATATTCTTGTCAAAGCGATAAAAAACTATGAATTGTCATAGTGCGCGATTTCTTCAAAGTGTTTTCGATCTCTCTGCAGCAAACCAGTCTCTCGGTTATACGCGTTCTACAAGGTTGACCATTGTATGCCAAGGGCGCGCGTTTGCCTCTCCCTCTAAAACCTTAATGCTCTGAACTGCAGCCGGCGCCGCCTGCCGGTCGAAGAGGTTTAAAGAGTATTATGTCATGATAAGGCGAGCCCTCAACATGGTGAGGTTCAAAACCTTGGAGCAACCTCAGAATCTCGCTCCAGTAGATTAGCCCAAAGGTTTTTGTGTGGTCTTCAATTATGAAAATAGGTTTTTGCGAGATTAGACGAGGTGCCCCTTTCAGAACTTCAAGTTCATGGCCTTCTGTGTCTATCTTAACGACGTCTGCATGATCAACAAGGTTGTCGAGGAGATCGGTGCCTACGAGATAGACTCGTTTATGAAGCCTTACTTTATCAAGCCGAGATCCCATACCAGCGCTATAAAGAGTGAACCTCCCTCTCTTACTGCTTGCAGCCAAGTTGAGTGCGCGAACGTTTTTCACACGGTTGAGTTCAAGGTTCCTTATGAGACCCTCAAAATTGTAGGGATCGGGTTCGATAGCTACTACTTTGTGGTAGTTTCTAGATAACCGAACCGCATAGTGACCAACGTGAGCACCGACATCCACGAATACCTTCTGAGAGGCTCCCAAAACCCTAAGCAACTGGAAAGTATCGATCTCATGGTTAATGTCGGAGCCGACCTTGTCATGATAAAAGCCTGCGAAAAAGCTGTCTTTTCGTATAACCCACTTAAAGCCGAGCAAATCCGTTTCTATGATTTGTTTACGGTGCTTAGGAAAATGCTTCAACCTATATAATTTGATTACCCATTACCATATATTTCGAGTTGAATCATATATTATTCCTCTCCTGAGAAAGAGAACGCTATTTCTCGTGGTCAAGCAATCAGCCCAAAGAATCCATGGAAAAAGTCGCAAAATCATTAGTGGAAAACCATAATAACTGTTAGGCTGCTATCATACTGAAAAAATGTGGGTGAATGACAGTATGAGTCAGCCCGCCCGGGAAGACCCGATTAAGATCCATCGTGAAGGGCTAGCCCTATACGACGCTGGGAAGTACAATGAAGCCATTGACAAGTTCCTGCAAGCATCACAATTATACGAAAAGATGACCAACTTCTTCGACGCTTCCTACATGTTGTTTAAGGCGGCAGAGTGCAATTTTCTGCTCAAGGAATATGAAACAGCGATTGAACGCTTCTCGAAATCTGCTGACATCGCTTTGGGCAAGGGGTTCGACCGCTTCGGACTTGGGGCGTTGGAATATGCACGCGACTGCTACAAGGCTATGGGCAAGGAGAAAGGCAAGAAATTCGCCGAACTACAAAAACAAATAGAAGAAGTGAAAAAGAAACTCGAGGCACAAGCATTCTAAGATTCTGACACCGTTCTAGTCTATTTCCACAATTAGCCTTCTCAACGACTCCTCTACACGTCTAATGTGCATCAACGTTTCTTCTGAGCCACGAAAGGTCTCCATTACTTTGTGGCATTGCATCAACGCGGTTTCAAGCCCCCTCTTGCCTTGCGTTCTTTCCAACAGGTCACCGCAACGCATCCTCGCAGAGCTAGCTTAAAAGATCACTGAGCCAACGGCCACCCAGTGCCTAGACAGACATGCACGAAAGTGAATAGAACCAAGGTCTCTATACTACACTTTCCTTAGAAACGCTGAAAGGGAGAAAAAGGAGCAGAACACAGCTCATTTCGGAGTGTAGGCTGCGCACAACATGCCGAAGTACGTAGGCGCCTGATATGAGACAAGTCTCCCCTTCAGGCGCAATTGCTTCAACACGCCTATGAGAACAGCCATCTGCCATATGCTGTCAGGCTTCGCGTTTTCAACGAGCTCTTGATCCACACTGAGGAGCATATTCAAATTGTCCTTCTTGACCGCGTCCACAACCAGCGCGTCGAAAGTCTTAGCGTCAGGGTGAAAACCATAAGGTCCCTTCTTGCTATGAGTGTGCGCTTGATCGGCGCTTGCAACAAAAGCCACTCTTGCTTTAGATTTCTCCGCCGCCTTCGCTATTGCTCTGCCGAATGTAACCAGTTTTTTCAAAGGAATCTCTCGTGAAGGGGTCACAATAACTACTTTTGGCTTTTTTAGATTGGATGCGAAAAACCAGAGCGGAATCAATGTTCCCCAATCCATGGGCATACAGGAAGATTCTCCCTCAGCTGTGCCATAGTTAGCCGCCACAACGGGAAGTTTAGCTTTCTCAGCCTCAAATAAGATTTCTTGAGCAAGAGGGCGATCGCATTTCAAGCGAATCTGAACAGAGCCGCTTTGTGTCTTTAGGGTTCCATCTGTAAACTCTGTCGTTATCACTCCAATGTTGCCTCTTAGTCGCAGATTGTGCGGACTAGTGATGACTATGGTGTCAACCTTCTGCTCGTTCAATATCTCAGCAATTGCTTCCATCCCGCGCCTCGTTTCGCCAAAGGCTCCTGCTTTATCCCCCGCCAACTGCGGAATAATTTCATCTCCGTGCGGAGCAATACACGCGAACACTATACCCATTCTTCTACACGACTCATGAAGGTTTTCTTGCAATCCCAAGACGGAAGGCGAACTTATATCCGTTCAAAAGCCTATTTAGGGTTAAAGGTGATTCTTCATGCCCAAAACAGACGAAAACCTGAAGAGCGCATTCATAGGCGAGTCTCAAGCAAATCGCCGCTACACCGCGTTTGCTAGAAAAGCCCAAGAAGAGGGCTTGTCGCAGGTCGCTAAGCTTTTCCGAGCAGCAGCTGAAGCAGAGACAATCCACGCATTAAATCATCTTAGAATAATGGGTGAAGTGAAAGCAACTGCTGCCAACCTGGAAACCGCAGTGTCTGGCGAGACTTTTGAATTCAAGAAAATGTATCCAGAGTACCTGAAAACTGCCCAGCAGGAAAGTAACAAACAGGCGGCATGGAGCTTTGAGGTTGCCAATAAGGTTGAACAAATCCACGCGGACTTGTACTCCAAAGCCCTTGAGACATTGAAAAGCGGGAAGAACTTGCTAGAAACCGACTACTACGTCTGCAGTGTATGCGGCAACACAGTTGAAGGCAGCCCGCCTGAAAAGTGTCCTATTTGCGGAGCTCCCAAGAGCAAATTCAACAAAGTAACCTAAAGAAAGTATCGACAGGCTTACGTCTTAGAGAAGAAGGTCTCAACGGCATCTGCAAACACCAACAGGCCTGAAATGATCCAGAGTGCGAACAAAATGAAGTATGGAGAGGTGTTGCTCAGATAACGAATCAATGGATCACCACCTGCAGATCGAAGTAGGTTTGCCCTATACACTGCCATTTCCCAGTAGAACGCGCCGAAAATGCCACCTAACACCATTAGAGCAAGACCTAAGAAAGCCAGCAACTGTTTCTGTCGCAGATCTGACTTCCAAAAGGCCTTTCGACCCAAAATGTACAACCCGCATCCCGCTGCAGCTAAGGCAACTGAGGGACCAACCATCAGTATAGCATAAACCAGTGCCGAAATCTGATTGGACCAATACCACGACAAAAACAAGTGCCCAACCGAAAACGACCAGAGAAAAGCAAAACCGACACTAGCCACAAACAGGATTATTCCCACCTGAGTCTTTCTGCCCCTTTGCATCAGAGTTTCGCCTTCTTCTCAAACTGTTTTTCATATATCTCTCGAACATGCTGGATAGTGTCAGCCTCTTCTGGGAGTTTGTCGTCTCTTATGCGGGTTATTCGAGCGAAGCGTAGAGCCATGCCACATTCATACTTTGGGCTCTCCTGAAGCTCATTGTAGGCAACTTCCACCACGATTTTTGGCACAACCACCACGCGATGCGGCTCCTCCCTGATGATCAATTCTTTCAGCCTTTCAGTCATCTCAATGATTTCTTGGTCTGTTAAGCCTTTAAATGTCTTACCCACCGTCATAAACTCGCCTGTTTCACTCTCTCGCGCAGCCAAGTAATAGTCGCTTAACCAACGGTGTCTTCGACCATACCCCCACTCTGCAGCCACTATGACAAGGTCCAGAGGTTCCAATATTTGCTTGATTTTGAACCAACGTTTTCCCCTGATCCCCGGAGTATAGGGACTGTCAAGCTTCTTGGCGACCAAGCCCTCATGACCACTGTCTAATGCCTCCTTCAAGAACTCTGCAGCCTTTTGTGGATCGTCTGTGGTTATCTGTTTTGTCAACTGTATGGTTCCTGCAATCTCACTCAACCTTTTTCTACGCTCAACGTACTCTGCGTTAAGCAAGCTGTCTCCATCAAGGTAGATGACGTCAAATAGCTGAAGCTCTATTGGAATCTCCCTAGCCATGTCATCTACCTCATGCACCCTTCGAAACCTACGCATCAAGTGCTGAAACAAGAGCGGGCTCGCATGATCTTTGCCTACCGCTATAACTTCACCTTCAAGAATGGCTTGCCTTGCTCTTATCTCTCTTCTAGCGAGGTCAACGATTTCAGGCAAGCTTTCAGTAACGTCTGTGAGACGACGACTGTAGACTCGCACCTCATCGCCAGATTTGTGGATTTGAATGCGTGCACCATCTAGCTTGTACTCAAAAGCCATCGAACCGCCTGTCTCCTTCAGGACTTCTCTCGCGTCTTCAGCCATCTGCGCCATCATCGGCTTAATGGGTCGAAAAACACGAAAGCCAAGCTGGGTCACGCCTTCTTTTCCCTTTGCCTTCAAGATTGAGGCAGTTTCACCTATGTCTCCCGTGAGCATGCTCGCTGTTTGAATCGTCTCAAGCGGAATGTCAAACGCTTTGGCTACTGCCATCTCCATCAAACCTTCGCTGAAACCTGTCCGCATCTCGAAGATCATAATCTTGACAAGATACTTGGCTTCAAGAGGCGAAGCCTGGCCGAGCAAAGTCCCTATTAGGCGTTCTTTGCGTTCTCTCGAGCCGAAGCCAGAAGCCCCAGCGATGTTCTCAAACGTGTGTCTCACTTCCAGAATGCTCAAGGGCTTTTCAAAGAGAGTCGACTGCTTCCTAATCCTGCTGCCTTCAAACACAATCTTGATAGCCGATCCGACATCGCCAGTTTGACTGTACGCGGCACGGAAGTCGCTCCAACCTAGGTCCGTCAACTGCTTAAGTATGCCGCTTAGAGTCGCCCAACTGGTCTCAAGAACGCGTTGATCCCACTTCGGAAAAGGACGACCCAAGATCATAGAAACAGCAGGCTCAACCTCCTCGGGCAGCAGGTTCTTCACGAAGCTTGCAGTCAAGTCAACCATCAACAAACGCTTAGTAGTTGCCTCCAGCTTCTCGCAAAGCTGACACAGATCACGAAACGCTGTCTGCATAATACTTTTCCTTACACCTGACCGTGTCATTCCCAAACAACATAAACGTTTTCATAGACCACCTTAG
>Ga0315308_1002167_pt1 | contig 11171 bp, 10 predicted proteins | sample TDP3_MG_FD_203078 | JGI IMG/M metagenome (GOLD analysis project Ga0315308, IMG submission 203078) | Freshwater sediment microbial communities from Lake Towuti, South Sulawesi, Indonesia - TDP3 | ecosystem: Environmental > Aquatic > Freshwater > Lake > Sediment | place: Indonesia: South Sulawesi...
GTATGAAGCCCTCCTCCACTGTATCCAAGACGGCTTTTGCCACGGCTGTTTGAGCTGGCCCGTAGACTAGGCTTGCGTGGCGCATCCCCTTCACGGTCACAGTTGGCACGATGAGTGTGACGGGCTTCACTGTCAGGTTCGGCTCAAGAATGGCAACAAGTGGTTCGTGGCCGGGCGAAGGTGAGGCCTTGGCTTTTGCGAAGGCCTCTCCCATAGGGCCGTTCTTTAATCCTATCATCAGGTCTATGTGTGCGACTTCGGGTTCTTCACCGACCAGTGCTTCTCCGATTTTCAGTTTGAAATCCTCAATCACTTCCGGGGTCATGCCGATAGCCGGGAATCGCTGTTCCAAGGGCTTGTCTGGATGAATTTGAAACAGCACAGGTTTCAGGGGAATCTTTCCCAGCTTTTCTAGGTCAATCCTGAGTTCTTCTCGCTCTTCATAGGTCAGTTCCCCTCCTTGGGTGAGAGGAAGCCTGACAGGACCAACCTTGATTCCCATCATTTCCAAGGCTGCTTTTGGACCGACGGATCCGCTTTTCACCATGACTCGAGTGAATTTCTGCACTTTCAGTTGTATTTCTCTAGCTTTCCTGAGGTCTCCTCTTTCAAATGCGTCGTACAGTTCTCTCCAGATGTCCGGGATCACGTTCGCACTTGCGAGGATCATGCCGGAGCAGCCGGCCGCCAACGCCGGCAGGACAACCTCGTCGTGTCCAACCATGATCGACAGCCTTAGACTGGTCTTCTCGATCAGTGCCAGTATGTACCGGAGTTCTCCGCTACTATCCTTCACACCGACAATGTTGGGGATTTCCACGAGATCCTCGACTATCTGCCAAGGAAGCTGGACTCCAGTCACTTGAGGTATGTTATAGAGTATGAGGGGCAGATCGACGGCTTCAGCTACTAGCCTGAAGTGCTCATAGATGCCTCGGAGGGCTGGCTTGTGGTAGTATGGCGTCACTATGAGCGCTGCATCCGCTCCCGCGTCTTTGGCGAACTTGGTCATCTCTACTGTGAGGTCTGTGCTTGAGCAACCGGTTCCGACGATCACCGGGACTTTACCTTTCGTCTCATCTATGACGATCCTAGATGCGAGCTTTCGCTCCTCGATGGTCATGTTCTGAAACTCTCCAGTTGTTCCGCAAGGGACGACCCCCGTTGCCCCTTTCTCTATGACGTATTTGACTAGGGCTCTCAACCTTGCCTCGTCAACATGCTTTCCATCGTCCGTGAAAGGCGTGACTAGTGCTGGTATGACTCCGCTAGGTCTGAACAACGCTAGTATCCCTCACGGAAACAATTCACAGGTCTGACTAAATAAGATCACAATGAAGGTTCGCACTCGGCCAACCGGATCGGTGTATGCAAGCTCTGGCGGGCGATCTTGTTCTGGCTCGGGCTATCTGCCCTTTCATGCCATGCTTTCTTTGTTCTTGGATTCGACTGGCTTTGATACGGGTTCCTCAAATTCCGGAGGAGGTGTCGTGAGCATCACCCACCCTATCCACATGCATATTGTGAGCAGAGCTAGTACCGCCAGGATGACAGGTAGAGCTATGGCCCACCATGCGAGCCATGAGGGCAATGCCAAGTACGGGGCAAACAGTGACGCCAGATAGACTGCAGTGACGATGAATGATATGACGAGTACGACTGCGCCATATACCTGGTCCTTATTCAAGAGTGGTTCCTCTATGATGATGTGATGCCTGACATGGTAGAAAAGAGTTGCGACTTGGGTGGCCGAAGCTTGGATTCTATTGCCATTTCTGTACTGGGGGTATCCAAGCTTCCCTAGTGGGTTGTGGGATCGTACGGATAGTTGCACTATTGCAGCTCTATTTTTCGTTGGATTTCATGCCCCTATTGCGCTTTTTCGATGAGAGCTTTCTTAGTCTGTGGATTATGCCTTGAACAACCTCTTGATCTCAAGGTGCTACTGGTACCTGTTCCCCAGCAGCGTCAGTGTTGAACTTCGCCAAACGTTATATGAAGTCTGGGGAGTATCTGGTGATCGGGTCTCTGAGCCTTGATTGAGGATGCTTCTAGGGCTCTGGAGAGCATAGGTCTGCCGGGCAGAGATCTCTACGAGCTTCCTACTTCGCTGAAGAGATTTCCTGACGGTTGCCATTGGCGCGTTGAGATCTCCGGCGTCGAGCGGCCTTCAACACTGAGAGCTATTATCGACGAATCGGAGCGGACCGGTGTTCCGGTTCACCGGCTCATAAGCACTGTCATGGGGTCGACGCTTCTACCTGAGAGCGAGCTTCGTGAGTTTGCGCAGCTCGCCGCTGACGCAAAGATGGAAGTGATCTTGACGCCGGGCCCAAGAGCGGTCTGGGACATAGGGAGGCAGGTAGCAACGTCGGAGGGATCGCTTTCTGGCATGCGTTTCCGAGGGTCAGATCAATTGGCCTATGCCATAGCCGACATAAAGAGGTCTATTGCCATGGGCTTCAGAGGGTTCCTGATAGTTGACGAGGGTCTTCTCTGGGCGTTGAACGAGCTCAAGAAGATCGGTGAGATCCCGCGAGACATCAAATTCAAGGTGTCAATCTTCACAGGTCACGCGAACCCTGCGGGAGCGAAGCTTCTTCAGAGCTTGGGAGCGGACACGTTCAACCCTGTGGCCGACCTCACTTTACCTATGATGGCTGCCTTGAGGAAGGTGACAGACATCCCTATCGACATTCATGTGTACCTCTTCGACTCGTGGGGAGGGTTCAACCGGTTCTATGAATGCCCTGAATTCGCCAGAATAGCTGCTCCATGCTACTTCAAGATAGAGCCGGGGGCCAGCATAGGCTCCCTGTACCGGCCGTGGGTGAACCCGGAATCTCTCGCTTTCTTGGGGCGAGAAAAGGTCAGACAGGCTGGGATCATAAGAGAACTCGTCGAAAAGAACTATCCTGAAGCCAAGCTGTCGGGGAGAGGTCCCAGCGACCTCGCTGTTCCGAAACCTTGAGCCCCAAAGAGAACCCGCACGATCCTCTCAATCGCGCAAGCGAACCAATAATTGAATTGATTGTCGAACGAAGATCTGACTGCCTCTAGCTATCGTCAAGATTGACCGGTCTAATCCTTATACGTCCGGTGAGGTTGCTCTTTATCAGCCCGGGGCCATCGCAGCCCGGTGGAGGAGAAACAAGGCTCCGCCGAGTGTAGCGGACAGCACAGGTGCCTCGCCCGTACAAGCATGAAATGAGCCTTGAATTGCGGGCTTTGGATCCTGCAAGAGGAGAAGAAACCCGCCGACGGGAGTTCGAATCTCCCCCGGGCTACCACCAAAATCCGAAGAACAGACGGGTATGCGTTTGTCGCCTCCAGAATGCTGCGGCGGCAGATCTTGGTCCCACCTAGGCAAATTTCCAAGATTCGAATAATCGGGGGGCCGATGTGGGTACACCTGTACCCACATCGGTCTGCTCCATATCTCGATTCGTCCCTAAGCTTTCTCGCTCAAGTGTATGTTAGGCTCCTTACATGCGCCTCCGGTGAGAGATACATGCCCCGCAACGCTTGCAGTGTTTGACATCAGTCGCGCCTAAGGATAATTACCGATCTCAATGAATGTCGCCCACTGCCAGTGACGAGGCTCAAAGTTTCTTATATTGACCGAGTCGATAGTCCAAGCAGTTTGACAAGGTGAGTTGAATGAAGGTTTTCATATCCGTAGATTTGGAAGGCATCTCGGGGGTGGTTCACGACGAGCACACGATGCGCAATGGCAGGGAGCATGACAGAGCTAGAAAGCTGATGACCGGGGAAGCGAACGCCGCCATTTCCGGCGCTTTCGAAGCTGGAGCGACTGAAGTAGTCGTAAACGACTCGCATGGAACTATGAGGAACCTGATTCCGGAGGAGCTTCATCAAGATGCTAAGCTGATCACAGGCTCAACAAAGCCTCTTAGCATGATGCAGGGCATAGATCGAGGCTTCGACGCGGCCTTCTTGGTTGGATATCACGCAAGGAGAGGTACCTTACACGGGATACTTGACCACACGTACTCTGGCGCTACGGTCAGTGGGTTCATGATCAACGGCAAGGATTTCGGAGAGACCGGTATGAACGCCCTCATCGCAGGCAGCTTCGATGTCCCAGTAGTCCTCGTTACCGGAGATTCTGCAGTGACAAGTGAAGCGAAGAACCTTCTAGGTAACGTGGAGACAGTCACAGTCAAGGAAGCTGTGAGTAGGTGGTCTGCGAAATGTTTGCATCCAAACAAGGCGAGGGAAGCGATTAGGCAGGGAGCAATATCTGCCTTGAAGAGGCGCAGCGAAATGCATCCGTTCAAGCTCCAGCCTCCTTACGAGATGCGCTTGGAGCTGATGAATGTTGGCATGGCGGATGTCGCGGAACTGATCCCTGATGTGAAAAGAATCGCTCCTAGAATTCTGACTTACAGTTCCGACGACTTCCTTAAGGTGCACAAGGCCTTTCGGGCAATAGTCACTCTTGCGCTCTCAACGATAGAAAGATAACAACTCGTCCACTCATCTGCCTTAGTCCCGCGATCTGCTAGAGTCCTAACCAACCTTCAGATTGAAAGGTTTCCCCTCATTCAGAATCTTCTCAGGGATCTTTCCCTTCCATTTCCTGAGGAATCCCACATCCTCCTCCTTCTCCCTGAGTTCATCAGGCAGCATATGTGGAATCTCCTCGATTATGGGGTAGAACCTGTTGCATTTGGGACACACGAGAAGGCCCTCAACGATTTCGTCTTTTTCATCGAAGACATGGAGTTCCAAAGGATGATGCTTATCGATAGGGCATGCAAGAATGTCCATCAATCTTCTCTTCATCGCAGCAAATCCCACTCATACATCTGCTCGTGACGATATACCATTTTCTCTTGTGCCTACCTCGTCCATAAGCCCCGGCCCACCCCCCGGTACGTTGCTCTAGTCTTCTCTGTCTGCACTGGGTCTATCAGGTGAGTGCAATCTACTATTACGGGCGATCGGCTCATCGCCGCAGTTAGGTCTCTAGCGTCAAGTCTCTTGAACTCGTCGTGAGCCACAGCTACAATCACGCAGTCGGCCTTCTCAACAGCCTTCTTCAAGGTTGGTTCAGCCACATGTCCAAGCCTACCTATCTCATCGCAAGAGAACTTGGGATCATAGACGGTCACGCGAGCCCCCCTCTTCTTCAGCAGGGAGATCAGCTCAATAGCAGGCGAGAATCGAGTCTCCTTGACGTTCGGTCTATACGATATGCCGAGAACAGTCACTCTAGCTCTCCTCAGAGGCTTGCCAGACGATCTCAAACCATTTGCAGCCAAACCCAAGACATGCCTAGGCATTTCATCATTCATTGATCTTGATGTCTTCACGATCCTAAGTCTGACGCCCTGAGATCTCGCCTCATCCATCAGCATGTACGGGTAAATCGGTAAACAGTGACCGCCAACGCCGATACCTGGAATGTGAAGATGAGAGTAAGGCTGAGAGTTGGCTGCTGCCATCGCCTCCATGTAGTCTATCCCTGCATTCTCGCAGAAGAGAGCAAACTCGCTCGCCAAGCCAATATTCACGTCCCTGTAGATCACCTCAAAGAGCTTCGCGGCCTCTGCCGTCTTGATGTCGCGGACTCGAATCAATTCGCCCTCTGTCATAGTCGCAAGGATTGCACAAGCAGCGTCGAGGCTCTTCTTGTTGACGGCGCCTACAACTCTGTTGTAGCTCCGAAGATCTGCCAACGCCCTACCAGCCATGGCTCTTATCGGGCTATACGCCAACGCAAAATCCTCTCCCGCCCTCAGTCCGGAGTGCTTCTCCAGAACAGTCTTGACGATTCTTTCAGTTACGCCAAGTCCACAAGTGCTCTCAAGGACAACCAAGGACCCTTTACGTATCCCCTTGCTAATCTCTTTGCATGCATTCTCAACGGCCGAGTAGTCGGGTCTCTTTGATTGGTCTATTAGTGTTGGAACAATTATGATTATGACATCGCTCTGAGAAGAGGCCTCCTCGACACTCGTTGTCGCCCTGAACTTTCCTGTTCGCATGTGTTTCCTTACGAGCCGTTCAACGCCTGGCTCTTCGAGATGCGAGATTCCTTGATTGAGTTTCTCCACTACGCGATGGTTTACGTCTGCTCCAATGACTTTGGTTCCAGCTTCGGCTAGTAGGCATGCCGTTGGAAGGCCCATCCAACCCAATCCAATGACCGCAATGGTGACATTGCCTTTTGCAACTTGCCTCTTCAAATCGTCTGGAGATGATCTTAAGGTGTCAATCAACGGCAGGCCACCACACAGAAGTGCCTTCTACTACATTTATTGCTTTAGTCAGCATACTAGACTTCGCACGCATATCCTTCATACTTAAGCCACAGTTTGAAGAAGTCTGATAACTGAACCAGGCGTAACTAGCCCATCAGGATTGGAGTCGCACACATTGAAGATCTGGGTCGACATACTGACGCCAAAACAAGTAAACTTCTTTGCACCCCTTCTGAAGCGACTGCGGCGACAAGGCACAAGAGTACTGATAACTACTCGGGAATATCGTGAAGTCAATCAGCTTCTCAAGATGCGTAAGATCTCTGCGCTCAAGGTCGGAAGGCATGGCGGCGCTCCCTTGAAAGCCAAACTGATCTCAAGCGCGAAGAGGATCACGAAACTCGCCAGCTTGCTGTCCTCTCATGGTTGCGAAAGCGCCATCTCGTTCTCCTCTCCTGAAGCAGCTCGCGTTGCCTACGGCTTGGCTATTCCTCACTACTGCGTTAGCGATTCTCCTCACGCAGAAGCAGTTTCTCGACTCACAGTTCCGCTCTCGAAGAGGCTGTTCACACCAAAGGCCATACCGTTGAATGCATGGAGGAACTATGGCGTAGACGAATCACGCATCGTTCGCTATGATGCGCTTGACCCTGCCGCATGGCTGAAGGACTTTAAACCTGATCCAAACATCCTCGACGAGCTCGGACTGGATCGTTCCAGACCTATTGTCACCATGAGGCCTGAGGAAAGCCAAGCTTCGTACTTGATCAGCCAAGGTTTTCGCAGCCCTCTCTCAATGTCTTTGGCTCAAGCCTTGGTTCGAGAAACATCTCAGATCCAAGTCGTCATGATACCGAGATATGACCTGACTACCTTTGCTAGAAAGCTGGTAGGCGGATCAGTCGTTGTTACCGGTTCGGCAATAGACGCCACTAGTCTGCTTCATTACTCCAATCTCTTTCTGGGGGGAGGAGGTACCATGACAGCGGAGGCGGCGCTCCTAGGGGTACCTTCGATTTCCTTCTATCCGGGCCCTCCGACATACGTCGAGAGTTACTTGGTGAGGCTAGGTTTGGTTGCTAGAATGGGAAGTGTCCGAGCCCTTGTGCGGCATGCCATTCGCATTCTGGATGATCCTAGCTACGAGAAGGCAATGAGAGGCAAATCCAAGAACATCATATCGAAGATGGAGGACCCCATTGCAATTATCGAGAAGTATCTCAAGTAGACTTAGTTGCGCCTTCTCAGTTTTCTCCAGAGATAGACATTGGCAAGCTTCCACCATGCGAGCAGCCAGGTCCCACCGACCACGGCGCTTAGAACGACCCTTAACACGCCGACGATCGTTGGTGTGAGCGCACTCTGCCATGGCAACGAGATCTCAAAGATCACCCTAACGACGATGAAGAGACCGAACACGATCGACAGCCAGACGAAGAAGATCAGCGCAATAAGAGAGCCCAGCCTACTCGACATCAGTGTCACGGCCTCATCAAGAGCAGTGTCAGTAGCCCGAGTAGAGAGCTGGCAATAGTCATAGCAATCATGATGTTGACTATCTCGCTTTCACGCAGAGCACCTTCAGCTAAGATAAGCCTTGAAAGCGTAATGGGGGCTTTGCCATCTTCCGTTGCCTCAATCCTTCCGTCCTCAAGAAGCCTAGTCGGCCTGTGAGGCATCTCACGTCTCTCACGTAGGCCTCCCACGCTGGACAGCAGGTAGAAGGCGTTCGTGATATGCGGAATCATCGCGATCAACATAGGCACCTCTATCCTTCCCATGACTACTAGGGCACCGATCGCTGCGCCCACGGACAAGTCGCCTGCGTTGCCCGAGAAGGCTTTCGCAGGGTATTTGTTGTACCAGTGAAATGCCAAGAGCGATCCCAAAAGAGCGGACGGTAGAATCATTTCAGTGGAACGTCCCAACAATAGAAGATAGACGATCATCGCTAGTGATAGCACGCTGCAAGTTCCACTCATCGCCCCGTTGAAGGGGTTCATCATGTTTATTGCGTTTGCAAGAACTGCTATCGCCACTATCACGAGAATGGGATAGATGATTGTGAGTCTCGTTGTTCCTAGAAACGGTATGGCCATGTACGGGCTGTAGGTTCCAAGAAGTACAATCGGAACTGCGGCCAGAGTTGTTAACGCCGGCTTCATTCGTGAGCTCAAAGGACCCAAGTCATCCGCGATGCCTATAGCTGCGGCTATACTGATGCACAGCACGAAGGCAACAATGGGCCGTGCCTCCACCTGAAGAGCTACCGCTGCTATGATGGCTGATAAGATCAGGCCTATCGTAACCGCTAGTCCACACATCTCGGGGATCTTGGGCTTGTCCATCTTATGGACATCTGTTCCCATCACGCCCAATCTCTTGTTAATCCTCGCAAGCAAGGGAGTCACCAGAAACGTCACTAAGAAACCTACGCAGAACAGAATGCCCGAGAAAACCGTCTGATCCACGTCTATTGATCACTTCGCAAGGTCTTCCACAATCCCCTTGTATGTGGAGACAAGTTGGCTTGCTCTTTCTCGACTCTTTGCCTCGGCGAACAGCCTGAATGCGGGCTCCGTTCCACTTGGTCTCACAAGTATCCAGCTATTGTCCTCATGCCATACTTTGATTCCGTCAACACTCTCGAACCGCGAGCCACGAGCTCTCTCCTTGACTTCCTTTAGGATCTGTTCTTTCTTCTCATTAAGACAGAACACTTTCTCCTTGGCATTGTAGTACAAAGGCAACCTATCAAGGAGACTGGAGAACTTTTCTTTAGTCTTCGCCAAGATGCTCGCAATGAAGGCTGCGGCAATCGTTCCATCTCTGACGGGTATGTGAGGAGCGTAGAAGATTCCCCCGTTTTCCTCTCCGCCGAGTTTGGCCCCTATCTCCAACATCTTCCGGGATACATCGACGCTTCCGACCCTAGTCCATATGACAGAACCGCCATACTGCCTCGCCAGATCCTGAATAACCTGCGACGAGCTGACTGGTGTTACGATTTTCTCTCCTCTATTCTCTGACAGGAAGTGCTGCTCAATCAGGGCGAACGTTCTGTCACCCCAGTGGACCTGCCCCTTCTCGTCGAGAAATATCGCTCTGTCGGCGTCGCCGTCTAGGGCGACCGCGAAGTCAACATTCAGATCTCTTACGGTTCCGGTCAGGTTTCTTAGGCTGTCGGGGGTAGGCTCAGGCGACCTGCTGGGAAAGGCGCCGTCTATGTTTGAGTTTATCGTGTGAACGGCGCAGCCTAGGTCACGTAGCACATAAGAGGTCGTGAGAGCTCCGACTCCATTTCCCGTGTCTACCAACGCTTTCAGGCCCGCCCGTTTGATTGCGTCTTGGTCGAAATGTCTCTGCACATCGCGTATGTACTCGTCGATTCCGTCGCTTCTGTGAAGTGTCTTGCCTACGTGCCTCCAGTCAGCCTTTACCCATTCTCTTCTCCGGTAGATCCCTTCGATTAGTTCCTCATCTGAACGAGGAACCTCGACTCCGTCCCTAGCCACGACTTTGACGCCGTTGTATTCGGGAGGGTTATGACTCGCTGTTACGATCACAGCGCCATCAAAACTCCAGTAGGGGACTAGGCGTTGAATGCAGGGTGTAGGAGCCATGCCGATATCGCAGACTTCGCAGCCCACGCTTGTCAATCCTGCCACAACCGCTTCGGTGAGCATCCGACCGCTTAGTCTTCCGTCTCGACCGACGAGGATTCGACCACCCTTGAAAAATGTCCCGATTGATTGACTGAGTTCAAGAACCAGTTCCAACGTGAGGTCAACGTTCACGATTCCGCGCACGCCATTGGTTCCGAACAGTCGGGACGCGCTCATGTCGTCGAACTCCCGAGGCTTCTCTCTACATGTCGCCTTGTTGGTTGAGCAGACTTGTCGCATCCACCTTATGTAAGCTTCGCCTACTCTGCTCAGCCCAAAGTCTCCCAACGATCTTGAAGGAACGGAATCTGCGCAACTTTGATGTATCTTAGTCTGGGAGTCTGATCGAGCTTAGATCCTCAACTGCCATAAGGACGCCAATGCAATTCTGGTATAGGGAACACTAGGCTGCTTGAGAGACGCTGTAGGTTGAAAGGGATCTACACAATTGTCTTGGGGTTGAAGAGCAATGTCAGATGCAAAGTCGGCAGCCTAGGGTCGGTCCGTTTTGCAAGAGGCGTATACATCTATACCGGCTCGGCCCGAGGCAAAGGCTCTGTCTCAATTCATGGAAGGATAGAAAGACATCTCGGTAAACGCCGTCGCAGCTTCTGGCACATCGATTACTTGCTGGCTGCAAACGGCTGCAATATCCAGGCGTTCATCTATTCAGAAACTAGAAGAGACCTTGAATGCGAAGTGAATAGGCGTATCCAAGAAATGACTCATGCCGCTTTTCCTGTACGAGGCTTTGGGTCGTCAGATTGCGCTTGCCTCAGTCACCTTCTGTATCTGCCGGGTTATCGGATCGATCAAGCTTTGACTAAGGCAAAGAGCGCTTATGGCGAACTTCGTCTCAAGCCTAGGCTCTGCCGACTCGACTAGATAGGTTTGGCCAGATCCCATCGCTTGTCGAATGCGTCAGCGAAGACGCGTATGAGTCCCGGATTTCTAGTGTAGTGTGGTCTGTAGTAGACGGGCTTAGGAGTTTGTCTCTTGTCAGTTGCCCATATCAGGAAGACAAGCTCTGAGCTGTCGATCAAGGTGCCTCTGACGGGATACCAGTCCTGAGTTGAGAGCCTCACTTCTGCGCCAAGGTTCTTGAGTTCTCTCGAAATTGTGCCTGAGTGCTCGTCGACGGCAATCATGAGTGCACGTGCACTTACGCCTCGGTCGAGGGCTCTGTAAAGTTCCTCGCGGATCTTTGCATACCAACCAAATGTTTGTGCAAAGATTCTGATATGCTTCTCGGCGTTTCCGATCATTTTGACCGTTC
>Ga0315308_1002169_pt1 | contig 11155 bp, 12 predicted proteins | sample TDP3_MG_FD_203078 | JGI IMG/M metagenome (GOLD analysis project Ga0315308, IMG submission 203078) | Freshwater sediment microbial communities from Lake Towuti, South Sulawesi, Indonesia - TDP3 | ecosystem: Environmental > Aquatic > Freshwater > Lake > Sediment | place: Indonesia: South Sulawesi...
CGCCGCTCTTCGGGTGGGCGTAGACTTGGCTTACATTGCTGCTCCGCACAGAACCGCTTATGCCATCTCTTCTATGTCTCCCGACATCATCACCATAAAATTAGAGGGTGACCACCTCAACCCGCGTGACGTCGCCACAATTCGTCCGCACTTGGAGAAGTCCACAGCTGTAGCGATGGGTCCAGGTCTAGGACTGCACAAAGAGACAAAGCAAGCTGTTAAGGAAATCGTTAAAGTTGTGGAAGAAGTGAAAGTTCCGATGCTGCTAGATGCAGACGGTCTCAAAGCTTTCGCTGAATTCAGGCACAAAGTAACTTCGCCTATGGTTTTCACTCCACACGCTGGTGAATACCAAATCTTAACTGGGAAAGAAACGCCCAAAGAGTTGAACGAAAAAGCTGCTCAAGTGCAGAGAACCGCCCATGAATTGGACGCAGTGATATTGCTCAAGGGACATGTAGACGTGATTTCAGATGGTAAACGGGTGAAACTCAACTTCACTGGCAACCCAGGCATGACTGTGGGTGGAACAGGCGACGTGCTCTCTGGCGTTGTGGCTGCCTTTTTGGCTCAGGGGGCAGACCCGTTTGAGGCTGCCGTGGCTGGAGCGTTCATTAACGGAGCGGCTGGAGACTTTGCTATGGAGGAGAGAGGTTATCATATGGTTCCAACCGACTTATTGGATTGGATACCATGCGTCATAGACGACCCGATGTCTCACGTCAAGGTGCGAAGAACAACGTGACACAGGGCAACATTAAAATCTTTGTTTACCACGCTAGACAATGCGACCCAAGAAAGTGTTCGGCTTTAAAACTCAAGCGTCACAGCCTTATTCGCGTCGTTTATAGGCTTCGACTACTGCCCCATGGAGTAATAGTTCTGAATCCATTCTCGGAGAAGGCATTTTCTCCTGCTGACCGCGAACGCGTCCAAGAGAAAGGGCTCGCAGCCTTGGACTACAGTTGGAAGTGCACTGAAAAATCTAGGTCGATACCACTTCTTGGTGAATCAAGAAGTCTGCCCTACCTTGTGGCGGCGAATCCTGTAAACTATGGTACTCCGACCAAACTGAGCACGGCTGAGGCTCTTGCCGCTGCATTATACATCGTCAGCTATGAAGAGCAAGCGGAACAACTCCTTTCCCTCTTCAAGTGGGGTCCAGAGTTCATAAGGCTGAATCAAGAGTTGTTAGACGCGTACGCTCAAGCCCAAAACAGCACCGAGGTTGTGGAGTTACAGAAGAAATTCATGCCGCACATGATCTAGTCCTAGTGAAAGCTTAATTCTTAATCCGTTAAAACTATTTCGTTGTGGGTGAGAGGGGATAGTTTGCCTGCCAGACATTTTAGAATCTGTATGATTATATCTTGTGGGCACAAGTGTCAAAAGTCTTTCAACGAATGCCTGCAATGTCTGAAAAAACGCATAGAAAATCACGGAGTCAACAATGACGAAAGGATGAAAGTGCGCAACGCATGGGGCTACGAAGTCTAAGCAGGTGATTTTGTTTTCTGTTTTCAGAAAGCACCATGGTGTTCTAATGTGTAGAATTAAATATAGATGAGGACTTTTGTTTTTCATTGTGAGGACAAAATGCGTAGTAAGCGTTGGCTCGTCCTGGTTATTTCTGTCTTAGTATTGATTACTGTTTTGATTCTGCAAACCTTCGGAGTGACTGGCATTGGGACAAGAATTGGATTCCAAACGGTTGGGAAAGGAAGTGTTTCGGGGTACGAAAACTCAGCTTATTACGTTATCAACAATGCTGACCAATGGGCAGATATATGGAACGAGCATGTAAAAAACCTGTTTCCTCAGCCTTCATTGCCTGACGTAGATTTTTCAAGAAGCACAATTATTGCCGTATTTATGGGGCTATGCCGTACAACTGGATATGGGATAGAAGTCAAGGAAATCGTTGACACTGGTCTGTCTGTGGTTGTTAAAGTGGAGAAAACGTATCCTGGTGAGGGATGCGTGGTGGGCGAGATGCTCACCTATCCATATCATATAGTCAAGGTGGATAAGATAAGTAAGTACATCCTGTTTGGCACTACTACCTCAGCAAAACAATGTCTGATAGACTTCTTAGACAACAGATAGGCTAGGTATTTGAAGAGTACACTGGTAGATAGTTCTGGTGTGTAGATATAGTGCGGGGGGTGGGATTTGAACCCACGAACCCCTGCGGGACAGCCGCCTCAGGGCTGCGCCTTTGGCCATGCTTGGCAACCCCCGCTACGCTGAGCAACTATTCATTCTTAAAGAGCATCAATTAAATTTTGCTTGTCTAAAACAATGTTAACCTATTTGGACCCTAATAGAGGGGGGTCTAGCCCCATGCGCACACACACAAACAAAAATGTTTCTCACTCCAAACAAGCCACGACAAATCAGTCTTCAGCATCCCGTGTTTTCAGCGCTATATCAAGCGGAAGTCTTCTTTAATGGTTGTCAAGACCACGTGTGTGTTGGTCCTCTCCACAAATGGAAGCGCCAACAAACGTTTTGCAAAGGTGCTCAGCTCTTCTCGGCTCTTGAACTTGGCTATTACAAAGGCATCCGTTAGACCTGTTACGTCGTAGACGCAGCACACGTTGGGCATTCTTGCGATTTCGTTTTCTACCTCTAAGAGGCGTCCTTTTGAAACTGTTATCTCCGTGAGGGCTGTCAACTGGTAGCCGAGTTTCTCATGGTCGACTACGGCGGAATACCCTCTTATCACTCCTCCCCTCTCCATTTTTTTCATCCTCGTCAACACCGTGCCAATTGAGACACTTGACTTCTTTGATATCTGCCGTGAAGAAAGCCTAGCATCAGAAATCAGCGTCTTCAAGATTTTGACATCTGTCTCGTCCACAGCCATTCTCTTCTCACCTCACTACACATTTATCCAATTTAACCTAAATTTTTTAACATTTGTTCTCTATTTTGTGAAAAACATTTATATTTTAAAAGAAATAAATCTTTCTGTCAAAACTTTGAAAACATGAGGAAGCATAATGAACGGCGAAGATTTTCGGGCAAGAGAAAACTTGGCAGTATGTTTGTCACTGATCAAGCACGCTGACCACATAGTACTTCATTTTGTAGATCTGGTAGGCGCCTTGAAGGGTAGGACAATTCCTGCAGAAGAGGCGGAATCCGTCCTCAGACACGGTGTTGGCTTCGACGGCTCCTCTATTCCAGGTTATGTGAACATTCAAGAAAGCGACATGGTGATGAAACCAGACTTATCAACCTTTGCGGTTTTGCCCCGATACTTTTACGACAAAGCGGTCGTCAGCTTCATCTGCGATATTTACAACCCAAACGGTAAGCGTTTCGAAGGTGACACAAGATACGTTCTGCAGAAGAGAGTCGAGCACATGAGAAACGAAGGCTATGAACCAACCGCAGCAGCAGAACTCGAATTCTACTTAGTTGAGAAAGACACGAGTCAACGACTTCGCCCAGTGGAACATCGCATCAAGGAGAACCCGAGGTATTTTGACATTTCGCCCAACAAAGACTTAACGGAGGCTTATCGCATGGACTTGTCTGACACTCTGTCTTCCATGGGAATCAAGGTGGAGAGGCAGCACCACGAAGTGGGCTCAGCCCAAAACGAGATTACATTTCAGTATTCAAATCCGATAACCACCTCTGACAACATCACCCGCTACAAGCTAGCTGCCAAGGCTGTTGCTGATCGAAAACATAATTGGACAGCCACTTTCATGCCTAAACCATGGGTTGGCAAAGCAGGCAACGGCATGCATGTGCATTTGGGTTTGTTCTCTGCAAAAAATGGAAAGAACCTGTTCTTCGACCCTAAAGGATATGCTTGTCTATCCCAAACATGCCGCTACTTCATAGGCGGTCTGCTCGAACACGCTCAAGCTTTGTCTGCCATTGTGTCGCCCACAGTGAACAGTTACAAGAGGTTGGTGCCGGGGTATGAGGCGCCCGTGTACCTTTCCTGGAGCAGGAGAAATCGTTCAGCTCTAATTAGAGTGCCAGAGTATTTTCCGGGCAAAGAAAATGAAGCAAGAATTGAGTATAGAAGCCCAGACCCGTTGAGCAACCCATATCTGGTGTACACGGTTCTTTTTGAAGCCGGGTTAGAGGGAATAAAGAAGAAGATTGAGCCCGGAGACCCCGTTGAGGAAAACGTTTACCATCTCTCGGAAACCAAGCGAAGAGAACTGGGCATAAAGACGTTGCCTTCTTCGCTCAAAGAAGCGCTAGAGGTGTGGAGCAGCGACGACATTTGCATAAGGGCGCTGGGCAAAGACAACGCTGAAAAATACATGAAATTGAAGATGGGAGAGTGGCGAGATTACGAATCCTCTGCGCGTGTTGCTGTCAACACTAGTAAGGTCACCAGATGGGAACTGCAAAAATATCTTCTCGCTTGAAAGTGAATTTCACGATGTGAAACGCAAAGTATAAGATGTGCTTTACGGTAGTGGTTCAGAACTATCCCAAAGAAGATTGGTTCAAAATGAAGTGTGACACAATCTTGGTTCTCGACTTCGGCGGTCAATACTGCCATCTGATAGGGCGAAGAGTGCGTGAACACAATGTGTACTCAGAGATAGTTCCTCACGATATCGCACCTAAAGAAATCGAGTTGCTCAAAAAAAGGTTCATCGTGAAAGGCTTGATTCTCTCAGGTGGACCTGCCAGCGTCTATGAAAGCAACGCACCTTCAATGAGCAAAGAAATCCTCGATTTGGACTTGCCAGTTTTGGGTCTGTGCTATGGGCATCAGCTCTTGGCTCAGATGGTTGGTGGAGTGGTCAAACATGGGGAAAGAAGGGAATATGGAAAAGCACAAGTTTTTTTGGACAAGGATGTTGGCGTGCTTGAGGGACTGAATCCCAAAGAGTGGGTTTGGATGAGTCATGGAGACACTGTCTTCTCTCTGCCAAACGAATACGAGGTTTTGGCGCATTCAGAAAACACTCCTGTTGCGGCGTTTCGAAGCAAGAAGAAGCCAGTCTATGGGTTGCAGTGGCATCCCGAGGTTGTTCACACGAAGAATGGTTCACGAATGTTGAGGAATTTTGTCTTCAAGGTGTGTGGATGCGAGCCCAATTGGCGAATGGAAGACGTTATTGAGACTGCTGTAGAAGGGACCAAGCAATCTGTGGGTAATGATAAGGCGATAGTTGCGTTGAGCGGAGGCATCGACTCTAGCACTGTTACAGCTTTAGTAGCTAGAGCCTTGGGGAAAAAATTGACGGCGGTCTTTGTCGACAATGGCTTCATGAGGGAGGGTGAGCCAGAATTTGTAGAGCGCACTTTTGGAAAACTGGCGATAAATTTTGTGTCTGTTGACGCTGAGGAACAGTTTTTGCAGAAGCTGAAGAGCGTGATAGACCCTGAGGAGAAGAGGCGAATCGTTGGTCGAGAGTTTGTTCGAGTTTTTGAAACCATTGCCCGACAGGTTGGTGCCACTTACCTCATTCAGGGAACAATCTATCCAGACCGTATTGAGTCGGGTTACAGAAAGTTTTCAGACAAGATTAAGACGCATCACAACGTAGCTGGTTTACCCACAAAAATGGAGTTTAAAGGTGTAGTAGAGCCTCTGCGCGACCTCTACAAAGACGAGGTTAGGAAAGTGGCGGAAAAACTTGGATTGCCCAAAGAAATTGTTTGGCGGCAACCGTTTCCAGGTCCAGGTTTGGCTGTGAGGGTTACGGGTGAAGTAACTAGGGAGAAGGTTGAGGTTGTGCGTAAGGCGGATAAGATTGTGACTGAGGAGGTTGAGCGGGCTGGTTTGAAGGATAGCCTTTGGCAGTATTTTGCTGTTTTAACCGATACTAAGTCAACTGGGGTGAAGGGTGATGCTAGAGCTTATGGTTACACGGCTGCGGTTAGGATGGTTGAGAGTCGTGAGGCTATGACTGCTTGTTTTGCTAGGGTTTCGTATGATGTGTTGGAGCGGATTTCAACAAGAATAACCAACGAAATACCTCAAGTTGTCAGAGTAGTTTACGATATTACGCATAAGCCGCCTGCAACAATAGAGTGGGAATAGATTAGTTCACTTGTGTGTGTGCGCAGAGTTGACCTCCCCCCTCTAATATGGTTCAAATATGCTCCAAATATGAAATGTGTCATTTGAAAGGAATGCGTAGTTAAGAAAGAGAATAACTGCTTTTGTGTGCTTAGGTAGAGAGAAAAGAGGTTGTTGTTTGTTTATGCTGTTGCTGGTTGCAGTCTTTGTTCTCTTTTCTTCATTTCATTATAGAGGTATTCGAACCATTTGGCGACTTGAGGGTTAAGCTGTTTTCTCCAGCCTTCAATTAAAGGCTTCAGTTTCTCCCAGAAATAGGCAACTCTGTAACCGAAGAGTTCGTCAACTGATTCAACGTCTATGAACCCTCGGTGCAGAAGCATGCCAACTTCGTTAAGATAATTGATGACCATATACAATGCTGTCCATACGGGTTCTCCAGCATGTGGCATGCCATACTTTTCTACGATGTCATCATAGTCCTTAATCTCCAGCGACATAATCACTAAACCAGCCTCAGTAAGTTCCTTACTTGTGAAAGCTGAATAAAGTCTCATGAAGAGGTCCATTTGTCTCAGTTTCGTCTGATGTCTAATCTGCAGGACATAGTAAGTGGCTGCAACCAATACACCGACGGAAGCAATCACTATAGAGACAGTTGAAATATCAACCATTCTTAACACCTCTTTGTTCTCTTTTCTTCATTTCGTTGTAAAGGTATTCAAGCCACTCAAGTATCTCGGGTTGATTTTTGACCTTTCTCCATTCTAATGTTATATCCTTCATTTTTTCCCATGTCCATTTAATAGGCGTAGTGAACATGTCATCAACTAACTCTATGTCTATGAGTTTTCTTCTTAGAAGAATGCCAATGCCTTCAAAGAACAAGCCAACTGCTGTTCCTTCCGCCCAACCGTACTTTTTCTCGTAATCATAATAATCCTTGGCTTCTCTCTTCAAAACCTCATACCATACCTTCTGGAATCCAAAACTGTTGAACTGTGAGTAGAGTTTCATCACAAGGTCTGTTTGCCTTACTTTGTATTGATGACGAATGTTCAGAATGTAATAGATGACTCCGACCAACACACCTGCGGCAGCAACAACAGCGGAAACCTCAGTAATGCTAACCATAACTAGCACCTGCTTGTTGTCTCTTTTTCATCTCGTTGTAGAGGTATTCAAAGTGGCTTTCAGCTTGTCTTTGAAGCTAGCATCTCTTTGTGTCTTAACCCTCAACATCTCCTGTGCAAAGAACTCAGCGTTACTCATGTAATCTTGACCCCAGACAGCGCCTCTCCGAGTCTGAATGATGTCCTTAAACTTTTCCCATCCCAGTATCGCACCATAGGCACCCAAGTCGTATAGTCTTTCAGCCTTGACAACTTTGTTTTTTACGAGAGTTCCCAACGTCTCCCAAGTAAGGAATTGTGAAGTCCATTTGCCAAACATCTCTGGGTGAGAGTACCAATATTTTTCCATGAAATCCTCGTAGTCTTTCCACTCCATGTTCATCACTGTAGCGTATCTCTGCATGCCTTGTTCTGAAGCGTAATCTGCGGTGTTCAATCGACATATCTCCATCTCCCTCACTTTCATGTTGTACCTAAGCTGGAAGATGTAGTAGATTGCTGCTAGAAACACACCAGCAGAAGCAATGCTTACAGAAATTGTTTGTATGTCAACCATGACTAACACCTGCTTGTTTTCTCTTTTTCATTTCGTTGTAGAGGTATTCAAACCAGTGATACGATTCTGGTATGTTGTACTGCTTTCTCCACCCTTCTACTACGGGCTTTATAGTTTCCCAATTTCTTATGACCCAATAGCCAAGAAGCTCATCAACCACATTTATGTGTACAATTTTTTCGTTCACCAGAAACCCCATCATATTAAAGAACCAACCAACCCGATCCATGTCAGTATTGAGCTTTGTGAGTTCGGTCACTGGACCGTGCTCTTTGACCCAGCTGTCGTAGCTTTCAACTTTAATAGCCATGAATCTTCTATGTGCATTGAGCATGTCTGGGCTACCCCAAATTGAATAAAGGCGCATGAACAAATCCAAATGCCTCATTTTGTCCTGATGCCTGATCTGAAGAGCATAGTAGATAACCCCAGCCACTACACTTGCTGAAGCAACCATTATTGAAACAGTCTGCAAATCAACCATTCTTATCGCCTAAAATAGAAGATTAACTGAAGGGGATATTAAAAACTAACATATCCAGAGAGGAAGTCTTAGAGAAACAAAGGTTGTTTTCATGGAATTATTCCAGTGCGATAAGGACTAGGGCGACCACTGCAAGTACTATGCCTAAGCCCTTCGTAAGCGACACTTGCTCGTGCAGAACCAGGTAAGATAGTGCAATTGTTACAATTGGGTAAAGTGATGTTAGTGGAATAACAATGATGGCTTTCCCCGTCTGTATGGCTACATAGAAAGAGATGGCGCTCAGAGCCATCATGATGCCAGCTATCATGGCATAGTTGAAGCCTGAAGAGCCTAGACTAATAGAAGGTCTCTGACTAATGAAAATCAGCAAAGAAGCCACAAGTATAGCAACGTTTGATACGATGTATATTTCAGTCCAATGCGAGTGATTGGATGCAAGCTTCAAGAAAAAACCCACGAAGCCCCACGAGATGATTGTGATTATGCTGAGCACTAACCAGTTCACGGCATTCACCACAAAGCAAATAGATTCATTTCAGTTTTTATGACTTGTGCAGAGACTTTGATTATTTGCTCCCTCATTAAGCTGCATTAAATAATTCAAGGAGAAAAAAGACATGCGTAATTGAGCATTGATAACAATTGAATTATCAAAGACTTAATAGTCTAAACATGAAGCCCAAATAAGACTTCAGCCCAGCAAACAACGCATAGTACGGGTCCCAAAGGCTTTCTAGCGGGTCCAACTAACTAGACTCGAAGCAATTTTGTTCATCGCAAGAATTGGGCTAATGAACACATAACAGCTAGTTAAGCAACGTTGAGCTTCGCAAGAAATCAAGCAAGCCTCGCATAACACAGATGTTGTTCAACAACAAAAGGTAGACGATGAACAACTAACAGCCCCTATTATTCAACAAAGGTTTTCTATTGACGAACAAGTTTTCAGGTGTCCGACACATAAGACGAGAAAGCTAACACTGACAGTTTCTAGGTTAGTGTTGTTCTGAGGAAGCGGATTATTCGTCTAGCAACGAGAGCTAAGCCAGCTACAAATGTAATAGTTGACAGGATGATAACCAATGTATTTTCGCTTTGAATGAGAAAAGCAGATGAGACAAAAGCGAGAAACAGCCCAACATAAAGGTCAACGTGTCGACGTGAGAACCCGTAAAGCTCGGTTACAATAGCCTTGCCATGTCTTTTGAACAAAGTTGCCATAAACGAAAAAGCCAACAAAGCAATCACAAACGTGTACGTAAGCTCACTGTAATAATTGCCGAACGTGAGCAAAAGCCCTATCTCATCGCCGACTAAACCGCCTCCCACGCCGAAAATTATGGCTGCAATTCGCTCAATGTGTTCGTCACTGTAGTTGATGCCTAACCAGCCGCCTACGACCAGCAAAGCCAAACCATACCAGAAATGATGCACATGAATATCCTGAACAACAAGCACAGTGGAAGGAAAAAAATATGTGAAAACCCTAGCAACCGCAAACGAGACCAAAAAAGAAGACAACATAATAAACGACAAGTTAGGCTTGGAAACCTTATCCAACTTCTCCAAACAGACACACCTCTTCCAAACTAGTTTAACCTACCTAAGAATTTGTATCTTTTCCACCAAAAACCACACAGAAATCTAATTTAAGCCACCATTCGTAATACTCTATCCACACAAAAGCGGCCGTAGTCTAGTCTGGTCTAGGACGTCGGCCTTCCAAGCCGTTGACCCGGGTCCGAATCCCGGCGGCCGCACCAAATGCAGTTTCAATAAATCTTTTATAACATTGCAGCTTAACATAGGGAGTAAATGGAGGGAAAGAAACATCAAGAGAAAACTTATGGACATTCTGGCGTGTCCTGCAACATATTTATGGAAGTGCTCCAAGTGCGGATTCGTCTATCCCCCTGAAGAGGATAAACAAACGTGTAGCTTCAATGGTCCTCCTAAGAAGTGTCCCAAATGCGGCTCAACCTCCTTTGACGGTAGCAAGTTTTATCCCCTCGAGCTTCACGTTTTCGAAGAGAAAGAAGAAATCGTAGAAGGCATGATAATCTGCCCAAAATGCCTACGTTGGTATCCAATAAGAGATGAAATCCCAGAAATGCTGCCCGATGAGCTGCGGGAAGAAAAAGACGAGCTGCCATTCCTGAGGAAATGGAAGAGTCAAGTCCCCAAAAAAATAATAACAGAAGGCAAACCATTTAACATCAAAGCAGAAACAAAGAAATGAAAAACCAACCGCTTCACTTAACGTGACATTTTCAGCACGTCTGAAGGCTCCTTCTATCTGTCAGCCGCGTCAAAAGTAACGTTGTCTTAACTTTTGCCCAAGGCTTAAGAACTAAAGCCATCGACTCCGCCAAAAATCATCAAAACTTTATTTCATTAGATAATCTTTTAGCAAAGGTTCAAATCCGATTCCTCATGGAAAAGGTAACATATAATTCCTTAGACAAAGCAACATTGGTTGGGATAAACAAAGTGCGTCCACGTAGTCACGTGTTAATCCTTGCGGGCGGGGGAGGACACACCGGAGAGGCGTATGCGTTAGCTCAAGAGCTACACGGCAAGGTAAAATTGTCATTTTTAGTCCCTGAAGGAGACACACTAAGCAAGAACAAGCTGAGCCGATTCGGCAAAGTCGATACCTTAATTTTGCCACGCGGTCCCCAAACTCCGAATCAAAAGTTTATACCCAGACTGTTCAAAGCATTCATCAACTCACTCAGAAAAGTCTCTAGAAAATTTGATGTCGTGGTTAGCCACAGCAGCAATTTTTGTCTTGCACCCGCATTAGTGGCTAGGGCAAAAGGAATACCTGTTGTTAACGTTGAGAACTCCGTGAGATTTGTCGGAGCTTCAAAAACAGCCAAAATACTTCAGTATTTCTCCACGGTGACCGCGTTGGAATGGGAGGAACAAAGGAGATTTTTGAAGGGCATTGTTGTTGGACCCTT